>Ga0207695_10001841_pt1 | contig 33265 bp, 31 predicted proteins | sample KBSC54metaG_FD_184354 | JGI IMG/M metagenome (GOLD analysis project Ga0207695, IMG submission 184354) | Corn rhizosphere microbial communities from Kellogg Biological Station, Michigan, USA - KBS C5-4 metaG (SPAdes) (version 2) | ecosystem: Host-associated > Plants > Roots > Rhizosphere > Soil... | reverse complement strand
GCTATACTCTGGCAGACCTGTTGGCTGGCGGCGCTCAACGAAAACTATCAAGAGTCTTTACGATGATTGCAACGAACGGCCATCGGGTGTAGGTTTTCTCCATGACCAGCAGTGCTCCATCCATCGCAGACATACTCAAAAAGACCGCACTATTCTCCGCGCTCAGCGATGCGGAATTGCAATCGCTTGCGACGCGCACTCTCATCCGTTCTTATACGTCCGCCGAGTCGCTCTTCTCCGAGGGCGCGACATGCGAGGGCCTCTATATCGTCTCCAAAGGGCGGGTTCGCATCTTCAAGACTTCGGCCGCCGGACGCGAGCAGGTTCTGGCGCTCGAAGGTCCGGGCAGCTCCATCGCGGAACTCCCGGTTTTCGACGGAGGACCGTACCCGGCCTCGGTCACGGCCGTTGAGCCCTCTGAGCTTCTGTTCATCGCGCGTAAAGATTTTAGAGCGCTCTGCATAGAGTATCCGGAAATCGCACTAAAGGTGCTGCAAGTGGCGGGCGCCAGGCTTCGCCGGCTGGTAGGCATTATCGAGGAGCTGTCATTTACGACGGTTCGTCATCGCCTGATCTCCTGGATTCTGCGCGAGGCCAAGAGTGCGAGCGGAAGTAGTTTCGTGCTCCAGTCGAGCCATCAGGAGCTCGCTGCGCAGATTGGCACGGTCCGCGAGCTGGTCTCCCGCAACCTGAATCGGCTTCAGGCTCAGGAATTTATAGAAATAGACGGCCACCGGGTCACGATCCTCAACCTGGAAGGTTTGGAGGCAGAGCTCTCTTCCGTGATCTAGCCATCCGGTGACTTTAGTCACTGCTTTCTTCACGGTGCCCGCTTATTCTGGGTTCGGAGACAAGCCCTAATGAAACCGGATCTGAACCAGACTGTACGAGAAATCGCAATCGAGCATCCTACTACCGTGAGGGTTTTCGAGTCGCTGGGCATCGATTATTGCTGCGGCGGCAAACGAACTCTGAACGATGCGTGTGAGCGTGCGGGCGTGTCCGTTCAACGTGCGATGGATCTGCTGGCAGCGGTGGAGGAGGAGGCCTCCGAGGACGTCGCAAACTGGACCGCAGCCGGCGCCGCAGAGTTAATCGACCACATTGTCGGCCACCACCACCACTATGTTCGTAGCGAGAGCCCGCGCCTGGTCGTCATGCTCGAAAAAGTTGTGAGCCGTCACGGCCAAGAGCACCCGGAGTTAGCCTCGATTCGCGACTTGTTCGGCGCGCTGACGCAGGAACTCTCCGCTCATATGCTCAAGGAAGAGAATATCCTATTTCCCTACTTCGAACAGATGGAATCAGCCGTTTCTCGGGGAGCCGCCCCACCGCCGGCGGTCTTCGGTTCGGTTGAGACGCCCATCAGCCGTATGCTCGCGGACCATGACGACGCCGGGGAGTTGCTCGCTGAGATGCGCGGGCTGTCTTCGGGATATCGCGTGCCTGACTCCGCGTGCCCCACCTATCGGGCCCTTTATCACGGATTAGAGGAATTCGAACGCGACCTGCATCACCACGTGCACCTGGAAAACAACATTCTCTTTCCACGCGCTCTTCATATGGAACAGCGGGTCTCAGAGGCCGCAAATGAACACCACTAACCTAGTCGTCGCGGGCCAGGACGCCGCGGTCAAGCGTGAAATGAAGATGCAGCGCATGTTAATTGCGTATATCCTGACCGGCCTTATCTTTCTGCTATTGCCGGGTACATTTCTGGGTGTCTGGAACCTGATCTCGATCAGCAACCGCCACGCGCTCGATAGTCTGTCCCCAGCATTTCTGCAAGCCCATGGACACGCGCAGATCTTCGGGTGGATTGGTACGTTCATCCTGGGCATAGGATTCTATTCGTTGACCAAGATGGGTAATTTGCCTGCCTTCGCCATCCACCGCGGCTGGTATTGCTACAGTCTATGGACGGCGGGAATCACCCTGCGCTGGTTTGAAGGAATCGTGGGATGGCAGTGGAGAGTTCTGCTGCCCCTTTCTGCCCTATTGGAACTCGCAGCATTTCTGATGTTTTTCCGGACGGTCTCCCGTCATCGTGCGGCGGCACCGGCCGCCGAAGCCTCAAATCCGCGCAGACGTGAACCGTGGATGTGGCTCGTGATGGCTTCGACCCTAGGTTTTCTGGTGACCCTGGCGCTGAATCTCAGTGCGACGATCCAGGTTTCCATCGGCAATACGGGGCCCGCACTCGCACATGTATCTGACCAACGTCTGGTGACGCTCGCGACGTGGGGCTTCCTGGTTCCCGCTGTATGGGGGTTCAACGCGCGTTGGCTACCGGTGTTCTTGGGACTCGACCAGCCACGGCCGCGTTTCCTGTTTCTCGCTCTTGCCCTCGCCTGGACCGCGATTCTCGCGGAGTTCGCCGGCCGGCTCACGTGGTTCGCGGCACTGCTCCCGTTTGCGGCTCTGGCCGCCGTGTTCGCCCTGCACATCGCCGAACCGTCGTCTCGCCCTGCCAAGACGACTGGCGTCCACCCGAGTTTTCCGTTCTTTGTGCGCCTGGCATACGTATGGCTGCTGGTCGCGGCGGTTTTGTCCGTACGCGCCTCCTGGAGCGATGTGAATGGCGGCATCTGGGGCGCGTCGCGGCATGCCCTCACCGTGGGGTTCCTTTCGACCATGGTCTTCGCGATCGGCCAAAGGATTCTGCCTGCCTTCTGCGGTGCACGCATCCTATACAGTCCTCGTCTGATGCTGGTTTCGCTGGCCGCGCTCAATATCGGATGCATTCTGCGCGTTGCCGCTGAGATCCCGGCGTATGAGGCGAACGTACAGATGGGCTGGCATCTGCTGCCGTGCTCCGCCGTGATCGAACTATTGGCGGTTAGCTTGTTCGCCGCGAACCTGGCTCTGACCTTGCTCCAACCTCCGGCTCACCTGCGACCGGCCGTTGCGATAAGCTGACGAGTGCAGACACACAGCCACTCGCCAACCCGCGCTCGCCGCCACATCGGTTACGACCTGTTTTACGGCATGTTCGCTGAGGCAATATGATCTCTTTCGACCCGGCACACAGAGCCGTCCACTATCCACCTGATCGTCGATTTCGTATCTGGATCCGATCTTCCATCCTGATCGGATTCGGTATCGCGATCCTCTCTGTAATTGCCGTGTCTTGGATCGAAGTCGCCGTGGCCGGCCTGCCTCAGGTTCCAGCCGTTCCTCAGATATATCCCGACAACTTCGCGGGGCCGCATGGGTTTCCGGTCTGGGTGCGTTACTGCCACTTCTTCAATTTCCTTTTTGTGATGATGCTGATTCGCAGCGGTCTGTCCATCCTGATGGATCATCCTCGTCTGTATTTCAACGATGGCTGCACACCGGGGAGCGAATGGATCCGGCTTACACCTCTAACAGTCCCACGCGATCGCATCTGGACCGCGAAAGACGACGCTCGTTACATTTCGCCGTTGGTCGGGACGCCGGGCTACCGGCACACAATTGGTATTGCGCGCGTTTGGCACTTCATCGACGTTCACGGCTTCATCATCACAGGTATCCTCTTCGTCATCCTGCTCTTCGATACCGAGCAGTGGCGGCGTATCGTGCCGACTTCGCCGCTCGTCCTCTTACAGGCATGGAACACTTGGGTGCACTACGCGACGTTTCACCTGCCTGCAGAGCCGAACGGGTTTTATGGCTACAACGCATTGCAACAGATTGCCTATTTCACCGCCGTCTTTGTCTTCGGCCCTTTGGCGATTCTTACAGGGATCGCCATGTCTCCCGCTATCGTGAATCGCTTTCCCTGGTACGCGCGAATCTTTGGTGGGAGGCAATCGGCCAGATCGATCCACTTCCTGACGATGCTCAGCTTCTTTGGATTCATCATCGTACATGTCACTTTGATAGTGGCGACGGGATTCGCACGGAACATGAACCATATTGTGCTCGGTACGGATGATCAGAGGCATCTGGGCATGTACCTTGGGTTTGTCGGAATAGGCGTAGTTGTCCTCTCGTGGATCCTGGCGCATTACATCTCATGGAACCATCCGCGCGGATTGCAGCGTGCGCTCAAGTCCGTGGCTTATCCGATGCAGCTGCTTACGTTGAATCGCCTGACTCCGCGGCAGAAATATGCCGAGGAGGAAATCTCGCCTTACTTCTGGCCCAATGGGAAAATGCCGATCCGGGACGATTGGAAGCGCCTGGCGGAAACCGGCTTCGAAGCGTTCCGGCTCAAGGTGGGAGGCCTAGTCGCGAATCCGGTTGAGCTTTCTTTAGCCGACCTGGAGAAGTTGGGTGAGACCGAACACATCACTATGCATCATTGCATCCAGGGATGGAGCGGAATCGCGAAGTGGGGCGGCATCCCCATGAAAACGCTCATCGAATTGGTGCGGCCAACACCGAAAGCGAGAGTCGTCGCCTTTTTCTCCTTTGGCGAAGCTCTTTACGGCGGTCCGTATTACGACACGCAAAACCTTGAGAATCTGTTGAAGCCACAATGCCTGTTGGCTTCCCAGATGAACGGGCGACGGCTTCCACAGTTATTTGGAGCGCCTCTGCGGCTGCGAGTGGAGAATCAGCTTGGCTACAAGATGGTCAAATGGATCGAGCGTATTGAGTTCATCGAGTCGGAAAAAATGCTTGGCAAAGGAGAAGGTGGCAAGAACGAAGACGATGAGTATTTCGACCTGATGCCCAACATCTGATGCGACAGGGGTATTCTGACGATATACAACCGTTCGCTAGCGCCCACGGTTCTGCGAATTATCGTACCGAAGATAAAGATGGCTCGCGCTCTGTTTCACGCTCAATAGTTTCAGCCAAGGAGCTGTCTGCGGAAGGAACTCCGCACCCGCGATTATGCCTGGGCGTTGTCGTTCTACGTCCCGGCCGGCAAACTGCGGCGCCACAGTTAGAAAAAGCTCGTCGACGCACCCGTGGGCTAAAAAGTCTCCGAATAGAGCCGGGCCTCCTTCGTGGAGCAGGATCTTCACTCCGAATTCATCGCGGAGAAGGTTCAGAATTGAGGCTGGAGCGATTTTACCTTCCTCACCTTCGATTGCCCTCACTTCAGCCGACGTTAACGCCACCCCGTTCTTTGTGAGCAATTCCGCGCCTTTGGGAGAAGTAATGATGAGTGTTTTCAAGGCACCAGTGCGGAATACAGCTCTTTGAAGATCAACAGCGCCGCTGCCGCTCACAATCACATTTATAGGCGATACCAGCTTCTTAAGCTTCCCCCGGCGATATCGCGCATAGCGCTCGCTTGCCTCTGGGTAAACATATTCCGCCAACCACAAGTGCCCGGGAGCAACTTCTCGGAGGGTGCCGGCTCCCACGATCACCGCATCCACCGAGGCCCGCAGCAGCCCCATGATGAAGCGATCCCCTTCATTGAACCCGCTGATATCTCCGCCCCCAGATTTTCCGGGAATCTCGAAACTGACCACTCCGTCGATAGTGCTGACGAAGTTGCCGATTACATAGGGCTTAGAGTCTAACGCCGAGAAGCGCAAATCTCCGTCGTAAACAATCTTCAATTCCTCCGGTAGAACAGGTTGATCTTGTGCACTGCTCCGGTCGAGAAGCGTGTTGATCTGTTCCATAATCGAGGATCACTTGAGTTTCCTTCCATCGACAGAGGATCGTCGCGGCTTTGCGGCGGACGTCCGTTTCTGGGTGTCTTGAACGATAGACGCACGCGCCGGTCGAGCGGCTCTGCTGCTTCTATTCTGATCGAGGTATTCCTTCAGGGCAACCGCGTTGTTGTGCTCAGTGTCGTGTGAGCTGTACAGCAGAGTCACCATATTCTTACGGGCGGCCTGAAGGATGGGCTCCCATGTTCCGGGCGCGCGATCGAGTTCCGCAAAATACCTGCGACGGAACTCCTCCCATTTCTCGGGGTCGTGACTGAACCACTTTCTCAGTTCGGTGCTTGGCGCGGCATCTTTGTACCAGCCATCGAGGTGTAAAGAGGTCTTCTTAATTCCCCGAGGCCAAAGCCGCTCGACCAAGTAATGTTTTCCGTCAGCGGAGTTCCTCTTGTCATAAACTCGTTCTAATTTGATCATCTCGATTCCTCTGTGCGATGAGTTGCTGTTTCCGATTCACGAACCCGAGTGCGTGACAAACAAGAGCCGGTGTCCAGTTGTAAGTACCCAGCCTTCGCCAGGCGGTCCAGCAGCAGGTGAAAGTAAACCAGTCCTCCAAATGGCTTCCATCTGCGCAGGACATGCGCAACGCGATCATAGTCGAGAGGCTTGCGCAGACGCATCCACTGCTCAAGATTGTTGCGGGCGCCGATGTCGTCGCCGGGAAAGAGGTCGATCCTGCCCATTCCCCGGAGCAGGGCGTATTCGGCGGTCCAGCGCCCGACGCCACGCAGTTCCACCAGCCGGGACACCGCCTGGTCATTCTCCAGATCTGCCAACGATTCCAGATCTAGCCTCCTTTCGGAAATCTCACGGCTTAGTTCGATTAGCGTACGCGTCTTGGCGCCGCTGAACCCTAGTGATCGCACTGTTTCCGGGACCGCCACCGCAAGATCTTCTGGCCTCGGGAACGCGTAGCTGACGCCATTTCGGCCAGCGAACGCTAATCCGCACGCCGACGAGAGCCGGTTGAGCAAAATAATGCCCACTGTCAGGCTCAGTTGCTGGCAAGCGACGCCGTTTACGATGCCTTCCCACACGGTTGGAAACCGAGGCGGCTTCACGCCACGGCACCGAGTGGCGAGTTGGTGCAGTCTTGGTTGTTTTGCCGCAAGCGTGTAGAAGGCCGTCAGATCGATGCGCAAGCCGAGCAGCTGTTCCAGCGCTCGCACGAGCGCGTTTTTCGCATCTCCATGGGAGCCTATGGCGGTCACTTCAAGCCGTGGTCTATCCACGCCTCCTATTTGCGTGACGCCCACAAGCACCGGCTTTCGTCGAATTACCAGGACGCGCCTGTAAGTCTCGCCGTCCCAGGAATCGACTTCGTTCTGCGGCCGGCGACGGAGCGCCCACGCGGTCAAATCGAGCCGGAACGGCGGTGTCGGATTGAGGGAGAACGTGATGCGGCTCAAGCGATCACCTCAGCTCGCGCGGTCATGCACACAACTCGCAGTGAGTAACTTTGCGTGATCACGGCCTCGAATCCGATGCGGAAAACTGGAGAGCCTCGCGAACCATTTGGTTCGCATAGCCCCACTCATTGTCATACCAGCTCATGACCTTGACAAGGTCTTGATCGACAACCTGGGTCAGGCTCAGGTCGACTATGGAAGCGTGAGCCTCCTGAATTACATCTGACGAGACGATGGGCTCTTTCGTCACGGCTAATACACCGCGATAACGCTCGCTGGCAGCCTCCTCGATAAAGACTCGATTGACCTCTTCTACCGAGGTGTTGCGGGATGTGACGACAACAATGTCAGCCAGGGATCCAATGGCCACGGGTACTCGAACGGCCACGCCGTCAAACTTTCCTCGTAACTCCGGTAGCGCGCGGGTCGTCGCAAGAGCCGCTCCAGTGGAAGCGGGAATGAGGTTGGCAGCCGCGGCCCGGCCCCGGCGATAATCCTTGCCCCCAGAATCCACAATTGATTGAGAAGAGGTGTAGGCATGGATCGTCGTCATGGTGGCCTTCTTGATGCCGATGCGCCGGCCCATGACCTCCACCACGGGAGTGATGCAGTTGGTTGTGCAACTCGCGCACGAAATAATTTGAACGGAACTCTGCGGGAATTGATTCACGGCGTGGATTACGGTGGGAACATCCTCGCCTTTCGCAGGAGCGGACAGGATGACAAAGCGCGCTCCAGCCTCAATGTGCTTTACCAGATCGACCCGTTCTCTAAAGGCGCCCGTACACTCGAATACTACATCCACGCCCATTTCGCGCCAAGGCAGCTTGGCCGGATCTCTTTCTCTCAAGATGGGATAATCCTTGGTGTCAATCCTTAGACGGTCGTTCTGCGCATGGACTTCCCTCGCCCATCTTCCGTACACGGTGTCGAACTTCAAAAGATAGGCGAGATTATCCGCCGTCAACATGTCGTTAACGGCGGCCAATTGCAACGCGGGATTGTCCAACACAATCTTCAGAGTCGCTCTGCCTATTCTTCCCAAGCCGTTGATTGCGACGTTCAGCATCTCGTCTCTCTCCTCATGTAGTTTCGAGCGCGCGCGAGGCGTTAGAGATCATGCTCGAACTTCCACTTCGTAATCCCGGCCTTCCCAACGTTGCGCTTCAGTCCAAAAGAACGTGAAACGTACGGGCGCCTTTTGCTGGCTGGACACACGGATATCGGTGAAGTGGGTTCCCAGGCCGGTGGCCACCGAAACGCTGTCTTGGGAGGTTTCCCATTCAGTGGAGGTCCAATGCAGCAGGAAAGCTGCTTGAGTCTGAATCCGCAGGACCTTTCCAGCCACCATTTTCCGCACACGATGCGTCGGCTTCCAAACCTCCAGGTCCGTTCGACCCCGTTTGTCCAGGTAGCGCTCAGCCACAATCGGGATTCGGTCGAATACCTGGCCATCCCTGATGGAGCGGAGTAGTTTGATGTACTCGGCATGGGCCCACATCAACGGCATCGCCGCGCCAGCGCACTGGCCGAAGTGCCGACTATGGCCAGTGCGGTCAGGCTCGTCCCACACTTGTTCAGGAAGCAAGCCTCCTCGGGACGCGAATCCCTCCATCGCCCGGATAAATGGCTTTACATCCCTCCCAGCGGCGAACTCATAGTGGCTGCGTTCGCCTGTCAGCAAGGGCCAGAGCCGTCCTTTACCCCAGCCCTGAAAGGGCCCTCCGTCGGGACGTAGGCCATAGCCGTCGTGATTGTAGCGATGCCAGCAGGGGCCATACGGAGTAACGACCTTGAGGACCGCGTCCACAACACGGAGCGAATCTTCGACCAACGTGTCTCCGGGGGGCCGTATGCCGTAGCGAACCAGTTCCAGAAATCCGGCATCGACCACCTCCTTGGCGGGAAAGTCTATGCGTTCGCCCGGCGGCCGGTTGTGGATGGTTAGAACCCCACAGTTGGGATCTGCGAGCGGTTCGAGATTATTGATGTCGACGGGATTGATTCGAATATAATGTTTGGCGAATCCCCGCACCAACGTGCCTTGCGTCGTGACCGTCCATCGCTCTATGTGGGACTCAAGGAAATCCGCGTATTCTTCGATAAATGCCGCCATGCTGCGGTCGCCGTGACTTTTGGCGAAGTCCGCCGCGCAAATGAGACCAGCGATGGTGGCGGCAAGTGTCGACGGGGAATACCCGCTATTTTCCTCCCAACGCTCCTGTTCGGTGACGGGTCCATGCCGGATGAGAAACCCGGCAGCGGCCTTCACCATGGGATAGGGCTCGAAATCGCCAAGATCGCCCGCCTTCCACAGGCGCCACGCGAGCATGATGGGAAATGCAACCTGATCCAGCTGAATGCTGTGCCAATAGGGGGTTCCATCAATCCAGAAATTTTGTGCGAATCCTCCATCCGGCTGTTGCGAGCACGCCAGGTACACCAGTGCCCGGCACGCTGTTCCAGCGGCGCCGCATGCCAAAAGAGCGGTCACGCTGTTAACCATGTCGCGCGTCCACACCAAGTGATAGCCGCCGAGGTCTTCGTCCCCCTTGGCCTCCCCCCAAGGAATACTCGCCGAGGCTATGACCGCGCCAACAAAAGTTTTGTCTTCATGTGCGAGAAGCAGGCTATGGCTGATGCAATAGAGGCGGCCGCCGTCTCCTGAACCATCCTTAAGGTCCACGATATCCCGAGTGGCGCGGCGCCATTGCTGGAGATACTTGTCCCGATGCTGCGCAAAGGGCACACTCAGTGACTGGAAGAGTGACGTAATCGCGGCGTGAGCACTGTCACCGAATGCCAGGCCAAGTGTGAACTGCGCGTCTTTCGGGAGGTCAATCTGCCCGACTACCGCAACATTGCCATCCTCGGCCCGTTCATAGTCCCACTCGAGTTTCAGATGGTTCTTCAGATCTTGCCAACCGTCGGACGCGCCGACGTACCCGCAAGATGCCTGGATGAATCCCACGTTCGTACCCATGGCAAGGTAGGTCCCATTTTTCCAGGCGAGGAGAATCGTAGTGCCCGCTACCTGTAGCCGTCGAGCGGAATTACCCCATCCCCCGACATCCAAGTGGGGCGCCAGCAACGCGTATATTCGCAAGCTCTGCATCCAGGCAAGGGTCGCCTCAACCCGCAGATGAATGAGCACGCACGGCTGATGAGGGTCCGTTACGATGTCTTTAATCAGCCGATATCGTCGTTCGCGGTCAGTGCTTTCGATGCGATAGCCGAGCGTGTGCTCCTCGATGTAAGAAATCGTACTCTCGAGATCGCGCTTCTCTTCATGGAAGAACGTTTCTCCGTCCGTGATGAGGAACTGCATATCGCGCACTTGTGGACGATCGATCGTGGGGTAATAGATTTCGTTCAAAATGCCGTGGGATAGAGTGAACCAGACGCGGCTGGCGGTTGCATATGCAGTGCCCACGCCCTCCTTGGCACTGGACGTCCAGCGCGGCGGGATTCCTGGGCGTCCGAAGGCGGCACCCGCGTTGGTCAACCCATCGTCGCTCATCGTATCTCCTGGAGAACGTATTGAAAGCTAAAACATTGGCTCGAAGGACAAACGATCTGTCAAACATTGTCGCGAGAAGCGGCTCGGACAGGATCTCGGCCATGAATTGAACGCCAGTGTCGCTCCTACCAAGACGAGTTTAGGATAGGAAGAGTCAAGATGCCGTCAAGAGACATGATCCACGCGTCAAGATGGCGTCTCCGTTTTTCGACCAATCAGTATTGACGATATTTTGACATTGTTAGTGCTAGTTTGAAGCTTGGCGATCGGGCTCTAGGCTGAGTCTGCGCGCTTCCTTCCGAAACGCCGGTGTACCGGAGGCTATTAGCGGAAGGCACTTCGGCGACCTGCCGCTAGGGCTTAGCGCAAATACCAGGAGTACTGAATGCAAATGATACAGCCAGTACAATTTCACGGGAGGAATTCTCACTATCATCGCTGGGGACTGATTCTCGCCGGCGGTGACGGAAAGCGGTTGCTTCCGTTGACGCGAAAACTTACCGGCGACGATCGTCCCAAGCAGTTTTGTGCCGTGGTGGGCAACGAAACGCTCCTGCACCAGACTCGACGGCGGGTTTCGCGATTGATTCCGAGGTGGCGGACGTTGCTAATGCTGACGAGAGCGCACGAGCCTTTCTATGCCGATCAAGTTGCTGGAGTGCCATCCTCCAGCGTACTGATCCAGCCCTCCAATAGGGGTACGGCACCTGCGATTCTTTACGGTCTGATGCGTCTCCGCGAAATGGATCCTAAAGGGGTTGTCGCCTTCTTTCCCTCGGACCATTATTTTTCCGATGATGAGGCCTTCATCCGCCACATCGATTCCGCCTATACCCTTGCCTCACTCCGACCGGAGGTTGTGATCCTGCTAGGCGTTACGCCCGAAACCTCGGAAGTGGGGTACGGTTGGATCGAGCCTGGCAGCCCTCTCGAAAACTCTCCATCAAGATCCGTTTACCATGTCAGCCGTTTCTGGGAAAAACCACACCAGAGGCTTGCTTCATCCTTGATGGAACGCGGCTGTCTGTGGAATAGCTTCGTCATGATTGGTCACGTTAACGCCTTCATGAAGCTTATTCGGCACACGCTTCCCGAACTGATCAAATCGTTCGATTCCATTCGCCAAACTCTATTCACAACAGCGGAACGGTCGGCAGTAAGAGACCTTTATTCGACGGTACGCGCCGCAAGTTTTTCAGAGGACGTCCTTTCCGTGCGGCCGGATCATCTCGCCGTACTCCGCGGTACCGGCCTTGGCTGGAGTGATCTCGGAGAACCCAGCCGTGTACTCTCAGTACTGGATCGTAAGAATGTCCGAAAGGAATGGGGGGCCAGGCCGGACCACGAAGAGAAATGGCGAGCCGCCGCTGAGGCAGCAACCGGGTGAGATTGGCGGTTGTGCCGTTGAAACTTTCATTGAGATAACGAAAAATCCATGGGATTGAACGTCACACAAAAACTGATTCGCCTCCACCTGGTTGAAGGGACGATGCTACCCGGCCAGGAAATCGGCATTCACATTGACCAAACCCTGACTCAGGACGCCACCGGCACGCTGGTGATGCTCGAACTGGAAGCAATGGGTCTGGATCGAGTCCGTACCGAGGTTTCGGTCCAATATGTGGATCACAATCTTATCCAGGAGGACTTTAAGAACCCTGACGATCACCTTTTCCTGCGTAGCGCCTGCCGGCGTTTCGGCGTCTGGTTTAGTCCCGCCGGTAATGGCGTTAGCCACCCTGTACACCAGGAGCGATTTGGGAAGCCAGGCAAAACTCTGCTGGGCTCGGACAGCCACACGCCGGCTGCCGGAGCCATCGGCATGCTGGCGATGGGCGCCGGCGGACTCGAAGTCGCGCTTGCGATGGCGGGCCAGCCCTTTCATGTCAAGATGCCGAAAGTGTGGGGTGTCAAACTTGCAGGATCGCTCCCGGACTGGGTTAGCGCGAAGGACGTAATCCTTGAAATGCTGCGACGGCATAGTGTTAGCGGCGGCATCGGCAGTGTCATTGAGTATTACGGACCAGGCCTTATTGGACTCTCCGCGATGGATCGCCACGTGATCGCGAACATGGGAGCGGAGCTGGGAGCGACCGCTACGGTTTTCCCCTCTGATGGAGAAGTACACCGGTTTTTGAAGGCGCAGGGACGCGAAGCAGACTGGACGGAACTGATAGCTGACCCGGATGCCGACTACGACATGCATGAGGAGATCGACCTGTCACGACTTGAGCCACTCATCGCCATGCCTTCAAGCCCTGGAAACGTGGTTCCAGTACGCGAAATCGCAGGGCGAGAGATTTTTCAGACGTACGTGGGTTCTTCCGCCAACCCCGGCTACCGGGATTTCGCGGTCGTGGCCGAAATCGTCAAAGGAAAACGAATTCATGATCGTGTCTCATTTGATGTCAACCCAACCTCGCGGCAGATTTTGGAGAATCTGGTCCGCGATGGCCACTTGCTGAACCTGATCCACGCGGGTGCACGCTTGCATCAGACAGGTTGCAACGGCTGCATCGGAATGGGCCAGGCCCCGGCCACGGAGAAAATCAGTTTGCGCACGGTTCCTCGCAATTTTCCAGGCCGCTCCGGTACGCGAGAGGACAAGGTCTACCTGGTAAGTCCGGAAACGGCCGCCGCTTCGGCGCTTGCGGGAGTAATCACAGATCCTCGCGATCTGGACATGCCATATCCACGTATCGCGGATATGAACCAGCCGATCCTCAATCATCAAATGCTGATTCCGCCACTTTCCATAGAGGAAGCAAGCAGGTCGATACTCGAAAAAGGACCCAACATCGCCTCCCTCCCGGAACTCGAAGCGCTACCCGACGAGCTTCAACTGCCGGTGCTACTGAAGGTAGGTGATAATGTCTCGACAGATGAGATCATGCCGGCCGGAGCCAGAGCCCTGCCGTTCCGCAGCAACATCCCGAAGATTGCCGAATTCGCCTTCGACATGCTGGACCGGACCTATTGGCAAAGAGCGAAGGCGCTCGATGGAACCGACGGACATGCCGTGGTGGGAGGTAGCAATTACGGTCAGGGATCCAGCCGCGAGCATGCCGCGCTGGCGCCCCGTTACCTTGGACTTCGTATCGTTCTTGCCAAAACGTTTGCCCGGATCCATGGGCAGAATTTGGTAAATTTTGGAATCCTCCCACTGGAGTTTATGGATCCGGCTGAGTACGATCGACTCGATAGCGGCGATATTCTCGTTTTGAGGAATCTCCGCGAGAAACTACCTCAAGGTCAGGTCCTGATCGAAAATCGTACTCGCGAACGTACTTTTGACGCTCGCCATGACCTTTCTCCGCGGCAACTAGAAGTCGTACTCCAAGGCGGATTGATTAATTGGGTTAAGCATGTGGCGGCAATGGAACACGCCTCCTTCTCACCCGCGAGGAAGTTATGAGCTTGTTTACTAATTTCTTTAAAGAATCCGATACGCAGTTAGGGGTGTTCTATCCCAACCACTACTTGATTGCAGTGTTCCGCAAGCTGGAGACAGCGCAACAGGCTGTCAAGAAACTACGACTCGCGGGGTTCGCCGAGGATGAGGTGATCGCCGCAGCGGGACAGGATTTCATCGCACTTGCGAAGGAAGAGACCGGGCTGGGGAGCTTCCTGATGCAAGCGCTTTCGCGCTTCTTCGCAACCGAGCAGATGTCTCACGACAGCGATCTGGATCTGGCTCAGCACGGTGCCGCGTTTGTGGCGGTGCATTGCCCGCACGAAAAGACCAAGAAGGAAGCATGGAACGTCCTTCAAGCGGAGTCTCCCCTGGCAGCTCGGTATTACGCCAATGACGGAATCGAGCACCTGGCAGGCGATTTCACTACTGATTAAGAGGTTCGGGCCGGCCGAGGTCCTTCGTCATTGTCGCTGCGGTTGCGCGTCTTCACCCAATGCTGTACTGCTAGAACGCATCATGCACATGGCATGGCCCATCCCAATATGCAGGCCAACCGAAGAAGGGGTAATACTGCATCTCGTACTGCCGGGAGACCGGTTTATCCGCCGCCAGGGATGGGCTGCTCTCAATCTGATGTTTGGTCAAGTTCACCGGAATGACTCTCTCGCTAAAATTTTGCCGGTTCCAACGCGTAAGGGGAAATGAGTCCTGGGACACCTGGAATTGTTATTTCACTTCGCCGCTAGTACGCTCCGCAGGGTGACGTTGGCGGTATCCAAACAAGCGAATTGCCGCCGGCATGGACTGGGCAGGTAAGCCAGAAAAGCTGATCGACAGCCTCATCGCAACCGGGTAGCTCGACCGCGACAGCCTCGCCAGACTGGTCGTACACATCTAAGGCAATCGAGCAGTTGAGGGTCTAGACGTGCCGCAGGTCCCGCTAAAAGCAGTTCAAGATCAGCATCGTATACACTTTCCAGATGGGGACGAAGGGGACGATCTAGAGAAAGATGCTTCTTCAGAACGCGATCGCCGACACGCTCAACAACACCGAATGGGCGTTTGCGCTGGCGGAGTGTGTTCACATCGGCGGGTTTGCCGTAGCTGTTGGATCGATCGCACTCGTGGACTTCCGGATGTTGAACCTGGGTTTACGGCGTGAGAGCAGTGCACAGATTTTGAGATACACAGAGTTGTGGAGCGTAATCGCGCTGCTATTCGTCGTCTTCTCAGGTATCGCGCTGTTTTTGTCGCAGACCGAGATCTACCGGGTCAACTTGATCTTTCCGATTAAGATGTATGTGCTCGCCGCGGCGGTCATCTACAATTTTACTGTTCACAGAAAAGTGGCGACCATGGAGAATCCGCCGCCGGTCTTGAGCAAGATAGTGGCGATGGTTTCCCTGCTCCTGTGGGTGTCCGTCGTGTTTGGAGGGATTTTCACCGGCTTTCTTGTATAGAGGCTATCCCGTAGAAGCAAACCATGCCCACCGCTCACTCCATCCAGAGTATTGACTTTCTCACGGCGTTCAGCGAATCGGTGCTGGCATACCCGATTGTCCTGTCGATTCACCTGACATGCATCGCGTTATTCGGCGGCATGATCCTAATGACGAACCTGCGCCTTCTAGGGCTCAACTTTAAAGGCGTGACGATCACCGAGATGGTCATAACCTTACGACCTTGGAAACGCGTGGGGGTAATCGTCATGATCGCCACGGGCCTGCTCTTAGCAACCTCTGAGGCGGAAAAATACGCGCCCAATCCATTCTTCTGGACCAAGATGGTCATTTTGGGCCTGCTCGGCGTGCACGGCCTGATCTTCCGTCCAATTATTTACAACCGGACAGAAGAGCTGGATCGAAGCCCGGTCATTCCAACCGAGGTAAAGGTCGCCGCGATTCTTTCACTGGTCCTTTGGACCGCCATGTTTACCATGGGAAGACTCATCGCATACTGGGAGCCAAACTAGTGCCAGTGCCGGGACTAGATGTACGCCAGCAAGCGCCCCGCTGTAATCGCTCCAAACCAGCAGATCAGCGCTGCCCACGCCAGAATCTTGGCGCTCTCCGGAAGCGCGCCGTCTGGACCCAGCTTGCGGAACACCCTGTTCCTGGTGATCTGGAGTAAAGCGACACCCGCGAAGATGAAAATCATCTTGGCATAGAACGTGGGATCCACGAGTCTTTTGGACGCACTCGCCAGCAGCAGAGCCGTTCCGGTCGCGGCATTCACCCAGAATCCAACCCAGATCAGCGGATACAAGCGCTCCAGCGGTTGCACCGGGGTTTTGGGCGAAATGCCCAGGAGCCGGAGGCTGATCATAGCGCTAATGCCCACCACCACGCCCATGCCCATGACGTGCAGCCACAGAACCGTCGGGTAGGCCAGTTTGGAAGGGGATTCGCGCACCCAGGTGCTAATGCCGAGGTTTTCGATGGTATCCAGGAATTCCGTCACTTGTCCTTGTTCCCCTCTTGGTTCCCTTCTTGCGCCCCCGTCTTGTCGATAAGATACCCCAGCACGCCTATCAGCACGACGGAGCCAATGGCAATGAGGCTCACGATTACGACATCTGTCCATCCCACCATTTAGCCCACCATTAGAATGAGTGACCAAAAAACGGCAACATCTGACCGCAGAAAATTACGCCCGTCCACAGAAAGATTCCGGACGCTGCGGCAACTTTCGCCGCTATGGGCGGAGCGTCGCCGGCTCCCAAGGTCCAGGGCTGCTCGAACACAGTGAAGTAGAGGGCGTTGGCTCCCGCTACCAGGATCAAGGCCAGTTTCCAGATGAAGACCGGGTTGTTGACGTAGAAATCCGGCGGAGCGCCGATAAAAAACAGGATGCCCGTCACTACGTTCACGCCGAACCCCAACACACCCCAAGGCAACAAGCGGTGCAGCGTTGAATAGGGAATGCCCTTCAGGAAGCCCAGCATGCGCAGGTCGACGAGCAGCACCACGCCGAACAAGAGGGACAGGCCGATGAAATGAACCGTCTCGCTGGCCGGCCAGCCCCACTTGAGGTTGACCATGCCGTCTCCGATGACTCTCGCGAGCGGCTGGTTCGTCGCGGTTTCCACCGGGGCCGCTGTCAGGTTCTGAGCCGTGCGAATCTCGGGATGCCGGATGTCTCCGCCCATACTTGCGGCCCAGCCCATCAAGCCGAAACTCACCGACGCGGCGAGTAGCACCGCAACCAGCGTCCTCATCGGAAAGCGGGAGAGCCGCCGATGTTGCCACAGTCCCAGCCACGCCAGGGCGCCCGTCAGTTCCATGACTCCGAGTGCCTCGAACGCCGCGGTTTCGTGCGCATCAATCATGGCCACGGAGACCTCGGGGGTTTTCGCCAACGCCAACTTCGCGGCGGTACCCGAGGCAAACGTCGGAATCGACAGCAGGGCGATGCAAAAGAAGATTACCAGGCTAGCGCTCTTCAGATGGTCGCTCTTGGTCATGATGGCCACGATGAACAGGCCCAGTCCGACGATCATGCCGATGGTCGGGAAGTGATTCAGTAAGAGATGTACGTGCGCCAGGTTCAGGTTCATAAGAGATCGAGACCGTGGGTGTGCTTAGTAGTCATGCCTACGGTCTCAATCGCCGAGGTCGGCCCAGCACTCGAACGGCAGTGGCTCGTCGCCACTGCTAGTGCCGGAGCTGGGTGGATACGTTCCCCTGCTCGTACACTTCACAATAGGCGCGTTCATGGATTACTTGTGGCGCGCCAGCGCGTAACCGAAGGATTTTGTCCGGCATTATCCACGGCTCAATCAGGACATCCGGGTCCTCAATGGTCGCCTGGTAAAGAATCTCATCGCCCTTCCGCGTGAACTTCTCGACCATGTGCATGTCGGCGGAATGGAACAGGCCGCCGCGTCCGAACCAGGTTGTGTCGACGAAGTTGGTGGAATCGATCACCAGCGTGTCGCCCTGCCATTTGGCGATCGACGACCCCATGTAAAAGGCTTCGACCGACTTACTCCGGGCCTCCTCAAGCGTGAGCCCTTGGGCGTTGCGTTGGCCGGTGTCGATCGGGATGTCGCGGAATTCCATGTTTCCACCGCCGTAATCGCTGGTTGTATAAAAAAAGACGATGTCGGTCGGCGTCTGGATAATGCGCGATGGTGTACCCTCCCGCGGGAGTCCCATCGGCTGACAGGTCATGATTGGATCTTCCTTGTTCGTCCACTGATCGAGTCCCTGAATCTTGTCCCAAAACTCGGGTTTGTACATGGGATGACTCGGCTTCAAGGCCCCCCCGGTGTTGCCTGTCAAACCAAAGCGCGAGGGCGAGATCCACTCATAATCCACCCAGAAGTTGTCCATTGGGGTTTTACAGCCAGTCCCGGGGTTGATTCCCCCATCCGGCGTCTGTGTTGGACCACATCGGCGGTTCCCACCACCCCCAATTGGACCCTGGGGGCCACCCCAGTTCCCTGTCATATCCGGATGTCCGTCGGCCAGCCGCGGGGTTGCCGCGGCCGCAGTCTGCCTCGCAGGTGCGGCGGGTGCGTTCGCATTCAGAGTCCAGTTGGGAGGCTGATTCGTTGGCTTGATCGCCGCCTTGACGCTTGCCGGAACCGGCATCACGACATACATCTGGGCCACTTCCGTCAGCGTCGTCGTAATGTCGCGGACGACGGCGCCGTTCTGTTTCTCGATCATCCTGCCCGCGTAGAACGCCTCCGCCGGATTCAGCGGATTGTTCCAGTCTTTGTAGTTGCTGTAGGTGAACTCGTAAGTCTTGGCTCCCTGCTTCACGACCACGCTCTCCGCCATGAACTTGTCGTTGAGCGTCGCGGTTGCGATCGCGTTGGGAACACCAGGAATCGGGAACGTCACGACGGGCTTATTGCCTACCCACGCGACGGAGGTTTTCCCGGCCACCGGGACGCCAGCAGGTACCAGTTGCGGCCTGGGCGCCATTTCCGGTGGATCGCTGGTCCCCGCCATCGCACCCTTGAACGCACCCTGCGGACTTGCCCACAGGCGAATCATCCGCTCCTCTACAGTCGCGGGCATCGGCGTCGCCTTGCCTTTACCGGGGACGAGTTCGGCACCAGGAATGTCTTCGTTCCAGGCATACGCTCCACTGAGGACTTCGACATTGGAGCACGCCTGGCCATTGGGCCGAGTGCCCGTGTACTGAATCCGCTCGCCTGAAGTCTGGTAGCTGATGCTGGTTCGATACTTCGTTGCATTGCAGGGCTGTCCGTCCACTTGAACGGTGCCCTTGCCCTGGTACTCGAGCGTCATGAGCAGGTCTCGCTCGTCGCTGCTTCGGAGCATGCCCATATACCAGGCCCAGTTGAAAAGGACTGATTTCAGGTCCTTCGCACCGGGTGCAGGGGTGTACAGCGGCGCGCCCCCGCGGCCTCCGCGGCCCCCGCCCTTCGCTTGACCTTGTCCCCCGCCCTTGGCCTGCCCTTGACCGCCGGCTGGCGCCTGCGCACTAACCAACGTCAGCGCGCCGATCGCGAGAACGAGCCCAATCGCGGATAGAATGCCTCGTCGATAGGTCATGATCATCCCCTTCGCTGCCTAATCGTTGGGGCCGCCGCCGGAGACCACGATCACGTGGCCGTCAGCGTAGGTTACCGACTTGAGGAACCCCAGTGGATGGCCGTCCTTCGCGGGGATGCACTTCACGGTAATGGTGTCCCCGGTGTGGAGGGCATTCGGACCGGTCTTGCCGACCCCCCGCTGCGCAAGTGCGGTGGCAGAGCCGAGTGTAAACACCCATTCAGTCGGCGTGCCATCCGCGCCCTTGACCGAGATAGTCAGCGACCCGTGGGGATTTACAAACTGCACTTTTTCGACCGTCCCCGTAAGCTCTTTCTCGGCCTTCATGTCATACACGCCCGCGAGGGAATGGTGAGCCTGCAGCAAGCCACTGGTCATCAACCACCCGTACAACAAGACTACCGATGCTAGCGTTCGCTTAACCATTCGAGGGTCTCCTAAACTTGTCGTCGGCACACGATTCTGTCACAATCCGGCACAGAAACCAACCAGCAGCTGAGTTTATCACTGACAGCGGCCGAGTTCAAGGATAAGGGCCGACAGGCGTCGTTAGCACGTTAGTTTTCCGGTGGAACTAGCGTGGGTCGGGAGCGGAGAAGCTGATCCGATGTTACTGACCGGTTTGATGAGCGTTTGTACATGCCGACTACACGGTTTTGACGTTGTGATTCCGTGGCGCGCGTCGGCGGGCTCCATGGGCAGCGTTGGTGATTCTATTGGAGACATGGCATAGGAGCGCCTGGATGGCGGCGCATCGAAGCGAGTCTGTTCATTTTTTTGCGCCCTTCCCGGCCGCAGGAGCCGACTCCAGCACCTGCAAGAAGAGATTGTCCATATCGCGTAGGATCACCGCGCGGTTCCGACCCAAATTCACCGGCTCTCCGCCCGCCGACACAACCTTCGCGCCTCTCGCTTTCAGAGCCTTCACCACGGCGTCGAAATCCCCGACGCGAAGCCGCAGCACGCCGGACCCCGGATCGTGAATCTCCGAGTGCACCGGCTTCCGGTCGACATACCCGGGGTTCACAAAGTCCACCGGAAATGCATCTCCCGGAACCAGTAGCCTCCACCTTGAGGCTGCAAAGCCGTTCGCCCCACTCGTAAAACCGAGCGCTTCCCGATAAAACCCCATCGTCCTGTCGGGATTCTCTACAGTGATCCCTAGCCGCACCTTTGGGTCGTCAGCCGCCGCACCAACTGGGGAAAGCCCCGTGCGGATCCTTTGCAGCTCCACAAAAATCCCATCCGGATCGCGCACGACCACGGAGCCGAGACCGCTCGCACTGATCCACTCCAACCCCTTAATCCGAGACAGCCGAGTCTTCGTCGCTTCCAGATCCTGCACCACCAATTTCAACGTGATCGCCCCCGGATCAAAAAACCGAGGCCGCACCGGCGTCGCATTCAAGCCCTGAAACTCCACGATCTCCACCGCCATGACCGAGTTCGGAATCTTAAAACTCGCCACCCGGCTCAGCGCGCCCGGAGCGTCGTACAAACTTGAAACCACCTCATTCGCCGAAAACGCGCGCGGCCCCGGAGCACCGGTCATCTCCAGCCCAATCGCGTCGTGATAAAACTCGATCGACCGGTCCAGATTCCCCACGACGTGGATAAAATTCCCCACCCCCAACACGCCCTGCCCCATCAGCACCGTGGACGTGAGAAAAAACGCAGCGATGATTAGGCTCTTCATAGCATCTCCAGCTTTCTCGCCCAGTATACTGCCGACAGGAGACGCCCGAGTCCAGTTGGATAAGAGTCGGCACTTCGTATGAAAAGTCCCACACCAACGAGGTTCGCGATAGTATGGAAGCCAAATGAAACGCAGCACGGAGCGCATTCTCACCACCCATGCGGGTAGGCTCGATGGGCCACCTGAACTGAGGGAAAAGACCCGGGCGATTATGGCTGGGAGTTCCTCGGATCTCGACGCCGTCAGGCCACTCGTGCGACGCGGAATGATCGACATCATTAGCAAGCAGATGGAAGCAGGTATCGACATCGTGAGCGATGGCGAGCTGGGCAAGCTGGGTTTCGGCAGGGCCTATTATGGGCGTCGCCTCAGCGGCCTAGCCGCGCGGCCGCTCAAGCCGGGCGAATCGGGATGGATGGGTCAAGGGAGCGGCGAGCGCGCAGAGTTTGCCGAGTTCTATAAGGAACTCAATTTCATGCCGGACCCTACGGAGCGCGCCATCTGCTCGGGCCCAATCGCGCACATCGGCGCGCAAGAGGTTGCGGATGACCTGCAGCTCTATCAGTCCGCGCTGACGTCGGCGAAATTGAAGCCGGAGGAAGCCTTCATGTGCGTGCTGGCTCCGGGCTGGCTGGAGCACTTCTTCCACAATGAGTATTACGCAAGCGACGAGCAGTATCTCTTTGCCCTGGCGGATGCGATGAAGCACGAATACAAAGCCATCGTGGACGCGGGCTTCATTCTTCAGATCGACGATCCGGCGCTGCCGGACACCTACGACATGATCGTGCCGAGGCCGACCATTGAGGAATACAGGAGGTTCGCTGAGGTGCGGGTAGATGCGGTGAACCATGCTCTCAGCGGCCTGCCGGAGGACCGCGTGCGCTATCACATCTGTTGGGGAAGCTGGCATGGTCCGCACACTCACGACCTGCCGCTAAAGCACTTGGTGGATTTGATGTTGAAAGTAAAGGCAGGCGCCTACTCGGTGGAGGCCGCGAATCCGCGCCATGAGCACGAGTGGAAAGTGTGGAAGGATGTCAAGCTGCCGGACGGGAAGATTCTGATTCCGGGTGTGGTTAGTCATGCCAGCAATGTGGTGGAGCACCCGGAGCTGGTGGCGGACAGGATCGTGTTATACGCTGGCCTGGTAGGCCGCGAGAACGTGATCGCCGGCACGGATTGCGGCATGGGGCTCCGCGTGCATCCCCAGATTTGCTGGGCCAAGCTGAAAGCGCTGGGTGAGGGCGCGGCGTTGGCCAGCCAACAGTTGTGGCCTGGGTAGCGAAATCCCCAGAATATTCGCCCTCTTCAAGTTGCCAATGCCAAGGTGATTGGCGGAACCCACCCAGCGGAGCGCGGATGTGGTGGCGCCGACCTTAGCGGTGAACCAAAATCGGCCGTAACTCACGGCGATCCAGGGTAAGCTCAAATGATGCCGCACCACTGGATCACGGCTCAGGTAATCCTGGTGTTGTTCCTGGCCACTCTTGTTCGCTCGTCCTTTGGATTTGGAGAAGCCTTGATTGCCGTACCGCTGTTGGCATTCGTGATGCCGATTGAGGTTGCCGCGCCTACTGCCGTCCTCGTCTCGATAACCGTCGCACTTGTTATCGTGATCCAGGACTGGCGAAGGGTACACCGCAGCAGTGCAGGCTGGCTGATAAGCTCGACGTTGCTGGGCATCCCCTTGGGACTACTGCTGCTAAAGACGCTGGCGGAACCAGTCGTGGAGGCGATTCTTGGCGGAGTGGTGGTGATCTTCTCCGCATACTCGCTGACCAGCCGGCGGAATCACCAATTGAAAGACGATCGCCTGGCGGGATATTTCGGATTCACCGCGGGAATTCTCGGAGGCGCCTACGGCATGAATGGTCCGCCGCTGGCCATCTACGGTTCGCTGCGCCGCTGGTCGCCGGAACATTTTCGCGCCACGCTGCAAGCCTATTTCCTTCCCGCCAGCTTGGCGGGGATGGGCGGCTATTGGTTGGCCGGTCTGTGGACCCCCGCCGTCAATCGCTTCTATCTCATCTCGCTACCAGGCGTGCTAATGGCGATCTTCCTTGGTAGGGCGATCAACCAGCGTATGCGGGACCATCGGTTCATCATCTACATCCATCTGGCCTTGACCGTGATCGGGGCCGTACTGCTGCTACGAGCCTTAGGAGGATGGCCGCACGCCGGCTAAGATTCTTTCGCGGCAGCCGCTGCTGAACGGAATGGGAGGCGAATGCGAATAACGCGCTCACGATCCCGCTCTTCCGAGAGATTTCGGGTTCGGGCGCGAAGCAGATCCTGCAGGGAAACCATGCCAACCAGTTTCCGCTTCTCCGCTGAATCGAGCACCGGCATGCGCGTGAATCCGCTGGATGCCATGCGATAGACCACGGCCCTCAGCGGTTCGTTGGCGTAAGCGACTTCCGGTTCGCGGCGAACGAATTCTCCAATTTGCTTGGCTCCATCCTGTTCGGCTGTAAGCTTCCGGATGTCCTTGCGTGTGATTACTCCGGCTAACCGGTCTTCCGGATCGAGTACCGGATAGAGGTGCTGGCCTCGAGGCGAATGATCGGGGCGCAGGTGTCTGGATGCCTCTTCCACCGTGGTGGTGGATGCAAGCCCCGCAACCGAGGTGCGCATCACCTCACGAACGAACAGGATCTCAAGCGGATCCACTGAGTACTCGCGGCTTAGGTGAAAACCGCGGCGGCTCACCTTCTCGGTCAGGATCGACCGCTTCAGCAGCAGGACGCTAACCGCGTATGCCAGCACATTCGCAACCAACAGCGGCAGCACCGCATTGAAATCGTGAGTGAGTTCGATCGCAAACACGATTCCGGTAAACGGCGACCGCATGGTTCCACCGAGGATTGCGCCCATGCTGATCAAGGGCCAAAATCCGATACCTATGTGTGGCAGGAACATTGCTTCCAGGCCGCCCAGGGCGCCGCCCATCATCAGCAGGGGCGCCAGCACGCCACCGGATGTCCCAGACCCCAGCGCGATAGCCCAGATGGCGGACTTCACCAGCAGGATCCCGGCAATCGTCGCTCTGGGAACATCGCCTTGGACCAAAGCACCGATGGTGTCGTAGCCGACGCCGAGGGCTTGCGGAAAGATCAATCCGCCGATCCCGATCGCAAGGCCGCCGATGGCCGGCCACCACATCCAGTGAATCGGCAACTTCTGAAATCCGTCTTCGGCCGCATAAACGGCCAAGGTCAGCACCGCTGAAAGTAGTCCGGCCAAAATTCCAGCGAGCACGCAACCGGCAAGGCCTGCGGGGCCGATGAAGACCGGATGTGCCGGAACCGGAAACAAGGGGCCCAGGCCCAGGATGTAGCGGCGTGCCGCTGCGGCTGTCGCGCTGGCCAGAGCCACCGGAATCATGCTGCGGGGCTTCCATTCGAACAGCAGCAGTTCCACCGCGAGCAATGCCGAGGCTAAGGGCGCGGCGAATGTCGCCGACATCCCCGCCGCGGCTCCGGCGACCAGCAGTGTCTTACGTTCGGCGCTGCTCAAATGGAACATTTGCGCGATCATCGACCCGAACGCGCCGCCGGTCATGATGATCGGACCTTCGGCTCCAAAAGGGCCACCCGATCCGATAGAGATTGCGGCCGACAGAGGCTTCAGCACCGCCAATCTCGCTTGAACCCGGCTTCCCTGAATGAGAATCGATTCCAGTGCTTCGGGGATTCCGTGACCGCGAATGCGCTCGGAGCCGTATCGCGCGATCAATCCGATGATCAACGCCCCGGCCACGGGAACCAGCACCGCATAACCGCCGAGTGTATTGTGGGCCGGTGAAGCGAGTGCAGTGCTCCACCGCTGGAAGTAGAACAGATTCGTGAACAGGTTGATGAGCCGGAGCAAAACGAACGCGACCAAGGTGCTTAGCAGCCCGATCACGACTGCCATCAGCGACAAGAGGAGAACCCGGGGCGTAACCGTGAAATCGCCCAGGTGGTCACTGGCCGGAGGATTACTTACAGGAAGAGCGCCGTGATCGCTCATCTTTTTTCAAGTCCTTCGCTTCCACGCAGGACGGCGCGCAGGGACTTGGCCAGCTCCGGACCTTTTACTCGTAACTCGTCGCGATGCGCCACCGACAAGGATTGCAGCTTGGCCGTTCCCTGAGGAGTGAGCTGGAGCAGGATTTGGCGGTGATCCTCCGGGTCCGCCTGACGCTTGAGGAAGCCGGCGGCTTCCATCCGGTCGACCAGCTCGACGGTGGTGTGATGACGCAAGGCGAGACGATTCGCCAGCTCGGTAATCGTCCGTTTGGCGCCCGCCGGGAAGCCTTTAATCGCAAGCAAAGCCTGATGCTGCTGGGGCTCAATCCCATGTTCTCTTGCTCGTACCTCGCTGAACTGGAGAAAATGCCGGAGCTGGTGTCGAAACTCAGCCAGCTCACGATAATCGTTCATCGTAAGATCCACAAGTCTATCGTAACACGATATATCGAACAGGACCGGCGCATCCGAACAATGGCCCCGTAAGTGCTAGGTTCAGGGCACCATAGCGCTCATCGGCGGCGTGAGTCTGCACTTAGTGACGGGAAAGAAGACCGTTCTATGAAACGTTATGCTGGGAAATAGGATCTAACATCAAGCCATGACTACCAAACCTGCCCAAGCAAAGAACCAGCCGTTTGTATCTGACATCCAGGAGCTTCGGCGGCGGGCCCGCGAGCATATGGAACAGGGCGCGGTTACCAGTGCCTACAAGGCCGACCGGGAAACCGTGATCCGCATTCTGAATGAAGTCCTGGCGACGGAAATCGTCTGTGTGCTGCGGTATAAGCGGCATTACTACATGGCTACCGGCATTCACGCCCAGGCGGTGGCCGCGGAGTTCCTCGAACACGCAAATGAGGAGCAAAGCCATGCAGATATTGCAGCGGAGCGGATTACTCAGCTTGGCGGTGAGCCGAACTTCAATCCGGAAGGCCTGAGTACCCGCAGCCACTCCCAATACGCGGAAGGGAAATCTTTGCTGGACATGGTTCGGGAAGACCTGGTCGCAGAACGTATCGCGGTGGAATCCTACAGTGAGATCATCCGCTATTTGGGCGATGATGATCCCACCACGCGGCGAGAGATGGAGAAAATTCTGGGCAAGGAGGAGGAGCACGCCGACGACATGAAAAAGCTCCTCGAGAACCTCAGCAAGGACGGGCGCTTTGCCGAGGTAAAGTCCTAGACGCGCTTAGTTGCTCATCAGAAACAGGCAAGGACGCTGATCCTCCCAGGGCGTGGATTCCCACAGGTGCTGCAGGATGGTGTAAACCATGAGGCCGGTCTCGCCCTCTCCCAGGAGAAAGTAGCGAAACGACTGCCGCATGAGGTTCTGGCGGCTTAATCCCAGATAGATCGCAGCGGGATGCAGCACTTCGCTGATGTAGGCGACCGCGTTGGCCTTGGCGACGGCCTGCGAGGCTTCCACCAGATATTGGCCGTCTTCTTCTTTCACACTGATTTCGAGCGGCGATAGAAACTCGCTGCGATTGTCCAGAAGGCTTACGTGAACGAATACTAGAGGGCCCTCAATGCTGTAGTGCTTACGAAGCATCGCCGCCCGCTCCGCTCGCGCCGCCCGCTCCAGGCTCCCGGTCGGCACCATATTCACCTTTTTGTCCGTTAACAGATTCCATAGCCGCTCCGACTCAGCGTTCGAGAAACGGTGACCGCCCGCGCGGATTTCCGTGGCACGCCAATATCGGCTGATGCCGCTCACGGTCACGATAAACAGGATGAAGAAACTGGCGATGATGATGCCTTCGGTGCGCTCGATAATGTTCGCGGCGGCGGTATACGCGAATACCACAACCACACCCCAGCAATAAACGCTTAGCCAGCGCGAATGCTCCTTCCATAATGCAAGCGATGCCGCCACTGCCGCGGAAAGCATCAGGACCAGCACTCCCGTCGCATAGGCTCCGCCTTGTGCCTCCACGTTGGCCCGAAACAGAAGCACGACCAGCACATCGAATCCGAACAGCACCAGCACCAGCGGGCGGGCATACGCCACCCACTCGGGCGCCAGTCCGACGCGCGGCAAATATCGCGGGACCAGGTGCAGCAGCCCGGCCATGGCCGATGCGCCCGCGAACCACAGCACTAAAATCGTGGACAGATCGTAGACCGAGCCGAAAATGTTACCCAGGTACTGATGCGCCAGGTAAGCGAGGGCGCGCCCGCTGGCCGGACCGCCTTCGCGGTAGGCCTGCTCCGGAATCAGCAGCGCGGAAACAAAGCTCGAAACCAGCAACAGCACGCTCATGATAAGCGCCGCGGCCGCCAGTAACTTGCGGGTATTCCGAATCCGGCCACGGGGTTGGCTGTCGCTACTGTCCGAATCCTCTCCGCGAATCAGGGGCATCACGGAAACACCGGTTTCGAAGCCGCTCAACCCCAGGGCCAATCGCGGGAATAGAACCAGGGCTCCTATGGCCAGCTGCGTCCAGTCACCCTGTCTTCGAAGCGCATTCTGCCAATGCGGCAGCGCGGTGGGATGCGATCCCACTTCCACCAGGGCGCGGATCAGCACCACGACATTGAGCAGTAAATACGGAACGCAAACCAGCCCGGCCAGTTCGATGGCCTCCTTGAAGCCCTTCAGGAAAACGGCCGCGAGCAGCGCCAGCAGCACCAGGGTCACGCGCAGGTTTGCATTGCCGAGCAGTGGATGCAGATACGGGTTCTCGGTTGCGTGCCGGGCGGCGTCGGAAGCCGACAGCGTCATAGTGATGATGAAGTCAGTAGTGGCGAAGCCCAGCAGCACCAGGACCATCAACTTGCCCCACCATCCCGGCAGGATGTTCTCGAGCATCGCAATGGAGCCCAATCCCGCAAAAGAACGCCCCGCCACCTGCGAGTAGATCGGGAGAGCGCACAGCAAAGTGACGGCCACCAGGACGGCCGTGGCAATCGGGGAAAGCGCGCCTGCCGCCAGCAGCGCGATGCCCGGCTGGTAGCCCAACGTTGAAAAATAATCGACGCCCGTCAGCCAGATGACCAGATACCACGGGTGAGAACCATGCTTGTCGCTGCGAGGATCCCGGGACTCGTCGGCGCGTAGCCACGCCTGCCAAGGTGCCATATTGTTATTGTGATCGCGCCACCCGCGACTGCAAGATTGAATCAAGGATACCAATGAAGAAGATCGATCCCGACGATTTCCGTGTCAGGCCAGGCAAATCCGTCGATTTAGACAAATGGCCGACTGCCGCCAAGCCGGTGTACCACTCTCGTAAGCACTATCAGGCGCTTATGGCGGAAGACGTCCTGAAACTGAGCGACCAGCAAAACGTGCTGTACGCGTCCGATCGATATGCGCTGCTGCTCATCTTCCAGGCCATGGACGCGGCAGGCAAGGATAGCGCCATCAAACATGTGATGTCGGGCGTTAATCCCCAAGGCTGCCAGGTATTCAGCTTTAAACACCCCAGCGCCGAGGAGTTGGACCATGATTTCCTTTGGAATGCGACCCGGAAGTTGCCCGAACGGGGCCGGATTGGAATTTTCAATCGCTCCTACTATGAAGAAGTTCTGATCCTTCGCGTCCATCCCGAACTGCTCCGCGCCGAGGGCCTCCCCGAAGAGGTTCTGGACTCCAAAAAGCTCTGGCGCGACCGGTACCGTTCGATTGTGAACCTGGAAGACCATCTTCACGGCAACGGCACTCGCATCCTTAAATTCTTCCTGCATCTATCCAAGGAAGAGCAGCGCAAACGCTTCCTCAAGCGCATTGATACGCCGGCGAAGAACTGGAAATTCAGTCTTGCGGACGTGGAGGAGAGAAAGTATTGGAAGGAGTACATGCGGGCCTTCGAAGCCTGCCTCAGCGCCACCAGCACTCCTGCTGCGCCCTGGTACGTGGTGCCTGCCGATGACAAAGAAAGCGCCCAATTGATCGTGTCGCGGATTATTCTCGATGCTCTGAAGGATCTAAAACTGGAATACCCCAAGCTCACTCCGGAGCGGCAGAAGGAGTTGCTGGCAAGCCGCAAGCTGCTCGCCAAGTAGTTTCAGGCGTTACCGCTGATCGGACGACACTCCTACGGGTTGCGGGTTCAGCCAGCCGCCTGGATCATCAATCATCGGCGCGGCTTCCGCCGGTCCCCAGGTGTTCTGGTCGTATTCATGGACCGGAGTCGCGTCGTCCAGCACCTGGTCCACGATTTTCCATTGCGCTTCAATCGCATCCTCCCGCGCGAAGAGGGACTGGTCGCCGCGCATGGCGTCTCCCAGGAGGCGTTCGTACGGCGTCATCTCGTCGCCGCGCTGATGCATTGCGACCAACTCCACATCTTCTCCCAACATTCGTTCGCCCGCACGCTTTACGCGCATGTCAAGGGCGATCACAACCTCGGGGCTCAGGCGCAAGCGGAGCCGATTCGGCAAGCCCCGGTCTTCTTCTTCGAAGGTCTCCCGCGGCGGGCGTTTGAAGCTGACGACGACCTCGGTAGCAGTCACGGGCAGACACTTGCCGGCTCGAATGTAAAACGGCACTCCCGCCCACCTCCAGGTTTCGACGAAAAGCTTGACGGCGGCGTATGTTTCCACGCTCGAATCCGGGGCGACGCCTTGCTCCTGTCGGTAACCTTTAAACTGCCCTCGGACCAGATCACGCGGAGCAAGCGGCTTGACGGCTTTTAAAATGCGTGATTTTTCATCGCGAAACGCATCGCGCTCTTCGCCCGTGGGAGGATCCATAGCGAGAAACGCCAGCACCTGAAGAAGGTGGTTCTGAAGCACATCGCGGATAGCCCCGGCTTCTTCATAAAACCCTCCGCGTCCCTGCACCCCAAAAGCCTCCGCCATGGTGATTTGTACCGAGTGGATGTAGGTGCGGTTCCACACCGGTTCCAGGAAAGAATTGGCGAACCGCGTGTAGAGAATGTTTTGGACCGGCTCCTTGCCGAGGAAATGGTCGATCCTGAAGATCGCGGACTCGGGAAAAAATTGATGAAGGATATTGTGCAGTTCGCGCGCCGAAGCGAGATCGCGCCCGAACGGTTTTTCCACCACGACGCGCGCATCTTTCGCGGCGCCCGAATGCGCCAGCCCCTCCGCTACCGCGGCGAACATGCTGGGGGGGATGGCCAGATAGTGCAGGGGCCGTTGAGCATTTCCCAGAAGCTGTCGCAACTGGGCGAAGGTGGCCGCTTCGCGATAATCGCCATCCACGTACTGAAGCAAGACCGCCAACTTCGCGAAGGCAGCTTCGTCCAGGCCGCCGTGCGCGGCGACGCTATCGCGTGCGCGCGCCTTGAGTTGATCGAGGTTCCATCCCGCCTTGGCGACCCCTACGATGGGAATGGTCAGGTTGTGCCGCTTCACCAAAGCTTGCAGCGCGGGGAAGATTTGCTTGTAAGCGAGATCTCCGGTGGCACCGAAAAATACCAGGGCGTCGGATTGCGGAGCTTCCACGCTATATTTATCGCACGGATGACAGCGTTACTGAATTACTTGGAACAGGTCCTGCGCCACGGCCTTGGCGTGCGGCATCTGCAAGTCCGGCATGGGACGACCCGAGAAGAGCTTGCGGCAGGGAATCGCAAGCCAGCGAGCCCAGTTGCTGGCTTTCTTCTGGCGAGCGCTATCGGTAGCGATACCGGTGCTCGCATACATCTGACGGTATAGCTTCGAGATAAAGACGAATGCCAGGCGCGCCCGAAGGTGGGGCGTGCAGCGCGATCGCTTCCAAACCGACGGGAAGCTATAAAATCGATCCCACACACCCTGGGTACGCGCTCGCATCTCCTCGGAGTTCATGGTGGGATGCGGCATGAACATCTTCGGCCGCTTGTGGGCGGGAATAAGCCAGTAGCGTGTCAATGGGATCCCATCCACCTCGGCCACATCCTCGCCCTGAGCTTTTTCCCACTTTTCGAAATCGACCGTACCCGGGAAAGGCGTCAGCATGACGAACTGCGCGAACGTAAGACCGGCCTTTTGCGCTAAATCCTGGGTGGCGTCGAATGTATCCGGGCGATCGCTCGGCAGGCCGAAAATGAATGAACCCAGAACATGCACACCGTGATCGGAAAACGTCTTGAGCTGCTTCACCAGCTTGTCGCCGGAGAGATTGAAATCCTTGTAGACCGTCTTCAATCCCTCTGGGGTAACGGCTTCCACCCCCACCAGGGCGCCCCTGATCCGGGCTTTCTTCATGGCATCCAGAAACCTTGGATCTTCGGCGGCCTCCATGGTGATCTGCGTGAAGAACGTCATGTCCTTGGGGAGTTCCGACAGGCGCTCCATCAGTTCGAAACGCTCCGCGCGCATCGCCTCAAGCTGATCGACACGGGTCTGGTTGTTCTGGCGTTTCGCAAGTGCGATGTCCGTCAGCGTGACCGGATAAAAATTGTCGTCCGCCAAGGCGATGAACCGGAATCCGCGGCGGCGCAGGTCTACGATCTCTTCAATGACCGGATCGGTCGCGCGTTGCCGCGGACGTTGCCCGTCGGTGCGCCACACGGAACAGAATGAGCAGTGTTTGGCGCATCCGCGCACGGTCTGGACCGACGCCCACATGTAGCTGTTGGGCGGCAGTAAATCCCACCGGGCTTGCTTGAACTCCCCCGCTTCCACTCTTCCGCCGTTGTAAACACGTTCCGGAGCGCCCGCCACGCAGTCACGGATTACGCGGTTCCAGATGACGTCTCCATCGCCTTTCACTACCGCATGCGCGCCGCCCCGCTCAAACGGCTCTTCGGAATAGAGCGTGGAATGGATTCCCCCGAACACCACCCAAGCGCCGCGCTCGCGTACAGCGCGTCCGACTTCATATCCCCGTAAGGCGTTGCCAGTGTGAATACCGATGCCGACGACGTCGCCGGGCTTGACGCGTTCCAGTTTGAGATGCTCCAGGGTCTCATCCCAGATTTCGGGATCGCCGAACGAGCTGTCGGTCGCGGCAGCCAAGACATACAGCCATCTTGGCGTTATCACTGCCGTTCCGAAGGCAGTATCACTGGGGTTAACGAGGTGGATGCTCATTTTAAGGGCCACCCTAGTGTAGCAGCAGCGCTAGGGGGATCCCCAGAGAAATCCGCTGGCCGCGGTAGAGCTACCCGGCGACCCACAGCGGCCGGCCGTTCGGCTTTCCTCAAGCGGCGCTTCGGCGCGTAAGAAGAACGACCAACACGACAAGCAGCACAATCCCGAGCCCGCCGCTAGGGTAATATCCCCAGCTAGCGCTGTAGGGCCAAGTCGGCAGCACTCCTAGAAGGAGGATGAATAGCAGCAAGGCAAGAAGAAGGTTCATGCGGCACTCTCCAAGAGACTCTCTAAACGGTTGACGCGGTCCTCCAACGATCGCAACGACGCCAGGAATCGTCCGCTATCACCGGCAGAAGACAAAGTCCGGTATACGCCCTCTAAAGCGGCTTCGGCCTCACGCAGTGTTCGTAGCTCGGCCAATATTCTGCGCTCAAACATGCTCATTTTGTACCTCCCGTTATACGCATGCTCCCTTTACCTCGTGACGGAATGAAGCAAGTACAGGACCATACCGGTAACTTACTGTTACGTAATACTTTACGGGTAGGGGAGCTTAGGCGATCGTGCAAATTGCGCACTTTCTGCGCAAAGTGCGACTGGTGGCCAGGGGCCAGCCCATCGTTTGGCCAGAAAAGTGCCTCTGGCTTGCCATGCCTGACCGAGGATGCCTGGTAATGTTGGGCGATTTCTCCAACGAGCGCCTGGACGTTTCTGCCATCGGGCGCGACTTTGGCTGGTGGGTAGCGCAGACTCCGGACCTGTCTGGCCTGCGCGAAATCAGCCGATCGAACACCGTGATCGCCGTGCTGATTCACGCTGAGGGGCTCGGTTTGTCCTGGCAGGAAGCCTTGCGCAACAGCCGGGCCGCAGCCCCAACGGCGCGACTCATTATGTGCCACAAAGTCCAACAGGCCCACGACCGAACGGAGATGGCGGATGCTGGCGCCGCTCGCTCAATCCGAGGTACGCCAATCGCTGGGGTTCGTCTGGGCATCCAAGATCACACCGGAGCAACAGGCTCCAGCGCACCGGAAAACTAGCAGCGCGAGTCTTCCTAAACAGCG
>Ga0207695_10001840_pt1 | contig 33282 bp, 40 predicted proteins | sample KBSC54metaG_FD_184354 | JGI IMG/M metagenome (GOLD analysis project Ga0207695, IMG submission 184354) | Corn rhizosphere microbial communities from Kellogg Biological Station, Michigan, USA - KBS C5-4 metaG (SPAdes) (version 2) | ecosystem: Host-associated > Plants > Roots > Rhizosphere > Soil... | reverse complement strand
GGATTGCCTCACGGTCAGTGCCGCCGTCCGTACGCGGCCACCGGCCGATTGCAGGCCAAGCGGTTCGGCGTAGTCACTCGCTTCGTACACGATGAGCCCCTTCACGGCCGGCTGGCTCGTCGCCCAGGCAAGGGCCCCCCAGATGGACCGCGCCTGGCTCGGGCCGCCCTGCGCCAGGGGGAAGCCACCGGCCGCGAGCACCCAGACAGGCTTTTCGGTCCGGTCGGCCCGCAGCCAGCCGCTCGCCGTGCGGGTTCTGGCGTCGAGCGCCGCCGCGCCGCCAAGCCATGGGAAGAGCGAAATCGCCGCGGCATCCACAGGCGAGCTGTCGGATGCGGCCCAGGCAAAAATGCTGCTGTCGCGCGCGCCGAACCCACCCACGTGCGCCATCACGCGGACCCTGGGTTGGACGCGGTGCACGGCGTTGGATGCGTCGCGCAGGTAGTCAATCCACACCTTCGCCGGGAGGCTCCCCAGGGCGCGCGATGCCGAACCCGCCGGATCCACGACCGGGACGACGTAATCCGGGTGCAACCGGGTCGCGATGCGGACGAGGTTCACCACGCGCGAGCGGAAATAGCGTGCGCGCATGGCGGCCGGCAGCGGTTCGGCATTCGAGAGGTCCAGGGCGACAATGAGTACCTTGTCGCCGCGCACTTCATCGAGCGCGCGCGCCAGCGAGTCGAGAGCCACGTTCGTCGCGCCAGCGGGTGCGACGTACACGCTCAGCGCGCCCGCCCCAACCGAGTCCGCGAGCGCGAGGTCGTTGCGCAGCACCGTGGGCTGCGGCGCACCCGTGATGACCGGCAGGATCTTGAGCCCGACGACGAAGTCGCTGTCAGGACGCTCCTGCAACCGCTCCGTGGCGTAGCGTGCGTAGCTGGTGACAGCGCGCGCGCCGGCCGGCAGATTCAGCACGACGAGAGCGGTCCATGCCGCCGCGAACGTGGCCAGCAGGGTCCGGAACACCGCCGCCGGTCCCACCCGGCCGGGGCTCACGGGCGCGAAGATGGGGAGGTACAGGAACCACGGCATCAGCAGCGCCAGCGGCTGCGCGCTGAACGCAATGGCGCTGCGCTCCGCCGCCACGAGCGCAACGAGCGCCGTCGGCACCGCGTCGCTCACGGAAATCCAGTAGCGCGACACGGCAATGAGCGTCACCAGCACGTCGTAGGCGGCAATGAAGAACGTCACGGCCGGCGAGGCCAGCCGGAAACGCGCCGACAGCACGGCCTGCGCCGTGATGAGCGTCACCGTCACCGGCCAGAGCCACGCAATGGAGTAGAGCACGCGTCCGGTCACCGTGGAATCGGTGACGAGCAGCGCCACGAGCGCCGGCAACAGCAACAGGCCGGCGAACGCGCTCACGATCGCCACGGGCTGTGGAATGGACCGGATCTGCGACGTGCGTGCCGCCGTGAACAGATTCCAGAGGAGGATCACGGCGCACATCACCAGGTGCGCGGTGGCAAGGTGCCGCGGCTCGAGCAGACCGCTCATCCGCGCGCGCGCGTCTCGCTGCGGATCTCCCGGGGCGTGAGCCGGCGCGCGAAGACGTCCAGCGCCTTCCCCGCATCGTGCGTGCCATACGTCAGCACATCCAGCAGGAGGAGCGCGCGCGCCGGAAACGCGTGCAGCGCAATGTGGCATCCCTCGAGCAGCAGCACGCCGGTGACATCGTCGCTGGGAAGCTGCCGCACCACCGGCGCGCCCACCGTCGTGAACCCCGCGGCGCTCGCGGACGCGATGAGCAACCCGCCCAGTACCGCGGAATCGGCGAGTTGGGCGGGCGACACGCCGACCAGGTCGGCGATGAGATGCGTGAAGGCGGGTACCGTGGGCATTGCGGTCTTTCCCGGGACGCGGAATCGGACCGCGCCGTCACGGGTGGACAGACGTTAGCCGTGATGCCGCCCGATTGCCAGCGGCAGACGCGTCTTCCTCGCGCCAGCGCACTCCCGTAGCTTTCGCGCGTGCGCAGTACGTCCATCCTGACAGTTCCCAACCTGCTGTCGCTTGCCCGATTCCCGTTGGCGGCGGCCTTCCTGGCCAGCAGCAGCGTGCGCATGCGTGCGTGGATCCTGGGCCTGGCGGCGCTCACCGATCTGCTGGACGGATGGCTGGCGCGCCGCGGACAGTCCTCCCAGCTCGGCGCGCTGCTCGATCCCGTCGCTGACAAGACGTTCGTTCTGATTGCCGTGACCGCGTTCCTCGCCGACGGCGCCCTCTCGGCCCGCGATTATCTGATCGTGCTGTCGCGCGACATCATGACCGTGATCGGTTTCTTCGTGGCCACGGTGACGCCGGGACTCAAGGCCAGCATGTTCAAGGCGCGACTCTCCGGCAAGGTCGTGACCGTGCTGCAACTGCTCGCGCTGCTTCTGTTGCTGGTGCGGCCCGCGGAGTTCCCGTCGCTGATTCCGCTGCTGGCCATCACCTCGGCGTGGGCGGTAGCCGACTACACGCTCATGCTGCACCACGCGCGGGTTCGCTCGTGATGCACGGGCGCCAGGGCGCCGCGGCTCTGCTCGTGGCGCTGTGGCTGGCGCCCGGAGCGCGGAGCGCGGCGGCACAGTGGAAATCGCAACTGCAGCCGGCCGGCCGCGTGGACGTCTTCATGGCCGACATTACGGCGCTGCAGGCGGGCGTCGAGGTGAGTGCACCAGCGGGGGAGAATGTCCGGGTGGCCATTGTCGGTGCGGCTGGCCAGTCCTGGCGCGACGGGGCCAGCGGGCTGAGCGCCCGCGCCGAGCTCACCGGGCGATTTCTGCTCGACCCGGAATTCCGCGCGCGCTGGGCGCCGTACGTTGGGGGCGGCGTGGGGGCGCGCTACGACCACGTGGGCGACTGGCGGGGGGTGCTTTCGCTGGTGATCGGCGTCGAAGGCCCGAAGTGGGGCAGCACCGTCCCATTTCTGGAAGCAGGCTATGGCGGCGGCGCGCGCATCGGTATCGGGTTCCGCAAGGCGCGAAGTCGGCGATAGCAACGACTACAGCGCGCGGAAGCGCGCCGTAGTCGTTGCCGGAGTAGCGGCGGCCGAAGGCCGCCGCTACCCGCAGCTACGCCGCGCTCGCGGCGTCCGCCGTCTCGATGTCTGTATTGACCTTGGGCGGGGCGCAGAATCGGAGGCCTGCGCTCTTGAGATCCTGGAACTGTTCGGGGCTGAGCTCCGGATACCGATCTTCCAGGTATGCCATGGTTTCGTCGAACCATTCGGCCTGGTGCTCGGCCGCGGCCTGCAGTACGCCGCACCGGATGATATGCTGGAACAACTCGTTGCGCGCTTCTTCGAATGGCGCTGGTGCTGTCACTTCCCGACGCTGACTGTTTCTATGTTTACCCATGCAATTGGAATTTGGTTGGAGACATATAAATATACTCAGAACGGACTGCGAGTTGTAGCCTCGAGTTGCTCGATCAGGAGCTGACTCAGTACATCGGGAACTTCCTCCGGAACGAAACGGCCCACGTCGGGCAGCCGCACCAGCGCGCTCGACGCGATCGCCGCCTGCAGCCGCTCGGGGAGTCCCGGATCGAGCCACGGATCCACTTCGCCCCAGATGATCTCCGTCGGCATGCGCAGCGTGGAGAGGTCCAGCTCCTCCACGTCGGCGGCATGCAGCGCACGCGCCAGCGTGAGCAGATGCGCCACCCCATCGCTTCCGACATACGGCGCGAGATAGCGGGCCACGAGCCGCGCCGGCATCGCGTCCGCGCGCGCCACGCTCTCCTCCAGCACGCGGCGCAGTACCGGCGCCGCACCCAGCAATCCCTGCGTCACACGAATGGCGAACCGCGCCGCGCCGAGCTGCACCATGCGCACGTCGCGTCCCGGGCATTCGTCGAACGCCACGCTATTCACCAGCGTCAACCGCTCCACGCGCGCGGGATGCAATACGGCGAGTCGCAGCGCGATCCCGCCGCCAATGCCGAGCCCCACGACCATCGCCGATGGAATACGCAGTGAGGCCAGCGCGTGTTGCAGGTAGTCCGTCTGCGCCGCGATCGAGTAGTCGCCGTCGAGCGGCCGGTCCGACTCCCCGTAGCCCATGAGATCCACGGCGTACGCGGTGTGTCCTTCGCGGGCGATGGTGGCAGCCACGTTGCGCCAGAGGAAGCCCGAGGTGGCGAAACCGTGCAGCAGGATGACGGCGCGGCCGCCGTGGCCGTAGCGCGCCACGTGCAGCGCACCCGGACCCGCGGGCACGCGCAGAAGATCGGCGTCTATGATTCGCTCCGGGGGGAAATCGTGATGGGCGCCCGATGGCGGCGCGCGATGATGCTCGCCGCTTTTGGCGTCGCGGTCAAGCGGGAGAGCCCTGTTCCCCCAATGCGGGTGCTCCATTGCTTGCGCATCGGGGCCTCGCTCCTAGCTTTCAGCAGCGGGCAGCGCGCGGCCATTCGCGTGGCGCCTCATACCCCTGATTCCAAGCAGACTATACCCATGGCACGGGATCGAACCGAACGACGGCGGCAGCAGCGCGCCAACGTGGTCAGGAAGCAGCAGACGCGCAACATGAAGCCGTTCTATATCGCACTGGGCGCCATCGCGATCGCCGGCGTCGCGCTCATTGCCATCAGCGCCCGGCGCGGCACCGGCACGCCCAGCGCCGTCGACGTCAAGGCCACGCCCGCGCAGGCTGAAGGCTATCTGATGGGGAATCCCAACGCGCCGGTGCAGATCTACGAATTCGCCGACTTCGAATGCCCGGCCTGCGCGACCTTCGCCACCATTACCGAGCCGGACGTGCGCAAGCGCATCGTGGACGCCGGGCTGGCCAGCTATCGCTACTTCGACTTCCCGCTGGAGCAGCATCACAACTCGCTCGCGGCATCCAACGCCGCGGCGTGCGCCGCCGACCAGGGAAAGTTCTGGGAGATGCACGACAAGCTGTTTTATGATCAGCCCGAGTGGAACAGCGAAGCGACCGATCGACCCGAGAAATTCTTCCAGAAATACGCAGGCGAGATCGGCTTGAATCTGACCACCTGGAAGACGTGCGTTGACGCGCAGAGTCACATGCAGCGCATCCTCAGCAATCGCGCCGAGGGCATGCGGCGCCACGTACAGTCCACCCCCACGTTCGTCATTGGCGACAAGATGGTGGCGGGTGCGCTCTCGTATGACCAGTTCAAGACCCTGGTGGACTCGGCCACCGCGCGCCTCGCGTCGGCACGTCCGGATTCGCAGCCGGGACCGCGCACCGCGCAGTGAAGCCGCGAATGATCATCGCGATCCTCGCGCTCCTGGGCGTGCTGATCGCGGCGTACCTCACGTTGTACAAGGTGGGATACATCGGCACGCTCAGTTGCTCCGTGGGCTCCTGCGAGCGGGTGAATTCGAGCCGCTGGGCCACCTTCCTGGGTGCGCCCGTCGCGGCCTGGGGACTGGTCACCTACATTGTGCTGCTCGTGCTCGCGCTATCCGGGTTGCAGGGCGCCGCACTCCGTACCACGGCGTGGCTCACCACCCTGCTCTCCGGCTGGGGTGTTCTCTTCTCGGCGTGGTTGACCTGGCTCGAGTCGTTCGTCATCAGGGGATACTGCATCTGGTGTCTCACTTCCGCCACGATCATGACGCTCATCTTCATCACGAGCCTCGTGGCGTTGCGCCAGGAACGCCGGCTGGCGTGAGACATCATGCCTGGCCGCGCTGGCAATCGGCTCGAAACGTTCCGGGTGCGCCGGTCAGAGTGGCCGGCCCGGAGTCCGGGTCTGTGCAGAGGCAGGTAAACTCCCGGCGTGTCCAGCGCGTAGTGTGGTGGTACGATCCCTGCTTTCACACCTGTACGATCGTTGTCGCACCCTGATGCACTGCAGCATATCACGCCACTCGCGGAGTCACAGCCATGTGGGGCAAGCTGTTTCCTGAACGAATATTCGCGCGCAAGTTGAACACCGCTGCCGAGAAGCGCATGCGGCTGGCGCAGGCGCGCGCTGAAGAATCCATCATCCGTGTGCACGTGGACAATGCGCTGATGTTCGTGGACACGCTGGCCGAGGACCTTCCCTTTGATCGCGCCATCGAGACGTATGTGCGCGTGATGGGCATTCCCGAGCCGCTCGCCAGCACCGTGGTCACGCGGTCGCTGGTGACCCTGGGCGAGGACCTCGTTCCGTATCGGCGCCGCGCGCAGGACGAGCCGAAGGTCGAGGACAGCTCGCGCCCACCGCTGCGGCTGAACGACGCGTCGGACGGGAAGGTTCGCGTGGTACGCCGTGCGTGATCGCGCGCGGATGCACCACGGAAACAGACACGGCCCGCGCAATGCGCGGGCCGTTTGTCATGCGCGCCGTTTGTCAGCCGCGCCGCGGCTCTAGCGCTCGCGATGAAAGACGTCGGCCAGCATCTGCTGCAGCACCTCGTTCGACAGCGTGACATCCTCGAGCCGCGGCACGGCGTGCGCATCAAGCTTCGGCACGCGATACCCGGCGTCCTGCCCGGGCGAGCCGCGCTCATTCTCGCGGAGCGCCGGCGCCTCGTCCCAGATCGCCAGCAGGTCGGGCGAGCGCGCGGCGAGCTGCAGCAGGAGACGGCGGGCGGGCGGCGGGAGCACGCCGAGCAGCCGCTCGAACGCGTCGAGGTTGATGTCCGTGCGCAACCTCGCACGATCTTCCGCGGTCAGCGTGAATGCGTCGGCGGACCCACCTTCTGCTGGCGACACGATCCCTCCTCCGGCACGAATGGTTCAATGTAGAAATACCACGCGCGCTGCGCCATTGTGCCGGCCGCCGCGTCCGCACATGCTTATCCCGCCCGAATACGAGGACGCTGGAGGCTGCAATGCGGAAATCGGACGAAAAGCATCAGTGCGACGACGGGGACATGACGCGGCGCGAATTCGTTGGCGCGGGGCTGCTTGGCGGCGCCGCGGCCCTGGCGGGCCGTCACGGGCCGCATCTCCCGGGACTGACGCGAGCGGTCGCGGCGGAACGGCCCGGCGCGCCCGCGCCCGCACCGGACCCGTTCGAGCTGGATGAAGTCACCATTTCGCAGCTGCAGGACGCAATGCAGAGCGGGAAGTACACGTCGCGGCAGATCACCGAGCTCTATCTCGCGCGCATCGGCGAGCTGGATCAGAGCGGGCCCGCCCTCAATCAGGTCCTGGAGACCAACCCCGACGCGCTCGCGATCGCGGATGCGCTGGACGCCGAGCGGCGCGCGCAGAAGGTCCGCGGCCCATTGCATGGGATTCCCATATTACTCAAGGACAACATCGCGACGGCGGACCGCATGACCACCACGGCGGGCTCGCTCGCGCTGGATGGGTGCATCGCGCCGCGCGATGCGTTCGTGGCCGCGCGACTGCGCCGCGCGGGCGCGGTGCTGCTGGGCAAGACCAACATGAGCGAATGGGCGAACTTCCGCTCCACGCACTCCACGAGCGGCTGGAGCGGGCGCGGCGGGCAGGGACGCAATCCGTACGTGCTCGACCGCACGCCCTCGGGGTCCAGCTCGGGCTCGGCCGCCGCGACTGCGGCGAACTTCGTGACCGCGGCCATTGGAACGGAGACGGACGGCTCGGTGGTCTCGCCGTCGGCCGCCTGCTCGCTGGTGGGCATCAAGCCGACGCTCGGCCTCGTGAGCCGCACCGGCATCGTTCCCATCGCACACAGCCAGGACACGGCGGGACCCATCGCGCGCACCGTGACCGATGCCGCCATCCTGCTGGGCGCGCTCGCCGGCGTGGACCCCCACGATGCGAGCACCGCATCCAGCCACGGCAAGGCGCACACGACGTACACCCGGTTCCTCGATGTCGCGGGGTTGCGCGGCGCCCGCATTGGCGTGGCGCGCGAAACCTTCTTCGGCTACAGTCGCGTGACCGATGCACTCATCGAGTCCGCCATTGGCGTCATGCGGGACCAGGGAGCGGTGATAGTGGACCCGGCGAACATCGCGACCGCCGGCAAGTGGGGCGATTCCGAATACGAGGTGCTGCTCTACGAGTTCAAGGCGGATCTGGCGACGTACTTCGCGTGGCTGGGCTCCGCCGCGCCCATGCACTCGCTGGCCGACGTCATCGCATTCAATGCGCGCCATGCCGATCGCGAGATGCCGTTCTTCGGGCAGGAGACGATGCTGGATGCGGAGAAGAAGGGGCCGCTGACGAGCGCGGCGTATCGCAAGGCGCTCGCGAAGAACCACCGCCTCACGCGGACCGAGGGAATTGACAAGGTGATGCTGGCGCACCGGCTGGATGCGCTCATCGCGCCGACGCAGGGTCCGCCCGGCCTCATTGACCTGGTGAATGGTGATGCGGGCGGCGGCGGGAGCTCGAGTCCCGCGGCGGTGGCCGGCTATCCCAGCATCACGGTTCCGGCGGGTTACGCCTTCGGGCTGCCCGTGGGATTGTCGTTCATCGGACGCGCATACACCGAGCCCACGCTGCTCCGACTGGCGTATGCGTACGAGCAGGCGTCAACCGCGCGCCGTGCGCCAACGTTCCGCGACGTGGCCGCGCTGCCCGATACGGGGCGTCCCAGGGGTTGAGCGCTGCCGCCGTTTCCCGCGGCATCCGGGTTGCGGCAGTCGCGCTCTCCGTTGGCGCGGTGGCCGTCATCCTCGCCGCGCTCCCGTTCAAGGCGTTCGACCTGGACCGCTTCTTTCTTCCGAAGGAGCTGGTGCTGCACGTCGTGGCGTCCGCGGCCGCACTGGCGATCCTCGCCTCGCTGGTGCGGCTCCGGCTCACGCGCGTCGATGTGCTGCTCGCTGCCTATCTCGCGCTGAGTGCGCTGTCCGCCCTCTTCGCGGCGAACTGGTGGCTGGCGGAGCGGGCCCTGGCCATTTCGCTCTCTTCGGCGGTGGTATTCTGGTCGGCGCGAGCCGTGGCACAGGCCGGCGCAAAGCGCGCACTCCTGGTGACCCTGGCCCTTGCGGTGGTGCTGGCGGCGATGACCGCGCTGCTGCAGGCCTACGGCGTGGACAGCGAGTATGTCAGCCTGAATCGCGCGCCGGGCGGCACGCTCGGGAATCGCAACTTCGTTGCACACATCGCGGTGATCGGTCTCCCGCTGCTGCTCCTCTGCGCCCTGCGGGCGCGCGGCGCGGCGGGTGCAGTGCTCGGCGCGCTCGGCGTCATGTTCCTCGCTGCGACGCTGGTGCTCTCGCGCTCGCGTGCCGCCTGGCTCGCGCTCATGGTGTGCGCCGCGCTCGCGCTCGCATCGCTCGTCATCTGGCGCGGCGCGTGGCGCGGCACCGCGCTGGGCGGCCGCGCGCGCCTCATGGCTCTGGGAGCGCTCGTGGGCGGCGGACTGGCGATAGGGCTGCCCAACACGCTCAACTGGCGCAGCGACTCGCCGTATCTCGACTCCATGCGCGGCGTGGTGAATTACCGCGAGGGGAGCGGCCACGGTCGCGTGCTGCAGTACGAGAACACGCTGCACATGGCGCTCGCGCACCCGCTGCTGGGTGTGGGAACCGGCAACTGGTCGGTGCGCTATCCGGCGTTCGCGCAGGGCACCGACCCGTCGCTCGACGATGACGACGGCATGACGTCCAACCCCTGGCCGAGCAGCGACTGGATGGCGGTGGTCGCGGAGCGCGGTGTCCCGGCGCTGATCTGTTTCGCGCTCGCGCTTCTCGGCATCGCGGTGAACGCGGGCGTGGCGCTGTCGCGCGCAGGCAACGCGGCGGAGCTGCTGCCCCCGCTCACGCTACTGCTTGCGCTCGTTGCCGCGGTAGTCGTCAGCGCGTTCGATGCGGTGCTGATGCTGCCCGCGTCAGCGCTGCTGCTCTGGGCGCTGCTCGGCGCGCTGTTTCCAACTGCGTCCACTCGCCGCACGATCGTACTGAGTGGCCGGCGGCGAGCGTGGCTGCTCGGCGTCACCGCCATGGTCGGTGCATTGGTCATTGCGCGCAGCGCCGCACAGATCGCGGCGATGACGGTGTACCATCCTGATGGCCATGTGGCGGACATGGTGCAGGCCGCGCGCTACGACCCGGGGAGTTACCGGATTCAGATCCGCCTCGCGGAGGTCTATGCGGGGCGCGGGCGCTGCGATCTGGTGCGGCGCCATGCGCAGAATGCGCGCGAGCTCTATCCGGCGGCGCCGGAGCCAGGTCGGCTGCTGCGCCACTGCGGGGTGCGCGAGCGGCGCCCGTAGCGCCAGTCAGCTCTGCGCGGAGAGCTGGTGGCTGGCGGCGTCCTTGTCAGTCTGCAGTCGCACCATGTAGCGCTGCGCTTCGGAGATGCGTTCGATCTCCACCGACATGGAATCCACGGTATTCTCGATGCGCTGGAGCTGCGACGCGAGCCCGGCGTCGAGCGCGGGCGGGGGCGCCGAGCGTTCCAGGCGGCGTCCGATCGCGCGCATGAGCGGCGTGAAGATCGCGATGGCGGCGATCATGATGAAGAACGCGATCGCGAGATCCACGGCCTGCGGTGGAATGGCATCCATGGGTGGCGGCGGAGCCGCCGGGACGATGATCGCGGTGCCGGTGGGGCCCTGCTGGGCCTGCTGCTCCGCAATGCGCGCCTGTTCGCGCGCCACGCGGGCCTGCTCGCGCGCGCTGTTGAGCTGCTGCTGCACCTGCTGGCGAATCTGTGCGCCCAGGTCCTGGTTAGTGGCCGTACCGCTCTGTTGAAGCAGGAAGATCAGCATGTCGCGACGCTCCACGAAAAGTCACTCGGGGAAGTGCAGTCCCCGGTGCAAGGTCACCAGCCGTTGCGCTCGCGCAGCGCCGTGATGTGCGCCACGTGGTGACGGCCGTGCCAGGCATACAGCCCGAGCGTACCATCCAGAGTGAAGATGCGGTCATGCTCGGGGTGGCGGAAGCGCCGCGCAAAATCCGAGGGTGACATCGCGCGCATGAGCCGCACCCAGCGCGCGTGCAGCGCCTCCAGCAGCGCGAGCGAGACCTCGATGGGCGTGGCCGCGCTGTCGGGCAGCTCGGCCCAGCGTGCCTGGTCGTATGGCTTGATGACGGGCACGTCTTCGGTGAGCGCCAGCTTGAATCGCACGTAGGCATTCATGTGGCTGTCGGGCACGTGGTGCACCACCTGTCGAACTGTCCAGCCGCCATCACGGTACGGTGTGTCGAGCTGTGCCGGCGACAGGCCTGAGATCGCCGCGCGCATGGCCGCGGGGGCACCAGCGACGTCATCCAGCCACGCCGCACGTTGTGCCGGCGTGACCATCGCGGGTTCGTTGTACCTGCCTACGGGGTAGTGTGGATTGGTCACCGGCATGGCCGTGGCGGATTGAGACGCAGCGCGTCATGAGAGCGGGCGTTGCGAAGTGGCGGCAAACAATGCACCGGGGTACCACCGGGCGCAATGGACACGAAACTTCCCGCGACGCGCGCCGTAGGACCATGTGAACGAAACGCACTCACCGCGCTCGCGACGGAAACAATCGCGGGCCGCATGCCGAGAGGGACTCATGAAGCAGGTCTGGAAACTGGGCGATTACGGGGCAAACATCTGCCCCCGCTGTCACACGATGGTTCGCACCCGATTCGAGTATCGTACCGTCCGGCTGGCGCGTTCGCGGCTCTGCGTGCCGGATCTGCTGGTGGATGTCTGCACGCGCTGCGACCACATGATCTCCATTCCGCCGCAGTCCGTTCCCCAGTTGCGCGAAGCGGGTCTGGCCAAGTAGCGCCAGCGGACGTCAGGGCGAGCGTGACGGCGCGGGTTGCCAGCGGTAGCGCTTGAGCGAGGTACGGCCGCTGGCGTCAAACCTTACACCCTCGGCCGCGAGTCGGATGCGCTGGGTGGTATCGGCGGCGGAATGTCCGGCGCGCGGACTCACACGACCCTGCGCGTTGATCACGCGGTGCCAGGGAACGGCGCTGGCTGGCGTGAGCGCGTGAAGGGCGTATCCGACGAGACGGGCCTGGCGCGGCAGCCCCGCCAGCAGCGCTACCTGTCCATAGGTGGCCACGCGTCCGCGGGGGATGCGGCGCACCACTGCCAGAATGCGCTGGTGCGTGTCGCTCCCGCGCGGCGGCGTCATGAGCGCTTGCGGGGCGGCCCGGAGCGCAGCGGCGCCCAACTCGGCGGATCGCTGGCCGGGAAACTCTCCTTCGAGGATTCATCCACGCGGTCCACCTTGCGTGGTGCCGCGTGCTGTTCCTGGACCTCGTCCTCGTCCTTCCGGGACGGCGGCGGCTTCCTGGGCGACTTCGGCATCTGCTTCCTCCTCACTCCCGCGAATCAGCGCGCGCGCACGGCCGACAGATAGCGCTCCCGCAGGAGCGACATGTGATGCAACTCGTGTCCGGCAATGATCCAGGCGAGCGCACGCACCGTGTACGTACGATTGTTCGCTGTGCCCACACGGCGCAACTCCTCGGGTGTGAGCGCCGCGAAGAACGGGATCGTGGCCGCACGCACCAGCCGGAGTTCTTCAGCGAGCCCCTGCAGCGTGCGCCCGTCGAATCGCGCATCCTGCACCCAGGCGTTCTCATCGAAGCCGGGAAGCATGGCCTGCTCGCCGCGCGCGAACGAGAGCGCGCGGTAGAGCATGACGCGCTCCGTATCCGTCACGTGTCCCACGACCTGCCGGATGCTCCACTTGTCCGGTGCGTACCGGAACGAGGCCTGATCCTCGGACACGCCGCCGAGCAGCGCAGCCGTTTCTCCGGATTGCCGCGACAGAATGTCGAGGATGTCGCCCTCCGGAACGCGCTCGATGTAGCGGGCGAAGTACGGCGCGTATTCGGTGGCGTCCGGGTAGGGAATGACCGCCGACGTCGTCATGCGCGATCCTTGATCGTGGTGGCTCCTTCCTCGCGCGCGCAGTTTGCGCAGCAGTAGAAGGTCCCGTTGGCTTCCATGCCGTGTCCGATGATGCGGCATCCACAGTGCGCGCAAATCGGCGCAAGCTTGTGGATGGCGCATTCGAAGCTGTCGAACACGTGCGTGGCGCCGGCGGTGACTACCTGGAAGGAAAGATAGTAGTCGTTCCCGCACACCTCACATTTTGCCATGACGCACCCCCCGGGTGGAGTCAGGAGAAGTCCGTACACTGTCGCGTGCAGGGTCCGGGCCACGGCTGCCGCGACCGGTGCGGCGATCGGCGCGCTATCGCGCTCCGGTCGGCGACTTGCGCCGCAGCCCCAGCACGAGAATCACGAGTACGCCAATGAGCACCAGGTAGATCGCGAGGCGCAACCGTCCTCCGATCCAGTACAGCACGCCGGCCGCAATGAAGAAGACGCCAGCGACGCGCGCCATGATTCGCGTGATGCGGCGCGACCGCGCCACGGCGTCCGCGAGGTCCCTCATCGCGCCAGTGCGATCGTTCCGTCCACGGTCATTTCGGGCACCACCTGATCCACAGTCATCCGGATGTGCACATCGAGCGTCTCGCGCCCAGTGAGCGTTCCGCGCTCGAGCTGCGCCCGGACCGCCTGCTCGATCTCGCGCTGGGCAGTCACGCCGAACTTCTTGAGCAGCTTGCGGATCTCGAGGTTGAACAGTTCCTCATCCATACGCCCTCCCGCGAGCAGTGGTTTCCTCTCCGGCGCGGCGGCTCAGGTCGGACCCGCCGCGGGCGGCCGTCCCGCGGAGCGCCAGAGCGCAATCGCGAGCAGGATTGCGCCCACGGTGATCCCGCTGTCCGCCACGTTGAACGTCCAGAATCGTACCGCACCTGCACCCACGTCAATGAAGTCCACGACTCCCGCCGGCGAAAGGAGCCGGTCCACCAGATTCCCCACAGCGCCCCCGCAAATGAGGCCCAGCGCCACGGCCACCAGGCGCTCCCGCATGCCGGCCTGCAGGTACATGCGGAACAGGATCACGAGGATCACCAGGGTGATCACGATGAGCGCCAGCCGCGACCACGGACCGATGGAAAGGCCGAACACCGCCGCGGGATTGTACGAGAGCGTGAATCGCACGGTATTCCCCACGATATCGTGGGGAACGAGCTCCGGGCTCAGCGTCGCCACGGCCGCGCGCTTCGTGGCGCGATCGGCAATGACGAGCGCAATGAGGATCGGCCAGAAGAGGCGACTCTTGAGTGACGTGTGCGACCGCCTTACGAAGGAGACTGGGCATCGCGGTCCACCTGCTCGATCCGGCGTTGCGCCTCCTGCCAGTCGATCACCGGTGCCACGTCGTCGTTCGGGAGCTGCAGCGCTTCCAGCGCGCGCGCCACGACCGCCTCTCCATTGGGCACGGCCCGTCCGAACTCCACCTCCGATTTCCGACAGAGCCGCTCCTCGCGGTAGCGCTGGTCCGGCGCCACGGTCACGCCCATGCGGTCGAGTCGCGCGTGCGTACCCTCGTGCACGATGGACGAAGCGATCTGCGCCAGGTTGAACTCGGGATTCACGAGGAAGGTGAGCTCCACCAGACAGGTGCGCGACTGCGGCATGTACGCAGCACGACAGGGATAGCGCTGCACGAGAATCCGGGCGAAGTCGTGCTTCAGCCGCCGAAAACGCCACGGCTGATACGTCGCGATGAGATCCAGCGCGCCTTCGAGACGCTCGAGCACCGCGGCGGTGCTGATGTCGCTCCGGCTGTTGATCACCGTCACGGGAATGCCACGGATCGTGCGGCTCGACGTGAGCCACGTGCCGATGGATCCCGCGAGCTGCGAGCGCCACTGATCGAGATACGTCCGGAACAGGCTCGTCATGCCGTTCACCCTTCCTTCTCCTCGTACTGATCCTTCAGTCGCGCGACCACCGCGGGATCGGCGAGCGTCGTCGTATCACCCAGCGCGCGCCCTTCCGCGATGTCGCGCAGCAGCCGTCGCATGATCTTCCCCGATCGCGTCTTGGGCAGGTCCGCGCTGAAGAGGACGTCGTCGGGCTTCGCGAGCGCACCAATCTTCGTCGCGACGTGATCGCGCAGTTCGTCGCGCAGTGATGGCGAGATCGCCACGCCTTCCTTCAGCGTTACGAACGCGGCGATGGCCTGCCCCTTGAGGTCGTGCGCCTTGCCCACCACCGCGGCCTCGGCGACCGACGGGTGATCCACGAGCGCCGACTCCACCTCCATGGTGCCAATGCGGTGACCGGCCACGTTGAGCACGTCGTCCACCCGTCCCAGGATCCAGAAATATCCGTCCTCGTCGCGCTTGGCGCCGTCACCCGGGAAATACAGGTCCGGCCGATCGGCCCACTTGGAAAAGTACGTCTGCACGTAGCGATCCGGGTCGCCCCAGATGGTACGCAGCATGGATGGCCATGGTTTCGTGATGGCGAGCAACCCGCCGCCTACCTTGATGCTCTTGCCGCTCGCGTCGAGCAGGTCCGCGAAGATGCCGGGGAAGGGAATCGTGGCGCTGCCGGGCTTCGTGGCAGTGATGCCCGGAAGCGGCGTGATCATGATCGCGCCCGTCTCCGTCTGCCACCACGTATCCACGATGGGGCAGTGCTCCTTCCCGATGGTGCGGTTGTACCAGATCCAGGCCTCGGGGTTGATGGGCTCACCCACGGAGCCGAGCAGCCGCAGTTGCGACAGGTCGTGCTTCGCGGGGAGATGATCGCCCCACTTCATGAACGCGCGAATGGCGGTGGGTGCCGTGTAGAAGATCGTGACGCCGTACTTCTCGCACAGCTCCCAGAAGCGATCCTTCTCCGGCCAGTCGGGCGCGCCTTCGTACATGAGACACGTTGCGCCGCAGGCGAGCGGGCCGTATACGATATACGAGTGTCCCGTGACCCAGCCCACATCCGCGGTGCACCAGTAGACGTCGTCTTCCTTGAGGTCGAAGACGTACTTCGTGGTGGCCTGGCAGCCCACCATGTAACCGCCGGTGGTATGGACGATGCCCTTGGGCTTTCCCGTCGTGCCCGACGTGTAGAGGATGTAGAGCACGTCTTCGGCGTCCATCTGCTCGGGCTCGCACGTGGCGCTCACGTCCCGCATGAGCTCGTGCCACCAGTGGTCGCGCCCCTGCTTCATCTGCGCGAACGCCTCGTCGCCACCCGAGCCCGGGCGGCGCTGCACCACGACCACGTGCGCGATGCTGGGCGTTTCCTCCACCGCCTTGTCCGCGTTGCGCTTGAGCGGGACGATGCCACCACGCCGGTACCCGCCATCGGCGGTGATGAGTACGCGGGCTTCGGCGTCGTTGATGCGGTCACGCAGTGAATCCGACGAGAAGCCCCCGAACACCACCGAGTGCGGCGCACCGATGCGCGCACAGGCGAGCATGGCGATGACGGCTTCGGGGATCATGGGCAGATAGATCGCCACGCGGTCGCCCTTCCTGACGCCGAGCTGGCGCAGCACGTTCGCGAACTTGCACACTTCGCGATAGAGATCCCAGTACGTGAGCGTGCGCATGTCGCCCGGTTCGCCTTCCCAGATGAGCGCGGCCTTGTTGCGGCGCGACGTCCGCACATGGCGGTCGAGGCAGTTCACGCTCGCGTTGAGCGTGCCGCCGGTGAACCATTTGACCCAGGGCGGATTCCACTCGAGCACCTTGCTCCAGGGCGTTGACCATTCGAGGTCGCTCGCCATGCCGGCCCAGAACGATTCGGCATCGCGCGCGGCCTGGTCGTAGATCTCGGCGGAGTGCACCGTGGCGCTGTTCGCGAAGGCGGCAGGCGGCGGAAAGCTGCGTGTTTCCTGGAGCAGGACGTCGATGTCGGTCATGGCGCGAGGGAGGCAGGTGAGGGTTCAGGGTGATTTATCCGCGCGGACGGCGAAGGGCTAGGGCGGCGCGCTCCGCTGCGCGTCGCTGCGCCGCGGGGAAGCGCCAGCCGGCCTTCGGCCGGCTGCGGGAAGCGGTCGCTTTCGGCGACCTGCGGGAAGCGGCGACTGAGCCTGACGGCTCAGCGCCTGAGGGAAGCGGTGGTCGGAGGCTGCCTGCGTGGGAATGGGCCTCTCCCCACCGCGCTCCTCCTGGGAATCGGCAATCGGCCTCTCCCCATCGCCCTTCCCCTGGGAATCGGCAATCGGGAATGGGGAATCGGCCTCTCCCCACCGCCCTTCCCTTGGGAATCGGCAATCGGGAATGGGGAATCGAAACAGCGGGCGTGCCGCAGCCGCGCTCCGCTTCCCGCAGGGCGCTCCCGAAGGGAGTCGCCCGCTTCCCGCAGCTGGCCGAAGGCCAGCGCTTCCCGCAGTCGCGCTTCGCGCGACGCTTCCCCGCGGCGCAGCGACGCGAAGCGGAGCGCGCCGCAACACGCTACTGTTGAGGCATGAGCCCGCACCACCTGCCGCTCGCATGATGCCGGATGGCACGTCGCTCGTTGTGCCGCCCTTGCCGGCGGCGCAACCCAACTTCGATCCGGTGCACCGCTTTTCCGCCTGGCTGGAGCGAATGGGGAAAGCGGAGGCGACGATCGATGCCTACCACGCCGATGTGGCCGACCTGGTTCGCGCGTACGCGCCGCGCCGGGTTGAAGATCTGCTGGCCACGGACCTGGCCGCGTATCTGCGTGCGCGCCAGCAATTCGACGGGTGGGCACTCCCGACGGTGCGGCGCCATCTGCACGCGATCAAGGCATTCTACCGGTATCTCGTGGGCGAGGAAGAGCTGCGCGCTCCCGGGCCGGCGCACGCGCTCGTCGAGCCCGTCGCCGAGCCGCAGGCGCCGCACGTCATTCCGGCGGAGGACGTGAACGCCATTTTTGCGTGGCTCGAATCGCGCGCGCGCGAGCCGGGCGGCGCCGCGGAACGCATGGACCTGGCCCTGTACGGGTTGTGCTATCACGCGGCGCTGCTCATCTCGGAGGCAATCGGACTGACGATGGACGCGGTGCGCGGCGGGCATGCGGTGATGAAGCTCGATGTCGTGGGGCGCCGCGGCGAGGAAAGCCGCGTGACGCTCGAAGGGGACGCGGCGCGCTGGCTCGCCACATGGCTGGCGGAGCGGCCGCGCCCCGCGCGGAAGGCGCACGAGTCGTTCGTGTTCATTCACCCTCGCACCCGCTTGCATACGTCGCGCCAGCGGGCGTGGGACCGGTTGCGGCGGGTGGCGGGTGCTGCCGGCCTGGCGGAAGAGGTGGTCGCGCACATGGGTCCCCATACCTTGCGGCACTCGTACGCGGCGCATCTGGCGGCGCGGGCCATGGGGGTGGAGCAATTGAGAGCGGCATTGCGGCAGCATTCTCCGAGGCATGCGGCGAAGTACTTCGCGGGAAGCGGCGGGCCGAAGGCCCGCCTGCGGGAAGCGGGGCGAGGGGAGTGACCGGGGCGGTGGAGCGTGTGAGCGTGGCCAGCGCGGGCGAGCCGGAGGTCGAGGCGCGCGGCCTCACGCGGACGTTCGGGGGGCGGCGCGCGGTGGATGGCGTGGATCTTTCACTCGCGGCAGGAGACTGCCTCGCGCTGTTCGGGCCGAACGGGGCGGGGAAGACGACGCTGCTGCGCATGCTCGCGGGACTGCTCAAGCCGAGCGCGGGAACGGCGCGCATAGGCGGAGTGACGCTCCCCGGGGGCGAGGAAGTGCGCGCCGTGGTAGGTCTCATCTCGCACGCGAGCATGCTGTACGGTGCGCTCACGGCGCGTGAGAATGTGGAGTTTGCCGCGCGGCTGCATGGCGTTGGCGATGCACGCCGCACGGCGCTCCGCATGCTGGAGCGCATGCGCGTGCTGGACCGCGCCGATACGCCGGTGCGCTCGCTGAGTCGCGGCCTGCAGCAGCGGGTGTCCATCGCGCGCGCCATGGTGCACAGCCCACGCGTGGTGCTGCTGGATGAGCCCTTCAGCGGACTGGACGCGGCGGGCGCCGCGGCACTCACCAACGCGCTCGTCGAGCTGCGCACACACGGCGCCACGCTCGTTCTCGTCACCCACAATCTCGGCGAAGGGCTGGAGATGGCGTCGCATGCCGCGGTGATGCAGGCGGGGCGCTTCGTGCGCTTCGAACCGTGCGACGAGCTGGACACCGCGGCATACGCCGCCACGTATCGCGAGCTGGTGACGCGTGGGCCCTAGCACGCTCGGCGCCGCGCTGCTCATCGCGCGCAAGGACCTGGCGATCGAGTTCCGCACGCGCACCGCGTTCTTTTCCGCGGCCGTGTTCGCGCTCCTCGCCATTGTGATCTTCTTCTTCGCCTGGGACCCCACGGCCGTGGCCGGCATGGACTTGGCGCCCGGTGTGCTCTGGGTCATCTTCACATTCGCAGGGCTCCTGGGGCTCAATCGGTCATTCAGCGTAGAGCTTGCGGATCGCGCCATTGACGGACTGCTCGGCGCGCCCGTGCGGCGCGAAGCGATCTACCTGGGCAAGGCGCTCGCGAACGTGGTGTTCGTAGGGGCGGTGGAGGCGATCTCGATCCCCGCGGTCGCGCTGTTCTACAACACGCCGTTCGGCGGCCGCTGGCTGGCCATCGCTGGCGTGGCGTTGCTGGCGACGATCGGACTCGTGGCGGTGGGAACGCTGTTCAGCGCGATGGCGGTGAACACGCGGCTCTCGGAGCTCCTGCTGCCCATGCTGTCGCTCCCGTTCTTCGTGCCGATCGTGATGCCCGCCGCACAGGCCACCGCGCGGCTGCTGAGCGGACGGCCCGTGGTGGAAGCGGCGAACTGGCTCAAGATTCTGCTCGCGTTCGACCTGGTGTTCGTCGCAGCCTGCATGATGGCGTTTCCATTCACCGTCGAGGAATGACGACACAATTCACGAGCGACGTACGCGCTCCGGCTGTCGCCAGCCCGCAGCGTACGCGTTCCGGCATAAGCTGGTGGTTCATCGTGGCCGTGATCGCGGTGGCGGCCACGTACATCCGCGCGATCTATTTCACGCCGCTCGAGGCGATCCAGGGGCCGGCGCAGAAGATCTACTACGTGCACCCCACGTCGGCGTGGGTGGCGTTCCTCGCGTTCGGCATCGTGGCGCTGGCGAGCATTGGCTACCTCTGGCTCAAGGATCTCAAGCTGGACCGCGTGGCGGAAAGCGCCGCCGAGGTCGGCGTGGTGTTCACGAGTGTCACGCTCGTGACCGGCTCGCTCTGGGGAAAGCCGATCTGGGGCACCTGGTGGACCTGGGACGCGCGGCTCACGCTCACGCTCTTTCTCTGGTTCATCTATGTGGGGTACCTCGTGCTGCGCGGCGCCATCGAAGACCGCGAGATGCGCGCGCGTTATTCCGCGGTGCTCGGCATTCTGGGCGCGCTGCTCATTCCGTTCATCCATCTGAGCGTGTACCTGTTCCGCACGCTGCACCCCATGCCGATCATCGGCAAGCCGAGCCGGCCATCGCTGCCGAACGAGATGCTCGAGACGTTCGCGCTGGCGTTCGTGTCCTTCACGATTCTCTTCATCGCGCTCTTCCGCGCACGCTACCGCCTGGCCATCGAGCGCGATGCACTCGACGCGCAGGAGCGCGGCTGATGCCACACAACGCGGGCTACTATCACGCGGCGTACATCATCGTGGCGGTGGTGTACGGGGCCTATGCGCTGAGTCTCTGGCTCAGATTGCGGGCCGTGCGACGGAAGCATGACCAGGGGAGCAATGGGGTCAGAGTCGATTGAATTTCAATCGACTCTGACCCCATTGCTCCCGGCGCCTCCGGTCTCAGATATCCGAGCAGGCAACAGCAGCAAATGCCCAGTCCGACGCGCGGATATTTCAGCGCTACGAGAGCAGCCAGCCCGAACAGGACGAGGGTCGCGACCGAGCGGACACGCATGATCCGGCGCACCCTCCGCGAGACGTCATCATGTGAAGTCGGGTGGACCAGCGCCCAGATCAGCCGAGGCCTCACCTCCGTCGCATAGCGCATGAGATGGTGGTGATTCGTCCAGACAACGGCACCGTGATGAGGACGGCAAATACCCCGTCGGAGAAGGCGGTCAGGCGCTCGGGGGTCGCTCTGGCGAGAGACACGGTCGTATCCTGTTTGGCCGTGGACGTGGCTTCGCAGCCGGCGCGACACGACCCGCGTACAGGCGCCGTGGACGAATGTTCATGATGAGGGTCTGACCCCCTGGTGCCGCCGCCACCCTTCGAGGCGGAATCGCGCGTAGTATCCCCACTGCAGCCAGCGCCGCAAACAGACGAAGGGCCGCATGTCGGCGCAGAGTCCCCGATACAGGATGGCGCTCCGCCGCGGACCCAGCGACATGCCATAGGGGAAATGGCGCCGCACGCGAAACGCCGGGCCGCTGTCCGGCTGCCACTCCGCCGCCACGCGACGAGCGAGATAGGCGCCCTGCCAGATGGCATCGATGGCGCGGTCGGTCGTGGCGCGCTCAGCGCGGGTACCGGCGATGCGCACGCAATCGCCCATGGCGTAGATCCCGTCAAACCCCGGCACCGCCAGTCGCGGCGTCACTTCCACATGGCCATCCGCGGTGAGCGGCAGGCCGAGCGTAGCGAGCACCGGATTGGCGCGCACGCCGGCCGCCCAGAGGATCATGTCGAAGGGAATGGACACGCCCTGCTCGAGCACCACGTGGTCGCCCGCGATGTCGAGCGCGCGGCGGCCAAGCAGCATCTCGATGCGCAGTGCGGAGAGAACATGTGCCGCGCGCCGCGCCACGCGCGGGTGAAAGCGCGGCAGCAGCCGGGGCGCCCCGCCCACGAGGGTCGTCACGATGCGCACGCCGTCCACACGCGCACTGGCCGCCTCGGCGCTCCACTCTACCGCAGTGAGGCCGCCGCCCACCACGACCGCGCGCAGCACACGTGCACCCTGCACGCGCAGCACGCGCAGACGACGGTGCAGCGCCTCCGGGTCGTCGAGAAACTTCGCGGGGACCACTGACGGCGATCCCGCGAAGGCCGGCGGGATGTCCGGCACGCTTCCGACGGCGAGGATGAGCCGGTCGTACGCCAGCACGCGACCGCCGGCGAGCGTCACCGTACGCGCAGCGGTGTCGAGTGAAGCGAGTGCATCGCGCACGAAACTCGCGCCGAGAGAATGACAGAACGCCGCCGTGTCGAACTGGAGTAACCGCGACGCTCGGCGGCCGATCACCGTTTCGTGCGCGAGCGGAATGTACGGGTGGCGTTCGCGCGGTTCGACGACGATGATCTCGCCGGGCTGCAGCCGCCGCCGGCGCGACAGCCGATACAGAAACTCGAGCCCCGCGAAGGAACAGCCAGCGAGAATCGTCACGCGGCGCTCAGCGGCTCCGCCACGCGCCGGCGTCTCAACTCCGACTCCACTCATGTCGTGTCCCGGGCATTCATGCGTGCTGCATGATAATGCAGGCCGGCCCCTGAGCGCAGGCGTCAGCACCGGCGCTCGGTTGAGAACGATTGCGGCGCGGGGCATCTTGTACGCATGTCATCTCGCGAAACCGGCACGCCCGGCATCGTGCATCTCGTGGGCGCCGGTCCGGGCGATCCGGGGCTCTTCACCGTCCGGGGGCGCGAGTTGCTGGGCGCGTGCGATGCCGTGGTGTACGACGCGCTGGTGAATCCGCTGCTGCTCGCGGGCGACGCGATACGGTCCGACGCCGAACGGCATTTCGTCGGCAAGCGCGGGGGCGAACCCTCGGTGAAGCAAGTGGAGATCTCTGCGCTCCTGGTGCGTCTGGCGCAGCGCGGGCTGCGCGTGGTGCGGCTCAAGGGCGGCGATCCCTTCGTCTTTGGGCGCGGCAGCGAAGAAGCGGAAGCGCTGGCGTGCGCCGGCGTCCCCTTCGAGATCGTGCCCGGTGTGACGGCAGGCATCGCCGCGCCCGCGTACGCCGGCATTCCGGTGACGCACCGCGGACTCGCGTCGTCGGTGACGTTCGTCACCGGGCACGAGGATCCCGCGAAGGACAGCAGCGACACCGACTGGAGCGCGCTCGCGAAGACGGGCGGCACGCTCGTGCTGTACATGGGCGTGAGCCGGCTGGAGGGAATCGTGCGGGCGCTGCTCGACGGCGGCCGCGCCTCCGGCACGCCTGCGGCCATGATCGAATGGGGTACGCATGCCGGCCAGCGCACCATCACGGCGACGCTCGGCACGCTGCCGGAGTGCGCGCGCCGCGAAGCCGTGCGCGCGCCGTGCATCACGGTGATCGGAGAGGTGGTGTCGCTGCGCGAACGCATTCGCTGGTTCGATGCGCGGCCGCTCTTCGGCCGACGCGTGCTCGTGACGCGCGCACGGGCGCAGGCCTCGGAGCTGGCGGCCCGGCTGCGCGCGCTGGGCGCCGATGTCACCGAGGCGCCGGCGATCCGCATCGAACCGCTCGATCCCGCGCCCCTGCAGCGCGCGCTGCGCTCGCTCGGCGAGTATCAGTGGGCGCTCTTCACGAGCGCCAACGCGGTGCAGCTCGCAGGCCGGGAGCTTCGCGCGCTGGGACTGGACGCGCGCGCCTTCGCCGGCGTGAAGCTCGCGGTGGTGGGTCCGGCGACCGCGGACGCACTGTGCGCGCTGGGCCTGTCGGCTGACGTCGTGCCGCGGCGCTTCGTGGCGGACGCCATGGTCGACGCCCTGCGCGAACGCGCCGATGTCCGCGGCGCGCGCGTACTCTACCTGCGCGCGGAAGGCGCGCGCGACGCGCTGGCGGATGGGTTGCGCGCGCTGGGCGCCGCCGTCGATGACGTCGCCGTCTACCGGTCCGTGCCCGACGCGGATGGAGACACGGCGGCGCGCGGAGCGCTCGAGCACGGCGTGGACCTTGCGACGTTCACCTCGGCGTCCACGGTGCGGAACTTCGTGAGCGCGGTGGGCGCATCTGCGGCCGCGAGTACGCGCGCCGTGACGATCGGTCCTCTCACCAGCGATGCCGCGCGCGCGCTCGGGCTGAGCGTTGCGGTTGAAGCACGCGCCGCGACATTGGACGCGTTGGTGGACGCCGTGCTGGAGGCGCTCGCATGACCGACGACTCCGGCCTGCGCATCGCGACACGGTCCTCGGAGCTGGCGCTGCGGCAGGCGCGGCTCGTGGCCGACGCACTTGGCGCGCGCGGCACGCCGTCCACGCTGGTCACCTTTCGCACCACGGGCGACCGGAACACGGAAAAGCCGCTGGGCGCGATCGGCGCCAAGGGACTGTTCACGCACGAGCTGGAGACCGCGCTGCTCAGGCGGCGCGTGGACTGCTGCGTGCATTCGCTGAAGGATCTGCCCACGGAGATGCCCGCGGGCCTCGCCATTGCCGCGGTGCTCGAACGGGAGGACCCGCGCGACGTCCTCGTGGTGAACGACGGCATCGCGGCGGAGGCAATCGCCGATCTGCCGCGCGGAAGCCGCGTGGGCACGTCGAGCCTGCGCCGTCGCGCGCAGCTCAGGCACGCGCGGCCGGATCTGGAAGTGGTGGAGCTGCGCGGCAACGTCCCCACGCGGCTCCGCAAGGTGGACGACGGCCAGGTGCACGCCGCGATTCTCGCCGCGGCGGGGCTGCACCGGCTGGGCGTGCATCAACGTATTGACGCCTACCTCGCGCCGCCCGAGTGGCTCCCCGCCCCGGGGCAGGGAGCGATCGCCGTGCAGGTGCGCGCGGACGCCGCCGCGGTGCGCGCGCTCATCACGCCGCTCGACCATGCCCCCACGTCGTGTGCGACGCGCGCCGAGCGCGCGTTTCTCGCGGCACTGGAGGGCGGATGTCAGGTACCCATTGGCGCGCTGGCGATGGAGCAGGAGGGAGAGCTCGTGCTGCATGGCATGCTCTCCGATGTCGCGGGCCGGCGCGTGCTGCGGGGGAGCACGGTCATCGATCGTGCAGATCCGGAGCGCGCCGGTGCGCGGCTTGCGGCCGAGCTACGCAGGCAGGGTGCCGACGAGATACTTGCGGGGCTGCGTGGGGAGGAGACGGTGCCGGCGCCGCAGCCGGAGTAGGGGGACGGATTGGGTTCTGGCCCCGGGGCGGTGGGCAGGCAGACGGTGGGCCAGGGCGGTAAAATATTGTCCAACCAGATAATCAGATAAGCGGCAGTATGAGACTGCCAATCAAGAAGAGTTTCCCTGTCAGCCAGCAGCCAGTCATTCGCCGCGATGGCGCCCTCGACAGCAGCACCAATCAAGGGGGACCGCGTGCCGAATAGGGCGCCCCGGTGATATGGCAGGTGTCAGAGCGCATCATACAGCATGATCGAATTCTTCAAGTCCCGGCGGCGCGCGCGTCTGCGTGCCCTGGCATTTCCGGCCGACTGGCAGCGCATTGTCGACCGCAACGTGGCTGTCTTTCGCCGGTTGCCGCCGGAGGACCAGCGCGAGCTGCTCGGGCACACGCAGGTGCTGCTCGCCGAGAAGCACTTCGAGGGGTGTGGTGGCCTCCAGCTCACCGACGAGATTCGCGTCACCATAGCGGCCGGAGCGAGTGTCCTGCTGCTGCACCGGGACACGGATTACTACCCTCGGCTGACGTCCATCCTCGTGTACCCGGGCACGTACGTGGTTCGGGAAGAACGGCCAATCGGTGGAGGCATCTGGGCGGATGATGATGAGGCGCGTCTGGGCCACACGGCGCCGCAACTCGGCGCGCTCATACTTGCCTGGGATGCCGTGCTGCGTGGCGCGCGCAGCGCCGACGATGGCGACAACGTGGTCTTTCACGAGTTCGCCCATCAACTCGACTTCGAAGACGACAACGTGGATGGGACGCCGCCCCTGGATTCGCGGCTGTATCGCACGTGGGCGAGCGTCCTCACGCCGGAGTACGAGGCGCTGCGTCATGCACGGGAGAGCGGGGCGCCGACACTGATCAACCAGTACGGCGCGAAGAATCCCGCCGAGTTCTTCGCGGTGATCACGGAGCTGTTCTTCGAACGTCCCCGAGAGCTTCGTGACAGGCACGCTGCGCTCTACGAGGAACTGCGCTCGTTCTACTGTCAGGATCCCGCGTCGTGGCAGGGAGGCGGCGCGGCAGCAGGTGGGTGATGCATTTCGCGGAACACGTAATTCAGGCTCGACCACGTCTTCAACCGTACGGACGGCGGCAGCGTCATGCGCGATACGCTGCTTGATGCGGTCCGCAAGCGCCGCTCAACGATCACCTGCGCTAGCTTGAAGAAGCGCGATATCAGTCGGATACGACTCCAATGCGCTCGCGGTAATCATCAAAATCGACCTTGACATGTCCTCTGCTACCGTTTCCCAGGCGACACCGGTGACGACCTCGTCCTCCGCTACGGCCCCGGCCTCCACCCGCACGTCCATACGGCCCGACGCCGTGTCCTCCTTTCCCACCACCCGCCCCCGCCGCCTCCGCCGCACGGAGGCGCTCCGCCAGCTCGTGCGTGAAGCGTGGCTCGAGCCCGGGCAGCTCATCCTGCCGCTCTTTGTCCGCTCCGGGCGCGGCGTGCGTCAGCCCGTGGAGTCCATGCCCGGCGTCGCGCAGACCTCGGTGGACGAGATGCTCCGCGACGCGGGGCGCGCGGCCCGGGCCGGAGTCGGCGGCGTGCTGCTCTTCGGCATTCCCGATACCAAGGACGCGATCGGCTCCTCGGCGTGGGACGAGCGCGGCCCGGTGCAGGAAGCCGTGCGCGCCCTCAAGCGCGAGTTCCCCCAGCTCGTCGCGATCACCGACGTCTGCATGTGCGAGTACACCGATCATGGTCACTGCGGCGTGCTGCGCGACGGCACGGTGGACAACGACGCCACGCTCGAGCTGCTCGCGCGCGAGGCGCTGTCGCACGCGCGCGCCGGTGCGGACATCGTCGCGCCCAGCGACATGATGGACGGCCGCGTGCGCGCCATCCGGCAGGAGCTGGACGCGCAGGGATTCGCCGACACGGCCATTCTGTCCTACGCCGCCAAGTATGCGTCGGTGTTCTACGGGCCGTTCCGCGAAGCGGCGGAGTCCACGCCGCGCGAGGGCGACCGCCGCGGCTACCAGATGGATCCGGCGAATGCCGACGAAGCCCTTCGCGAGGTGGAGCTCGACATCAACGAAGGCGCTGACCTGGTGATGGTCAAGCCCGCCGGTCCGTATCTCGACGTGATCGCGCGTGTCAAGCGCACGTTCAACTGCCCGCTCGCTGCCTATCAGGTGAGCGGTGAGTTCGCTATGATTCACTCAGCCGCCCAGCGTGGCTGGCTCGATCTCGACCGCGCGATGATGGAGTCGCTCCTCGCGATTCGCCGCGCCGGGGCGGACATCATCATCACGTATTTCGCGATTGACGCGGGAACGGCTGCTGCGCGCAACCGGTAGCTGGTCCCCTCACCGCCGTCACCAGTTACAGCCTACGACCCTGCAATGCGCTACCGTACTTTCCCCTCCACCACCATCACCGCCTCCGAAGTCGGCTTCGGCCTCTGGACGATCGCCACGGACTGGTGGGGCAAGAAGAGCGACGACGAGGCCATCACGATGCTGCGCGACGCGTACGACCGCGGCATCACCTTCTTCGATGCCGCGGACACGTACGGCAATGGGCGCAGCGAGCGCCAGCTCGCACGCGCGTTCGGCGGCATGCGCGACAAGGTCGTCTACGCCACCAAGATCGGCTACGACATCTACAGCGACGCGGCCGCTGCCACACGGCGCGGCCAGAGCGAGCTGCCCCAGCGCTTCGATGCCGCCTACATGCGTCTCGCCGTGGACCGCTGCCTCGAACGGTTCGACACGGACTACATCGACGTGCTCCAGCTCCACAACATCAAGATGGAGCACGTCCGCAATCCGGAAATCTGGGACACCATGCGCGCGCTCACGCGCGAAGGGAAGATCCGCGCCTGGGGCGCCGCGTTCGGCCCCGCCATTGGCTGGCTCTACGAGGCGGTGGAGCTCATGGAGCGCGAGCGCGACATCAACACCATCCAGATGATCTGGAACATCCTCGAGCAGCACCCCGGCACGGCCATGCTGGAGGCCGCGCGCCGCTACGCGCCCAACTGCTGCTTCAACATTCGCGTCACCCACGCGTCCGGGATGCTCGAGGGGAAATACACGGAAGACACGGTCTTCCCGGAAAACGACCATCGCCGCCACCGCCCGCGCTCCTGGCTTACCGGTGGCGTGCAGAAGGTCCGCACACTCGACTTCCTCACGACCCGCATGACGCTCGGCCAGGCCGCGCTCAAGTGGCTGCTCGCGGAGCCGCGCGTGGTCACCACGCTCCCCAACATCTACGACCACGAGCAGCTCGCCGAGTTCGCCGCGGCGTCCGACCTGCCGGATCTGTCCCACGAGCAGATGGCGCGCATCGCGGAGCTCCATGCGCGGAACTTCGGCGTCACCGAGGAACCCATGAGCTACAAGGGGACCATGCAGCGCGAGTCTGACCACGCGCAGGCCGGGCGCGTCACGTCGTGATCCACCCCTGGCACGATCTGCCGCCCGGCAAGCATCCGCCGGACGAGGTCACGACTGTCGTCGAGATTCCGAGCGGCAGCCGCAACAAGTACGAGCTGGACAAGAAATCAGGTCTCTTTCGCCTCGACCGCGTGCTGTATTCCGCGGTACACTATCCGGGCGACTACGGCTTCATTCCGCAGACGCTGGCGGAGGACAACGATCCCTGTGACGTGCTGGTCCTGCTCAACGAGCCGACCTTTCCGGGATGCCAGATCGACGTGCGCCCCATTGGCGTGCTGCGCATGCTGGATCGCGGCGAGCTCGACTACAAGGTTCTCGCGGTGCCCAGCCAGGATCCGTTCTACCACGAATACTTCGACATTGCCGACATCCCGCAGCACTACCTCAAGGAGGTCGAGCATTTCTTTCACATCTACAAGGACCTGGAAGGCAAGCGCGTCCAGATGGTGGGGTGGGAAAAGAGCGAGGCGGCCATGCGCGTGATCCAGGACGCCATGGCGCGATACGAGGCGAAGTACATCATTGCTTCGGGTCCCTGATGCGGTGGGTGCGGCGGAGGGGATGACACATGGCCGAAGCTCGTGAAGGTGCTGCGCCATCGCGCGCGCGGATCGCCGTCCTTCTCATCTCCGACCGCCCGGAGCGGCTGAAGGAGCTCAGGCGCAGCGCGCTGGCCGGCCGGCAGGTCTTCGTCTGGGAGCGCACGCGCCGCCGCGTACCGTCGTGGTCGAGCGCGCTGCGCGGCGACCCGACGCTCCCGGCGACCTTCGAATCGCTGCGCGGGCGCGAAGCCATTGTCGTGATTGACTTCGCCGACGCGGCGCGCGCTCGTCGCGTGGCACAGGCGGTACGCGAAGTCTTCACGGTGCCGTCGGTGCTGCAGATCGACCGCCACCGTCGCGAGACCCACCCGCCTGTCTCGCCCGACGTCACGCGCATTGACGAAGGCGAGCTGCTGGCCGACGCCATCGAGGTCGTGCTGCGCCGTCTCTCCGATCGGCGTCGCGTGCAGGGACTCCGCAATGCACTCGACGGGTCCAGGCGGTGCGCGTTCCTCGTGCAGAACGATCCCGATCCGGACGCGATCGCATCGGCGCTCGCGCTGCGCAGCGTGCTCGGGTTCCGGCCGCAGGACTCGCCGATCATCACACGCGGCCAGATCACGCGCCCCGAGAATCGGCGGCTCATCCAGGCTCTGCATGTGAGCGTGCGCCACGTCTCGAGGCACACGCTCGCCGCGACCGCGCCGCTCGTGCTCGTTGACGTGCAGCCGCCGTACTTCGGTGATCTGCTGGGCGACGTGGCCGCGGTGATCGACCATCATCCGGTGAGCGGCGAATTTCACGCGCGCTATCGCGACGTACGTACATCGTACGGCGCCAGCGCCACCATGACCGCCGAGTACGTGCTCGCCGAGAATGATGCGCTGCTCACGCGCGATCTCGCGACCGCGCTGCTCTACGGCATCATTACCGACACGCGCTCGCTCTCGCGCTCCGCCAGTGATGACGATCTGCAGATGTTCGCGACCCTCTTCCCGCGCGCGGACCACGCGGCCCTCAGCCGCATCCAGCACCCGTCATATTCGTCCGTCGCGCTGGAGCGTTTTGGCCGCGCGCTGCTCCGGGCACAAGTCACCGACGGACTGGCGTACGTGCACCTCGGCTCGCTCCCCGAGGACGAAGAGCACATCGTGGCGCAGCTCGCCGAGTTCTGTCTGGGCATGGCCGGCGCCGAGGTCTCGGCCGTGTCCGGGATATTCGGGAAGAACCTGGTGATGAGCACACGCTCGCTCACGCCCGATGCCCGGCTGGGTGATCACCTGCGCGAGCAGTTCCTGTCCTACGGCAGCGCCGGCGGCCACCCGGTCATGGCGAAGGCGGTGGTGGATCTGGCGGCGTGGCGCGCCGACCATCCCTACCAGGGGCCGAATGGACTGGAGCGCGCGGTGCGACGGGAACTGCTGCGCACGCTGAACTCGTCGCGCGTCAGCTCGCCTTCTTCAACACGAGCGCGGCGTTCACGCCGCCAAAGCCGAAGGAGTTCGACAGCATGAGCTGCGCGCTCCCGCAGCGGCCGTCGCCGTGGATGTAGTCGAGGTCGCACGCCGCATCCGGCGTCGCGAGATTCACCGTGGGTGGCAACCAGTCGTGCTCCAGCGCCAGCGCACAGATGGCCGCCTCGATGGCGCCGCTCGCGCCGAGCGCATGGCCGTAGTAGCCCTTGGTGCCGCTCACGGGCACGCGATAGGCATGGTCGCCGAACACCTGCTTGATGGCGAGCGTCTCGGTCGAGTCGTTGAGCGGTGTGGAGCTGCCATGTGCGTTCACATAGTCGATCTCGCCGGGCTTCACGTGCGCGTCCTCCAGGGCGCGGTGCATCGAGCGCGCCGCCTGGGACCCATCGGGGCGCGGCGCCGTCATGTGCCAGGCGTCGTTGGACATCCCGAAGCCGAGCACCTCGCCGTAGCAGTGCGCGCCGCGCGCCACCGCTCGTGAATACTCCTCGAGGATGAGCACCGCGGCCCCCTCGCCCATCACGAAGCCGTCACGGTCCCGGTCGAAGGGGCGGGACGCACTCATGGGATCATCGTTGCGCGTGGACATGGCGCGGATGATGGCGAACGCGCCGTAGCACAGCGGCCAGAGGGGCGCTTCCGCGCCGCCGCAGATCATGACATCCGCATAGCCGTCACGGACCTGCCGGAAGCCGTCGCCGATCGCGATGGTGCCCGACGCACAGCTCATGGCGTTCGTGCTGTTGGGCCCCTGCACGCCGAATTCGATGGCGATGTTGCAGCTCGCGGCGCCCCCGAACACGGTGAGCGCCAGCGAGGGGTCCACGTCGCGCACGCCGCCCCGGAAATAATTGCCGCACTGCTCTTCCGCGTGTCCCACCCCGCCCAGCGCCGTGCCCATCATGGAGCCGATGCGCTCACGGTCCTCGCTCTGCAAGTCGAGGCCCGAGTCCTCAATGGCCAGTCGCGCGGCGCTCACCGAAAACTGGCCGAAACGATCGAGGCGCCGGGCGCGCCGGCGTTCCAGAAAATCGTCCGCCGTGAAGTCGTTCACCTCCGCCGCGATGTGACTGCGGAAGGGCGAGGGGTCGAAACGCGTGAGCGTGGACACCGCCGACCGTTGCCGGCGCAATCCGCTCCAGAGCCCGGCACGGCAAATTCCTATCGGCGTGATGGCGCCGATCCCGGTAATCACGACCTGTCGCTGCATGAGCTCCGTCGGTGAGGGCCAGACCGCGGCGGACGATGAACCTGCCTTGCATACTCTCAGCCAGCGCTTCCGCCACCCGCGTTTCCATGCTCCCGCTCCGCCACGAGCGCCAGCCCGTCGAGTGTCCGGCTCGCGATGCCGTGGATGAAGATGGGACCGATCACCTCACTGGCCGCAAAGATACCAATCAGCGGCCATGCCGGACCGTTCCATGCATGCACGATGCGTACGCGCGTGAACGCTGACTCCGCCGCGAACGTCCACTCCACGTCCATGCCACGCGTAAGGCCACGCACGTGGCGATAGCGCACGGCGGGCGCGGCCTGGTTCACCACCATCTCGGACTCCCACCACACCGGCCACGCCAACGGACCGAACGGGCGTGATGCGGCCATCTCGACCAGCCCGCCGCCATCGCGTGTCCGTTCCCGGAATCGCACGCGACGATAATGCGACAGATATCCGGGCCAGTTCTCCACGTCGCAGGCCACGCGAAACATGAGCTCGACCGGCGCGCGCACGAGCCGCTCGTCCACGACATGCATGGGTCTGCCAAGCGGCATCTCGGGCAGCGCGTACGGCGCGCGTGGGATGACGGTGTTCATGCTCATGACGAGTGTCGCGGCGTCCATGCGGCCGTCGTACGAAAGCCGGGACGGCGACGCACGTGCGGCGACGCCCCCACGGCGGAGTCCACGAGGTCGTGCAGTTCGTCGCCCGCGAAGCCACGCAGCACCGACGTCATGCCGTCGTGGCGGCTCACGGGATGAAAACGCAGCGGGAAAGAGGCGAGCCAGATCCCGGCCGCCGCGACCCAGCTCCGCCGCAGCTCGCTCACGATCACGCACCGGCGAGCCACGCGGTTCAGTTCGCGCAGTACCACACGGCTGTCGTGTGCGTCGAAGTGGTGCAGGACCTGCGAACAGGTGACGATGTCCACGCTTGCGCTCCGGAACGGCAGGGCGAGCACGCTGCCACGCACCACCGGCAGCGCGGGCGAACGTGCACGGCACGCGAGCGCCGGATTCAGCTCCAGGCCGATGGTGCGCACCACGATGCCCAGGCGCAGCGCGCGCGCTCGCACGTGCGCCGGAATGTCGCCCAGCCCCGTGCCGACATCCAGGAGAGAGACCTGCTCGAGATGCTCGGCGCGCAGCGCCCGCATGACCGTCGTCACCACCGCGTGCGTGCCGCCCAGCAGCGTATTGCTGCGCACGATGTCGCGCATCGAACGCTCCGCCACGTGTGCAGGCACGGCAGGGTTGTCCAGGTATTCGACACCACGACGGCGGCTCGGCGTGAGTACGGTCATCAGGTTCACCGTTCGAGCTGGGCGTATCCGCCACGATAGTACAACAGCGGTCGTCCCGAACCGGCCGCGGCCTCGATCACGCTGCCCACGATGATGCTGTGGTCGCCGCCGTCGTGACACGACACCAGCGAACATTCGAGATGCGCCAGGACGCCCTCCAGCAGCACGGCGCCGGTGGCGCCACGCGTGTAGCCGAGTCCATCGAAGCGATCGTCGTTCGCCTCGGCGAAGCGCCGCGCGATCGATTCCTGGAGCGAGGAGAGGATGTTGATCGCGAACCGACCGCTCGCGGCGAGCGGGTCGTGAATGGTGGCGATCTTCTCCACGCACACGAGGACGAGTGGGGGCTCCAGGCTCAGCGAACAGAACGCACTGGCCGTCATGCCGTGGTCACGCCCATCAGGATCGCGCGTGGTGAGCACGGTGACTCCGGAGGCGAAGCGGCCCAGCACGCTGCGAAAGGTGGGGGAGTCGAGGGGCATTGCAGGGGGCTAGGGGCGAGGGGGCCAGGGGGGCCAGGGGGCTAGGAAAGTAGGAGCTGGGCCAGGTAGCGGAGCGAAAGAACTTCGCGCGGGGGGACGAAGTCACCGGCGACGCCGACGAGCAGATCGGCCAGCTCCTTGCGGCGCGCCAGCGTGCGCGCGGCGTAGTTCATCAGCATCGGGTACGTGGTGGCGAGACCAA
>Ga0207695_10001838_pt1 | contig 33308 bp, 28 predicted proteins | sample KBSC54metaG_FD_184354 | JGI IMG/M metagenome (GOLD analysis project Ga0207695, IMG submission 184354) | Corn rhizosphere microbial communities from Kellogg Biological Station, Michigan, USA - KBS C5-4 metaG (SPAdes) (version 2) | ecosystem: Host-associated > Plants > Roots > Rhizosphere > Soil... | reverse complement strand
CGACAAGACGGCCGGGCGGACTTCTTCGCGGACGGGTCGGCCGCCTTGTCGGCCGTGGTGCCCGTCGCCGCGCCGGAGCTCGCCCCCGCGCCCGCCGAACCGAGCGCCACCGCCCCCAGCACCATCATCGTGTTTCGCATGTTCGCAGCTCTCCTTTCGTGTCTCCCGTGATTCGCCGGCGATCGTCGCCGGCGTCGTTCACAGTGACGGAGTTGCGTCCCCGCCACCATGTCCCCGCATCCGCGAGACACGTCCGCGCGTCCGGAACGACGGGAGCCGCCCCCTGTTCAGCGGGCGGCGCGCGCGCTAGGAAGCGAAGCGCAAGGCCGCCATGTCGCTCGACACCCTGTCCGAGGTTCTTCGCGCCGTCCGGCTGAAGGGCGCGATCTTCTTCTCGATCGATGGCTCGGCGCCCTGGCTGGCCGAGACGCCGCCGGCGCGCGAGATCGGCCCCTACCTGATGCCCGGCGCCGGGCACGTAATGGAGTACCACATGGTCACGGCGGGCTCCGCCTACGGAGCCACCGACGGCGAACCGCCCGTTCGCCTGGAGACGGGCGACGTGATCGTGTTCCCGCAGGGCGATCCGCACGTCATCTCCAGCGGGCCGGGCCTGCGCGGCACCGTCGACTACGAACCGTTCAAGACGGCGCGCGGCTGTCCGCTGCCGATCGGCTTGCGCCTGGACGGTGGTGGCGCCGAACGCGCGCGCGTCACCTGCGGCTTCCTGGGCCTGGACGCGCGGCCGTTCAATCCGCTGCTGGCGGCGCTGCCGCGCGTGATCCACGTGCCCGGCCTGGGCGCGGAGGACGGCGGCTTCGCGTCGCTGGTCCGGCTGGCCGTGGCCGAGTCGGCGGGCCGTCGGCCGGGCAGCGAGGCCATGCTGGCGAGGCTGTCGGAGTTGCTGTTCGTCGAGGTGGTGCGGCGCTACATCGACACGCTGCCGCCCGAGAGCCGCACCTGGCTGGCGGGCCTGCGCGACGAGAGCGTGGGACGCGCCCTGGGCAGACTGCACGAGCGGCCCGCCCATGCCTGGACGCTGGACGAACTGGCCCGGCAGAGCGGCCTGTCGCGCTCGGTGCTGGCCGAGCGCTTCACGCAGTTCGTGGGCCTCGCCCCGATGCAGTACCTGGCGCAGTGGCGCATGCAGCTGGCCGCCACGATGCTGACCAGCAGCTCGGCCGGCCTCGCCGAGATCGCGGCCCAGGTGGGCTACGGCTCCGAGGCCGCGTTCAGCAAGGCCTTCAAGCGCACCGTCGGCGCGTCACCGGCTGAATGGCGCCGCCGCTAGCCCGGCGGCCTGGCGAGCAGAGGGCCTGAATGGGGCCGCGTCACCGGCTGAATGGCGCCGCCGCTAGCGCCAATGCCGTTCACTTAGGCCGGCAACGTCGCGGGAGGGCAGCCGAAACCCGGTGTGTGAAACGCCAGGAGGCGAGGGACGCCAAGACGCTGGAGGAGCCGGCCAAGGAGCTCGATGAGCGTATCTCCGAGTTGCTTGCACCGATTCACTGGGTCCAGGTCCGGTCGTATCTCAAAGCGACGGGGTGCCTTCTCGGTCTCCTGATCAACTTCAACGTGCCCGTCCTCGTCCGCGGTGTTCGCCGAATCATTCTGACGCCTGACCTGGCGTCCTGGCGTCCTGGCGCTTAAGTGAACGGCATTGCCGCTAGCCCGGCGGCCTGGCGAGCAGAGGGCCTGAATGGGGCCGCTATCAGTCAAGGTGCCTTGGTCGGAGGCCGCTTCCGGTCGCCTCGCCTCGCCCTCGCGGGGAGAGGGGATCAGAGCGACGGCTCGAACCGACCTTCCGACCTTGGCCCTTGCCGGCGACGGCTCAGTGGAGGTGAGGGGGAGAGCTCGTCGCGTCGAAGACGACGCCGTGATCGTCGACGGGCTGGGCGGTGGCCGAGTCGGCCAGCATGGCGCCCAGCGGCGCGCCCATCACCAGGCCCACGGCGCCCAGCAGCGCGCCCGCCACGGCGCCGTCCACGCCGGTCGCGATCCAGGTGCAGGGGGCGGCCAGCACGGCCGCGCCGATGCTCGCCGCCAGCGGGTGATGCAGGATGGTGTTGCCGGTGCGGCCTCCTCGTAACTTCAATTGAGGGTCCATGACCGATGCCTTTCTTCGCGAAGCGCGCTCCCCTGGCGGCGTCCCGTGCGCTTCGCGAGCTTCGGCGGCGCTGCCTTTCCCGCGGCCCGACAGACCGCCTGGCGGCGGAGCCGGCGCGTGACCACCTCGAAATATGGGTCGCGCCGCGCGCGACCGCCACCCTGAACTGGGCGCGGATTGCGAGGATTGACCGGGCTCAGGCCCCGGGGACAAGGACGGCGGCGCCTTGCAGCCTTCCGTGACGGAGATCGTCCAGCGCCTCGTTGGCCCGCGCCAGCGGATAAGGCACGGCGGTGGCGCGCACGGGAACTTGCGGTGCCAGGCGCAGGAACTCCTCGGCGTCGGCCCGCGTCAGGTTGGCGACCGAGCGGATGGTCCGTTCACCCCACAGCTCCGCGTAGGGAAACGACGGGATGTCAGTCATGTGAATGCCGGCGCAGACGACGACGCCGCCCTTGACGACGTTCTTCAGCGCCGCCGGCACCAGCGCGCCCACCGGCGCGAAGATCAGCGCGGCGTCCAGCGGCGCCGGGCTCGCCTGATCGGAGCCACCCGCCCACGCCGCGCCCAGGCCGCGCGCGAACGCCGCCGCCGCGTCGTCCCCGGGGCGCGTGAAGGCCAGCACCTCGCGCCCCTGGAAGCGCGCCACCTGCGCGATCAGGTGCGCCGCTGCGCCGAAGCCGTAGATGCCCAGCCGCCGCGCTTCACCCGCCGCCCGCAGCGCCCGGTATCCGATCAGCCCCGCGCACAGCAGCGGCGCCGCCTCGGCGTCCGAGTAGGCCGCGGGCAAGGGGAAGCAGTAGCGCTCGTCGGCGGCCGTCATCTCGGCAAAGCCACCGTCGATCTGGTAGCCGGTGAAGCGCGCGCGGTCACACAGGTTCTCGCGCCCGCTGGCGCAGTACGCGCACACGCCGCACGTCCAGCCCAGCCAGGGAACGCCCACGCGGTCACCGACGGTGAAGCGGGACACCGCCGGCCCTTTCTCGATCACGGTGCCCACGATCTCGTGGCCCGGGACGAGCGGCAGCTTCGGCTCCGTCAGCTCGCCGTCGACGACGTGCAGGTCCGTGCGGCAGACCGCGCACGCGCGCACCTGCAGCAACAGCTGGTGGGCGCCCACGGCCGGACGCGGCAGCTCGCTCTCCGCCAGACGCTGCCGGCTCGCTTGCAACACCATCGCGCGCATGGGTCGAACCTTGCCACGGCGGCGGCTCTCGGTCCCGTCCGGGACGGCTAGGTCCAATGCCGTTCACTCAGGCCGGCAACGTCGCGGGAGGGCAGCCGAAAGCCGGTGTGTGAAACGCCAGGAGGCGAGGGACGCCAAGACGCTGGAGGGGCCGGCCAAGGAGCTCGATGAGCGTGTCTCCGAGTTGCTTGCCGCTGCCATCGAGGTCCATCGGATTCTTGAGCCGGGATTCCTGGAGTCGGTCTATGAGCACGCTCCGTGCGTGGAGCTCGGATTGAGAAATGTCCAATTTCGGCGGCAGGTTGCAGTCATAGTCGAGTACAGGGGGCACCGAGTCGGTGAAAGTTGCCTCGACCTGCTGGTTTCCGAGCGTCTTGTCGTCGAGCTGAAGGCCGGCGAGGCGCTGGCACCGATTCACTGGGTCCAGGTCCGGTCGTATCTCAAAGCGACGGGGTGCCTTCTCGGTCTCCTGATCAACTCCAACGTGCCCGTCCTTCTCCGCGGTGTTCGCCGAATCATTCTGACGCCTGACCTGGCGTCCTGGCGTCCTGGCGCTTAAGTGAACGGCATTGCGGCTAGGCGCGCCCCGCCAGCGCCTCGACCTTGGCCAGCACGGCCCGTGCGTTCATGGTGCCCTTGTAGACGTACAGCGCGGCCGGGTGGTCGTCGCCCAGCACGTCCTCGCTGACGCGCAGGCGCTGGCTGACCGCGAACACCACCTTCTCTGCCAGTCCCTGCTCCGCGAGATCGACGCGACGCCAGACGGCGGCGCGGCTCCAGAAGCCGAGCACCTCCAGGTGAACGGTGGTGCCCCGCTGGGCATGCCGGAACGTCAGATCGGGCACGCACAGCCCCACGCCAGGCAGATCGAGGACGGCCGCGGCGGGCGCCACGGTCCAGGGCGAGTCCAGCGCGCGCAGGCCGCGCAGCAACGCCGCCACCTCGTCGGGAAGGCTGGACTCGTCGGGCGCGCAGGCGGGCGGCGCCGGTTCGGCGTCGGCGGCGCGCCGCTTGCGCGGCTTGGGGCGCTGCCCGCCCTCCAGGCGGAACAGCAGCGGCGTGCGCTCCTTGCCCCAGCGCACGTCCGCCTCCAGCTGCCACTGGTCGGCCTCGCGGATCACGGGCAGCGCCATCGCCAGCTGCAGGCCGTACTTCGTGACCGACTCGAACAGGCTGTAGGGGCCGTCGATCTCGATGCGATAGCCGCCCTCGTCCCCGGGCTGGATCGTGTGCAGCAGGCGCAGGAACTTCAGCTTCTGGAACAGGGCGCGATAGGCGCCCGGCGTGGCGCAGGCGACCTGGACGGTCACGCGCACCGCCCGCAGCAGCACCGCCTGCGCCTGGCCCAGGTCGTAGGTCTCGACCAGCAGCGCCGGCGTGGTGGGCTCGATCGCACGCAGCACCTGCGCCTCCCGCAGGTCCGCGTACATGTCGCGCTCCAGGTCCGCCGGGGCGCGCGCGTGCGTCGCCGCCACCTCGTCCAGGATGCGAACGCGCTCGAAGGTGCCGGCGCGCCGCGCGGCCGTGGCGCGCAGGAACAGGTCGCGGCGCAGGGCCTCCGGGTCGAACGCCCCCTCCGCGTCCAGCGCGCAGCGATCCTCGACCAGCTTGCGCAGCCCGTCGGCCAGGCGGCGATCGCGCGCGTCGACCTCGACGGCCGCCCAGGCCTCTTCCAGCTCCTCCCGGGTGCGGCCGACATTGTCCCGCGCCAGGGCCAGGAAGACCTCGGCCAGCGCCGCCGCCCGCTGGCGCGCCTCGGCGTCCAGCGCCGTGACGTGCAGGACGTTGCCGCGCCGGCGCGCGTTCACCAGATCAGCGGTAAGCACCGTGATCCCTGCGGCGGTCGCTGGTGAAGGCCTCGCTGGTGTCGTTCGTCACCAGCTCGTACAGCACGGCCCGCTTGCCGTCCTTCTTGCGCAGGATGCGGCCCAGGCGCTGCACATGCTCGCGCACCGACCCCGAGCCCGACACCACGATGGCCACGTTCGCGTCGGGGATGTCCACCCCCTCGTTCAGCACCTTCGAGGTGACGACCGCGCCGTAGCTGCCGTCGGCCAGGCGGGCCAGGATCTCGCTGCGCTCGCGCACCTTGGTCTGGTGGGTGATGGCCGGGACCAGGAATCGCCGGGACACGGTGTGGCAGGTGGCGTTGTCCTGCGTGAACAGCAGCACGCGGTCCTGGCGGTGCTCGTGCAGCAGGTGCTCGATGTAATCCAGCTTCGCGGCGGCGGAGAACGCGATCTCGCGCTGGCGCCGGTACGCCTGCATGGCCCGCCGCCCCTCGGCGCTGCGCGCCGACATCATCACGAACTCGGACCAGCCGCTGGGCCGCCCCATCGAGATGCCGTTCACCTCGACGAAGCTCCGATAGATCTCGCGCTCGCGCGTGTACTCGGCCCGCTCGGCCGCCGACAGCTCGATGGCCACCCGCTCGGTCTCGTACTCCGCCAGGTAGTCGCCCGCCAGATCGACGATGTCCTTGCGGTAGGCCAGCGGGCCGATCAGCTCGGTCAGCTCGGCGTCGCGGCCGTCCGTCCGTTCCGGGGTGGCGGTCAGCCCCAGGCGGAACGGCGCCAGCGCGAACCGCGCCGCCAGGCCGTAGGAGGCGCCCGGCAGGTGGTGGCACTCGTCGAAGACGATCAGGCCGAAGCGCGCGCCCAGGTGCTCCATGTGCAGGAAGGCCGAGTCGTACGTGGTACGGTCAGCGGGTGCACCTGGTGCTCGCCGCCGCCGATCACGCCGACCGGCACGCCGAACGTCGTGCGCAGCAGGTCGTACCACTGGCGGACCAGATCCAGCGTCGGCGCGATCACCAGCGTGGCCCGGCGTTTGGCGTCGATGGCCATCATCGCCACGTGCGTTTTGCCGGCGCCCGTGGGCAGCACGACCACGCCCCGCCCGCGCGCGGCCGTCCAGGCGTCCAGCGCCTCGCTCTGGTAGCTGCGGGGGGGCCGCCGCACCACCGCGCCGTCGGACAGCGTCGGGTAGGCGCGGGCGCGATCGTCGTAGGCGATCTTGTCGCGGACCAGCGTGCGCACGATGTCGGCGTAGGCGATGGCGGGGGCGCGGTGGCAGGCGGTCCGCGCGTCCCAGCGGCAGCCGGGCAGGGCGACGGCGGCATCGAGTCCCCGCACCTCGACCGTGCCGGCCACGAAGCCCAGCGTGGCGATCGGGACGGGGGCGGGGGCGGACGTCGCCGCGGCGGCCATGTCGGCGGACTCGCTCACCGGGCGCGTCCCAGAACGAGCGGTTTCGCTCGCTTCGTGAGGGGTCGCGCGGGGGCCCCGGGGATGAACATGCGGGCAGTATATCGGCGGCCGGTGCGCCGGGTGCGCGGCAATCGCCTCGTCGAAAGAATTGCCTGTCCGTCGGCGCGGGCGCCGGACGATTCGTCAGGCCAGCAAGCCCCCGAAGGCGGCGCGCGCCGCCTCCCGGGCGGGCGGCAGCGGCGCGGCACCCTCGTACACCGTGCCGTGCGCCGGGATGATGCGCTCGAAAGGCCAGGCCAGCAGCGCCTCCAGCGTCGGCCGCTGTGCGCGCTTGTCCTTCGTGTACAGGCGCCAGGCGCGGCTGACGGCCAGCCGGCGGTAGGTGCCCATCAGGCGCAGCACCAGACCGGTGGCGACCGTGGCCGGATCGGTCATGTTGAACAGCAGGTCGGTGACCAGCACGGAGCGGCTGGCGCGATGAAAGAACACGACCTCGCGCAGCTTGGGCGCGCCGTCGATGACGACGGCGTCCAGCTCGCTGGCCCACGGCGGCGCGTCGGCGCCCAGCACGCCCGCCGGCTTCAGGTCGGGGCGCTTCGGCGGCAGGCCCGGGGCCACGTACAGGGCCGCCTGCGGATAGCGCTGCAGGCACGCCGAAACGAACAGGTGGTGGAAGCTGTTGGGCGCCACCACGTGGCGGACGGGGCCCAGCGCGGCCAGCGCCGCCGCCAGTGCCGCCTCGATCGCGATGGGCGCGTGCAGCAGCAGCGTGCCGTCGCGCAGGCGGAGCACCGTCATGTTGATGGGGATCAAGACCCGCCCAGGCTTCACCAGCGTCTGCTGCGCCACCCAGACATCCTCGGCCACCGCGTGCAGCGTCTCACTCATGGCGATTAGTAAACCTTCCTTGACTAAACTGGTCAAGTACAATTGACCAAACATGACGACCCCTCGACCGACCGGCGCCCAGGCGCGAGAAACGTTCCGCGCCGAGCTGGAGCGCCGCAAGAAGGACAGCGTCGGTCAGCTTTTGTTCCGCTGCGCGCGCCTGTTCAACGAGATGGCGCTGGCCCGCGTGCGCGAACGGCTGGGCGGCCCGAAGGTTCGCGCCTCCCACACCGGGCTCTTTCCCTTCGTCGATCTCGAGGGCACGCGGCTGACCGAGCTGGCGGCGCGCATGGGCGTCTCGAAGCAGGCGGCGGGGCAGCTGGTCGAGGAGCTGGAGCAGATGGGCGTCCTCGAGCGCGTGCCCGACCCCGTGGACGGAAGGGCCAAGCTGGTGCGCTTCTCGGCGCGCGGCCGGCGCGGGCTGCTGGAGGGCCTGGCGCTGCTGGGGCGCCTCGAGCTCGAGCTGGCGGCGCACATGGAGGCGGGCGACATGGAGCGCCTGCACGGGATCTTGCTGCGCTTGCTGGCGGCGCTGGAATCCGGTGACCCGGCGCCGTCCCGGCGCGCGGTGCGGGCCGGCGCGCGGCGCTGAGGCGCCGGGCAACTGCCGGCGGCGCGGGCCGGTCGTATTACCTCGCATGCCGGAGGAGGCGTGAACGCGGGCGCGGCGCGGCGTCGGGGCACGCGCGGACTGCGGGCCCGCCGTCGTCTCTGGGCGGGCTGGTTCGCGTCGGCGCTGGTGCACGGCGCCCTGGCCCTGGCAGTCCGTCAGGTCCACTGGACGTGGGCCACCGCGGTCGCGGAATCGCCCGCGCCGTTGGAGCTGGACGTGGTCGAGGTCGGAGCGTCGCCGCCGGAGACCGTCGCGGCATCACGGCCGGCGAGCGAGCGGGACGTCACGCCGCGATCGCGCGGGACGGGCCAGCCAGCGCGGTCGGGCGCGGCCGTCCGGCATGCTGGCTCCCCGCGAGCCGAGGCGACGTCGCCAGCGCCGGTCGGCCTCGCGGAGGCGCAAGGCGAGGCGACGTCGCGGTCAGCGGCCGTCGGCCCCCCGGGAGGGCCCCTCGTCCCCGGAGTGTCGCCCGGGCCTCCTGGGGCATCGTCCGCGGTCCCCTGGGCCTCGGTCGCCGTCCCGGAGGCTGCATCCGGCGTCGGGCAGGCGGCGCCCCCTTCACCCGGGCCCGCCTGGCTGCGCACGCGGCCGCCCGCCGGCGTGACGAGCCCTTCGGAGGCCTCACCGGATGCCCTTCACGACTTCGAGCGCGGCGGGCCCGCGCCCCCCGGGTCGGCGCGGCTGTCGCTGGACGGCCTGCCGATGGCGGCGCGCGATCGGCTGGCGGGCGCGGAGCCGGGCGCCGTCGCGCCCGCGCGCGGGCCGCGCATCTCCGTCGACCGCCTGCGCGCGGCGCGCGAGCGCGAGGAGGACGCCGTCGCGAACGTGCGCGGCGGCCGCGTCGACCCGTTCCTGCATGACTACGTGCGCGACGCGCGCGTCCGCTTCGAGGAGGGGGCGCGTCGGATCGCCGCCGAGCTGCCGCTGGACGCGCAGAAGACGGCGGAGACGTGGGTCCATGGATACGCGGCCCGCGTCGCGGAGGCCAACGCCCGGGCCGCGGCCGCCCTGAACAGCGCGCGCCGCCCGTCGGAGAGGCGCGAGGGCGACCCGCCGGAGCCGTCGACGGAGCGGCGACCGGACCCGTTCGGCGCATACGCGGAGGCGACCCGCCTGGCCGACGCGGGCGCGATCGAACGCCACGTGACCGTCTGCCTGACGGTGACGCCCGGCCGCGACACGATCGTCGCGGTGAAGCGCGAGTCGCGCGATCCGGCGCTGGATCAGCTGGCGCGGGAGGCGTTCGCGCGCACGGCGGCCGCGCGTCCGGTACCCGCCGACGCGCATGCGGCGACGGCCTGCTACGACCTGCGCATCCGCGCGTTCCGCATGCCGCCGGTGCCGGTATTCAGCTGCGGCCTCGACAAGGACGGACCGACCTGCGCCTGGCCGTTCAAGAAGATCACCTCGGTCAGCGTTCACCTGGAGAGCGTCGACTACGCCGACGATGACCACGCGCGCCGCTCGCTGCTGCGCCGGCCCCAGTGACGGAACGGTTCCGTTTTTCTCTGGTGATACGATTTCAGGCAACCGAGGGCGGCGCCGTCCGAAGACGTCGACAGATGGCTCTCGAGCTTGTGAACCCGACCGGACTGCCCGCGCTGCTGTTCCGGACCGCGATCGACGAGACGCGGATGGCGGCCGCAGTCGTCGCGCGTGTCACCTACGACCTGCGACCCGGGGGCTACCTGACGCGGGCCGAGGCGCAGCCCTGGCGCGTGTCGGACGCGCCGTGGGATGGGCCCGCGGGGCCGATGCCGTCCGACGAGGTCTTTCTTCGCGGGGGCGTCGACCTGTTCGTCTTCGGCGAGGCGTGGACACCCGGTGGCCGGCCGGCCCCCACCAGCCAGGTCAGCGTTCGGGTCGCGGGCCGGGTGCGAACCACCATCGCGGTCTTCGGCGATCGCGTCTGGGAGGGGCGGGCAGGGGCCTCGAAGATGTCGTCACCGTTGCCGTTCGCTTCGATGCCACTGACGCTCGCGCGGGCGTTCGGCGGACGCGCGGCGTGGGACGGCCTCCAGCTCGCCTTCCCCAGCAATCCCGACGGAAAGGGTTTTTGCCTGTCCGGGGACCAGGCGCCCGGTACGCCGCTGCCCAATCTCGAGGCTCCGACCCGGCTGGTGCGGCGCTGGAGCGACACGCCCGAGCCGGTCGGCACCGGCATCTGCCCGCGCTGGTTCGGGCCGCGCGTCTGGGCGGGGACCACCTTCGACGCGCACGGCCGCCTGACCGCGCTGCGGGGAGCCTTCTTCAACGACGCCTTTCCCGGCCTGGTGGCGACCGCCGTCGAGCCGGGCGACGCGATCGAGCTCGACGGCGTGTCCCCTGACGGGCCGCTGCGCTTCGTCGCTCCCTCGCCTCCGTTGCTGGCCGAGCTGGCGATCGGCGCCGCGCGCGTCGAGGCACCCTTGCGGATTGATCAGATCGGGGTCGAGCCGTCGCGGCGGCGTCTGTTCATCACCTATCGCCATCCGTTTCGGTACGCGGTGAGCGCGCGGCAACGGCGCACCTGCACGCTGCGCGCGCTGGGCCGTCGGAACTGACGAAGGAGAACGACGTGGCGCATGCCGTCCTGAATGGAACGCACGTGATGGTGGGCCGCGACCTGCACATCCCCTGGCCGCCGGGGGCACCCGCGCCAGCGCCGGCCCCGGTGCCCTATGCGACGGTCGACGACCTGCTGGGGCGCGAGGTCACGTCGCGCCGCGGTTCTGGGGTCCGCGCGCAGGGCCACCCGGCGATGCTGCGCGGGACGGACATCGGACCCTTGATCGTTCACGCCGGGCCGCCCAGCCTGACGCTGCCGATCGAGCTGCTGACCAGCGGGTCGAAGACACACTTCGGGGCGTCGTCGATCCGGCTTCGCGATCAGCACGGCAAGCAGGGGAACCTGGCGGGCGCCGTGCTGGGCGCCCTGGGGCTGAACCTGAACTGCGGTGCGCCGGCGCCGACGCTGGGCGCGGTCCTCGCGCCCACGACGGTGCGGCAGGGTATGCGGCTTGGCGATGTGGTGTCGGGGCTGGCCGGCATGGCCAGCGACTACATGCTGCAGCGGCTCACCGCGCGGGTGGGCGAGCTGGCGGCCCACGGCGCCGCGGGGGTCGTCGCCGCGCTGGGACGCCGGCTGGGCGCGGTGGCGCTGGGGCGGGTGGTGGCGCGGTTCGCGGCGCACACGGGGACGCTGGGGACGGCCGGCGCCGCGGTCGCCGCGGGACGCGACGCCCTGGCCCGCCACCTGGCCAGCGCCGCCACGGGCGTGAAGCTCTGGGGCGCGACCCCGCTGGGGTTCGTGATCGGCTCCCCGCTGGGGGCGTCCCTGTCGAACGTGCGTGGTCCCGACGGAGAGGCCATCTTCCCGTCGCTGCTGGACCGGGCGACCGAGCAACTCGACCGGCTCGGGGCGGCCACGGACGACGCCGTCAGGGCCTACCTGGACGACCCGTCCGTGCCCGACGTGCCGGTCGGAGGTGCTGTCGATCCGGCGCTGCCCCGGGTGCCGGCTTGAGCGTCAGTAGTGCGGGGGCGGATCGTTGGTGATGGCGGGCGCCAGCTGCGTCAGCTGGGCCTTCGTCGCGGCCAGCTGGCGGAGCAGGTCGTCGATCGCCTTCTGCTGCGCGAACACGATCTCGCTCAGCTCACCCACCTGCCGCTCCAGGTGCGTGTATCGGACCTCCAGCTCCACGACGCGTGATTCCATGGCCCGCAGGTTAGCCGCGGACGCCCGCGGGCGTCGATGCCCCGTCCCCGGGGGCATCTTCGCCGTCGCCCGCCTGGCCTCCCGTCGCGGCCAGGCGTCTCACCGACTGACCGACTGCTGCCACGAGACCACGTCGCCGTCGCGGTTGGCCACCACCGAGACCGCGCCGTCATGCGAGATCACGATGGCCAGGCCGCTGGGGTTCTGCTGCACGAAGCGATACGCGGCCCGGTGGCGGGTGCCCACCTCGTCGATGGGGCTGGGGTGGCGGGTGCGCCCCTCGCTGTCGCCGGCGTACCAGACGCGCGACGGCGTGGGGATCTCGCTCGACACCTCGGCGCCGAACCCCAGCAGCGCGAAGCGCTTGTCCAGGACCACGGCGCCGTCGATGGCGGCCAGGCCGGCGATCACGCGGCTGATCTCGAACACGGCGTTCTCCAGACGCTCGAGGTGCGGGTTGCCGTCGCGCTCGAAATCGGACCAGTCGACCGACGCCTTCGTGGTCCCCTCGGCGAGCCGTCCCAGGATCTGGAACAGCAGCGTGCGGTAGCGGCTGGCCGGCTCGCTGCGCGCGAACGAATACTTCAGGCGCAGCCCGGGCACGTCGGCGATCGTCCCGTGCTGTGGAACGTCGGCGACCAGGATAAGGCCGCCATGGCGGGCGCCCAGGATCAGCTGGATGGCCCGGCGGAGCATGTGCTGGCCGATGCGGCCGACCAGCGACGGTTCGACGGTGGTGGGTGACGGGGCCGCCAGCTGCGTGGCCGCGTGCGCCCGCCGCACCTCCTCGCGCTCCTCCATGAACATGGCCCCCAGCCAGGCGGCCGTGAACACGTCGACCGTCGCGTCCACCAGCGCGCCCAGGTCCAGCGCCCCGATCAGCTTGCCCGCGCAGCGGACGGCCACATGACCGGGCCCCGTGACGTGGATGATGGGGTCGTACGTCCAGTTGGGGACCACGCTGCGACCGCCCCAGGTCGGCGCCAGCCAGGCAGGGCCCGAGTGGGCCAGGCCCCAGATGCGCAAGGCCCCGTCGAAGGCGTGCACCCCGATCAGCGTCGTCTCGAACGGTGCGGACGGCGCCAGCTGCCGCAGCTCGTCCGGCGTCGCGGCCCGCGTGTGATCGAACACCAGGCGCAGGACGCCCTCGTTGGGGACGCCCTGCTCGGGCAGGGCCTCGGGGGGCGTCAGCAGCAGCCGGAAGCGGGTGGGCCGCGACTCCTCCGACGTCAGGGACGCGTGGAATGACGCCGTCAGCGCCTCGCACAGGTGCTCGTGAGAGATGTTCAGCGTTCGCCCGGCGGGCCAGTGGTCGCGGGCGAAGCGGGCCAGGTCCGGCGGGTAGAAATAGGGCGCCCCCATCCCGCCAGCATGCAACGATTTTTGGCGCGCGGCAGGGGCTTTACCCGAATTCCGACGTTCGGGGTCTAATGGGCACCCCATGCGCGACGAGTGGGTCGACGGCCTTTACCGCCTGCACGGAGCGATGGTGTTCCGGCGCGCGCGCGTGCTGCTGGGGAGTGACGACCTGGCCTGGGACGTCGTGCAGGAGGTGTTCAGCCGGGCGCTGCGCTCGCGCTCGGAGTTCCGCCACGGGGCGGCCCCCACGACGTGGCTGTACCGCATCACCACGAACACCGCCTTCAACAAGCTGCGCGACGAGGGGCGGCAGCGCGGCAAGGTGGCGGCGCTGGCCGCGGCGGGGCCCGAACCCGCCGCCGGCGGCGAGACCCCCGAGCTGCGCCTGCTGCTGGCCGAGGTGCTGGCCCGGATCCCCGTCCCCCTCTGTGAGATCGCGGTCTATTACCACGTGGACCGCATGAGCCAGGACGAGATCGCCACCGTGCTCGGCACGTCGCGGAAGACCGTGGGCAACCGGCTGAACCAGTTCCACGCGCTGGCCCAGGCGCTGCTCGATCTCGAGAAGGAGGCGTCGGCATGACGATGATCCCGGGCGAATGGACGCGCACGCGGCAGCCCAGCCGCTGCCTGTCGGATCTAGCGCTCGATCAGCTGGCGGCGGGCGAGGACCCGGGCGCGCTGGTGCTGGAGGCGTGGCGCGCGCACCTGCGCCAGTGTGCCGCCTGCGAGGCGCGGCGCGCCGAGCTGGGCGCCCAGCGGGCGGCGCTGCTGGCGCGCCGCCCGGCGCTGGCCCTGCCGGTCGGCGGCGCTGGGCGCGGGCGGCCCCGGCTGGCGTGGGGCGCGGGCGCACTGGCGGTGGCCGCCGCGGCCCTCGTGGCGGCGCTGCGGGCCCCGGCGCCCCGCGGGGCGGGCGTCGCCGCCGTGCGCCTGAAGGGTGGCCTGGGGCTGGAGGTGTTCGTGAAGCGCGCCGCCGGTCAGGTGGAGGCGCTGTGGCCGGACGCGCCGGCGTCCGAGGGGGACGCGCTGCGATTCCGCGTCTCGACCGACGCGGGCGGCGTGGTGACGATCGTGGGCGTCGACGCCGCCGGCGCGGTGAGCAGCTACGATCCCGCGCCCTCCGCGCTGCCGGTGCTGTCGCCCGGCGAGCGCCGGCTGCTGGACGGCAGCATCGTGCTGGACGGCAGCGTCGGACAGGAGCGCTTGCTCGCCCTGCTGTGCCCCGATCGGGAACAGACCCAGGCGGCCGTCGGGCAGGTCAAACGGGCGCTCGCGGCGGCGCCGGAAGGAACGCCGCCCGCGCCGGCCGGCTGCCGCGAGACCGTGTTCCCATTCCGGAAGGTCGCCCGCCGGTGAAGGCCGTAGGCAGGGCAGACCGTCCGGGGACCTGCCGCTGGCGGCCGGCCGCGTCGGGGCTGTCCGTTTCGGAGCGTCGCCCGCCGGTGACGGGCATGCGCTGGGCCCGCCGGACGGGGACCCGCGGCTGGTGGGCGGCCGCGGTCGGGCTGTCGCTCTGCCTGCTGGCCTGGGCGTCGGTCGCGTGGGCGGCGCCCGATCGCTACGCGATGGTCGTGGGCGACAACCAGGGGGACCGCGGCGAGGTCGAGCTGCGCTACGCCGAGCAGGACGCGCGCCGCATCGGCGCCGTGCTCCGCGACGCCGGCCGCTTCTTTCCCGAGAACGTGTCCACGCTGACCGCCGTCACCGCGGACGACGTCCGGCGGGCGCTGATCGCGCTGAACGCGCGCCTGCGTCAGGCGCCGGCGCGCGGCAGCGGCACGTTGCTGGTGGTCTTCTACTCGGGCCACGCCGACGCCGAGTCGCTGCACCTGCGGGGCAGCCGGCTGAGCGTCACCGAGCTGCGCGATCTTGTGGCCGGGTCGGCGGCGGACGCGCGCGTGCTGGTGGTGGACTCGTGCCGTTCGGGCGCCCTGACCCGCGTGAAGGGAGGGCGCCCCGGGCCCGGCTTCGACGTGCGCCTCGACGACGCGGGGCTGCCGAAGGGCCTGGCCATCCTCACGTCCAGCGCGGCGGGCGAGGACGCGCAGGAGTCCGACCAGCTGCAGGCCTCGGTGTTCACGCACCACCTGGCGTCCGCGCTGATGGGCGCCGCCGATCGGGACGGCGACGGCCGCGTCACCGTCGACGAGGCCTTCGCCTATGCGTCCGAGCGCACGCTGGCGTCCACCATCACCAGCTGGCCGGGACCGCAGCACCCCACCTACCGCTTCGAGCTGGGGGGGCGTGACGATCTGACGCTGACCTGGCCGGCGGCCAGCCCGGACCGGGGCCTGCTGCGCTTCTCCACAGGGGGCACCTACGTCGTGCAGCGGGACGGGCCCGACGGCGCCATCGTGGCCGAGCTGAGCGCCGATCGCCCCGGGGGCGTGCTGGCGGTCGAGCCGGGCCGCTACTTCGTCTGGGAACGCAACCGCGACTTCTTGCGCCAGGAGTCGTTCGTGGTGGCGACGGGCGCGGCCACGCCGGTCGACAGCGGGAAGATGCGCCGGGTCGAGTACGCGCGCGTGGTGCGCAAGGGCGCCGTCGAGCGCACGCGCGCCTTCAGCGTCGTGGCGACGGGGGGCGTGCGCGGTCCGCTGGAGGGGCTGGGGACCGCCTGGCGCGGCGGGGTTGGCGCGCGCGTCGACCTGCCGAGCGTGTCGCTGGAGCTGCAGCTGGGCTTCGCGTCGTCGCAGCGGGACAACGACTGGCTGCGCATCACCAGCCGCGAGACGGCCGCCTCGCTGGCGGCGCTGCACGTGTTCGATCTGGGCCGCCTGTCGCTGGGGGCGGGCCTGGACGTGGGCGCGGCCTGGTTCGCGCAACGCTTCGACTCGCCGAACACGGCGCCGCGCGACGCGATGGCGGGCTTCCTGGGACCGGTGGCCCAGGTCGAGGTGCCGCTGGCGCGCCGGTGGTACGCGCGCGCGGACGGCGCGCTCGTGACGTATCTGATGAACGCGGGCGCGGGCAGCGGCGTGCGCGCGCTGTCGACCTTCCGGGCGAGCGCGGGCGTGGGGGCGTACTTTTGAGGGGCTGGCGCGGCGCGGCCGCGACCTTGTTGTTGCTGGCGACCGCGGGCTGCGGCGATCGGCTGGTCGACGGCGCCTTCTCCGGTGACGCGACGGTGCGCCTGCACGCCACGGCGCAGTTCGCCGTCGGCGCGGCGCAACGGCCGCGCGTGGCGGCGCTGTGGCTGGGCTACGGGGCCGCCGCCGATTCGTGGCAGGGCGTCGAGACGACCGTCCTGCCCGTCTCGTCGGTGGGGTTCCCGCCGTCGTTCACTTTCGACGTGCTGACGGCGCCTCCTGGCGCGGGACGCTACGCCACCCGCGACGCCCGCATCGTTCCCGCGGTGGTGCGCTTCGCGCGCTTCGTGCTGTTCGACGATCTGGACGGTGACGACGCGCTGGCGCTGGACGGCGCGGGGGCGGTGACATCACCCGACCTGTTGCTGGCGCGCACGGCGCAGCACCTGCTGCTGTTCGTCGACCAGCCGGCCGAGAATCCCACGGCGCTGGACGGCGCGGACACGCTCCTCACCGACTGGGAGGATGCCGGCCCCGGCTACCACGTCATCGAGCTGGATCCCGCGGTGCCCCCGCCCGACTTCTCCGGCCACGTGACGTCGCCCGACACCTTCCTGGTGTTCTTTCCTGCCGAGGAGGCGGCTCGGTGACCTGCGCGTCGCTGAAGAGTCCCCGGATCGCGCCGGCCGGGGTCAAACGCGCAGAAGGAGGATCTCCCATGAAGGTATCGCACCCCGTCCCATCCCTGCGCGTCTCTCTCCTGGTGGCGCTGATTTCGGTGGTCGTCGCCAGCTGCGGCCAGGAAAAGGAAGACAGCTTCTCCAGCACATTACAGGTGCCGGCCCGTCCCGGAGACGGCTACGGGCTGCTGCGGACGTCCGACAGCCTTCACATCATCAGGCACATCAGCGTCGCCGGCGACTCGTTGTTCTTCGAGATTCCCTGGCACGGGCTCTATTCGATGCCGAAGTATGGCGGCGAGGTCATCCCGGTCGATCACGACACCAACGCAGAGTTCTATGGTCTGGCAGCATCGGGCAACCAGCTGTTGTGGTTGAAGGCCCACTTCGACTCCCACGACTACCCCGATGATTTGCTGTTGCGGCGGCCCGCTGCAGGGGGTGCGAGCACGCTGTTGCGTCACGGTGACCTGAACACGGTCACCTTCAACAACGCCAACGCGGTGATCACCGACTCGAGCCACGCCTACATCATCACGGAGAGCACCATCGACGTCACGCCTGTCGCGGGCGGAGACGCGGAGACCGTGATGCTGCCCGGGACGCCGAATGGTCCAGGCTTGGTCACCGTCGCGGCCGACTATCCCGTCGTCTATTTCACGACCTGCGATGTCTCGATCTTGCGGTGTGTCTTGCGACGCGCGGATCTGTCCGGGGGCACATCGCAGGTGGTCGCTTCCGTGTCGGACTACGCCCAGATCGTCGGGCTCGACGGCGATGCCGTCTACCTGGTGGACGGCCAGCGGCTGTGGTCGGTAGCGCGGGCGAACGGCGCCGAGACCGAGCTCGTTGCCGCAGCATCGGGCATTCATCCCACCCTTCCCGCCGCGCTCGATGGCCAGAGCGTGTATTTCATGGGAGCGGCGGTGGGAGCGGAGATCCCGGCGGGACGGCTCATGTCGCTGCCGAAGGCGGGAGGCTCGCCCACGATCATCGGCACTGATGCCCGCATCACTCACAACGCTCCCTCGGACGTCGTGGTCGACGATCAATTCGTCTTCGTGCTCACCGGACAGGTGGCGGCCGACGATGGCAACGAGATCCTGGCCTTCCCGAAGACGTTGCCACCAGCGCCGTGAGGTCGGCATGATGGCGACGTGACGTTCGAGGCCATCCTGTTCGACAATGACGGCGTGCTGGTCGACACCGAGCGCCTGTACCTGCAGGCGACGCGCGAGGTGCTGGCCGGCGCCGGCGTCACGCTGAGCGACGCCGACTACGTCGAGCTGTTCCTGCGCAGCGCGCGCGGCGCCTGGCACCTGATCGAGGGTCCCCTCGACGACGCCGCGCTGGCCGCCTTCCGGGCGGCGCGCGATCGGCGCTACGAGGAGCTGATCGCCGCCGGCGACGTCCTGATCGCGGGCGCCGCCGGTTGCGTGGCGCGGCTGGCCCGTCACCATCGGCTGGCCATCGTCACCAGCAGCGAGCCGGCCCCCTTCGCGCTGGCGCACGCGCGGACCGACCTGTTGCGGTACTTCGAGCTGGTGCTGACGCGCGAGCACTACCGCAACAGCAAGCCGGATCCCGAGCCCTACCTGACGGCGGTGCAGCGGCTGGGCGTCGCGCCCGAGCGATGCCTGGTCATCGAGGACTCGGAGCGCGGGCTGCGCGCCGCCAAGGCGGCCGGCCTGGCCTGCTGGGTGATCCCGTCGGCGCTGACCCGCGGCGGTCGGTTCGGGGACGCCGACGCCATCCTCGACGATCTGACGGCGGTGACCGCACGCCTGCTGGGGCCGGCCTCGAACGGGTGATGGCACCCGGGGCGGCGCGCTGGCTGACCGGGCCGCCCGATGTCGCGGGACCGACACGCCCGCCGTCCGGGGGCCGTGTTACCGTCGGACGATGGACTCGATGGGACCCTCTCTGCGCGTCTTCGTCGCGGGTGCGACCGGGGTCATCGGCCGCGTCCTGGTCCCGCTGTTGCTGCGCGCGGGGCACGCGGTGACGGGCACGACCCGGTCAGCCCAGCGCGCGGAGGCCCTGTCGCGGTCGGGCGCCAACCCCGTGATCGTCGACGTCTATGACGCCGTGGCGCTGTGCGAAGCGGTCGAGCGCGCTCGCCCCGACGTCGTCGTTCATCAGCTGACGGATCTGCCGGACCGCTTGACGCCCGAGGAGCGGCCGGCCGCGCTGGAGCGCAACGCCCGCATGCGCATCGCGGGGACGAACAACCTGCTGGTCGCCGCCGTGGCGGCCGGCGTGGGCCGCGTCGTCGCGCAGAGCATCGCGTTCAATTACGCGCCCGGCCCGCTGCCGCACCGCGAGGACGCGCCGCTGCTGCCGGGGCCGTCCACGGATGCCGTGCGCGCGCTGGAGAACGGCGTGACGTCCACCGACGGGATGGCCGGCGTGGTCCTGCGTTACGGCCGCCTCTACGGTCCAGGGACCTGGACGCCGATCCCGGAGGGGACGTCGCCGTTGCACGTGGATGCGGCCGCGCGCGCCGCCCTGCTGGCCATTCATCGCGGGGCGCCGGGCATCTACAACGTCGCCGAGGACGCCGACGGCGTCGTCTCGATCGAGAAGGCCCGCCGCGAGCTGGGGTTCGATCCCGCGTATCGAAGCGGCTGAGGTCGGGCCGCCGCCGGTGGCCCGATCGACCGCCGTTCCCTGAAATCCGCGTGGACTTGCCGGTGCAGCCATGCGAAGAATTGACCTGGGAGGAGGAGCCCATGGTCTCGCGACCTGCGTCCGTCGACCAGTCGAGCCCCCGGCTGGCCGCCCCGTCCTCGGGCCTTGCTCGCGCGATGACCTGTCCGCGCGGATGGCAGGGCCTCGTCCGCGCGGCGTCGTTCGTGGCGCTGCTGTGCGGAACCGGTTGCGCCGCCGAAGGGCCGGCGGCACCGGATGACGCCGGGGACGGCGACCCGGACGCTGGCGTCGTGACGCTGCTGGGCCCGCCGGTGGTGTTCGCGCCCACCACGCACGGCTTCGGCGTCAGCGCCGTCGTGGCGCAGGGGTCGCCGTCGCAGTTGCGGGCGCGCGTCCGGCCGGCCGGTCAGGCCACCGCCAGCTGGGGCAGCCCGCTGGCGCCGGCGGTGCGGGCGCAGGATCTGGCCGAATGGAACCTCGACGGACTGTCGGCGGGGGTCGGCTACGAGTATCGGCTTTCCGTGGGCACCGGCAGCCATGAGACGCCCCTGTTCCAGGGCGCCGTGACGACACAACGCCCGGTCGGCCAGTCGTTCACCTTCGCGCTGGTGACCGACACGCACATCGGCTCGGATCTGACCTACACGAATCAGGGGAATCCGAAGACGCTGCAGTCGGCCAGCGCGGCCATCGCGGACGCCGCGCCCGACTTCGTCGTGAACCTGGGCGACATTCTGGACTTCCACGAGTACGGCTTCAACGCGCCGCCGCCGGACAGCTCGATCGCGCGCGACGCCTACCTGAACTATCGGCAGACGTTCGGGCCGACCATCGGCAGCGCGGCGCACTTCCTGGCCATCGGCGGGTGGGACAGCGAGAGCGGCTGCAACACCGCCGAGGAGATCGATCGCTCGCGCAGTCAGCGGCTGTTGTATCTGCCCGGACCCACGCCGCAGACCTATCCGGAGGGCGGTAGCCAGTACCAGGACTACTATGCGTTCACGTGGGGCGACGCGCTGTTCGTCGTGCTGAACGTCTTCACGTACACGCCCACCTGTCACCTGCTGAGCGCCTACCCCGGGTCCCCGGACGACTGGACGCTGGGCGACGCGCAGCTGGAGTGGCTACAGACGACGCTGGCCGGCTCGAGCGCGAAGTGGAAGTTCTTGCTGATCCACCATCCGGTGGGCGGCAACGCGGGCAACGACGACGACTCGGCCTATGGACGCGGCGGCGGGCGCGCCGCGCAGGTCGGCCAGCAGGCCATCGTGCACGCGATGATGCGGCAATATGGCGTGCAGATCTTCTTCTATGGACATGACCACGTCTTCACCGACATGAACGTCGACGACATCCACTACTCGCTGCCGGGCAGCGCGGGCGCCATCTGGTACTTCACGCCCGACGAGACCGGTTACACGCAGGACTGGGAGGTCCCGGGCTGGGGGCGCGTCACGGTGGCGCCCGACAGCGTGCACGTGCAGTTCCTGGACCTGTCCGGTCAGATCCTCTACGAGTACAGCCTGTGACGGGGGGACCGTCCCACCCGTGGCGCCGTCGCCGCTGACGGAGGCGACTACTTCACGGCGCGCAGGCGGCGGGCTTCTTCGGTGCTCTGCGCGACGGCGGTGACGCCCGCGGCTGAACCCGGCGCCGGCGTCACGGCCGGGCCGTCGGCGGGCTGATCCTGGACCTTGGCCTTGGCCAGATCCCTGGCGCGGGCCAGGTTACGCCGCAGCTCGGGCAGGCTCATGCCGAACGCCACCAGCGCGATCGCGCCCGCGCTGATGGCCAGCACGACGTTGCTGGCGCCCAGCAGCTTCAGCGACGAAGACGACAGCGCCACCACCAGCACGGGCCGCAGGATGCCGTCCGGCGCGCGGGACGACAGCCGCGCGCCCAGATAGACGCCCGGCACCGCGCCCACCAGGATCGAACCGGTGAGCGCCAGCTTGAAGTCACCCATCAGCACGTGCCCCAGCGCCGCCGAGAAGACGAGCGGGATGGCCTGCACCAGATCCGTCCCCACCAGATCCGAGAGCCGGAACCGCGGGTACAGCACGAAGAGCAGCACGATCATCAGTGAGCCCGAGCCGACCGAGGTCATGCCGACGATCAGGCCGCCCAGCGCCCCCACCAGGATGGTGGGGATGATCCGCACGGGGACGTGGGTGTCCCCGCCCTGGTGGCGCTTGGTCAGCAAGGGGCGGATCAGGATGCAGGTGGACGCCACCAGCAGCGCGTAGCCCAGGCCCGTCTTGATGCGCATCTGCAGCTCGGGGCCGGTCCCGGCCAGCTTCAGCAGCATCACGCCCAGGAACGCGCAGGGCAGCGAGCCGACCATCAGCCATTTGACCAGGTCCAGCTTCACCGTGCCGCGGCGCATGTGCACGCCGCCACCGATCGGTTTCATGATGACGGCGGCCACCAGGTCGCTGGACACCGCCGTCAGGGGCTCGACGCCGAAGATCAGCACCAGCATGGGCGTCATCAGGGCGCCGCCGCCCACGCCGGTCATCCCCACGAGGAAGCCGACGATCAGGCCCCCGAGCGCGATGGGCAGGTCAATCATCGGCATCATTTTCCTCTGCTGGGGCGCAGATCAGTTGCTGCAGGGCTTGAGGACCGTCAGGTACCAGGGCGCCGGGTTGTGGCACATGCCGCAGATGAGGGCGATCAGCCAGGTGCCGTTGCCGTCGATGCCGGAGAAGCTCTTTCCGCTCGAGTCTTTCAGCTTCGAGAAGTCGACCACCGTGCCCGAGGCGATGTCCCCCTCGTACAGCTCGTCGGCGATCATCTCCAGGTTCAGGAACTGGTTGCTCTCCAGGTCGCTGATGCTCTGGCTGTACTTACCCACCAGCGCGTGGGTGATCTGCGTGGTGTCGAAGGTGCGCCCCATGGCGTTCGTCTTCATCTTCCCCCAGTCCAGGCTGACGCCCGACTGCCCCGACGGGATGTTGGTGGGGGTCAGTTGGTGCAGGTTGGCCGTGAACTGCAACATGGTGGAGTCGTCCTTGATCTTCACCGTGTCGTTGCTGGAGGAGTTGTTGAGCACGAACGACTGGATCATGCGGGTCCCGGCGCCCAGCTGGCTGCCCGTCGCCGCGATGACCGTGAACGTGTGCGTGCTGGACGGTGACACGCCGATGTCCAGGAAGTTGTCGATGTCGCTCTGCATGACCGTCCCACCGGTCGCCAATCCGAAGTCGTACACCTTCGCCGACGTGGTGTTGCCGTCGGGCACGAACTTCAGGGGCAGCCCCTCGTAGGTGTTGCCGATCTCGTCGTTGTTGATGGACGTCTCCAGGTCGGACAGCTTCAGCATCCAGTCGATGAACAGGACCTGGTTGATGTCCTTCTTCGGGTCGAGCGAGTGCATCTCGAAGTCCTTCGACAGCTCGCTCCAGTCGACCGTCAGGTTGGTCTTGGGCTTGACGTCGACCGTGGGGAACTGGAGCGTGCTCGAGAACATGTAGTCGTTCGACTCGTTCGCGGTCACCTTGCTGTTGCACGCGCCGCTGCTGCCGCCGCTGCCGTTGCTGCCCCCGCTACCGCTGTTGCTGCTACCCCCGCTGCCGCTGCCGTTGCTGCCGCCGCTTCCGTTCCCGCTGCCGCTCGGCGCGCAGGCGCCGAGGAGGAGCAGGGGCAGGAAGGTCGAGATCAGGGTCGTTCTGCGCGTCATCGAAGGTACCTCTTTTGGTTTCTCTATTCGGAAGGCGGGACGGGGGGACTATTTCGGAGGAGGACCGTACAGGCTGGCGCGCTTTTCGATGTAGCCGAACGACGCCCCCAGGGGCCAGGTCAGCGTCTGCAGCAACTTGCTGTTCGCGTCCACCTCGTGCAGCACCCCCTTCGTCGAGAAGCCGACGATGGTGTTGCCGTTCGGCATGCGCTGCACGTCGCCCATGACGTCGTTCTGCACGCCCGGGCTCGCCTTGTAGGACCACTTCTTCATCATCGTCTTGCCGCTGAGGTCCAGCTTCATCTCCATGGCGATCGAGCCGTCGCCGGTGCCGCCCGACGCGCCCACCCCGCCGCCGCGGCTGTTGTTGTTGAAGATGATGAAGTCGTCGGCGGCCAGCAGGTGGATGCCGTGCTCGCCGCCGGCCCAGGTGTCCCCGGTGAACGTGCTCTTGATGCCGTTGATGCCGTTGGCAATCCAGATCGTCTTGCCGGTGCGATCGATCTTGGTCAGGCAGACGTTGTCCAGGTCGGAGAAGACGTAGCTGTCGTCAGCCTTCCAGTACTGGATGTTGTTCAGGTGGCACATCCCCGTCCCGCCGTGGGCGGTCATGGCGTTGACGATCGTCTTCGTCATGCCAGTGGCGGGTGAGTACTCCTTGATGTCGTCGCACCCGTTCGAGCCGTAGCCGTAGAAGGCGACCGTCTCGTCCGGCAGCACCGTCAGCTGGTGGTTCTGCCCGCCGAACTTGCTGGACAGATCCTCGTCCACCATGCCGTCCATCGACACGCGGTGCACGTGCACGGTGCCGCTGGGGACGTTGGCGCCGTTGATCCACATGTGCGTCCCGTCGAAGCTCATGCGGGCGCCGGTGACGTCGCTGCCGATGTTGTACCACCACACGAAATCCCCGTCGGCGTCCAGGATGTACGCCGGCGAGCCGGAGGCGCCCGCGCCCTGGACGTACTGGCCGGTGATGAGGAAGCCGCCGAACAACCCGGTGGCGCTGGCCGTGGCCGGCGACAGCTGGATCTTGGGCAGACCGTTCGTCAGCGCGCCCGTCATGATCGTGTAGTCGGGGCTGACGCAGTCGCCGCCGCTGCCGCTGGCGGTGATGCGGTAGTGGTACATCTTCGACGCCTTCATGCCCAGCAGCAGCGTCTTGTACATGTCGGCCTTCAGGTCGACCGGCGCCGTCATGCCGTAGTCGGTGGTCAGACCGAAGTCGACCTTGGCCGAGGTCGGGTTCGACATGCTGGTCGACCAGGTCAGGATGCCGACCGTGGGGATCTTCGTGCTGATGGTGGACGACTGCGTGAACGTGCAGCTGGCCATCATGCCGCTGCCCCCCGAGCCCGTGGTGCCGGTGCCGCCCGAGCCGGTCGTCGTCATGCCGCCGCTGCCGGAGCTGTTCGAGCCGCCGCTGCCGGTGGTGGTGCGCCCGCCCGAGCCGGTGTTTCCGCCGCTGGCGCTGCCACCGCTGCCGCTGGACTGGCCACCGCTGCCGTTCGAGCCACCGCTGCCGTTGTTGCTGTTGCCGCCCGAGCCGGTGGAGCCGCCGCTGCTCGCGGCGTTGCCGCCCGAGCCGGAGTTCGAGGCGCCACCGCTTCCGCTCGATTGGCCGCCGCTGCCGGAGTTGTTCGAGCCGCCGCTGCCATTGCTGCTGCCGCCGGAGCCGCCCGACATGGACGAGGGCGTGCAGGCCGCGCCGAACAGAGTGAGGCAGCCGAACAGGGTCAGGGGGAGGGAAGGGGTGATGCGGACCATGGGGGGATCCTCCAGGTGATCGAGGCGCTCGTAATTTTCGAGGGAGCGAAAATGGGGCAACGAGAACGACCAAACGCCGCGGGGCAGCGGCGCCAGGTTGGTGATTCAGTTTTACAAAGCGGTCGGTTTCAACTGGCCTGGTGGCCAACGATGGGCGGGCGGTCGCCGGGGCGAACTCTCTGCTGGGCCAGCGCCAGTTCGCCGTGAGCCCGAAGCCCTCTTGACGTCACCGTCGATCGCGGCCGGCGCGATCACGGGAGACGAAAGACCCAAGATTAGGAGTGCGGTCTGCTTCAAGAAGGGGCCTCGCTGACAGGGAGGTCGACAGTGCCGACAGCGTGCAAGATTACGAGTTTCGCGCTGGACGGACCGGGGCGGGCCCGCGCGAAACATGCATCCTAGCTGTCAAATCTTCGCGTGCAAACACGCATTTACCCGTGCCAAATGCAGCGCGGACGGGTGAAAAAAAGTGACGGTCGCGACGGCGTCCCGCCCCCGATGGATCAACGACGGCGCAGAAAACGCGGTGTGGCGCGCAGCAGGACGGTAGGCAAAAAGGCTACCGTGGCGGCGCTGCTGGTGATCATCGTCAGGGCCACCAGAACGCCCAGCAGGACGTGGACTTTGAAGCCTGAAAGGGCCAGGCAAAGGTAGCCGCCCGCGACCGCGCTGGCGACGTAGGCGATGGCCTTGCCCGAGGTGACCAGGGCGGCGGCGGTGGCCTCCCGCAGGTCGCCCGTGCGCTGGAACTCCTCGCGCACCCGGAAGATGAAGTAGACGGCGTAGTCGGCGCCGATGCCCACCGCCATGGCCGAGATGGCGGCCGTCCCCATGGACAGCATGATGCCGGTCCAGCCCATCAGGCCCAGGTTCACCAGGGCGGAGGTGGCCAGCGGCAGCAGCACCAGCAGCCCCCCCGCCAGCGAGCGCAGCAGGATGGCGGTGATGATGACGACCAGCAGCGAGATCTGGATCAGGTTGATGGTCTTGCCGTGCACCATCGTCTCGTTCAGCGCGATGGCGTTGGTGACGCCGCCGCCCACGCGCGCGTGAATCCCCGTGCCCGCGAACAGGCGATCCGCCTCGGCCTGGGTGGCCACGGTCATCGCCTTCATGGAACGGAAGTCGTCTGTCTTCAGGTAGGCCGTGACGACGGCGCGCTGGAAGTCGTGATCGACCAGGCGGGCCAGATCGTCCTCGTCGCCCCCCATCGAGTACAGCAACAGGAACTGCGCCACGCCCTGCGTGGTGTCGGGCAGCTTGCCGCCCCCCTTGGGGTCGATGACCAGGCTCATCTGCTTCAGCAGGTCGACGATCGACACCACCTTCCCGATGGGCAGCGGCTGCTTGGTGATGAACGTGCCCAGCTGGTCGATCCGCTTCAGCACCTGGGGATCCTTGATGGTGTCGGGCTTGTCGCCCTCGACCAGCACCTGGATGACGCGCGTGCCGGCCAGGCGCGAGTCGGCCATGCGGAACCCGTGCACCGGCGCGTTCACCTCGAAGAACTGCGCGGCCAGGTTGTTGCCCGCCTCCAGGCGGGACACGCCCACCAGGGCCACCGCGATCACCGCCAGGAACACCCACAAGATCGGCTTCTCGCGGCGCGCGCGGATGACGTCGGCCAGACGCTCCAGGATGACGTCGAACCACTCCTTGTGCTGCTCGCGGTCGGTCTGGTGCTTCGTGGGCGGCGACATCAGCACGCGGATGGCCGGGATGAACGTCATCTCGACGGTCAGCGCCGCCACGATGCCGAAGGCCGTGCACAGGCCGAAGTTCTTGATCGAGGGCAAGCCGAACGTGGCCAGCGACCCGAAGCTGAGCGCGGCGATGGTCCCGGCGGCCAGCATGACCAGGCCGACCTTGGTGGTCGCCTCGATGACGGCGATGCGGTTGTGCGCCGCGCCGGGCAGCTGGGGGTGGTCCGCCTGCGCGCGCGCGTACTCCTCGTAATAGCGCTTGAGGATCTGCACCGAGTGTCCGGCGCCGATCGCCAGCAGCAGGATCGGCGTCATGATGTTCCAGGGATCCATGGGCGCGCCGATGAGGCCCATCAGCCCCAGCGCCCAGATGACGCCCATGATGGCGGTGACCAGCGGGATGATCATGCCCTGCAGAGTGCGGAAGGCGCGGTAGTGCAGGTACCCGATCATCGCCAGGGCCAGCAGGAACAGCGCGCCCACCCGGCGCGTGTAGATCATCAGCCAGTGCAGGATGGTGGGGGCGCCCGCGGGCAGGATCTCCAGCCCCGCCTCGCGCTCGGGCGCCACGATCGCCTCCAGCCGGTTGTACAGATCCTTCGCGCCGCCCGCCTTCGCGAAGTCGTCGAAGTCGATCAGCACCTGCGTGGCGCGCCCGTCGTCGCTGACGAACAGGCTGGTCAGGAAGTCGTTGTCCTTGACCCGCTTCTTGAAGACGGCGATCTCGGCGTCGGTCTGGGGGACCTTGTCGGCCAGCGGCGTGATGTCCAGGCTGTCGTCCGCCGTGTGCACGTCCTTCACGCGCGGGGACATCAGCGACAGGGCGCTGCCGGGCTTGGCGCCGGGCAGCTGCGCCACCGCGTCGGTGACCCGCTTCACCTTGCCCAGGATCTTCGGCGTGTAGATGGTGCCGGACTGGGGATAGAACCCGATCACCGTCATGTACTTGCCGCCGAACAGCTTCTCGATGCGCTGGCCGACCTGCACCAGCGGGTGACCCGGGGGAATCTGGGCGTCGATGTCCAGCAGGACGCGCAGGCGGGTCATCGAGAAGCCCAGCCCCAGCGTCACCACGACGACGAGGGCGATGACGGTCTTCGGCCGGCTGACGACGGCGGTGACGTAACGGCGCAACATGGGCAGGAACCTCTCGGCGGGCGGACGTTCAGGTCATTGAAACAGGGACTTCAGAAGCGGCTCGCGGAAGTCACTGTCGGGGGCGAAGTAACTGGGCAGGACCACGCGGCGCACGCCCGCCTCGTGGTCGACGCGATCGAGCAGCACCTTTCCGTCCTTGCTGACCACCGCCGTGTGCAGCGCGTCCGGGCGAACCTCGTACAGCAGTCGGTCGCCCTTCTCGTAGCCGCGATCCTTCAGCGGGCTGAACCACTGGGGCAGGCCCTGGCCCACCTGCTGCTCCAGCTCCTTGGTGATCAGGCCCGCCGAGCGCGCCTGTTCCAGGTTGTCCTTCACCACGCCCATCCAGCGGTCCAGCGACACGTCGTGGTTGAACTGCATCTGCACCACCGCGTGCCCCGCCTCGATGGCGACCTTGGCCAGCTCGGCGGCCAGATCCTTCGAGTAGCCCTTGCCGCTGGCCAGCGTCGAGAAGCGGGCCTGGGCGGCCTTGTCGAAGCGGACGTCGATGTTGGCGACGTTGATGCGCAGGATGGTCTTCTTCAGCGTCATCTTCATCGCCGAGAAGGGGCCCTGGGCCAGGTCGGGCGCGTCCAGCGCGGGCACGGCGGCTCTGGCCCTTCCGGCGGCCAGGGCCAGGGCGCCCGCCAGCAGCAGGCGCGGGAAGGCCCTGGCCGCGCGCGGTCGGGGCGCTTGCGTGGGGAACGGGTGTGCTTGCCGGCGCGCTTGCATGGGCTTGTTGCCTCCTTCAGGGGCTTTGCGAGAGCTTCAGGTGCCGAAGTGGAACAGCAGTCCGAGGGACAGGAAGTGCGAGACGGCCTGGTAGATGCCGGCGTTCACCACCGGCGCCGGCCGCCCCATCAGGTTGGCGTTGCACTTGGTCGTGTCGGTGTAGGGCGCCACGCACTGGCTGCCCGGGACCTGCTGATAGACGGAGGCGTTCGCCTCGGACACCGAGACGTCGCGCATGTAGCGCATCTGGTAGCCGATGGCCAGCTCGGCCCGCCCCAGCAGCAGCGAGGTGCCGAGGCCCACGCCCATCATGGCCCCGCCGGGGAAGTCGACGTTCGCGTAGGCGTTCGGGGCCACGGCGGTCTCGTAGAACAGGCCGCCGCGCATCACCCAGCGGTCGGGCACCACGGTCACGTCACTGCCCAGCTTGACGCTCACGGTGTTCTGCCAGTGCTTGGGGATGACGATGTCGTTGATGTCGACGTCCATGCTGGCCACCGTGGCGACCAGGCCGTTCGTCGCCACCGTGAAGTTGTCGACGCGCGACCAGGTCTCGTACTCGACGTCCAGCTCGATGTCGAACAGCTCGCGCGCGTTGTCGAAGTATCGATAGCGGCCCCCCAGGCGCGCCATCAGGGGCAGCGGCAGCGTCACCGTCACGTCGTTGATGCCACGCTGGCCGGTCGAGGGGCGCCTGAGCGTGACGGGGCCCAGCTGGTCGGAGAGCGGCTTCACGTCGAGCGAGCTGTGGGTGACGATCTTCGTGGGGATGACCTGCCCGGCGGCCCCGAACTGCCACGAACGGCTGGGGCGGAACCAGGTGCCGAAGATCGCGTTGGGCGTGAAGTTCGACGAACCACGGGTGGTGGCCAGGATGTCCAGCGAGCTGCTGACCGGGTTGTCGGCCCGCACCGAGGGCGTGCCGTCGATGATCAGCGAGTAGTCCAGCCGGGGGACGTGGATCCACTCGAAGGTGGCCCCCAGCCCGAAGGTCTCGCGGTACTTCCAGGCGACGCTGGCCACGTACTTCAGGATGATGGCCTGGCGATCCACCATCATGTAGCGCTGGCCGCCCGCTTCGGGGAAGGACTCGTTCGCGTTGCCGGGGGGCGCGTACGCGGCCAGCGCGAAGCCCCAGTCCCGCAGGCCCAGCTTGGACGCCACGCCCAGCATGGGCTCCAGCCCCTGCAGCTTCTTGGCGTTGAAGACCGTCGCGAAGGAGACCTGGGGCGGCGAGCTGCTGGACTTTCCGTAGTCCAGCGTCGGGGAGCGGGTGTACCCGTAGCCGTTGTAGGACAGCCGATCGCCGATCTGCAGCAGCGTGCCCTTCAGATCGGCGAGCCCGGCCGGGTTGTAATAGACGGCGGTGAGATCGTCGGCGCGGGCGACGAACGCGCCGGCGCGGCCAGTGGCCCGCGCGCCCAGCGCCCCCTGGTAGTAGCCGCCGTCGGCGTGGGCCGCCCGGGCGCCCGCGAGCGTGGCAAACATGGCGACGACCAGCAGGGCCGAAGGCCGTCGATTGTTGCTGGTGACGGCCGAGGGCCGTCGATTGTTGCTGGTGACGGCCGAGGGCCGTCGATTGTTGCTGGTGACGGCCAAAGGCCGTCGATTGTTGCTGGTGACGGCCGAAGGCCGTCGATTGTTGCTGGTGACGGCCGAAGGCCGTCTAGCGGGACAGCGAAGGGGTAGCACGTCGGGTGTGGGTCCGTCGAGGAGGAGTCGAGCAGGAGACGACCCGCGCCGAGTTGAGGCGACTCGGCGTGAGCGGTGCGGAAGCCGGATTTAACTCGAAAAGGGGGGCCTCGCCAACGCGTGTCGCCGAGTTTTCATCCGATTTATTGCGCGTGGGCACTGTGTAACAAGCGAAATTGTCGAGCCCGCGGAAACACTCGTCGTGACTTGCCGATCGCGCTTCGCGGACCTCCCCGTCCGCAGCCGTGTGTATCTCGTCCGCCGTACACCCACCCCACCTCTCGTGCATCGCCGCCGCCGCCTCGACGCCTCCGCGCCGCCCATGGTATTTTTGCCCGCCCCAATCGATCTCTGTCCGTCTGCCGCTATCAATCCCGATCGCGGCAGTGACGATCAGGGGGGATCATGGCAGGAGCGGCTGCGTTCCTGGGGCGCGGCGGTGAGCGACGCCGCCGGTCCCCATCCGTCGCTTCTGGCCCCTGACCTGGGAGAGCACCACGCGTGAGCCTACCGGAACTGTATCTGTCGAAGCCCGGCGTCAGCCTGCCGACGACCCCCGTGGACAATGCCGAAACGCTTCGCCGGGTTCGGGCCCGGTTCAAAGGCTCGGACGATGACTTCGCGAAGGTCGCCGCCGCCATCGAGCACGTGTTCGGCATCAGCGGCACGCGTGTCCGCTACCTGGACCCGGACCCCGACGCGCGCGTGGCCGACTACGCCGTCGCGGCCGCCCAGCGTTGTCTGGCGGTCAACGACCTGGGCCTGGACGAGATCGATCTCGTCATCTGCGGGGGCATCGCGCGCAACTACTTCGAGCCCGCCACCGCCATGGAGATCTCGGCGAAGCTGGGCCTGAAGAAGACGCACGCGTTCGACGTGACGGTGGCCTGCGTGGGACATCTGGAGGCCATCCAGGCCGCCTGCGCCTACCTGAGCCTGCACGATCACTATCGTTCGGTGCTGGTGTGCACCGCCGAGCTGTCGGCGTACTTCCTCAGCTACGACATCCAGAGCGTGCGCGAGCTGCACATGAAGGCGGCCGGCCTGACCATCGGCAACGGCGCCGCCTGCATGGTCCTGCGGCGCACGCCCTTCCCGGGCGGCGGGATTCGCATCCGGGACATCCGCAGCTACTCCGAGCCGGACCACTGGAAGCTGTGTCAGGTGCCGGTCAACGGGACGCTGTTCTCCGCCTCGACCGAGCTGATGCGGTTGAGTCGGGTCATTCCCCCCTGGGTGGTCAACCGCCTGGCCGAGCAGGGCCTCACCCCCAACGACATCGCGTACTACGTCTATCATCAACCGAGCGAACAAATGGTCAGGAAGATCCTCGAAGACATCGGCGTCGATCCGGAGAAGAAGGGCGTCTACACCCATTCGCTGTACGGCAACACCGCCAGCGCGAGCGTGGGCGTGACGTTCGACCAGCTGTTGAAAGAAAAGACGGTGCGTCCGGGCGACAAGCTGGCCCTGGGCGCCGTCGCGGCCGGATTCTCGATGGTCATGGCCACGGGCGAATGGACGGGCGCCCCCGTCGTCAACGAGCCGCCCGCCAACGCCGGCGTGACCGTTCGATGAGCTTCACACGAGGATGGCGGCCCGGCAGGGCGGCGGCCCTGGCGTTGCTTTTTGCCGGCGCCCTGGCTGGCGGACGGCCGGCGCACGCGGCGAAGCGGAAGAAGACGCATCCGGGCGCGCACAAGAGCAGCTACACCGAGACCAAGGAGCCGGAGACGGACGCGCCGACACCGGCCGCCTCGCCCGAGGTCGACGAGCGTGTGGCGCCCCCGGCAGCGGCGCCCGCGCCGCCCGCGGCGCCGATGCCGGAGACGCCCACGGCGACCTCGCTCGCGCCGTCGACGCCGGTGCCCCCGCCGCCGGCGCCTGCCGCGCCGGAGACGCCGGCCGCCGGGGAAGGGGGCGGGCTGTTCGAGCAGAGCCAGTCGAGCGCCAAGGACGCGGGCGGTTCCGCTGCCGCCGCCGAGACCCCGCCCTTCACGTTGAACGGTTACGCGCGCGGCGACGCGTTCGCCGGCAAGGCGATCGGCGTCAACCAGGGCGAGATGAAGTCCAACTACGGCGAGCTGTCGCTGCAGGTGCGGACCCGCAAGGAGACCTACGGGGACGCCTTCGCCGACGCCCGCGTGATGTACGGCCTGCAGGATCACGTGCAGTCCACCACGCTGCAGCTGCGTGAGGCCTACGTGAACACCTACCTGGGACCGCTCGACCTGCGCCTGGGCCAGCAGATCATCGTGTGGGGACGCGCCGACGTGCTGAACCCCACCAGCAACCTGACGCCCACCGATCTGCGCGTCCACTCGCCCGTCGAGGACGACCGCCGGGTCGGAAACGTGGGCGCGCGCGCGTTCCTGCGCTTCTCGCCGTTCCGGCTGGAGGGCGTGTGGATGCCGATGTACGTGCCGACGACGCTGCCCAGCGTCGGCCTGCCCGAGTTCGTCAGCTACGCGAACCCGAAGTACCCGTCGCCCAACCTGCAGAACGGCACCGTGGCGGGCCGCCTGCATCTGGAGCTGGCCAAGTTCGAGACGTCCGTATCGTTCCTGCAGGGCTTCGCGCCGCTGCCCGGTCTCACCCGCGGCGACATCGTGTTCGACCTCAACAATCCGTCGGTGACGGTGGCGCGCACGGCCTACGCGCAGCAGGTGATCGGCTTCGACTTCTCGACGGCGCTGGGCGACGTCCTGGGGCTGCGCGGCGAGGCCGCCTACCGCAAGCCGGTCGACAGCTACAAGGACAACGTCAACGTCGCCCGGCGCGACCTGCAGTACGTGCTGGGGGTCGACCACGCCTTCGGTCCGGTCAGCGTCATCGCGCAGTACATGGGGCGCTACGTCCTGGACTGGGCGAAGGAGAAGGGGCCCCTGGGGGGCGCGAACACCGATCAGTTGAAGATGGATCCCGCCCAGGTGAACAGCACGATTCGCGGCGGAGCCGAGAAGACCATCGACGACGTGCTCCGGCAAACGAACCAGATCCTCTTCAACCAGACGGCCAAGCAGCAGCATCTGGGCACCCTCCGCCTCGAATGGCTGACCCTGCACGACACGCTGTCGCTGTCGGTGCTGGCGCTGGGCAACTTCACCACGCGGGAGTGGGCGCTGGCGCCGAAGATCGGCTGGCACATCTCGGACACGCTGATGGCGTACCTGGG
>Ga0207695_10001836_pt1 | contig 33328 bp, 27 predicted proteins | sample KBSC54metaG_FD_184354 | JGI IMG/M metagenome (GOLD analysis project Ga0207695, IMG submission 184354) | Corn rhizosphere microbial communities from Kellogg Biological Station, Michigan, USA - KBS C5-4 metaG (SPAdes) (version 2) | ecosystem: Host-associated > Plants > Roots > Rhizosphere > Soil... | reverse complement strand
CGGAGACATTTGGTTCACAGAGCCGGCCGTCGGAAAAATAGCACGGTTGATGATCCGTTGACCGGCACGCAAGACTGATCAGTAGGGCTTTCCGGGAATGTTCAGATGCGCCTTGTAGACGCCCTGCTGCTTATTTTGTCCCTGAACAGTGATGTAGATCGTCTGGTGATCTGTCCCGCCGAACGCCACGTTTGTGACTGCGTTGCCGGTAGGAACCGTCACAGTACCTAGCTTCGTCCCATCCGGCTTCACTACGACCACGTTCAGGCTGTTTACCACTGCAACGTACAGATTGCCGGCACAGTCCAGGCCCATTCCGTCTGTTGCCACCGCCACGTCGGTCGGCCCATAGACTGTACCAGTCATCGAAACGGACCCGTTCGAGATTGCGTACTTCTTGACGCCTTGGCCACCGCTCACGAACAGAGTCTGTTCGTCGAGCGACAGGGTCACCCCGTTTGGACGATCGGAGTAATCAGTGATCTGCTTGGCGGCTGATCCGCCAGCAGGCAACTGATAGAAATGCGTCCCGATCGTCGATTGCGCATTGTTCTGAAATGTCGGATCAGAGAAATAGATCGTTCCGTCACTCGCGACTGCCAAATCGTTAGGACAGTTGAATGGTGAACCATCGTACGTTGATACCAACGTCGTTTTCGTCTTGTCAGGCAAGCTGAATTTCACAATGCCTTGCGCCCCATGGTTCGCGCTTAAGATGTTGGTCCCGTCGGTGGCCAAGCCGTTCGAGCCGGACATGTCGATGAACACCGATGAGGTGTCATCCGCGGTCAACTTCAGGATGCGCGCGGGCGGCAGGTTCGCGGTCGTCATCTCGGAGTAGTAGAGCGCATCGCCGATCCAGACAGGTCCTTCGACGTTCGTGAAGTTGTTGCCCATGTTGTTGAAGGTGTCCATGGGCGGGGCGTCTGTGACGTGCGTCGCGGCCGTGGTCGTTCCCGAGAAGGGGACCATGCCGGCGAAGGTGCTCGCGGCCGGGCACTGCCATCCGGTCGACGTGCCCGTGCCGCCGCTGCCGGTCGAGCCGCCGCTGCCGGTGCCGCCAGCCTGACCGCTGCCGCCGCTGGAGGTGCCCGAGCCGCCGGAGCCGGTCTTGCCGCCGCTCGCCGTGCCTGCCCCGCCCGAGCCGACCGCGCCGCCGCTGCCCGTACCCGCCCCACCCGAACCGACCGCGCCGCTGCTACCGCCCGAGCCGGTCTTGCCGCCGCTCGCCGTCGCGCCGCCCGAGGCGGTGGTCCCGCCGCTGGCGCTTCCGCCCGAGCCGCCGACCTTGCCACCGCTTCCCGTCGTGCCGCCCGAGGCGGTGCCACCCGAACCGGCGCTGGTGCCGCCCGAGCCATGCCCGCCCGAACCGGCGCTGGTGCCGCCGCTCCCTCCGCTGCTGCTTCCACCACCACAGCCGGTGCCCAGGGAGGCCACTGCCAGCGCCAGGGTTGCGGCCGAGATCACATGTCGAAATCGCGAGTTGTGCATGGGGGTGTCTTCCTGACGTTCGGGGGTGACGTTGCGGGAATTCCGCGGCTGGGGAAACCGCGAGACGCGACAGTAGCACCTCCCGAGCCGCGGCAAACACGCGTGTTAGGATGCGCGCCACGTGGGTGTCCGAACGCTGCTGCTGCTGGCCAGGCTGCTGTTCGTCGACCTCGCGACCTCCGAAGAGGCGCCTGCTGACGGCCAGGCGTTCCTTTTTCTCGGCCCCCCAGAGCGGGCCGACAAGACCGGCGTCGACGAGCGCCTGTTGCTGGACGCCGTGGCCATCTACACGCGCGACCTGGGAATCGCGCTCCTGCAGGTGCCGGGGAAGCAGCCCACCACCCTGTCCCCGGCCGCGGTCGACGAGGTGGCGGCGCGCATCCGGGCGCGCGGGGCACGCCTGGCGTTCTGGTGTCAGCTCGCGCCCGGCGGCCGTCAGATCGAGCTCGTCACGGTGGACGCGCGCCGCTCGCTCTCCCGTTATCCTTTCGATCCGGACGCGTCGTCCAAGTCGGACCTGTACCGGTCCATCGCGCTGAGGTTGCGCGCGGTCCTGGTGGGGGCCGAGCCGGGCGAAACCGGCCCGAACGCGGCGCCCGCTGCCATTCCCCCATCGCCATCCCCCGGTCCGCCCGCGACGACCGCGGCGCCACGTCCCGCCGAGGCGGCCAGGGCGCCGGTCACGCCCCGCCCGACACCAGCGCCCGCCACGGAACCCCCGGCGGGGCGCGTCCCCCCTCCCCGCCAGTCGGAGCGTGTTCGGGCACCGCGCGACTGGCCTCGCCTGTTCGCCGGCGTCGGGTATGCGCTGTCGTACCCGCTGGGAACGTCCGCCGACGTGGGGGCCCGCCACGCCCTGGCGCTGGACGTGATGGTGGCGACGCAAGGGCACCTGGAGTGGGACTTCGGGACGGACCTGGCGCCGTCCAGCGATCGCACGGCCGCGATGGCGACCCTGTCGGTGCTGGACATCCCGCTGCGCTTCGGTGGCCGGTGGGTTCGCGAGCGCGGGCCCGTCACCCTGGCCGCGGGGCCGTTCGTCGGCCTCCACTGGCTCTCGGCGAACGCCTCCGCGGGCGCCCAGACGGACCACCGGACGGCCCTCGGTGGAGCCGGCGGCGTCGATCTGCTGGTCCGGGGCCCCAGCTTCTCCGGCTTCGCGCCCCAGCTCCGGGTCTGGGCCCAGGTGAACGTCCCGCGCACCCGCTTCACCATCCAGGGTATGCCAGACTACGACGCCGGGGCGCTGCGTCTGGGCCTGAACGTCGAGATCGTGGCGCCCATCCCCTGAATCGGTCGTCCCGGCGAAACGACAATCGCCTATTTTCGCTTTGCCGCCGCGATTTCAACCGCATCGGGCCGGTGCGGTACCATGAATCGGGTGGAAGCACAGCAAAAGAGCGTTTTCCTGGTTCCCAACGCCGAGGATGTCTCACTCGTCGGTGGGTGTCGTGCAGGTGAACGCTCCAGCCTCGAGCTGTTCTTTCGCACGCACGCCCCCTACGTCGAGCGCGTGGTCACCCGGCTGGTCGGTCCTACCTCCGACCTGCAGGACCTCGTGCAGACGACCTTCATCGAGGCGATTCAAAGCTTCGGTCGGTACCGGGGTGAAGCCAGCCTGAAGACCTGGGTGACCCGCATCGCGGTTCACGTCTGCATGCACCACCTGCGCGCGGGCGTGCGGCGCCCGGTGCCGCTCGAGCTGGTGCCGGTCGCACACGAGCCGGAGGATCCCACGCCGCGCGCCGACGGGACGCTGTCCATGCGACAGCTGGCGCGCCGTCTTTATGATCTGATGGACGGGCTGTCCCCGAAGAAGCGGGTCGCCTTTCTGCTGTACGTGGTCGAGGACTATTCGTTGGAGGAAGTGGCTGCACTGACCGGAGCGAGTCGAGCCGCGACGAAGTCGCGGATCTGGTTTGCGAGACGCGAGCTTCTGGCCGCCGTCAAGAACCGACCCGACCTGCGGGCGTTCATACAGTCACTTGGGGGAGCCGAATCATGGCGTTGAGTTGCAGGAATGCGGCGCGGATATCCCTGGCGACGCTGGGCGGTCACGCGGCCGAGGCGGAGCGGCTGGAGCTGGAGGCGCACCTGGCCTCGTGCGGCCGCTGCGGCGAAGACCACGAGTCGTTGACGTGGGTGCGGCACCTGCGCGCCTATCAGCCGGATCCCTTGTCGTCGGCGTCGCGGGACCACATCCGGCGCGCGCTGTTCGCACGTACGGCCAGCCCGGCCACGCCGCGCCGGCGGCTGGCGTGGCCGGTGGCCGTGGCATGCGCCGGCGTGGCGGTGGCGGCGGTGGTCGGCTTGACCACGCTGCGGCGTCAGCCCTATCGCCTGCTGGGTGGCGACGTGGTCGCCGCCAGCGCGAACCCCAAGGACGCCGCGGCGGCCGTTCGCTTTCAGGCGACCGCTGGCGGTCGCGTGTCCCTGGGCATGGCAGTGGCCGACCTGGCCAGGAACACCGAGCTGTCCTGGGTGCGCAGCAAGCAGGTCCTGACGCTGGTGCACGGCGCGGTGACCGTCGACGTCGAGCACCAGAATGGCCGACACTTCGAGGTGCGCGCGCAGGGCTTCACCGTCGAGGTGGTCGGCACGCGCTTCACCGTCGAGGCGACCGGCGTCACCACCGAGCGCGGCGTGGTGCGCGTGCTGGGTCCCGACGGCCAGCTGATCCGCCGCCTGGGCGCCGGTGAGTCGTGGCACCAGCAGGTCGACGAAGGTCATCAGGTGTCACTGCAGCCGGCGATCGCGCCGGCCCCGGTCGCGCTGCGAACCGCCGGCGCGGGAAACCTTTCGCCCACGCGCCCGAAGGACGCCGGCGTTCCCGTGACGGCGCGCCTGGATCAGGCGCGCCACGCGCTGGCCACCGGTGACGCCGGGCTGGCGCGCCGGCTGGTGTCCCCGCTGTTCCGGCAGAGCCACAACACCGCCGTCGAGGCGCGGGTGCTGTTCGCGGAGTCGTTCCTGGTCGAGGGTCGCTACGCCGACGCGATCGACGCCTATCGCCTGGTGGCGCGGGATTTTCCGCGCACCGATCAGGCCGAGACCTCGCTGTTCACGGTGGCACAGCTGCAATGCGAGCACGGCCCAGGCCCCGATGCCCGCGGCGCGCTCCGCACGTACCTGACCCGGTATCCGCACGGACGTTACGCGCGCGAGGCCGGCGACCGGCTGTCCCGGCTGTCGTCCGTGGACTGATGTCCCCGGCGTTGCATCGCCCAACGTCGCCGCCACGATCGCCGGCCCGGCTGGCGCCGCGCGCGTGTACCGCGCTGGCGCTGATGCTGGCCGTCCCCGCCTGCACACGAGATCTCGGCTTGCTGGGGCGGATCGACGCCGGAACGGGCGCCGATCGTCCGCAGGTGGACCTGAACGGGCCCCCCGACTCCAGCGACGCGACGGGGGCGGGCGGCGCCGGCGGCACGTACGGCCTGTGCGATGGCGCCCGCGTTCGCTTTCCCGACGCCAGCGGAACCTGCGCGGGCACGCTCGCTTCCCGCTCGCATCGCTACGCGCTGTGCTCGTGCGGCGACTGGTCTCCTGGCGCCCCGCTGTCCACGAACCCGTTCTCGTCGAACCCGGCGGCCATCCCGGCCGGGCCGGTCTCGGCCGCGGTCGGGGTGAACGGAAAGCTCGTCGCTTCCGACGAGCTCTCGATTCGCGGCTCCTTGTACGCCTCGGGGTACGGCGGCATCAGCACGACCGCCGCGCTGGACGTCTACAAGACCCTGCACAGCGCCGGGCCCGTCTCGGTGACGCCGCCGGGCGGGCTCGCCAGCGTCTACGGCACCGACGCCTACGTGGCCGGGGACGTGACGGGTGCGCTGCACGTGAGCGGGACCCTGCACGCCCCGTCCACGGCCATGCTCAGCGGCGCGGCGACGTACATGACGATCGCGCGGGAGACGGTCAGCGTCCCCGATCCGTGCGACTGCGCCATGCCGTTCGACGTCACCTCCGTCATCACGGCCACGGCCACCGCGAACGACAACACGTCGATCTCTCTCGACCCGGACTACCTGGTCAACCCCTCCGGCACAATCACCCTGGATCTTCCCTGCGGCCGATTCTTCCTCAGCAGCATCATCGCGCAGTCGATCGTGAACCTGAGGGTTCACGGGCACACGCTGATGGCCATCGCGGGCGGCGTGACGCTGAAGGGGGGACTGACGGTGCAGTTCGACCCGGGCGCCGAGCTGGACCTGTTGATCGGGGGCGCCCTGACCTCGTACGGCCCCTACCCCGTCGGTGACTACGAGCCGGCCCCGCTGCGGGTGTGGATGGCGGGATCGGCGCCCATCTCGCTGTATGGCGACCCGGTGGTGGGCGGAATTTTTCGGGCACCGCTTTCGACCGTCACCGCGCCGAACGGGATGTTGTTCTACGGCTCGATGATCGCGGCGTCGTTCGACTTCGGCGACGCGGTCCAGTGGTACTACGATCAGGTGGTGCTCTCCAGCGGCGTGGCCTGCGGCGATCCGCCGCAGGATCCCATCCCGTAGCGGGGGCGGGGCCGGCCCGCGGCTGGCCGGCGCAGGACGGGGCCCGGGGGCGGGGCCGGCCCGAAGCGCCGCGGTCGCAGGCCCCCGGAACGAAGGACAATGGTAGATTGACCCGCGATGTCCCCGCCTTCGTCAGAAGGTCCGCCCGACGGCCCTCCCGGCGCGAAGACGACCGGCCCCGATCGGCGCGCTGGCGGCGACCGCGCGCCGGCCGCGCCGCCCGAGGGGAAGGACAACCGGGACAGCAGTGACCGGAAGCGTCCGGCCTCGTCGGGCGGGGCGGTTCCGCCCCCCTTCCGGCCGGCCGGCGCGGGGGTTCCGGCCAGCCGTCCCAACAGCGCCTCGCGTCCACTGCCGGCCGCCAAGAATCCGATCCCGCCGCTCGGGCCCGCGCCGGCGCCGCGCGCGACCGGAGCGCCGGCCACCACCGGATCGTCCGGTTCCGGCGGCCGGCCGCTCGGGTCGCCGGGCGCAGGCGGACAGCGAGCGGGCGCGGGCGCCGGTGGTGGCGGCCCGAACGCGGGCGCGCCCACGGGAGGCGCGCCACCGCCGACCCGGCGGCCATCGTCCGCGGGCGGCTCGGGCCCCACCGTCGTCGCCGGCACCTCGGGGGGCGGTCCCCGCCCCGTCTCCGATGATGAACCGACGCCCGACCCGTTCGCCTCGCGCGAAGAGGCGACGGTCATCAGCAAGAACCCGTTCTTCCTCGATCCCCAGGCCTTCCGTCCCGCGCCCCAGGCCACCCGACCCGACCCCCAGCCCACCCGCCCCGCGCCCGCCGCGCCGCCTGCGCGTATGACGACGTCGGGACGTCTGGCCACGCCCTTCGAGCGCGGTGAGGGTGTCCGGCCGGCCGGTGTGCCGCAGGCCCCCCAGGGGCCGGCCCCCTCGGGGCGCTTCCGGGCGCCCGGGGCCCCCACGTCTGGTCGCGTGCCCACGGCCGCCCCCGGCCCCGATCCCAGCGCCCCGGCCGCGCCGGTGGGCCCGCAACCGACGGCCGGCCTGCAGGACGCCGACATCCTGGAGGCCCGCGCCGCCCTGGCCGGCGCGACGCCTCCGTCTTACGAGCCCCCCGCGTCGACCGCCCCCACCGGAGGTCCCTCGATCGAGGTGGCCAACGTCTCCGACGGCGGATTCCTCTACTGGCTGCTGCGGTTCTACCTGTTCGGCCTGCTCGCGGCGATGGGCCTGGGCGTCTGCTTCGCGATCGGCTTCTATCTCTACTTCGCCGCCACGCTGCCGCCGCTGCCCGACCTGGCGGCCTATCGCGCGCAGGTCGCCACCACGACGACGGTGCGCGCGTGGGACGGCACGCCGCTGGCCGAGTTCGCCACCGAACGCCGCGACTTCATCCCCTTCGACCGCATCCCGAAGCGCCTGGTGCAGGCCTTTCTGGCGGCCGAGGACCGGCGCTTCTACGAGCACGGCGGCCTCGACTACCGTGGCATCGCGCGCGCGCTGGGCGCGAACCTGCGCGCCGGCGAGGTGGCGCAGGGCGGCTCGACGATCACCCAGCAGGTGGCAAAGTCCTTCCTGACCTCGGAACGGACTATCCAGCGCAAGATTCGCGAGGCGATCCTGGCGCGACGCCTGGAAGCGCACCTGACGAAGAACGAGATCCTGACGCTGTACCTGAACCAGATCTTCCTTGGCGCGGGCGCCTACGGCGTGGGTGGGGGCGCGCGCCGCTACTTCGACAAGGCGATCGATCAGCTGGACGTCGGCGAGATGGCGACGCTGGCCGGCCTGGTCCGCGCCCCCTCACGGTTCTCGCCGCTGACCAACCAGCAGGCAGGCCAGGCGCGCCGCGACCAGGTGTTGAACGCGATGGTGGCGGCCGGCTACCTGACCGACGCCGAGGCGACCACCTGGAAGGCGCGCCCGCTGGTCATCCGCCCGCGGCCCGACTACTTCCGCATGTACGCGCCGTACTTCACCGAGAACGTCCGGCGCGACGTGGCCCGCCGCTATGGCGATCAGGACCTGTGGCAGGAGTGCCTGCGCCTGGGAGGCCCGAGCGCCTCCGCCGCCAAGGAGGCGTGCGGCAAGGCCCAGCGCGAGAGCGACAAGAAGCTGGCCGAGGCCGGCTTCGAGATCGAGACGACGGTCGTTCCCTGGATCGACGCCGCCGCGCAGGAGAACGTCGACTTCGGCCTGCGCAAGCTGGACAAGCGGCAAGGCTGGCGGGGCCCGGTGGCGCGCCTCGCGCCGGCCGCGATGGAGGAGTTCCGGCGGCGCGCGGCGCAGCGCTACGGCGCCGAGCCCCCGGCCGAGGGGCGCATGTACCTGGGCATGGTCGAGTCGACCTCCGCCGACGGCGCCGAGGTGCGCGTGGGCAAGGGGAAGTACCTGCTGCCGGCGTCGAACCTGACCTGGGCGGCCCCTTACGACTCGAAGTCGGCCGTGAACAGCCGGACCCTGACCTCGACGGCGGGTGTCCTGCATCGCGGGGACGTCGTGTGGGTCAGGAACGCGCACCGCTCGAAGCTGCGCCGCTTCTCGGACTTCACCTACGACGAGAAGAGCGAGGTCCAGTGGTTGCCGGCCTACGACGAGGCCAAGCAGGGCAAGGCGCCGCCCGCCGTGGTGACGCTGGCGCTGGAGCAGACGCCGCGCGTGCAGGGCGCGCTGTTCTCGTACGATCACACCTCGGGCTACGTGACGGCGATGATCGGCGGCGACGACTACGACCGCTCCGAGTTCAACCGTGTCACGCAGGCGTGCCGGCAGCCCGGCTCCACCTACAAGCCGATCTACTACTCGCTGGCGCTGGATCGCGGCTACGGCTTCGGGTCGCTGCTGAACGACGTGCCCCGCGCAGAGGTCGACCCCATCACGGGCGAGGTCTGGACGCCCACGAACCTGAACAACACCAGCGAGTACCAGGTCACGCTGGAGTACGCGCTGATCTGGTCGAAGAACGTGCCCTCGGTGCAGCTGTTCAAGCTGATGGGCGGCCACGACGTCGAGGCGTGGGCGCGCCGGCTGGGCATCACCACGCCCATCATCCCCGACCAGGCGCTGGCGCTGGGCGCCTCGTGCTCGCGCATCGACGAGATGACGCGCGCGTTCTCGGCGTTCGCGAACAACGGCGTGCTGGTCGAGCCGGTCAGCGTGCGGCGCGTGCGCGATCGCACCGGCAAGATCCTGGAGGACAACACCTGGATCGGCGACCCCATGGGGCGCCCGGAGGATCGGCTGGACCAGCTGGTGGCGCTGGCGGGAAAGGTTCGGAAGCCCGTCATCGCGCCGCGCACCGCCTACCTGACGTCGAAGCTGCTGCGCCACGTGGTGACGCGCGGGCACGCGCCGGCCATTCGCACCGCATCGATCCTGGCGGCGGGAAAGACCGGCACGTCCAGCGCGACGATGGACGTCTGGTTCATCGGCTACACCTCGCGCTGGATGACGACGGCCTGGGTGGGCGACGACCTGCGCGAGCGGCCGCTCGGGGCCAAGGACGCCGCGTTCATGATCACCGTGCCCATGTTCGCCCGCTACATCAACGAGGTGGCGGTGGGCCAGCCGCTGCGCGAGATCCCGTGGGAGCGCCCGCCCGGCGTGAAGGCCGACGACACCGGCGGCAAGGTCCGCACCACGCTGGAGGAGGTGATGGCCGACGGCAAGGGACCGCCGCCGCGCGGGAAGACAGCGCCGGCGCCGCAGCCGCCCGGAAAGCCGGCAGCGAAGCAGCACCACTGACAGGGGGGGAACGGCGCGCCCCGCCCCTGTCACTGGGGTCGCAGGTACGGCGCCAGGCTCAGCTTCTGGGTGCGGATGGCCTGCGCGACGAAACCCGCGATCGCGTTCGCCCCGGCGCTGTTGGTGTGGGTCGCGTCGGTGCCCAGCGCGTGATAGGCCTGCCAGCCGTTCGGGCCCAGCCGGTTGTACCAGTCGGACGTGAGCGAGGTGAGGTCGATGTATTCGACCTTCTGCGCCGTGGCGACCGCCTGCATGTCGGCCGTGTGCAGGCTCGACTGATCGGACAGCGTGTTGCCGCTGAAGGTGGCGCGCGCCGGGGGCGACACCAGGATGGGCGTCACACCCTTGGTCTTGGCGTCGGTCACCATCTTCGTGATGTTGCTCTGGAAGTCGGTCGACGTGGTGGTCTTGTCGTTGTGTCCGAACTGGATCAGGACGTAGTCCCCCGAGGTCATGGCGCCCTTCACCGCGCCCCACTCGGCGCTGCTGGCCAGGAAGCTGCTCGAGCTCTCGCCGCTGTCGCCGTAGTTGGCGATCCCGGCCGGCGGGACGAAGAACTGCGGCAGCAGCTGTCCCCAGCCGGCGTAGTCGAGATCCGTCTGGTCGCAGACCGTCGAGTCGCCCGCGACGTACACCATGACCGGCTTCGTGGCGGCGCCGGCCAGCGCGTATCCGATCGCGGACACCTGCGGCGGCGACGAGGTCGGACCCGAGAAGAAGAGATCCAGCCCGGGATAGCCGGCCGCCACGTCCTGTGTCGGCTGCCCCTCCTTCGCGCGCACGTTGACCACGAACGAGTACGTCACCGATTGTCCGGCCGTCGTGGTGACGGGCGCCAGCAAGCGCCGGTTGGCCTCGGCGGCTATCTCCGTCGTTCCCGCCGTGGCGCCGCCCACCACCACGGTGACCAGGTAGTTCCCCGCCTCGGAGGTCCCCTGCGTCGTGGCGGCGCTGGTGGTCTGGTAGGCATCGCCGCCGAACAGGCACTCGAGGCAGCTTGGTCCCACGCCACCGCCCGGACAGTACTGATCGCCGTTCGTCGACGTGGTCAGGGGGACCGATTTGCAGGTCATCCGGTTCGCGGTGGTGGGCGCGGGGTAGCCGGTCGGTACGCTGCCGGCGCTTCCACCTGCGCCGGCGCTGCCGCCGGTGGTCCCACCCTGGCTTCCGCCCGAGGCGGACTGATGAGCTCCCGCCGTGCCGCCGGCGCTGCTTCCCCCGGCGCCCCCGGCTGCTCGGCCTGCGGCGCCGCCGGAGCCGCTGGCGCCGCCCGACGCCGCTCGCCCTCCGGTGGCCGCTGCGCCGCCGCCCGCGCCGCTGGCACCACCCGAACCCGTCGCACCGCCCGAGTTGGTTGCCCCGCCCCAGCCGCTGGCACCGCCCGAACCGGTGGCACCACCCGAGCCGGTGGCCCCGCCCGAGCCGGTGACCCCGCCCGAGCCACCATCCCGCCCGCCCGTCCCCGCGGGGGCGCCTCCCGTTCCTGCTGCGCCGGTGCCCGCCTGACCACCGCAACCGAGCAGCGCACACGCCGCGAACGCCAGCCACGCAGCCCCTCGAAGGCGCGGCGCGAGCGAGGTGACGTACTGGTCTCGGCGGGCGGTGCGCATGGACATGTCCAGTAGCGCCCCTGCGTCGGCGCGGCTCAAGCCGCGAATCCTACCCGATGGCCAGGGCGGCGTACTCGCACGCCGACGGCGCGCGCGAGCCGGTAGCCGGCGAGGCGCGTGCGCGCGCGCCCCGCTCTGCCGAGATGACCGCGAGCGGCGCCCGGGCCGCGCGCGGTGCCGTCGCTCACGGCATCGGGGTGGTCTTCGGGGGCATGGCCTGGGGCGCCGGCAGCTTCGTCGGCACGTCAGTGGCCGTCTTCGACACGCCGTCGGGCGCGGGCGGGCCGCCGGGGATCGCGCCACAGACGATGCGATCGCCCCCGCCGCCCAGCGGCTTCGGCGCGTCGGCGTAGTTGTCGCCGCCGGCATGGATCATCAGCGCCTTGCCGCCCAGGTCGGCCAGCGTCAGTCCCTCGGCCGTGACCTTCGTCTTCAGCTTGCCGTTCTCGGGCACGGTCAGCTTGGGCAGATCGCCCTTGTGACCGCCGCCGGCCGGGCCCTTGTGCGCCTTGGTGGCGTCGGGATCCCAGTGGCCACCGGCCGACTGGCCGGCCACCTTCTTGCCTTCCTTGTCGGCCGGCTCGCACATCCCCTTCTCGTGGATGTGAAAGCCGTGCTCGCCCGGAGGCAGCTTCGACAGATCGATGGCGAACTCGACGCCCTTCTTCGTCTGCTTCAGCGTGATGGTCCCGTCGGACTCGCCGACGCCGTCCGCCGTGATCTGGTTCATGGTCACCTTGACCGGCGCAGTCTTGCCAGCCGCCCGGGCGGCGCTGGCGCCGCCGAACAACAACGTCATCGCCACCGCCGCACTGCCGAGCCCAAGTCGAGTGATCTTCATGCGCGGGAGTCTAATGCCGGGGGCCCCCGTGGGAAACCCGGCGAAGCGGCGGAACCGCCGGGCCGCCCCCCTAGCGGCAATGCCGTTCACTTAAGTGAACGGCGTTGCGCCTAGCGGAACGGGTCGCGAACGGGAATGCCGCGCGCGCGCAGGTACTCGTGGGCCTCGCCCACGGTGTGATCGCCGAAGTGGAAGATCGACGCCGCCAGCACCGCCTCGGCGTGTCCCACGGCGATGCCCTCGTACAGGTGTTCCAGCGTGCCCACGCCGCCCGACGCGATCACCGGGATCGGGATCCGATCGGCCACCGCGCGCGTCAGCTGCAGATCGAAGCCGTCGCGCGTGCCGTCGCGGTCCATGCTGGTCAGCAAGATCTCGCCCGCGCCCAGCTCGGCCATGCGCGCACACCACGCGACGGCGTCCAGGTCGGTGGGCCGGCGCCCGCCGTGCGTGTAGACGATCCAGCGCGGCGCCTCGGGCGGCGCCGTCGGGTCGCGGCGCGCGTCCACCGCCACCACGATGGCCTGGCTGCCGAACGCGTCGGAGGCGCGGCGCACCAGCATGGGATCGGCCACCGCCGCCGTGTTGATGCCGGCCTTGTCGGCGCCCGCCAGCAGCAGCTTCCGCACGTCCTCGACCGAGCGCACGCCGCCCCCCACCGTCAGCGGCAGGAACACCCGCTCGGCGGTGGCGCGCACCATGTCCAGCGTCGTGGCGCGGCCGTCCGACGAGGCCGAGATGTCGAGGAAGGTCACCTCGTCGGCGCCCTGCGTGTCGTAGGCCGCCGCCACCGCCACCGGATCGCCCGCGTCGCGCAGCTCCTGGAAGCGCACGCCCTTCTTGACGCGGCCCGCGTCGACGTCCAGGCAGGGGATGATTCGCTTGGCCAGCACGGTGCTACAAGTTTCGCACGAAGGCGCGCCGGATGGCCTCTTCCACGGTGAACACCTTCTCGTAGATCGCCTTGCCGATGATGACGGCGAACGCGCCCGTCTGGATGGTCTCGTCGATGTCTTCCAGCTTCGACACGCCGCCCGACGCGATGACGGGACAGGGCGTGATGCGGCGGGCCAGCCGCGCCGTCGCCTCGAGGTTGGGGCCGGTGCGCATGCCGTCGCGCCCGATGTCGGTGTACAGCACCGCCGCCGCGCCGGCGCGCGCCACCGCCTCGCCGATCTCCAGCGCCGTGATGGTGGTCGCCTCCTGCCAGCCCTCGACGGCCACCAGGCCCTCGCGCGCGTCGACGGCGACCACGATGCGGCGGGGGAACTTCGCGCAGGCCGCCTCGACGATCTCCGGGGTCTTGATGGCGGCCGTGCCCGTGACGGCGTACTTCGCGCCCAGATCGAACAGGCGCTGGCAGTCGTCGACCGAGCGCACGCCGCCGCCCACCTCGACCTCGGCCGTGGTGGCGCCCACGATGCGGCGGATGGTGTCGTGGTTGTGCTGGGCGCCGCCGCTGAAGGCGGCGTCCAGATCGACGACGTGGATGCGGGGGGCGCCCGCCGCCGCGAAGGCGGTGGCCAGCTCCCAGGGCCGCTCGGAGTAGATGGTGGCGCTGGCGCGGTCGCCCTGGCGCAGGCGGACGGCCTTGCCGCCCAGAAGATCGATTGCAGGAAATACCAACATGGGGCGCGCCTTATACCGCTGCTTCAACCCGCAATGAAGGCCGACAGCAGCGCGGCCCCGGCGTCCTGGCTCTTCTCGGGGTGGAACTGGCAGGCGAAAAGATTGTCACGCGCGACCGCCGAGCAGAACGTCAGGCCGTGGTCGGTCTCGAGGGCGATGTCCTCGACCCGGGTCGGGACGGCGAAGTAGCTGTGCACGAAATAGAAGTAGGTCCCGTCGGGGACCGCCGCCGCCGGGCTGCGCAGCGCTGCCCCCTCGGGCCGGCGGGTGGCGCGGTTCCACCCCATGTGCGGGACCTTCAGCGTGTGCTGCGCGGGGAAGCGGCGCACCACGCCCGGCAGCACGCCCAGGCCGGCGACGCCCGGGTTCTCCTCGCTGCTCTCGAACAGCACCTGCAGGCCCAGGCACAGGCCCAGGTACGGCTTGCCGGCGCGGATCGCCTCGCTGACCGCCTGGCGCAGGGCGCCCCCGTCGCGGTCCAGCCCCGCCACCACGGCCCCGAACTGTCCCTGGCCGGGGACCACGACCTTGTCGGCGGCGGCCAGCGTCGCCGCGTCGGACGTGACGATCACCTGCGCGCCGGCCCGGTCGAGCGCCTTCTCCACGCTGCGCAGGTTGCCGCTGCCCGTATCGGCGACGGCGACGCGCGGTTTTGCCTGGGTCATCGCCGTCCCCTAGCCCGTCAGGGTCCCCTTGGTCGAGGGGACACCCACGACCCGGGGATCACGGCGCGACGCCATGGAGGCCGCCCGCGCGCACGCCTTGAACAGCGCCTCGACCATGTGGTGCGCGTTCTCGCCGTAGCGGACCTCGAGGTGCAGGTTGCACAGCGCGGTCGAGGCGAAGCCGCCGAAGAACTCGCGCGCCAGCTCGGCGTCGAAGGTGCCGATCCAGCGGCCCTTCAGCGCGTCCGCGCGGTAGACCAGCGTGGCGCGCCCGCCAAAGTCGATGGCGGCCGAGACCAGCGTCTCGTCCATGGGGATGGTCGACTCGCCGAAGCGCGACAGCCCGGCCTTGTCGCCCAGCGCCTCCTTGAACGCCTGCCCCAGGCAGATGCCGATGTCCTCGACCGTGTGGTGCGCGTCGACCTCGACATCGCCCTTCGCCGTGACCTGCAGGTCGAACAGACCGTGGCGGGCGAACGACTCGAGCATGTGATTCAGGAAGGGAATGGGCGTGTCGATGCGCCGTTCGCCCGAGCCGTCGAGAGCGAGCGAAAGCTCGATCTGCGTCTCGTTCGTATTGCGCGTGATCCGGGAGCGGCGCATGGGAGCCGAACAGTTTACCTCATCGGTCAACTCCCCAGGGGTCGGCGGCCCTGGCTGGCGACCCCGCGGCCGTAACCTGGCCCACTGCCCAGGCCAGACCAGTGGTGGCGCCCCCGAGGCGCTATACTGCCCTCTCGCGATGGGAAAGGCCCACCGTAGCCCTCTCCTCGGCTACAACCACAACGTCGGTCACCTCGGCCACGTGTTCCACGTGCAGACCGAGGACTCGGGGCCCGCCGCGCCACGTGTGTTCACGCACATGTTCTACGAGGGCACGATCCTGGTCTCGCGCAAGGTCGAGTACGAGGCGATGGCGCCCGACGACAAGGTGCGGGGGCTGATGCAGGCCCAGCACCGCTCGATCATCAAGGAGATGACGTCCGGCGCGTTCAACGACCGCATCGTCGCCTTCTTTCGCGCCCGCGGGGTGACCGTGGACGTGCCGGCGCCCGCCGTGCCTGCCGCCCCTGCGGCAGCCGCCGGCGCCGTCCCCGTCCCGGTCTCGCCCGCCCCGTCCGCGCCGCCCGCGCCCGTGGTCATCACCGCGTCGCCCGCGCCCCCTCCGTCGGACCCGGCCGCGCCGATGCACGCGCCCCGGCGGGTCACCCGGCCCATCGAGACGCAGCGGCCCCAGAAGTCTTCCGCGGCACCGATCGCCGTGCGGCAGGGCGATCCGCGCCGCCCGCCCTTCGTTCGCAGCAATCCCCCGGCCGTCTCCAAGACGACCTCGGCGGATGGCGTGGTCGTGCAGCGCAACGTCGTCATCGGCGGCGCGGCCCCGGCAGACCCGCGGGCGCGGATCCGCCCGCCCGTTCCCTACGTGGTGTCGGGGGGCACGCACCCCATCCGCCACGCGCCGCTGGACAACCCGTCCGAGCAGATCGTGGACAACACCGTGCATGCCGATCAGGGGCCGCCCCCGCCCGCCGCGGAGGCGGCGCCTCGCCCCCCCGGCGCCTTCGGCCCCACCGGTCCCGACGACAAGAGCCTGGACGAGGTCATCCTCGAATACCTGTCAGAAGACGGCGACTGAGTGCGCCGGAGATCGTCGAGGCGGCGCCGAGCCTGGAGGCGCCGCCGAGCATGGACATCTGGCGCGCCGGCAGCGCTGCGCAGGCTGGCCCCGTCCCTGATCGGGCGCGTGCTGGTCCTGCAGGCGGCGCTGCTGGCGTCGGGCTGCGCCAGCCTGTCGGCCCCCCGCTTGCCGGCGGACGTGGCGGCGGCGATCACCGACCACCCGCTGCACCGCATGGACACGGCGGACATGACGCTGTACTTCCCCGAGGGACGCGACGCCCAGGCCGGCCGCTTCCTCGAGCGCGTGGAGGGCTGCGCCCGCTACGAGAAAGGCCTGGCGCGCATCCACAACGGCGTCGCGGACCAGAAGATGGTCGTCATCCTGCCCGAGCTGGCGTTCAACAACGCCTTCGTGGCGGCGCGCGTGTACGGCTACGAGACCGTCGGCGTGGTGCCGACCTACAACACGACCGACCTGTTCATGCTCGAGGGCGGCATCCCGCCCGATCCGGCCATCATCGGCTGCCACGAGATCACGCACTACGTCCACCTGCAGCAGATCGCCGGCTTCTCGTGGTTCATCAACACCCTGTTCGGCGAGGTGTACACGCCGCAGGATGGCCTCGACTCCTGGTTCGACGAGGGGCTGGCCGTCTACTACGAGACGAAGCTGCAGCCGGGCGTCGGTCGCCTGGCCTGGCCGTTCTGGCATGGGGCCTTCGCGGCGGGCGTGGCCGGCCATCGCATCAACGGCGGCGATCTCTCCTTCGCGAACCGCGACTTCTTCGGCGGCAACAACTACCTGATCGGCAGCGAGTTCGTCAGCTTCCTGGCCGGCCGCTACGGCGAGCAGAAGCTGTGGGATCTGATCGGGGTGCAGGCGCGGTCGCTGCTGTTTCCCCTCGGCGTGAGCGTCCGCTTCTGGCAGGCCTATGACAGCACGCTGTCGACGCTGCTCGACCAGTTCGCCGACGACGTGGCGGCGCGCGACCCGATCCAGACACGTCCCGCGGCGCAGCGGCGGCTGCGCGAGGTGGGGGACAGCGTCCGCTACGGCCGCGCCAGGGATGGCACCCAGGCGCTGATCGCCGAGGATCACGATCTGCCGCCCCGGCTGATCGTGATCGCGCCGGACGGGCGAACCGTGGCGGAGCGCAACCTGACCGACGTGGCGCCGCCGCGCCTGCTGATCACCAGCTCGCCGCGCCTGAGCGGCAGCCCGACGTTCACCGCCGACGGGAGGTCCCTGTTCTTCGTGGTGGTGGACCAGGACGTCACGTACCAGGTGGCGCGGCTGATGCGCTACGATCTGGCGACCGACACGCTGTCGGTCGCGCATGCCGACCTGGGCGGCGCCGGCGGCGCGATCAGCCCCGACGGCACGCGCTACGTGTTCCCGTACGCGGCCGGCGATCACCACGATCTGGCCGAGCTGGATCTGCGCACGGGCGCGGTGCGCGTGCTGGCGCCGCAGCCGCCGCGCGGGTACGTGGCCGGGCCACGCTTCTCGCCGGACGGCCGGCGGTTGAGCGCGACCGTCTACGACGGCTCGCGCTTCGGCATCGCGGTGCTGGACGCCGCCACGGGCGCGCCGGTGACGACGCTGCCCACGGGAGGCGGCCCGGTGCACGAGGCGTCGTGGGCCGACGACCACCGCGTCGTCTACCTGGGCACCTCTACCGACGACTGGCGTTTCCAGGTGTACGTGCACGATCTGGCCACCGGCGGCACGGAGAAGGTCACGCAGGCGCCGTATCTGGCGTTCGAACCCCAGGCCGCGGGCGGCACCGTGCGGTTCCTGAATCGCGAGGGCTGGCACTGGACGCTGGACGAGGTCGACCTGCCCGCCGCCCGCGCCCCGGCCGCGACGGCAGCGCCCGGCAACGCGGCGGCAGCGCCCGGCGACGCGACGGCAGGCAGCGAGGCGGAGCTGCCGCCTGCCGAGGCGAGCGCTCCCCAGCCGCCGCAGACCGATCCTGAAGCGGACGCAGCCGCGCCCGCGGCGCCGGAAGGGAACGAGGGGATAGAGGGGACGAACGCGCGCACCGACACCGGCGGCGCACCCGCGGACAGCGTCCCGGTCGCGCCGTTCCCCCCGCTTCCCCCCGCCGTCTCCGTCGGGTTGCCGCCCCCCGCGGTGCTGGCCACGCGCCGCCCCGCCAGCGCGTTCGATCACCTGTTCGTCCCCAGCCTGGTCGCCCCGACCACCTACGCCGGGACGGACTCGACGCTGCTGGGTCTGGTGCTGAGCGGCGCCGATCACCTCGAGCGACACCGCTGGACGCTGGCGGGCCTGTACCAGTTCGAGGGCCACCTGGGCAGCGGGTCGTTCGGCTACAGCAACCGGCAGCTCGCCCCCGTGACGATCGAGCTGTCCGTCGCGCAGTATTCCACCCGCCAGGAGCCGCCCATGATCCTGCCGTTGCCCGGCGGCGGCGACCTGCTGTACCGCCGCGACCGGCAGGCCCAGCTCGACGTGCAGCGCTCGTTCTACGGCAACCCGGTGGGGGTGGGCTTCCAGTTCGTCGAGCGGAGGTTCCCCGGGAACGCCCTGTGGATCCCGCGCTACCCGCTGCAGCGGTTCGGCGGACCGTTCCTGTTCGCCAGCTACGCCGGCGTCGAGTCGACGCGTTACACGGGCACACGCCGGGCGCTGACCCTGGACGTGTACGGCGCCGCGTTCCCTGCCGACCTGACCAACGCGCCCGGCGCCTTCGCCGACGTGCGCGCGCGCCTGGGGCTGGCCATCCCCGTTCCGCCGCTGCGCCGCGACCGGCTGACGCTGGTGGTGCGCGGGCGCAGCCTGGCGGGCCTCCCCGCGTCGGATCCGCTGCTGCAAGTGGGCGGGCCGCTGGCAGGGATGCTGTGGACGGGCTCGAATCGCGAGCAGGTCGAGACCGACGTGCCCGCGCGGCTGTCCCTGCAGATGCCGTTCGCCGAGAGCCTGCGCGGCTACGAGGAGCACGCGCTGGCGACGAACCGCATCTTCATCGCCGATCTGACCTATCGCTATCCGTTCATCATCGACTGGGGCTCGGCGTCGACGTTCCTGGTGCTGCCGTCGTTCTTCCTGGAACAGATCGACCTGAACCTGTTCGCCACCGGCGCGACGACCGGCGACGCGGGCGATCGCCACGCCTCGGCGGGCGGGTCCCTGACCGCGTTCTTCCTCTTCGGCCCGGCCGCGCTGTCGCTGCGCTATCAGGTGTCGCGGCGACTGACGGACGATCACGGCGTCGTCATGTTCGTCATGCTCGGGACGTAGGCGGGCTCTCCAGCGGGATCACCAGGCCCCGGTCGCCGTCGACCAGCACCAGCTGGCCGGCGCGCAGCGTGGCGCAGGCCCCGGCGGCGCCGACGACGGCGGGGATGCCGCGCTCGCGCGCCTGCGCGGCGACGTGCCCCAGCGGCGTGCCCGTCTCCACGACCAGGGCCGCCGCGTCCAGCAACGGCAGCTCGGTCGGCAGCAGCGTGGCGGCCACCAGCACCGCCGGCCCGGCGGGCCCCGGCGCGGCCGGCGCGGGATGAAGGACCACGCGCCCGATGGCGCGCCCGCCCGCGCCGTGCTGACCGCAGACGGCCAGGCTGGACGAACGGGACGCCACGGGCGGAGACGGCGGGTGCGCGCTGGCCGCCCCGAAGGCCGCGCGACCGGCGGCAGCGAGCACGGCCGGCGCTTCGGGCGATTCGCCGGTCTCGTCGATGGCCTGCGAGACCGCCAGCGGCAGGAAGAAGACGTCGCCGGCGGCGGAAAGGCGACCTTCGTTCACCAGGCGTGCGCCCAGGGCGAGCAGCGCCCTCCGCACCACCGCCTGCAGGCGGGCGAACAGGGCGTCGTCGTCCTCGGCCACCGCGCTCGCCTCGCGGGCCGCGGCCAGCCGGGCCTGGAAATCGGCGCGCCGGACCTCCGGCCAGGCCGACGCGAGCGCCAGCGCGGAGACGTCGGTCCGCGAAGCAGCCGCCGGGGCTGAGGGGGCCGGCGCCGTTCGTCCGATGAACAGCAGCGCCTCCGGCCGCTCGCGCAAGGTCGGCTCGGCCACGTCCCAGCGCGCGCTCTCGTCGCCGAACGCTTCCAGATACGCGTCGATCGCCGCCGCCCGCGCCGCCGCATCCGGGGCCGCGGCGATGGCGTCCGCGGCAGCGCGCCGCCGGCTGGCCGCCGAGGCCACGCCCGTCTCGACCAGCGCCGCCCACGAATCCAGCGCCGCGGGCGCGTGGGCCCGCAGGAAATCTCGCAACGCCGCGCGCGCGGCCGCGCAGGCCGGCTGGACGGTGCCGAACAGTCCCTGGTAGCCGCGGGTGTACAACGCCAGGGCGTCCCGCAAGCGTGGCGCGGGGCCCAGCGCCGCCAGGCTCGCGTCGACGTCTGCCTGCAGGCGCTGGAACAGCGCCCGCGGCGGCCCCGGCGGCGTCTCCAGCGAGGTTGGCCGGTAGAACAGATAGCCGCCGAACACGCGCTGCCGGAAGCCCAGCGTGCATCGGGCGTCGACCCATTCCACCAGGCCCGCCTGCGCCGGCGTCAGCGGCGTGGGGTTGTGCGCGGCGTCCCACACCCAGCCCGGCTCCGGCGCCTCGACCTGGACCTCGCCCGCGGGCGCGCGTCCTCGCGCGTACGGTCGAAGCTGCAGGAACGTGACCGCGTCGCCGGTGGCCACCCACTCCAGCTCGACCGGTCCCGCCTGGGCCGCCCGGCGCGCCCCCGCCTCGATCGCGGCGCGCGCCCCGTCGGCCAGCGAGCCTTGCTGGACGTCCAGCTGAACGCGCGCATCGCCGCCGGTCGGCTCGCACACGACCGCGCCATGCGCGTCACCCGCAACGAAGCGGTGGACCAGCACGGCGATGGCGCCCTGGCCCCCCGCGCGCAGGACGTACGCCCACGCCGCCGGCGTCAGCGCCGACGCCAGCACCGCGCGAACCGCCTCGCCGACGCCCGCCCGCGGCACGCGCAGCACCGAATCGAAGACGCCGGGCGCCGCGGCCCGGGCGTCGTCCTCCAGCGCCGACGACGACCGCACCGCGAAAGTGACCTCGTCGGCGCGCGCGCCGTCGGTCTCGTCATTCGCCCCGGCGGGCGCCAGTGCCGCCAGCGCCGCCGGAAGCCCCTGCACGAACGGCGCGGAGAGGGGCGCGCGCAGCAAGGCCGCGCGCGCGTCGTCGAGGGCGGCCAGGTCGGCGGGCGTTCGCAAGACGGCGGGTGGCGTCGGCCCCGCCGCCTGCACGATCGGCGCGCCGGGGCTGGACACGATGGCGAACGCACGCGGCACCGGCAGGCCGAACGACGCCAGCCGCGCCAGCGACCTCGCCTTGCCGCCCACCGCCGCGTCGGCGAGCGAGGGCAGCCGGAACAGGCCGGTCCCCGCGAAAGCACCGCCCCAGCCGTCGTCGACCATCCGGCCATCCTAGCGGCAATCCGCGAAGGAACGATCCCGCCGCGTTCGTCGCCGTGCGTGTTAGCTTCCGGCCCGTGCGAGGCCCCCTCTTCTCCGGTCCCCTCGGCGGCGGCGCCGTCCTGGACGCGCTGGTACGCCGCCTGCGCGGCGCCGGCCCCGTCGTCGTGATCGGGCCGCTGTGGCTGGGCGAGACCCTGGCGGCCGAGCTGCCGACGGTGCTGCTGGTCGAACCCGAGGAGAGACCCCGCGCCCGGCGCACCGTGCGGCGCTCTGCCACGGCCGGCCGGCGACTGACGGTGATGCTCGCGGGCGTCGAGCTGCCGCTGGCGCGCGGTAGCGTGGACGCCCTGCTGATCGAGAGCGTCGCGACGCTGGCGGCGCCCGAGGCGGCCCAGTGGCTGGCCACGCTGGTCCCCGTCCTGCGTGAAGGGGGACGTCTGATCGCCGCCGACGTGACCGAGGATCCCGCCGACGAGGCGCGCCTGGCCGCCCTGTGGCTGGCGTCCGCGCTGACCAACGTCTCGCAGGAGCGCCCCCGCAGCGGCGTGGTCCTGACGTCGGGCCGCGCGCCGGCCGCCGAGCTGGTCCGCACCCGCTTCCCGGCGGCGTGACCGGCGCGGGCGATGGCGCGATTCTTCCCCGCCGTCGCGCCGAGATCGTAGTATCCGCCGATGACGACGATCGGCAGCGTGATTGCGACCCTGTGGCTCGCGACGGCGGCGGCCCCCGCGGCCAAGGTCCCCGTCGCCCTGGGCCAGGAGATGGCCGACGCCATCGTGGCGGTGAACAAGGCCCTGGGCCTGGAGAGCTGGCCGGCCCATGGCGCGCAACCCTGCGTCGACCGAGGCGGGGAAGGCAGCCTGACGAAAGACGTGTCCCCCGCCGACACCCGTCGCTGCGCCGGCGAGGCGCTGGCCAAGAGCTTTCCCGAGCTGGGCAAGGGCTACGCGCTGGCGATCCTGATGACCCCGGGCGGCCCCGCCACCGTGATCGCGCTGGGACAGGCCGAGGCGAGCGGCTTCGGCGCGTACTCCTGCGATCCGGGGCGCAAGTGTCTGCCCACCCGGATCCAGACCAGCACCAAGTGGGGCAAGCGCCTGGTCGAGCGCCAGCAGAAGGCGTGCGCCGCCACCGAAACCATCTGGTTTCCCGCGGACGCGCGCGTCTGCCCGGCCGCGCCCTGACCCCATCGCGCCGTTCCGAAACACAGACCCCCGTCGACGGCGCGGGACCGTTCCCGTCGAGAAATCGACGAGAGCGACGGCACGGTAAATTCCGATCGGCACCGACACGCGGTACTTTGAGGGGGGATGGCCCGGGGCCTGCCGCATCGCGCGCGCTTTTTGATCGTCGCTGTCCTTGTCATGGCCGGGGCGGCCGGCGGCGTGCTGAGCGGCTGCCAGCGCGAGAATCCCTGCCGCGATCCCACGAACGACGGGATGTGTTACTGCCCCGTCGGTAGCTCGTGCCAGCACAGCTGCAACGCCTCCGTCCCCAACTGCACGCTGGGGTGCGCGCAGAAGAACTACGCCTGCTCCGTCGCGTGCGTCGACGACTGCACGGCGCTGTGCACCGGCGCCGTCACGTGCGACGCGACCTGCGGCGCGCGTTGTAGTGTCTCGTGCGAATGGGTGAAGCAAAGGTGTACGGCCCACGTCGGACCGAACAGCCATGTCAACTGCGGGGGCGTCTCCGACTGCAACGTGCGGTGCGAGGGCCCGTGCGACGTGAGCTGCACCGCGGGCAAGTGCCGGGTCGAATGCACCAGCCCGGGCGACTGCGAGATCGACTGCGGCGGCGGTGCCGCGCCGACCTCGTGCCCGGACGGCTCCCGCGTCTGCGGCCGCCCGTGCTGACCGGGTCCGACGAGCCAGGCCGGAAATCCACCGTCGAGCCTGCGTCTTTACGAGGGCAGCGACGATGAAAACCGCGGGGCGTGCCGGCATGGCGTTGGCGCTGTCGGTCGCCGCGCATGGGCTGGGCCTGGCGCTGGTGATCGGGACGTCGCTGATTGGAAGCTGGCCCAGCATGCCCGTCGAGGTGGACATCACCTCGCTGAAGATGGAGGAGCCGCGCGACCTGCCGCTGGGCGCCCCGGCGTCGGGGGACCGGCGACCCGGAGACCAGGCCCCGCCACCCGCTGCCGACCGCCCCGTCGAGGCGCCGCCCAAGGCCGCTGGACCGCGCAAAGCGAAGCCGAAGCCCAAGCCCGCGCCCCCTGTCGAGGATCCGTCTCCGGACGGCGGGGCGGCCCCGCCGCGGCCGCAGAGCGTCCGCTCTTACGCGCCTGAGGGCTCACGGGTGACGGCGCTGCTGCGGGTCGATCGGCTGCGCGACACCCCGTACGCCACCCTGGTCGACGCGATGCTGATGCGGCTGCCCGACCGGCGCGATCTGCTCGAGGGGACGGGCCTGGACCTTTACCGTGACGTCGATGCGCTGCTGGTGGCCACGCCCAACCCTGTCGATCCGACGGTGACGTTCCTGGCGGTGCGCCACCACCTGACGGACGGGGCCCTGCGGGCGGCCCTGGACAAGGGGGCGCACGCCACCGGGCGCAAGTTGCTGTGGCGCACCGAGCGCGGGCGGCCCTTCGCCGAGCGCCGACCGGCGGCCGCCGACCAGAACTACCTGCAGCGCGACGCGCGGCTGATCCTGCTGGCGACGCCCAGGCTGGCCGTTGTCGCGCCGCCCGCTTACCGCGAGCTGCTCCTGAAAGGGCGTCCGGCGCGGCATGCCGCCAACGACTCTTCCGCGGGGGGCGCCGCGGGTGGCAACGCGATCGCGGGGGGCGCCGGCGGCGCGCCCGGCCAGCCCTCCGCCGACGAGCACGCGGACTGGGCGGCCCTGGTCCGCCGCATCGACGCCGAGGACAGCATCATGCCGGCCGACGCGGTGGCCATGCTCTCGGTGGAAGGTCTGTTCGGGTCGCGGGCGGCGGGGGCGCGCGCCGCGCCCGGCACGCGCGGCACCGACGACGACAGCGCGGCGCCGTTCCCCGCCATGCGCGGCTACGGCCTGCCGTTGCCGCCGTTGCTGACGGCGACCCTCGGCGTCTCGCCCCAGCCGTTCGCAGACGTCGACGCCGCGTTCAACGACGAAGCGGACGCCGTGGCGTGGGAGGCCGAGTGGCCGGCCTTGAGGCGCAAGCTGATGACGACCCCGCTGGTCGTGCTGACCGGGTTCTCGGGGTTGATCGGCCGCGTGATGGTCACCCGCGCGGGCACCTCCCTGCACATCCGCATCGACGCGACCGAGATGGAGCTGGTGCGGATCCTGCAATTTCTGGCCACCCAGGCCTTTCCCCTGGGCGGCTGACGGCGGCGCTGCCTCAGCGGGGAAAGTCATCGCCGCCGCCCGGGGCGGCGTACCAGTACAGCATCGCGGCCATGCGCACCGTCGTGTCGCTCCAGTGCCACAGCTCCAGCTCGAAGCGCAGGCTGCGGCGAAACGGCAAGGCATCGGAGATCAGGAAGCGGTTCATGGAGAACGCGCCGCTGAAGCCGTTTCCCGGCGGCGGCGCCTGCGTCAGCGCGTGATACGGATGATCGAACGTCGCCGTCGACGACCAGGCGAAGCCGAAGTAGTCCTCGGTGCCCGTGCCGAAGAAGTCGGGGAACGGCGCGCCGTCGACGGTCACCTTCTCGTCGCCTTCGCCCCACCAGGCCACACCAGGTGGGTTGTCGACGTCGAGCACCGTCCCCACCTGGCGGCCCCGTCCCTGCAGCGTGGCCACGTGCCAGTCGCTGAGCGGCCGCGTGGCCAGCGCCTCGGGACCGCGGAGTCGCGCGTGGAACAGCGCCCGGCCGTCGCCGGCAAAGGGGCGGGCCGCCACGGTGACCGCGCCCGAGAGCGCGACAGGCGCGTCGTCGGCGCCGGCCTGGCGAGCGACGGTGACCGTGGCCGACGCGCCGAACGGCATCACGAACCGACACAGCAGCGTGCCGTCGGTCGCTACCGTGAACGGCAGCGAGGCGCTGGGGTTCAGACCGGGGCCCGTGCCGAAGAAGTCGACCAGCGGCGCGCGCACCGTCTCGACGTCGTCGAAGGCGATCGTCAGGATCGTGCCGCGCAGCCGGACGGGATTCCGTTCCGGGGTCGTGATGCGCAGCAGGCTGATGGCCCCGCCCCCCGGCGGCGCGGCGAGCTGCGTGACCGCGCCCTGCCCGGGACGCAGCAGCGCGGGCGCGATCGGCACGATCTGCTCCGTACCCGGGTGCGCGAGCGGCGCGTTGACCCGCAGGGCGGCGGCCACCCGCGCCATCGCGGGCGCCGCGCGGGCCAGCTCGTCGGGCGAATACGGGCGGACGCGCGCGCGGGCCGCGGCGGGATACTGGCGGTACCCGACCTGATAGTACAGCTTCTCGACCGGGCTCCCCGAGAACGGATCTTTCGAGGTGATGCTGTCCAGCGTGATCAGGCAGTGGCTACGGTAGGGAAACGGAAAGTAGAGCGAGAACCCCATCGCCGTGACCTGCGCGAACGGGGCCTCGAACGGCATCACCTCACCCGACAACAAGGCGCCCATCGGCGCCTCCAGGGCCGGCGTCGTGGCGTCGTCGATGAAGATGCGCAGCGTGCCGGCGGGCGTGGCCGTCCAGACACGCGTGATCGCGCCCGGCCCCTGGGCGTCCAGCAGCACGTACCGCCGCCCACCGTCGGGGGCAGGGTCGATGCGCACCAGGTTAGGCGCCGTGGGCGTGACGAAGTCGTCGTTCGCGAACCAGGGCTCGCCATCTTCCGGACGTCGCGAGCGACGGTCATAGCTCGACTCTTGCCGCGACACGAAGTCGTCGTCGGGAAGGCGGGCCAGGCGGTCGAGATCGATCATGTCGTCCACCAGCGACAGCACGCTGATCTCGCCGGGCGCGGGCTGCGGCTCGGGACCGGAGGGCATCGACCGGGGCGGGAGCTCCCGGGGAATCAGCGCCACCAGCGCCACCAGGGCCCCGCCGAACAGCACCGCGAGCGCGACGTTGCTCTTCGCCACCGTTCGATGTTCTCCCAGCCGGCGCCGCGGTCAATCGCCGCCGCCGAGGGTGTGCCGCACCACCGGTGACGTCCAGTTCCCGTCACCGATCGTCACGTACAGCGTCCCCTCGGTGTGCACGACCGTCCAGCGCGCGTTGCGGTCGGTCGCCGCGTCCAGCGCGTCGAGGAAGCCGCCCTCCAGCGCGTAGACCTCGATCGACTCGGCCTTGTGAATCGTCTTGCCGCGCGTGGCCTTCACCAGCAGCGCGGGGTCGTTCTGCGTGAACACGACCACCCGCGGGCAGGCCTTGCTGGCCTTGTGCAGGCGCTCGGGCGACGGTGTGCCGACCTCGATCCAGACACGCAGGTTGCCCTGCAGGTCCTTGACCCACGCCGCGGGATCCTCGACGGTGGACAGCCCGCGCCCGAAGGCGATGCCCTCCTCCCAGCACAGGCAATAGGCGATCACCCGCGCCAGCAGGAAGCGCATGGTCTCGGACGGGTGCCGCGCCACGCGCAGATCCAGCGCCTGGTACACGCCCCGATCGACGTCGGACAGGTCGATCTGCAGGTGATAGACGGTCGCGCTGAGGGCCATGGGGACGTCAGTGGGAGGTAGGGCGCCGGTCGAAGGTGAGGAGCAGCTCGGTGGAAGGTGGCGGCAGACTACCTCGAAGTCAGCTGGACGCCCGCTTGCCGGCGCCGCAGATGTCGGCGAGATCGTACTCGACCAGCTGGCCGATGCGCTCCAGCGTGATGTCCGGCGGCGGGTAGCTGTCCACCTCCGCGGCCAGCGCGTAGTGACCCTGACGCGGGAACACCGTGGTCAGGCGCGGCCCCCAGATCTTCTTGGCGGCGGTCAGGATGCGCACCTTGTCGTCGATCAGCACGTAGTGGTCGGCGGGGTAGCGCCGCTCCACCTCCTCCAGCTCCTCTTCCTTGTGGATGTAGATCAGGACGCGCCCGCCGAACAGCTCCCACAGCCCCGCCCGCTCGACCTTGCGCGGCTGGAACACCACGTCGCCGTCGGACAGGATCACGGTGGGTCCGAACCGCGCCACATGTTCGACGGCGTCCAGCGAACCGGGAAACAGGCGGTTCGCGAACGGGTAGTTCACCAGATACCCCGACACCGCCAGGAGGTTGGGATCGTGCGGGTACTTGACGCGGTACCGCTGCAGCGCGCCCAGGTAATCCGAGTATCCCAGCTCGGCCCGCAGCTGCTCGAAGAGCTCGAAGTACTGGCGCTCCGACGCCTTGCCCACGCGCTCGATCAACGTCCGCCTCAGGTCGGCGGTGACGCGATCGTTGTCCAGCAGCGTGTTGTCCACGTCGAACAGGAAGACAATCCCCGCGCGCGGCGGCTTCGGATCGGGCTTCGACATGGCCGAATGTTTACTCCGGCGGCGGGCACGCCGCGAGCCCGCCCGCCGCGCGGAGAAATGCGCTGATCATCGGTCGCGCGCTTCGCAAGGTGCCGGCGTCACACGACCGAGCGCGACTTGCGGTTCCTTCACCGTGACGCCGTAACGCCGTCGCCACTCGGCGCTCTGGCGATCGTCGTCGGCGTCACGCAAGAGCAGCCGCCTGACGCCGCCCCCGCAGATCATCGAAGATTTGTTGATCCCGGGCATTCCTCCTTCGCTCCTACTTGGACGACGGAGCTACCCCAGCTCCCCACAACCAGGAGGATCTTCATGCTCACACGGAACATCACGGCTCGAAGAACCTTTGACCCCACGCAGGGCGCCATGACGAGGGCAGCGACCATGGCGATGGCGATGCTCGCGCTCGGCGCATTCGGCTGCGCGTCGGGCAACAGCGGCGACGCGACGGAGTCCGATTCGTCTGCCGTGAAGGCGGCCAGCCCCGCCTGCACAACCGCACGCGACGCCTGCAAATCATCGATCGAGACGCTGCTGGGGCCGGTGCAGACCGCCTGCGCGCCGGTCGAGACGGCCTGCGATCATCACGCGGGCGGTGGTGCCGGCGGCAAGGGCGGCGGCCCGGGCCCGGTAGCCGCGGGCGGCGCGGCCGGCAGCGACGCCTGCTCCACGGCGCGCGCGGCATGCAAGGCGGCCATCACGGCGGCGCTGCCGGACGTCCAGAGCGCCGGCAAGGCCTGCCAGCAGTCCATCGAACAGGCCTGCGTGATTCCACGGCCCGACGGCGGCGTGGGGCCCGGCGCCGGCGGCCGCGGCGGCGAAGCGCGCGGCGGGCACCAGGGTGGCCGCGGGGAGCAGGGGGAATCGGCTGCGTGCGAGGCTGCCGAGGACGCCTGCCGCACCAGCCTCGAGTCGCTGCGGACGATGCCTCCTGCGTCGTGCGCGGCGGTCTCCGACGCGTGCAGCGGACAGACGCCGTCGACGGCCACCGACGCGTGCAAGACCGCGCTCGACACCTGTCGCACGGACGCCGAGGCGGCGGCGAAGACGGCGCACGAGGGCTGCGGCACCAGCATCGTCGCCGCGTGCTCGTCGCACGCCGGGTAAGCCGGCGGAGGTAGTCCCCTGGATGGGCGGAGCGGCGTGCGCCTCACCGCGCGCGCCGCTCGCCCGTTCCAGCGGTGTTCCCAGGCGACCGGCGCGGGCGCTACGGCGTCCGCTTCCAGACCGACCACAGACCGCTTTCGAACACGCGCGTCACCGCGCCGGGGGGCGCGCGGGGAAACGGCACGTACGATGCGCCATTGCCGGGGGCCGGCTGCTTCACCAGGAAGTAGTCCCAGTACGGCGCGTAGCGGTCCCAGACGAACAGCGTGTGAACGCCCCACGCCGCCGACGGCCGCGGCAGCGGCCGCGACCACACCTCCTTGGGATGGCTGGTCATCCAGGGCGTCGCCGTGCCGCCGCGATCGCTCACGTACCAGTCGACGATGTGGGCCATGGGGAAGTGGCTGTAGTGCTGCTCCTGCTCGAACACCGGGTAGATCGCGTGAACGCGCTGGCCCACCGGGATGGCGTGAATGGCGTCGTCGAAGCCGCGTAGCTCCACGTCGACCCACCAGCGCCGGAAGTCCTGCGCGACGTACAGCCCGTACAGCGTCGCGGCGATCCCCAGCGGCGCGAACGCCCACGCCGGCAAGCCGCGCGGTCGCAGCGGGACGACCAGCCCCAGCATCAGCAGGAACGGCACCAGCAAGCGAACGTTCATCGCCCACCAGCCGAAGGGCTCGCGGATCGACATCGGCAACCACAGGTAGCCCGCGGCCAGGAACAGCACGGCCAGGGGGAAGCGCGCCTCCCACCACCGATCGGATGGCGCCGGGGCCGGCGCCGGTTCGAGCCCTGGTCGCTGCCCTGGTCGCGCCCCCACCGCCAGCGCCAGCAGCAGCGTCGCGGCGAACACGACCGCCAACACCTCGTCGACCGACGACGTGTATCCGTTCAGGAACCAGTCGTGCACGTTCGACACGTACGTCGGCCAGGGTTCGCGCTCGTCCCACAGCTGGCGCAGCAGTCCAGGCGCGCGGCCAGGGCCGCCGTGACGGCCGTGATCGCCGGCGAACGTCGGCAGCAGCCACGGCAGCAGATAGCCGAGCGCCGGCAGCCCAACCACGAAGCGCCGGTAGGCCCGGCTGGGCTGGCGCCACGCGAGCCCGGCGAACAGCAGCCACAACCCGACGGCGACCAGGAACATGAATGCGTGGGTCACCGCCATCACCAGCAACGTCCCCGCCAGCCCGGCGTCCCACCGCGACCACCTGGGCCGCGTGAACGCCCGCTCGAGAAAGGCGAGCTCCAGGAACAGGAACCCGCTGGCCGCGACGCTGTCGATGAAGCCGAACCACAGGCTGCGCTGGAACACCGCCGCCAGGGCAAGAAAGGCCAGCGCCGGCGGGCGGCCCAGCACCCGCAGCGCGAACAGGTAGCAAAGGGGGGGGCCGACGACGCAGAAGACGATCACGAACAGGTTGCTCGCCACGCGCAGGGGCAGCACCTTGCCCAGCGCCAGCACCAGCGCCTCATAGAAGGCGTTCGGCGCGGCGTGAACGTTGAACGCGAAGTACGCGTCGACCTTGCTGCCGGGGTGACCGCGCTGCAACAGCGCCCCCACCAGCCCCGCGTGCCCGTTCAGGTCACACAGGGGCAGGATGGGGGCCAGCACGAAGGGCAGCGCGCAGGCCGCCAGCCCCACGATGAAGCACGGCCAGAACCAGCGCGGCCCCGGGCAGCTGTCCACGGTGGTCATGTACCCCGAACGGCCTGCCGCGCGTCCGTCGAAGGCGTCAGGTCACGCGCCCTGCCCCGCCAGTCCCGGGGACCAGGCCGTACGGGCAGCTACGAACGTCAGGACTGGCCGGTCAGACGCGCGTTGTGGTTCATGGCGATGCGGCCCGCCTTCAGCCCGCTCTTCACCCGCAGGCCCGGCGCGTTGTGATTGGACGACAGGCGACCGCCCTTGAGTCCCGTCTTGACCTTCACTCCCGCGACCGGCTTCTTCGTGCTCATGGATCCTCCTGGATGGGGGGGGAGGCACGCCGGCTGCCGGCGGCCCTGGGGTGACGCGGACGCGATCTTAAAAAGATCGCCCCGCCACCTCAAGACAATTCCCGGGCTCGAGAGCGGGTGACCCGACGCCGCATGATAGATTTGGACCCGCCGATGACGTCCCCCGCAGCATCCGACCTCCTCTCCGCCACGATCTTCGACAGCGCCGGCCTGGTCCCGGTGATCGCCCAGGATCGCAAGACCGGCGTCGTGCGCATGTTCGCCTGGGCGAACCGCGAGGCGCTGCGCCTGACCCTGGAGACCGGCCAGGGGCACTTCTGGAGCCGCAGCCGGCAGGCCCTGTGGCGCAAGGGCGAGACGTCGGGGAACGGGCTCAGCGTCCGGGAAGTGCGCCTGGACTGCGACGGTGACGCGATCCTGTACCTGGTCGACGCGGATGGCCCGTCCTGCCACACGGGCGCCACCAGCTGCTTCTACCGTCGCGCCGACGGCGACACCCTGGCCAGCGACGACGGCCCGCCCGCCCCGCCCGCGGTCGTCGTGTCGCAGGTCGCCGACGTCATCGCGACACGCCGCCGCGAGCGGCCCGAGAAGTCGTACGTGGTCTCGCTGCTGGACAAGGGCTGGCCGAAGATCCTGGGCAAGATCGCCGAAGAATCGGGGGAGCTGGCCGAGTCGCTGCCCACCCCCGACGCCGCCCACACGGCGCACGAGGCGGCCGATCTGCTGTTCCACGTGCTGGTGGGCCTGGAGGCGGCCGGGGTCCCCGTCGAGGACGTGTTCGCCCAGCTTCGCAAGCGCTTCGGCATCTCCGGCATCGACGAGAAGGCGAGCCGGGGCCCGGCCACCGCCAAAAGCTGAAGAAGAGCTGAAGGAGACCCGAAGTCGTGACCATCGGCGAGCTGCTCGGTCCGGGCGGGCGCCTGGCGGGCGCCGTCGCCGGCTACCAGCACCGTCCTGGCCAGACCGCGATGGCGGCCCGCATCGCCCAGGCGCTGGCCGAGGACGAGCGGCTGCTGGTGGAGGCGGGCACCGGCACGGGGAAGACGCTGGCCTATCTGGTGCCGGCCATTCTCTCGGGGCGCAAGGTGGTGGTCAGCACCGCCACCAAGACGCTGCAGGATCAGATCGCCCGCGTCGATCTGCCGCGGCTGGCGCGGCTGATGCCCCGCCCGTTCACCTGGTCGGTGATGAAGGGGCTGGGCAACTACGTGTGCCGCCGCCGCCTGGCCCTGTTCGAGCAGCAGCTGTCGCTGGTCGACGACCCGGTCTTCTCGCGGCTGCGCGCCTGGGTAGACGAGACCGAGACCGGCGATCGCGCCGACGTCGCGGATCTGCCCGACGACAGCGCCCACTGGCGCGAGATGCAGAGCTCGCCCGAGACGCGGGTGGGCCCGCGCTGCCCGTTTCATGACCGCTGCTTCGTGACCGCCATGCGGCGGCAGGCGGCCAGCGCGGACATCGTCGTCACCAACCATCACCTGTTCTTCGCCGATCTGGCGCTGCGCACCAGCTGGTCCGAGGCGCAGGTGCTGCCCCCGTACGAGGCCGTGATCTTCGACGAGGCCCACCAGATCGAGGACATCGCCGGTGACTTCTTCGGCGTGCATGTCTCGACGACGCGGCTGCTGAGTCTGGCGCGCGATCTCGTGCACGCGCGCAACCTGCATCCGCTGCGCGTGGACTCGCTGGCGTCGCGGCTGCAGGGCGCCACGGGCGCGTTCGCCACGGCGCTGCGCGATCGGCTGCCCCGGCCCCGCGCCGGCGAAGAGTCGCGCCTGCCGGTCCCCCCGGACATCTGGAACGGCCCCGTCGCCAGGCGTTACCACGAGCTCGACGGCGTGCTGGAAGAGGTCTCGCTGTGGCTGGGCCCGGACGGCGGCGCGGCGCAGTCGGAGAACCCACGCGCCCCCGAGGTCGAAGGGCTGGGCCGGCGGGCCGAGGCGTTGCGCGGCGATCTCTCGGTGCTGTCGGGCCCGGGAAGCCGCGGGCGCGCCGACGTCAGCTGGGTGACCTTGAGCGCCCGCGGGGTCAGCCTGCACGCGGCGCCCATCGACGTCGGGCCGCGGCTGTCGCAGGCCTTCGCCGCCCACCCCGGCCCCGCCATCTTCACCTCGGCCACCCTGACCGTGGCGGGCACGTTCGATTACGTCCGCCAGCGTCTGGGGCTGGGCGACACGGCCGCCGACGCCGTGTTCCCCTCGCCCTTCCGCTACGATCGCCAGGCCTTGCTGTACGTGGCGGCGGACCTGCCCGAGCCCACGGACGATCGCTTCGTCGACGCGGCCGCGGCACGCGCCGCCGAGCTGTGCGAGATCACCGATGGACGCGCCCTGTTGCTGTTCACCAGCCACCGCAACCTGCGCTACACGGCGGACATCCTGCGCAAGGTCAGGTCGCGCGTGCTGGTGCAGGGCGAGCGGCCGCGCCACGTGCTGCTGGAGACGCTG
>Ga0207695_10001833_pt1 | contig 33394 bp, 24 predicted proteins | sample KBSC54metaG_FD_184354 | JGI IMG/M metagenome (GOLD analysis project Ga0207695, IMG submission 184354) | Corn rhizosphere microbial communities from Kellogg Biological Station, Michigan, USA - KBS C5-4 metaG (SPAdes) (version 2) | ecosystem: Host-associated > Plants > Roots > Rhizosphere > Soil... | reverse complement strand
CCGGTGAAACCAGGGGAGAGGGGACGGACTGGGGCGGGTTTCAGCGTTGCGTGCTTTTGGCTTTCTCGAGCGGGTGCGCGCGGAAGAAGTAAGACTTACGCATGCCGGCTCTCTCTCACTACTCACTCCTCTCTCCGAAGCTTTGAAGGGAGAAGCTGCTCAAGATAAGAGGCCTTGAGAAAAAAAAGAGCCGGTCACCCGGCTCTCCCCACCCACAAGGGGCGTCCCCTTACTGTTGAATCAAGCTCAACTGATCCGCCGCGGTCGCGTAAAGCAGTTGGTAATGCTCGTACGGATAGGCATAGCTGGCGGTTTCCCCGGTGATGGTCGAGGTGTGGACGCCGTAGACCAGGCAGGTGCCGGTGGAGCAGTTGATTTCGTCGACCCAGGAAATAAAGGTGTATTCCTTCGCGCCGAAGTGTTTCCCGTCAAGGCCATTAAGCAATGGGCTGCTGATCGACAGGCCGTACTGGCCACAGGTCAGCGTGGCGACCGCGAACGGGTAGATGCCGCAGGAATACAGGCCATGGAACGCGCCGGCGATGCCGAGGAACACATCGACCTTGGACGAGACGTTGAGCTTGGTGATTTCCAGTGCGGCCAGGGTGGCGCCCATCGAGTGACCTATCACGTCGATATGGCCGGTGCACGAGCTGGCGATCGCGCTGGTAATGGCATTGCGTACGGGCGTTTCTTCGGTGCCGTTGTGATCGTTGCAGGCGGCGCACAGCGGGTTGCCCCAGGAGGGCGCGAAAATCTGCGAACTGGTGTAGCCGTTCTGCAGCAGCAGGTCGACAGTGTTCTGGAAATCGACCGGGCTGCCGGTGTTGCCATGAACCAGCACTACGTTGTCGACACAGGTGGCATGTAATGCCAATACGGGACTTAACAACAACAGGGCCAATAGCCCCAGCACGCGTTGCTTGATGGACATCGCTTGTTGCTCCCTACGCTTTCACTGAAATGCCCCGGTTGGGGCGGGAAGTGCGGAGGTATGCTCGTTTTTGAAAAGCGAAAAAAGCTCCCCCTCACCCTAATCCTCTCCCCGGGCGAAGCCAGGAGAGAGGGGACTGACTGAAGCGAAGCTCGCGATCTCTCGCTAAACCAGGCCGGTCAGGTAGAACGTGGCGATCACTACGAAGACGGCGAGCGTCTTGATCACGGTGATCGCGAAGATGTCGCGATAGGACTGCCGGTGCGTCAGTCCGGTGACGGCCAGCAACGTAATGACCGCGCCGTTGTGCGGCAGCGTATCCATACCGCCGGAGGCCATCGCTGCGACGCGATGCAGGACTTCCATCGGAATACCCGCAGCTTGTGCGTTATGGATGAACGTCTGCGCCATCGCCGCCAGCGCAATGCTCATGCCGCCGGAAGCGGAGCCTGTGACGCCGGCCAGCACGGTCACGGTGACCGCTTCGTTGACCAGCGGATTGGGGATGGCGTGCAATCCATCGGCGACCAGCTTGAAACCGGGGAGGGCAGCGATTACCGCGCCAAAGCCGTATTCGGATGCCGTATTCATCGATGCCAGCAGCGCGCCCGCAACGGCGGCCTTGCTGCCTTCGGCAAAACGCCGCGTCACCGGCCGCCACGCAAAGGCGATGACGCAGACGATGCCGAGCAGCAGCGCGCCCTCGACTGCCCAGATCGCGGCGATCTTGGAAACATCCTGAACCACCGGCTCAGCCTTGCCGACGACCGCGGGCACGAATGACTGTGTCGTGCCATAGAGTTTCGGGATCACATCGGTCAGCAGCTTGTTGGCGACGCCCACCAGCACTAGCGGCAACAGTGCAATCAGCGGATGAGCGAGCTTGCCGTCTTCGAATGGCGCGGGCTCGTTGACCAGGCTGTCGCCGTAACCCTCGCCCAATGCCGCGGCACGGCGGCGACGCGACTCCAGATAAAGCAGGCCCACGATCAGGATGAAGACCGAACCCAGCGTACCCAGCCATGGCGCGGCCCAGCCATTGGTGCCGAAGAATGACGACGGGATGATGTTCTGGATCTGCGGCGTGCCCGGCAGCGAATCCATGGTGAAGGTGAAGGCACCCAACGCAATGGTGCCGGGGATGAGGCGCTTGGGAATCTGCGACTGGCGGAACAGTTCCGCGGCAAAGGGATATACCGCAAACACCACCACGAACAGCGACACGCCACCGTAGGTGAGCAGCGCGCAAACCAGCACGATCGACAGCATCGCGCGGCTGCGCCCGACCAGGCCGATGGTGCCCGCGACGATGGATTTGGAAAAGCCCGATAGCTCGATCAGCTTGCCGAACACGGCGCCGAGCATGAACACCGGAAAGTACAGCTTCAGAAAGCCGACCATCTTGTCCATGAACAAGCCGGTGAACATGGGCGCGACCAGCGCAGGGTCGGTCAGCAGGACCGCGCCCAACGCAGCGATCGGCGCGAACAGGATCACGCTGTAGCCGCGGTATGCCGCAAACATCAGAAAACACAGTGCGGCCAGCACGATCAGAAAGGCCATGCCCGAAGTTCCTCCATGGACGTTGGGCCGCGAGTATCCGCAAGCCGTGGCATGGGCGGCACTGTACCAAGGTACAAGTGTGGCCCAGGTCGCACCTGCCTAATCTGCCGGACATCGGCATCCGGGGGAGTGGATGCGTTCATTGACGAGGGGTGACATGAAACGCACGCATTTGAGTCTTGCGGTCGGGCTGGTGTTCGGCCTGCTGGGTAGCACATCGCTTTACGCGCAACAGGCCGGCGATACCGGCACGCCTGCCAAGACCAGCGACGCCAAGCAATTGGGCGAGATCAAAGTCACCGCGCGCAAACGCGAAGAAACGCTGCAGGACGTGCCGATCGCCGTCAGCGCTTTCACCGCCGACTCGCTCTACAAGCAGAACGTGCAGAACATCGGCGACCTGCAAGGCAAGGTGCCGTCACTGCAGGTTTATGCGGCACGCGGCTCGAACACCACCTTGACTGCCTATATACGCGGTGTCGGCCAGGCCGATCCGACCTGGGGTTTCGATCCGGGTGTGGGCATCTACCTGGACGACGTGTACCTGGCACGCCCGCAAGGCACCTTGCTCGACGTATTCGACGTCAATCGCATCGAAGTGCTGCGCGGACCGCAAGGCAGCCTCTACGGCAAGAACACCATCGGCGGCGCCATCAAGTACGTATCCAACCCGCTGCCGACCAAGACCACCGGTTCGGTCGAGGCCACGGTAGGCACCTATGGCGAGAAGGACATCAAGGCGAATGTCGGTGGCGCCACCTCCGACGGCGTGTGGCGCGGACGCATCGCAGTAGCCAGCGAGCACAATGACGGCTACGGCACGGATATCCTCAATGGCAGCCGTAACGGCAACAAGAACACCAATGCCGCACGTGCCAGCATCGGCTTCTTCCCGTCCAGCGAGTTCAATGCGCAGCTCTCGGTAGACGGCATGCGTGACAACTCCAATCCGCGCGGCGCCAAGCTGTTGACGCCCAACACGCTGTACCCGACGTATCAACCGTTGAACAGCGACTACAACACGCGCAGCGGCCTGGCTCAGCTCAATAACACCGAGATGAGCGGTGCCGCGTTGACCCTGAACTGGATCGCCAGCCAGGATTGGTCGTTCAAGTCCATCACGGCTTATCGCGAATCCTCGACCGATACCAATATCGACTTCGACACGCTGCCGGAAAAAATCGCCGACGTCGGCGCGGTCTATACCGACCATCAGTTCACCCAGGAGCTGCAGGCGAACTACGATTCGGGTGGCTCGGTGCATGGCGTATTCGGCCTGTTCTACTTCAAGGGTTCCGCGGCGGGCCAGATCGATAACATTTTCCTGGGTTCGCCGCCGTACAGCACACTGGGCCTGGCGCAGTACGGCAGCACCGGCGGTCGTGTAGGTACGAAGAGCTACGCGGTCTATGGTGATTTCACTTGGGATATCAGCCCGCAGTGGAGCCTGGATGTCGGCGCGCGCCTGAGTCGCGAAACCAAGAGCGCGGTGATCCAGAACTATGGGTTTGCCGATGCAAGCTTCAGCAACCCGATTGCCACGCTGGCCGATTTCAGTGGCTCGCATACCACCAACAATGCCTCGCCCAAGGTGTCGTTGAATTGGGCGGCCAGCGATCACATCAATCTCTACGCCAGCTACAGCGAGGGTTTCCATTCGGGCGGCTACAACATCCGTGCCAACTGCGTGGCGATTCCCAGCTCCTGCCGTCCGATCCAGGACGAGAAGGTGCAGTCGTACGAATTGGGCAGCAAGATGACCTTCTTCGACGATCGCCTGATGGCCAATACGGCGGTCTTCCACAACGTATACTCGAACATCCAGCTGTCGGTGTTCACCTCGTACACCTTGCCCAACGGCAGCCAGGGTTTCTTCGGTGACTTCACCAACGCCGGCAAGGGCCATATCGATGGCCTGGAAGAAGAGTTCGCCTGGAAGCCGACGGAAAACTGGACGTTCAGCGGTAACGTGGCGTACCTGCATACCAAGTACACGCAGTTCCTGAGCGGCGGCGTGAACATCGCCGACACCCAGCGCTTCACCAATGCGCCGAAGTGGTCGGGTGGCTTGTCGCTGGAGAACACCTATCCGCTGGCCAACGGGGGGAGCATCACCGGTCGCATCAACTACACCTACCAGACCTCGGTCTACCCCGAGACGACCTTGTCGCCGCTGATCCTGCAGCCGTCATACGGCCTGTGGAATGCGGGCATCATCTGGCAGGTCAACGATCCGTGGACCTTGAGCCTGCAAGGCAGCAACCTGGCCAACAAGTCGTATCGCACTACCGGTTACAACATTGCGGCGCTGGGCATCGTGACTGGCTACTACGGGGCGCCGCGTGTGGTTACGCTCAGCGCGCGGTATAAGTTCTAAAGTGTAACTCCCCGCCCTCTCCTGACGGCTGGAGCCTGAAGGAGAGGGCCTTTTTTTTGGAGAATGCCATGCGTTGGATCGGTGCTTTATGCCTTGGCCTGCTCGCCTTCGGCGCGCAGGCGGACCCATTGCCGAAACTCAAGCTCGATCCGCACCGTGTCGCGGTGGCCGGGCTTTCTTCTGGCGCCTATATGGCGACGCAGATGCAGCTCGCCTATCCGGATGTGTTTCCTTATGCCGCTATCGTGGCGGGTGGTCCCTATGCCTGCGCCGGCGGCAAGCTGGACGTGGCGCTGAGCAGTTGCATGAAGGGTACGCCGGCCGCGGATGTATCCGCGCTGGTGACCAAGGCGACCCAGCGCGCGCAGTCCGGCGATAACGGCGCGCTGAAATATCTTGCGCATGGCAAGGCGTATTTGCTGCATGGCAAGGACGATGCGCTGGTAGCGCCGTCGGTTGCCGAGGCGGGCGCGCAGTTCTATCAGCGCCTGCGTGACACAGCGCCGGGCCTGAAGGGCCTTCAGGTGATCGACGACGGCAACCGCGCCTTTGCGCACAACCTGCCGATCGCGGCTACCGGCGACGATTGCGACAAGTCGGTGTCCCCGTACCTGGGTCATTGCGGTTTCGATGCGGCTGGTGAAATCTTCGCGCAGCTTTATGGCAAGCCTCTGCACGCAGTGGGCGATGCCAAGGGGCAGTTGCAGACTTTCAGCCAGAACGCCTATCGGGTCGACAATGTCGATCCCTTGCTGGCTGACGACGGGTATCTGTATGTACCGCCGGCGTGCGCCGCGGGCAAGCCGTGTGGTTTGCTGGTGGCATTTCATGGCTGCAAGCAGAATGCGGCTGCCGTGGGCGAGGCGTTTGTAAAGGATGCTGGGTTCAACCGCTGGGCAGACGCCTATGACGTGGCGGTCCTGTATCCTCAGACGCGTGCCAGCATGGCGCCTTTGAATCCGCAGGCTTGTTGGGATTGGTGGGGGTATTCGGGTGGGGATTACGATACTCGGCGTGGAGCGCAGCCGCGGTGGGTGATTCACGTGGTGGAGCAGTTGGGAGTGGCTGCACCGCGTTGATCTCGCGTGGGCCTGCTCAAGCCCGTTCCACATCTGCGTCATCCCCGCGCAGGCGGGAATCCAGTGGCTTCGGTGGTGGGTTGTCGCGGTCCTCGCTTCGGTTTTGCGCCATCGCCAGAAAGTCGCCTGCGGCGTGTTTCGGCCACCTGTCGGCGCGCGAGTTGCTTTCTTTGCATCGCCTTCAGTTCTCAAGCTCACCCCAACCCTCTCCCCTGGCTCCGCCGGGGGAGAGGGTTGGGGTGAGGGGGCGCTCTTGCGTTGACGGCTTATGCTGAACTCCACGGTCATCGCCGTCGCCGCACTCGTCTGGCTGGGCCTGCTTTTCGGCGTGGCACTGATCGGCGAGCGCCGCCCGCATCTTTTCGAGAAACGCTGGGCGATCGTCTACGCGTTGTCATTGGCGATTCACTGCACATCGTGGACGTTCTACGGCACGGTGACGCAGGCGAGTCGCTCAGGATGGTGGTTGCCGCCGACGTTTATCGGCGCGATCCTGATGTATCTGCTTGCTGTTACCGTGCTGCGTCGCCTGGTGCAGCTCGCGCGCGATTACAACGCGGGTTCGTTGGCTGACCTGATCGCGGTACGCCTGGGGCGCCATTCGGGTCTGGCGGCGATGGTCACGGCGGTGGTGGTGATCGGCATCGTGCCGTATATCGCGTTGCAGCTCAAAGCGGTGGCGATGAGTTACGCGATGCTCAGTCATGGACAGATTACCGAGTCCGAACCGTGGCAGGACAGCGCGCTCTATGTCGCCTTGCTGATGGCGCTGTTCGCGATGTTGTTCGGAACACGGCGTGCGTCGACGATGGCGCATAACCGTGGACTGGTGCTGGCGATGGCGTTCGAATCGCTGTTCAAGCTGGGCGCGATGCTCGCCCTGGGCTCGCTGCTGTTTGCGCCGCTACCTGCCAACCTCGTGCACGCCGCACCGCCGCCGCATGACAGCTCGGGCTTCCCCGCGCTGATCCTGCTGGGGGCATTGGCGATGTTCACCCTGCCGCATCAGTTCCACGCCGGCGTGGTGGAGTGTCGCGACCCATCGCATCTGCGCACGGCACGCTGGCTCTTTCCGCTGTACATGCTGCTTATCTCGCTGCCGATTCTGCCATTGGCACGGCTGGGCGATGCATGGCTTGGTCCTAGTGGAGTGCCGTCGGACCTGTATGTGTTGGCCTTGCCGATGGCGCGCGAGCAGCATGGCTTGGCTCTCGTGGCATTCCTCGGCGGCCTGAGCGCAGCGACCAGCATGGTCGTGGTGGCGACGCTTGCGTTAAGCCTGATGATCGTCAATCACTTCATCGCGCCGCTACGCGTGCGCGCGGGTTGGGGGCGTGACGAACGTGGCGATCTGCGGGGTGAAGTGATCAACCAGCGACGCGTGGCGATCCTGGTAGTGATCTTGCTCGCGTGGGGCTATAGCCGCGCCCTGGCGCGCAATGATGCGTTGGCCGACATCGGTGCGATTTCGTTTTCTGCCTTGGCCGGTCTCGCGCCTGCGCTATTGGCCGCGGTGTATCGGCCGCAATGGGGGCCGCGCGCTGTCACCGTGGGCCTGGCGGCGGGAACGATCGCGTGGCTGTATATCCTGTTGCCCGCAATCATGTCCGACGCGGCGTGGATGCACACCGGTCCATGGGGTATCGGCTGGTTGTCGCCGGATGGGTTGCTGGGGCTGGACGACTGGAGTCGCCTGGGGCGCGCGGTAGTGCTGAGCCTGGCGGTGAATATCACCGTGACGATGCTGGTGGCCGGCTCGCGATTTGGGCAGGTGGTGCGGCCGGTCAGTGTCGGCGATATCGACGTCTCCCAGCTGCACGCACTGGCGGTACGTTTCCTGCCGGTCGAGCGCGTCGAGCATCTGTTCGACAACGCACCCGTGCACGGGCTCGCCGGCGGTCATCGCGTGGCCCTGGTCGAACACGAACTGGCGGCGGTGATCGGCGCTGCCTCCGCACGACTGTTGTTGGAGGTGGTGCGGCAGCAACGTGGTGGCGAGATCGATACGGTCGCGGCCATCGTCGGCGAGGCGGCACAGGACTTGCGCTTCAACCAGCGGGTGCTCGAAGCCGCGTTGGAGAACATGAGCCAGGGCATTTGCGTGGTCGACGCGGAGCTACGCTTGGTAGCCTGGAACCGTCGTTATGCCAGCTTGTTCGATTATCCGCCCGAACTGCTGCAAGTCGGGCGCCCTGTGGCCGAGCTGACGCGTTACAACATCGATCGCGGCATGATCGGCGAGGGCGAACTCGAAGAGCGCGTGCAGCGGCGGCTGACGCATATGCGCGCGGGCACACGACATCTGTCCGAGCGTCGTTTCCCCGATGGTACGGTGGTGGAGATTCGCGGCAACCCGATGCCCGGTGGCGGCTTCGTGGCGACGTTTACCGATGTCACCGCGTTCCGACAGGCCGAAGATGCCTTGCTGCGTTCGAACGAAACACTCGAATGGCGCGTGGGCGAGCGTACACGCGAGTTGGCGGCGGCAAGCGCCGAGGCGCAACGTGCAAACGAAGCAAAGAGCCGTTTTCTTGCCGCCGTCAGCCATGATCTGATGCAACCGCTGCATGCCGCGCAATTGTTTGCGCACGCCTTGGCCGAGCACGGCGGCGAGGTCACGACGGTGCGCCATCTCAATGGTGCACTGGCCGCGACCGAAGGTCTGCTGGCGGGGTTGCTCGATATCGCCCGGTTGGAAGCAGGGCGGTTGCATCCGCAACCGCGTGGCTTTGCGCTGGCTGAAGTGCTGGATCCGTTAGCAGCGGAATTTCGCGTGCTTGCCGAGGAGCGTGGCATTCGCCTCGATGTCGTCGGCAGCCAGGCCTGGGTACACACCGATCCGCAACTGTTGCGTCGCGTGCTGCAGAACTTTCTGTCCAATGCCTTGCGTTATGCCGAGCGTGGTCGTGTATTGCTGGGTGTGCGGCGACGCGGCGACCGCTTGCGCCTGGAGGTGTGGGACACGGGGCCGGGTATCGCGCCGGAAGAACAGCGCGTGATCTTCGACGAATTTCGGCGCGGCAGTACAGCGGGCGGACAAGGATTGGGGCTGGGCTTGTCGATTGCGCAACGCATGGCGGGTTTGCTCGGAACGCCGCTGCATCTGCGTTCGTGGCCTGGGCGCGGCAGTGTGTTCGATCTGGAGGTGTTGCGCGTGGCGCCGTCACGGCCGGATGCGACAACTGTGACTGCTGCACAGCCTTTGCCCAACGGGCGTGCGCTGGTGGTCGACAACGAGCCCGCCGCGCTGTCGGCGTTGTCGGCATTGTTGTCGAGCTGGGGCTGGCAGGTGCATGCGGCACGCACGATCGAGCAGGCACGCGAGGCGCCGTGGGCTGCCGACCTGCATATCTTCGATTACCACCTCGACGGTGGTTGCACCGGTATCGACGTATGGCAGGCGCTCGGAGATGGGGCGAGCAGTACGCCGACGATCATTCTTACTGCCGACCGTGATGGCGAATTGCGGCAGCGTTTGCTGGAGCGTGGCGTTGGGGTGTTGTACAAGCCGCTCAAGCCGTTGGCGTTGAGGCAGGTATTGCAGCGTGTGGCGACTGCGCAGCAGGTTTGAATGAAGTCCCCGAAACCTCTCTTGTTCGTCACCCGGCCTTCGCCGGGATGACGATGTGGTGAGTCCCCTAAAGACGCGCCGGATCGTTCAACGTCAGCGACTGCAGCAGTACAACTGCCTGCGTGCGATTACGCACGCCGAGCTTCTCGAAGATCGCAGTTACATGCGCCTTGACGGTGCGCTCCTGGATCGACAGCCGATCGGCGATCTGCTTGTTGAGCAAACCTTCGCCGAGCAAGACCAGCACGCGGTATTGCTGCTCGGTCAGCCGGGCCAGGCGTGCGGCGAGGTCGGTATCGGCTGGGTCGGACGGTAGCGATTCGATGGTCTGTGCCCATGCCGGTGGCAGCCAGCTGCCGCAGTCGAGCACGGTGCGAATGGCCTGGCCGATCTCCGACGGGCTCGCGCTCTTGGGAATGAAACCTGCGGCACCATGATTGAGCACGCGACGCACGATGCGCGGATCGTCATGGCCCGACACCACCAGTACCGCGACGCCGGGATATTGCCCGCGCAACGCTGCGAGTCCGGAAAGGCCCTGGCTGCCCGGCATGTGCAGGTCGAGCAGCACCAGGTCGATGTCCGGCTCCGATGCCAGCACAGCCAGCGCACTATCGAGATCGGCCGCTTCGCGCACGTTGCAATCGGGCACGCTTTCGCTGGCTGCCTGGCGCAGCGCGGCACGAAACAACGGATGGTCGTCGGCAATCAGCAAGCGTGTCATGGGCGCCGACGGTAGCCGGATGCGACGTCGCCGTCGAGTTCAAAACGTCATGCTGGACTTTAGTACGATGGCGCATGCGGCCGGGCTTGTTATCGTGCCGGGATGAAAAAACGATCCCGCGCCTGGCTGGTCCTTCTGGTCGCAGCGGCCGTTACCGGCTGCGCGTCATCTCCTCGAACGACGGAGCGTTCCATGAAAGCGGCCGATTTTGTACGTGGCGATGTCCGTGTCACCGACCATCGCAATGGCGACGATTTGCTCAGCGCGGGCCTGGGGCTCAAGGGTTTGGCCGGTGCGCCTGCGCCCTTTGCCGATCCGCAGCATCCCACGCCTGCCGAACTTCGCCGGCGCGCGATTCAAGCCAGTTGGAAGGGCATCGCCGACCTTGGGCCGTTGGGCGGTTATGGGCATGTTTATGGCGGTGTGCCCGATGTACCGGGGCATGAGTATCAAGCTTTTGCGTGGGTTCCCGGTGCGAAGCAGCCGCATCGCGTCTTATTGCAGGTACCGGACAACTTCGATACGAAGCGTCGCTGCCTCGTCGTCACCGCATCGTCCGGATCACGTGGTATCTACGGGGCGATCTCGTTGGCCGGTGCCTGGGGATTGCCGCACGGTTGCGCCGTTGCGTACACCGACAAGGGCACCGGCGCAGGTTATTTCGACTATACCGACGATAGCGGTGTCGCACTCGATGGCACGCGTGCACAGCGCGGCAGCAAGCAGCTGGAATTCGAGCCACCTGCGATAGCGGGCTCGTCGGCGATCGCCATCAAGCACATGCATTCAGGCGACAATCCCGAAGCGGATTGGGGCCGTCATGTATTGCAGGCGGCAAAGTTCGGCCTGGCCATGCTCGATCGCGCCTATCCCGAACAGGCGCCGTTCACAGCGCAGAACACGCGCATCATCGCGACAGGTCTTTCGAACGGCGGCGGTGCCGTATTGCAGGCGGCCGGGCTCGACGATGAGCATCTGTTGTCTGGCGTGGTATCGCTGGAGCCCAATATCCACGCGCAAGGGCAGGGCCGCGCGTTGTACGACTACGCGACGGAAGCGTCGATATGGCTGCCTTGCGCGCTGAGCGACGAGCGCTTTGCGCATGTGCCCTTCGCGCGTACTCCGCATGGCGAGGTGCCACCGGCATGGACAGCGCGCTGTGCGAGCCTGCACGCGCAAGGCAGGCTCAGTGGCGACACACCGGCGAAGCAGGCGGCACAAGCATACGAACGCCTGCGTGCTGCCGGCTGGGTGGATGGCGCCATGGAAGTTTCCGCCAGTGTCACCGCGTTCGATCTGTGGCGCGCTATCACCGCCGGTTACGCATCGTCTTACATGCGCAGCGGTGCGGCATCGATGCCATGCGGATTTGGTTACGCGGCGCTGGGCGCGGACGGCAAGCCGTCGACTGCAGACGCGGCGGTGCGTGCCTCATGGTGGTCCGATGCCGCGGGCATTCCGCCGGGCAATGGCATTGGTCTTGTCGGTGGCATGGACGCATCGAGCGATCCGAGCCTTGCCGGTGCCGAGTGCCTGCGTGCACTTTGGGATGGCCAGGGCGCCGATGCACAAACATTGCACGCCGCGGTCGCTGCGACTGAGGGAGGCCTGCCGCGCGCAGACTTGCCGATGTGGATCGTGCATGGCGCTGACGACGGCCTGTTGCCTACGGCCTTCAGCTCCGAACCGTATGTCGACTGGCTGCGTGCGCAAGGGCGCCTACCGCTGTACTGGAAGGTGCCGCATGCGCAGCACTTCGACGCCTTCCTCGCGTTGCCGGGTTTCGGTGAACGGCATCTGCCTTTGCTGCCGTATGGCTATTGGGCGCTGGATCGCCTGTGGGCGCACCTGTTCGAGTCGGCCGATTGGCCCAGGGACGCGCCGACGCCGCAGGGCAAACCACGCGGGAAGGCGGCGCTGGAGCGCGAGGCATTGGGGCTGCCTTGAGGCAATAGAGGACGGGGCAGCCAAGCCAGCCCTCGCCTGGGGTATCCTTGCGGGTCTGAGCCGTCCCCAGAAGGCGGCCCCATCCACATTAGGAAGCCTCGATGACCATCAACGTTACCCTCGACACCAACCGCGGCCCGATTCATCTGCGTCTGCATGACGACAAGACCCCCGTCACCGTTGCCAGCTTCGTCAATCTGGCGCGTCGTGGCTATTACGACGGCCTGTCGTTTCATCGCGTGATCGCCGATTTCATGATCCAGGGCGGTTGCCCGGAAGGCAGCGGCCGGGGTGGTCCGGGATACCGTTTCGAGGACGAATTCGACGCTTCGCTGCGTCACGACAAGCCGGGCATCCTGTCGATGGCCAACGCCGGCCCGCGTACCAATGGCAGCCAGTTCTTCATCACCCATGGCGCCACCCCGTGGTTGGACGGCAAGCACAGCGTGTTCGGCGAGATCCTCGGCGCCGAAGACCAGAAGGTCATCGATGCCATCCGCCAGGGTGACACGATCGAGAAAGTGACCGTGGAAGGCGACGTCGATGCGCTGCTCGCCGCACAGGCCGATCGCGTGAAGGAATGGAACGCGGTGCTCGACGAACGGGCCTGAGCGCATCGTTCGGAACATCCCAGGCCGTCGGGTAAACCCGGCGGCCTTTTCACGTCTTCGTCACTACAGTGAAGGATGTGTGGGTTTACTATCGTCGAGCTACACGGACCCTCTTTTTGCGTTAGGAGAACGGCTATGTCATTGCTCAACGATTTGCTCGGTGGCGGTCAGGGGAACGAGGCGGCAGGCGGCTCGCTGGTCTCCATGGCCGGTGAACTGATCAACAAGGCCGGTGGCCTGCAGGGCCTTATTGGCATGCTGCAGCAGCATGGCCTGGGTGACGCTGTGCAGTCCTGGGTCGGCACCGGCAGCAATCAGCAGGTGTCTGGCGCCGAGCTCGGCCAGGCATTGAACAACGGTGGCCTCGGTGCCACGGTCGAAGGTATGGCAGCCAAGCTGGGCGTGGATCCCGGCCAGTTGCTCGGCCAGCTTTCCCAGGTGCTGCCGCACGCTGTCGATCATCTGACGCCCGAAGGCCAGGTGCCGCAAGGACAGCCGGCGGGCGGCGGTTTCGATCTGGGTGCTTTGGCCGGTCTGGCTGGCAAGCTGATGGGCAGTCGCGCCTAGTTGAATCGTTTGTAGTCGAATCCAGTTGCCGACGACGCTGGCGGGGCATCGCGCCTCGCCAGCATCGAGCCGTTGTCAGGCGGCGCTGCGGCGCTTGAACATGCCATAGATCAACAGCAATACCACCGCTCCGGCGATCGAGCCCAGAAAGTGCACCAGGCCGGTCTCTCCCCAAAGGCCCAGTTTTTCACCCACGAACGTGGAAATGAGGGAGCCGGCGATACCGAGCAGGACGGTGATGATGAAGCCGCCAGGATCTTTGCCCGGCGTAAACGCCTTGGCCAGCAGGCCAACGACCAAGCCGACGATGATTACCCAAAGCCAATGCATATCCGTGTCCTTCTAAGCGGGTTGATTGGGATCCCCTGAAGACTGCTCTGCGCCACGCATCCCGCGGGCGGGCCGCCAGCGCCCGGGAGAGGCACGACGGCGGCGACCCCATGATGTCACGGTGTGTCGATGCTGTGCAGCTGGTCGTTTGGAGGGTCTGGCGGTGCTGGCGCACCGCCGTTTCCCGCTTTATAGACGCCGCGGCCGGGCGAAGATGGCGTTGTAGATCAGCAGCAGTACGATCGCGCCGGCGACCGAGCCGGCGAAGTGCTTCCAGCCGGTCAGGGGGAGCAGGCCCCAACGCTCGCTGACGTATGTAGCGATGAGCGATCCGGCGATGCCGAGCAGGGCGGTGACAATGATGCCGCCGCTATCGGGGCCGGGCACCAGCAGCTTGGCCAGGACGCCGATGATCAAGCCGATAATAAAAACGATGATCCAATGCATCATGTGTTCGTTTCCTTCAAGGATGGACTTGCAGGATGGATGGGTCCGAAGCCTGGATGGCGCGGGCATGGTGTCACGGCCAACCTTAATTGCAGCCGATGGAGGGGTGGCAGGAGCGATGCGGCAGCGCCGCATGCTAAAATCACCGGGTTTGCTGCTCCCAATTTCCCCCAGAGGAAGCCATGCCCCAGCTTGCCCAGCGTGTCGGCCGCGCCCAGCCCAGCGCCATCATGGTGATCGCCGAAAAGGCGAAACAGCTGAAGATTGCCGGTCGCGACATCATCAGCTTCTCGATCGGCGTTCCCAACTTCCTGCCCGGCGAGCATGTCTATGCGGCAGCTCGCGAGGCGCTTTCCCATGACAGCGGTCAGTATGGCAGCAATCGTGGCGCAGAAAGCCTGCTCGACGCGTTCCTGAAGCACATCGAGGCCCTGGGCTTCCACGGGTATGGTCGGCAAAATCTTTCGATCGGCATCGGTGCGAAGCAGGTGCTGTACAACCTGGCCGAAGCGCTGATGAACGAAGGCGATGAAATCTGCTTCGCCGCGCCTTATTGGACCACCTATCACGATATAGCGCAGATCGTCGGCGCGAAGATCAACGTGCTGCATTGTGGCCCGGAACAGAACTACAAGCTCACTGTCGATCAGCTCGACGCGGCGCTTGCACGCAAGCCGAAAGTGTTTCTGTTCAACAACCCGTCCAATCCCACCGGCATGGTCTACACGCGCGAGGAAATCGCCGCGCTGGCCGAGGTGCTGGCCAAGTATCCGGACACCTGGATCATCACCGACGATATCTACAACTCGATGGTGTTCGATGGTATCGGCTATCACAACTTCGTGTTCGCCAAGCCGGAACTGCGCGAGCGCCTGATCTTCGTCGATTCGATCTCCAAGACCTATGGCATGCCCGGTTGGCGCGTCGGCATGATCGCGGCGCCCGAATCGGTGGCGCGTGCGGTGACGACGCTCAATTCGAATCACATCACCAGTGTGCCCGAAGTGATTACGGCGGCCGCGGTAGCCGCGTTCTCCGGTCCACAGGATATTCCGCAGGAAAAGTGCAAGGAGTTCGCCGTCAAGCGCGACATCGTCGTCGATGCATTGCGTGCGATTCCTGGCGTGGTGTGCCCGCGCCCGCAAGGCGCGTTCTATGCGTTCCCGGATATCTCGGTAGCGTTCGGCAAAAGCCATAACGGCACGCTGATCGAAAACGATGTGCAGTTCTGCGCAGCACTGCTCGAAGCCAAGGGCGTGGCATGCGTGCCGGGCTCGGCATTCGGCGAGCCGCGTGCGTTGCGTATTTCCTATACCTGTCCCACCGCTCAGCTTGAGCCCGGCCTGGTGCGCATTGCCGAGTTTTTTGCCGAGTTGACCTGACCTATTTTCCAGGCCCGTATCGCGAAAGATGCGGGCTTTGTTTTAAGCAAAGTACCCCCGAGGAGTTGCCACGATGAAAGCCCCCGTCCGAGTTGCCGTTACCGGTGCCGCTGGCCAGATCGGTTACGCCCTGTTGTTCCGCATCGCCGCCGGCGACATGCTCGGCAAAGACCAGCCGGTGATCCTGCACCTGCTGGAAATCACTCCGGCGCTGCCCGCCCTCCAGGGCGTGGTGATGGAACTCAATGACTGTGCGTTCCCGACGCTTGCCGGCGTCGTCGCTACCGACGACGTCAACGTCGCGTTCAAGGACGTCGATTATGCCCTGCTGGTCGGCGCGCGTCCGCGCGGCCCGGGCATGGAGCGCAAGGACCTGCTGGAAGCCAACGGCGCCATCTTCGGCCCGCAGGGCAAGGCACTGAACGATCACGCCAAGCGCGATGTGCGCGTACTGGTGGTGGGCAACCCGGCCAACACCAATGCACTGATCGCCCAGCAGAATGCACCGGATCTCGATCCGAAGTGCTTCACCGCGATGGTTCGCCTCGACCACAACCGCGCGTTGTCGCAGCTGGCCGAGAAGACCGGTGCGCACACCACCGACATCAAGAAGGTCACTATCTGGGGCAACCACAGCTCCACCCAGTACCCGGATCTGCACCAGACCACGGTCAAGGGCAAGGCTGCGCTCGAGCTGATCGACCAGGCCTGGTACGAAAGCGACTTCATCCCGACCGTGCAGCAGCGCGGCGCGGCGATCATCAAGGCTCGTGGCCAGTCGTCGGCAGCCTCGGCAGCCTCGGCGGCGATCGATCACATGCATGATTGGGCGCATGGCACGCAGGATGGCGACTGGGTGTCGATGGGCATTCCGTCGGACGGTTCGTACGGCATCGAGCCGGGCGTGATCTACGGCTACCCGGTAACGGTGAAAAACGGCAAGTATGAAATCGTGCAGGGCCTGTCGGTCAACGACTTCTCCCGCGCACGCATGGACGCCACCAACAAGGAACTGCGCGAAGAGCGCGCTGGCGTCGCGCATCTGTTTGCCAAGAAGTAACCCGGTTTGCAGTTAGCGTGATATCTCATGGCCGCCTCAGGGCGGCCATGATGTTTTCAGGGTTGCGTAGATTCCGATGCGTCATTCTGCTCTGATACTCCCATGACCGAATCCATCACCCTTGTCGTAGCCGACGATCACCCGATGTTTCGAGCGGCGGTATCGCAGGCGCTGCGTAGCGTTGTCGACGGCGCGAGAGTCGCCGAAGCGGCCAGCCAGAGTTCGCTGGAATCGGTGTTGGCAGCAGAAGCGTCGGTCGATCTGGTGCTGTTGGATCTGACCATGCCGGGTGCGATGGGTTTTTCTTCGTTGATCTGGTTGCGTGGCGAATATCCCGACCTGCCGGTGATCGTCATTTCGTCGAACGATCATCCACGTACGGTTCGACGCGCGCAGCAATTTGGCGCGGCTGGTTTTGTCTCCAAGGCTGCACCGGCCGATGTGTTGGGGCAGGCCGTCGGCGATGTATTGGCAGGCGGTAGCTGGTTCGAAGCGGCGCGCGCCGAGCGCAGCGAACAGGATGCAGCGCTGGCTGCGCGCCTGGCGCAACTGACACCACAGCAGTTTCGCGTCTTGATGTTGCTTGCCGATGGGCTGCTCAACAAACAGATCGCCGCGACCATGGGGCTGGCGGAGAACACGGTGAAGATTCATGTCACGGCCGTGTTGTCGAAGCTTGAGTGTCGGTCGCGTACGCAGGCGGCGGTGTTGGTCAAGTCGCTCGATGTGGATGAGTAGGCGAGCTTCGGCTTTTAGGAATTGAGCGAAGCCGCCAGCAGCAACCGACTCATCAACGCCCGCAAGCGCGACGGCGCGACAGGCTTGGCCATGAAGTGCAGCCCGGCTTCGGCAATGCGCGCACGCGTGGTGTCGTCACGCTGGGCGGTAACGACGATGACGGGCGGTTCGCACTGCCATAGCTGGCGCAATTCCGGCAGCAGTGCCGGGCCGATCCGATCTCCCAGTTGATAGTCCAGCAGTACCAGGTCGGGTGCGCCATGGTCGGCCAAGCGGAGCGCTTCGGTCGCATCGGCCGCGAGCGAAACTGTGCAACCCCAACTACGTAACAAGGTTGCCATCGCCTCACGTGCTTGCGGGTCGTCATCGATACACCAGATGCGCTTGCCAGCCAGTGGCGAATCGTCGTCGTCCTGATGGCTGGTGACCAGCGCGGCCGCTTGTACCGCCAGTGGGACCGTTACGGAAAACACACTGCCATGCCCAGGCCATGAGCGCAGTTGCACCGGATGCTCCAGCAAGGTGGCGATACGGTCGACGATGGATAGCCCCAGGCCCGCGCTGCGTTCGTCGCCATCCATGCCACTGTCGAGACGACGGAACTCCTCGAAGATGGTCTGCCGCTTGTTGTCGGCGATGCCGATACCGGTATCCCACACCTCGATGCGTATCGTATCGCCTCGGCGCCGACAGCCCAGCACGATGCGCCCATGCGGCGTGTAGTGCACCGCGTTGGACAGGAAATTCTGCAGGATGCGACGCAGCAGCAAGGCGTCGGTGTGAACCCATGCCTTGGTATCGACCAGATGCAACGATAATGAGCGCGCCTGCGCAACGATACCGAACTGGCGTGCAAGGCTTTGCAGCAGGGGTGACAAGGCGAAGGCAGTGATTGTTGGCTTGAGTGCACCCGCTTCCAGGCGGGAGATATCCAGCATGCTGGCGAGCAAGCCGTCTTGCGCGTGCAGAGCTTGCTCGACGCGATCCAGCAGGTCGCGTTCTGCGGGATGGTGCAGGCGCTGCTGCAAGGCGCCGGCGAAGAGTCGTGCAGCATTCAACGGTTGCAGCAGGTCATGCACCGCGGCGGCGACGAAGCGGGTCTTGTAGCGATTGGCGCGCTCGGCTTCTGCCTTGGCGGCACGCAGGTCCTGCGTGCTTTCCTCGATGCGCTTCTCCAACGTCGCGGTCAACGTGCGCAGGTCGCGCGCGGCGCTCTTGTATGCGGTGATATCGGCATAGCTGGTAACGAAGCCACCATCGGGCAGGGGATTGCCGCGAATTTCCAGCACGCTGCCGTCGGGATACTCGCGCTCGTACATATGCGGGCCGCCGCTGCGCAGGTAGTCGAGGCGTCGTTGAATGGCATCTTCGATGTTGCCTGGTCCAAGCAAGCCACGCCGCGCGTTGTAGCGGAACAGGTCCTCAATAGGCCGACCGGTCTGCAGGAGTTCCGGTGGAAAGCCGAAGATCTGCGCGTAGCGCTTGTTCCAGGCCAGCAGCCGCAGCTGGGCATCGACCACGCTGACGCCTTGCGGAAGGTGTTCCAGGCTACTGTGCTGCCCCTGCGCGGCCTGGTGCGCCGCGTCGACAAGGCTGTCTTGCGCAGAGCGCAGAGCGGTCGTGTAATGCGTGACCATGCGCTCCAGTTCGTCCCGACTTTGCTGGCGAAGGCGGGCAAGCCGCAGGCGCTGTTGCAGGAACAGGCCAAGCAGGATCAACGGCAACCAGCCGCCCAGGGTCACCAGCATCGCGTTGCGGCCTGCCGCCTGCACCGGTCGCATGCTGCTCAGCGAGTGCAGGGTCCAGTTTTGTGCGGGCAAGGGCAGGGAGCGCCAGAGCAGGGGATGGGCGATGGCTGGATCGTCGAGCGTCACTTCCTCGCTGCCGTCGGCCAGCGTTTGGGCGACACGGAAACGTACGGGCGCAAGATCCTGGTTCCCGTACTGTCGCGTCGATGCCAGCCGCGTCCTTGTCGCCTGGTCGAGCGGATGCAGTGCGCGATAAGCCAGGTTGGGTCGATTGGTGAGGAACACCACGCCATGCGCATCGCTCAGGAGCAGGGTGTCGTCGCTGCGGGCCCATTCGCTTTCCAGCGTATCGAGCGTAATTTTGACGACGATCACGCCGATTCGCGCGCCGTGTTCGTCATGCAGGGCGCGGGCAATGAAATAGCCGGCGACATTGGTCGACACGCCGACGGCATAGAAGGTGCCCTGGTCCTGTGCCATCGCGAGCTGGAAATAAGGCCGGAAGGCGTAGTCCAGCCCCACATTGCTGGATGGCTCGCGCCAATTGTTGGCCGCGACCGCCACGCCGTGGCGGTCGATCAGCGTCAGGGTCGAGGTATGGGTCGCGCCATTGGCTTGCTCCAGCTTGCGGTCCAGCGCGTGGGAGTCGATATCGGCGGAGGGGCCCGATAGCGCCTGGCGTAGCTCCGGATCCAATGCCAGCACATCCGGCAGCACGCGGTAGCGGTCCACCAGCCGTTGCAGGGCCTGGGCGCGCAGTTGCAGTTGTTCGTCGGCCTTCAGCGATAGTTCGCCCAGGGCCCGGTGGTAGGCCCACCAGCCGGCGAGGCTCACGCTGGTAATAACGGCGATCAGCAGCAGGCTCAACTGGGCCAGGCGCAGGCGGCGGCGATCGCGGATCATCGTAAAACCTGGGCTCCGAAGGCATCCGGCAGGTGGCCGGCCAGGGGCTATGCTCGCATAACGGCCAGCCTACTAACCCTAATGTGTTATTCGGAATGTGGCCGTGCTGAGCTACAAAGCCACCCAGCATCCAGGCCTGTCGCATGTCGCGCAGGTCGCGGCCATGCGAGGGTAGTCATGCAGATCTCGACCAGTGCGCCCAGCTCCACCGAGCGCCGTCCGTTTTATCGCCATCTCTATGTGCAGGTGCTGGCGGCGATCGCGCTGGGTGCCTTGCTCGGCCATTTCATGCCCGACCTGGGCAAGAACCTCAAGCCGTTGGGCGATGCGTTTATCCGCCTGGTCAGCATGGTGATTGCACCGGTGATCTTTCTCACCGTGGTCAACGGCATCGCAGGCATGACCCACGTCGGCGCGGTAGGCCGCGTCGTATTGAAGGCGATGGTGTACTTCCTGTTTTTCTCCACACTGGCGCTGGTTCTCGGCCTGGTCGTGGCACATCTGGTACATCCGGGTGCGGGCCTGAAGGTTGATCCGGCCAGCCTCAATACGGCGGAAGTGAAGAACTACGCAAGTCATGTCGGCGATATGTCGGTGACCGGTTTCCTGATGGAGATCATTCCGCACACCGTGATGGGCGCCTTTGTTTCGGGCAATGTCCTGCAGGTGCTGTTCTTTGCCGTGTTGTTCGGGATCGCATTGGCGACATGTGGCGAGCGTGCGCGGCCGGTGACGGCGTTCTTCGAAGCGCTCACGGCACCGGTATTCAAGCTGGTGCACATAGTGATGAAAGCAGCGCCGATCGGCGCGTTCGGCGCCATCGCTTTCACTATCGGCCGCTACGGCATCGGCTCGCTGGTCGACCTGGCCTGGCTGGTGCTGACGTTCTACGGTACGTCGCTGTTCTTCGTGTTGGTGGTGCTGGGCGCGGTAGCGCGCATGGCCGGCTTTTCGATTCTCTCATTGATCCGCTACCTCAAGGACGAACTGCTGCTGGTGCTGGGCACCTCGTCCTCCGAGGCGGCGATGCCGTCGCTGATGGAGAAGCTGGAACGCGCCGGCTGTGGCAAGTCGGTGGTGGGCCTCGTTGTACCGACGGGTTACTCGTTCAACCTCGATGGAACGAACATCTACATGACCTTGGCCGTGATGTTCATCGCGCAGGCCACACATACCGAGCTCTCGTTCAGTGAGCAGCTCACCGTGCTTGCCGTGGCGATGCTCAGTTCCAAGGGCGCGGCCGGTGTCACCGGCGCGGGCTTCATTACCCTGGCCGCCACGCTGGCGATGGTGCCTTCGGTGCCGGTCGCCGGCATGGCGCTGATCCTTGGCGTCGACCGCTTCATGAGCGAATGCCGCTCACTCACCAATTTCATCGGCAATGCCGTGGCGACCGTAGTGGTTGCGCGCTGGGAAGGTGCATTCGACAGCACCCGCTGGCAGCAAACTTTGAATGGCGATGTCAGGGCCGACATCGATGACCGTGACACGGCTGTCCTTGTCCATACCGGAGATCGTTCATGAGGTTCCTACGTGCAGTAGCGGTCGTGCTTGCGACCGGACTGGCTTGCAGTACGGCAGCATTCGCACAGCAGGCCGCCGCCGGCGCGTCGATGCAGTCGCTGGATCTATGGCCGGGCCAACCACCCGGCGACAACCGCGCGCGTGGTCCCGAGCGCATCGGGCAAACCGGTACAGGCGTCGGTGCGGTGTCCAACGTGTCGAGGCCGCGCATCGAGATCTATCGGCCTCAGCATCCCAATGGTACGGCCGTGCTGCTCGTTGGCGGAGGCGGTTATTTCCGCATCGGCATCGGCCACGAAGTGATGCCGACCGCACAGTGGCTTGCCGCGATCGGCGTGACGTCTGTCGTGCTCTATTACCGATTGCCGGCCGATGGCTGGAAGCCGGTCGCGCCGTTCCAGGATGCGCAGCGCGCGATGCGTGTGCTGCGCGCGCACGCCGGCGAATATGGCATCGATCCGAAGCATATCGGTGTGGTCGGCTTTTCCGCTGGCGGCAATCTTGCGGGTATCACCGCAACGCGCTTTGCCGATACGTTCTACGCACCGGTCGATGCAGCCGACCAACAATCGTCGCGGCCGGATTTTGCCGGATTGATCTATCCGGTGATTTCACTCAAGAGCCCTTACGACACCACGCGCTCGTTCCGCGAGCTGTCGGTGCAATCGGATGCGGTGCAGGCATATTCGGTCGAATTGCATGTCACGCATGACACGCCGCCGACCTTCCTTGCGCAGGCACAGGACGATCCGATCGCCAATATCGGCAACAGCCTGGTGATGTTCGATGCGTTGCGCAAACAAAGCGTGCCGTCGGAGTTGCACGTGTTCGAGAACGGCGGGCATGGCTGGGGCTTGGGAACGCCCGGCACGCTGGTGGCTGCGTGGCCACGCCTGTTTGCCGACTGGATGCGTTCGCACGGGTGGTTGCCATCGAATGGCGAACCTGCGGTCGTTGCGCCCATTAAAGCCAAGCCGGCCAAGCGTGCGTTGCCCGAAGGCGACGACTGAGCCACATGCACCTTGCACATATTTCTTTAGGGGTTGGGGGTAATTCAACATGAAACATGTCTCTCGCCGTCTGCTGATGGCAGGCTCCGCGTCGGTCCTGATGGGCGCCTTGACGCCGCTGCATGCCCAGCAGGTAAGCAATAACGAACTGTTGAAACTGGTCAAGCAGCAAGCCGCAGAGATCAGCGATCTTAAAAAGCGGCTTGCTGCCGTAGAAGCGCATGAGCACGATACGCCGCAGACCGCCACGACATCGTCGCCCACGAATGTCACGGCACAGCCAGTGGCTACGCAGGCGCAGGTGCAGGCAGCGATTGCGGAATCTCGCGCGAGCGAGTTGGCGCTGATGCAGGCGCAGACCGCCAACGGCGACGGCGGTACCGGTGGTGGCAATGCCAGCTGGGGCAAGGGCGGCGAAGCCGGGCCGGTATTCAGCAGCGATGACGGCTTCTTTACCTTCAAGCCGGATGGTCGCCTGTTGGTGGATTTCACCAGCACGCGCGGTTCGTCGTACGACACACGCAACATCAACGGTTCGCAGATCAGCCAGGCACGTCTGGGCGGCGAAGGCACGATCGGGCCGCTGGGTTATCACGTCGAGGCGGATTTCGCGGGCAACAAGGTATCGTTGCGACAGGCGTATATGAGCTACGCGACCCAGCTCTGGGGGCTGAGCAGCAAGTTCTACGTCGGTAACTTCCTCAAGGATCTGGGCACGGAAGGTTCGAGCGAACAGGCACGCACGCCATTCATGCTGCGCAATGCCGCGGTGACGGTGGGCGAGCCCGTCAACAGCTTCTTCGGCCTTGGCGCGCAGATGAAGGTATATGGCGACAACTGGCACTACAGCCTGTCGGTCACCGGCAACTCGCCATCGAGCACGACCACCGGCACCAGTTCGGATTCGGTTGCGTACCTGACGCGTGCACATTGGAACCCGATCAAGGGCAGCGATGGCTTCCTGCACGTCGGTGCGTGGTACTGGTACGAAAGCATCAGCAGCGGTGTAGCCAGCATCAACAACACCCCGGCGATCGCGCTCGATTACAACGCCAACCTTGCCGTATCGGCCAGTTCCATTGCCAACCCGTCGCAGGATCATGGCTCGGGCTACGAACTGGGTGGCGTCTATCGCGGCTTCTGGGCGATCGGCGAGTACGGCAAGCGTACGATCGATTCGCATACTGCCGACTCGGTGACGCGTCACGGTTCGTCGTTTGCGGCCGGCTGGATGATTACCGGCGAGAAGCCCGGATTCACCAGCCGCTCGGGAAGCTGGGGAGCGGTGAAGGTCAATGACCCGGTGACATCCGGCGGTTGGGGTGCGTGGGAGCTTGCGGCACGCGTCGATCATTACGACTACACCGATGCACCGCGAGGCGGCCTGGGCCAGGGCTATACCCTTGGCGTCAACTGGTATCTCAACGACTGGTCGCGCCTGATGTTCAACTACATCCGGTGGCATACCGACAACAAGGTCGGCAGCTTCCAGGGGCCCGATTGGGGCAATTCCTTCGGCATTCGCACGCAGGTAGTGTTCTAGGCGATGGCAAAGCGGTCCGCATGGCGGGCCGCTTTCGTTGTCCAGGGCTTACGACTTGCGATACAACGCACAGGCGTCGGCCACCGCGTCCAGCAGTTCCGCTGTGCCAAAGGGTTTGGCGAGAAACTTGATATCGTCCGATACATGGTTCGCCCAGGATTGATCGCCCGACATGATCACGATGGACGCAGCCAGCCCATCGCTGCGGAGCTCCCTCGCCATGCTCAGGCCATCCGGACCGGTTCGAAAATTGACATCGGTCACTATGGCGCTGATATCCGGGCGCGATACCGCCCACGCCTTGGCCTGGGTCACGTCGATGGCGCCGAGCACTTCATAGCCGGCATCTTCGAGCACCATGGTTGCGATGTCGGCAATGGCCGGATCATCTTCCACCAGTAAAACTACGTCCACGTCATCACCTGCCGTACGCTTGTTCACGATTGCTGCGGGTCGCTTGCATCGAGCATGCTGCGCACCTTGCGCAGGAAGGCGTCGATTTCGAATGGCTTGGTAATCAGGTCCATGGTCTTGCCGAGAAAACTTTCCTTGTCCAGTGCATTAGCCGCATAGCCGGTCATCAGCAACACAGGAAGGTGAGGGCGGCTTTCTCGGGCGACCTCCGCCAACTCGCGGCCACTCATGCCAGGCAGGCCGACGTCGGTCAGTAGAAGATCGATGCTCGAATCACTTTGTAGCAAATGCTGCGCGGTTTCCACGTCGCCCGCCTGAGTGCAGCGATAACCTGCATTGATCAGCAGCTCAGCCGCCAATACGCGCACAGTGGCCATGTCTTCGACCAACAGGATATGTTCATGGCCGCCATCCACGGGCTTGGGCCGTTGTGCGGCGACCGGTTGATTGGGCAGCTCGCCGGTAGGCAGCAGAATCATCACCTCGGTACCGAAGCCTGGGCGGCTGTTGATGCGTACATGGCCGCCGGACTGACGCGCAAAGCCGTAGATCATCGATAGACCCAATCCGGTCCCCTGGCCCGCGGGCTTGGTCGTGAAAAAGGGATCGAAGACCTTGTCGATGATCGCCGGCTCGATACCTGTGCCGTTGTCGCTCACCGTGACGGCAACATAGCTGCCATCGGCCAGCGCACTGTCGCCATGAATCGACTCGAGCGACGTACTCACCTTGATTTCGCCACCCTGAGGCAATGCGTCGCGGGCATTGATCACCAGGTTCAGAACGGCGTTTTCCAGTTGGTTGACGTCGACCCGCGCGACAGCGGGGCTCGGCGACAGCTCCATCGATAGCTGGATGCTTTCGCCGATCGTACGTCGCAACAAGTCGTCCAGCGAGCCGACATGCTTGTTGATATCGGTCGATCGGGCATCCAATGGCTGCTGGCGGGCAAAGGCCAGCAGGCGATGGGTCAGGGCAGCTGCTCGCTGGGCTGAGCTGAGCACGGTAGTCACCAGGCGCGGGATGCTGTCGAGTCGGCCCTCGTCGATCCGTCGGGTCATCATCTCGACACCGGTGATGATGCCGGTGAGCAGGTTGTTGAAATCGTGCGCGATACCGCCCGTAAGCTTGCCCAGCGCATCCATTTTTTGCGCTTGCAATAGTTGGGCCTCGGCACGGGCTCGGTTCTCCAGTTCATGCGCAAGTTGCGAGGTCGCGGTATCGAGCTGCTCCAATTGGTCGCGTTCGCGTTCACGCTGCTCGGTGACGTCGTCTACGAACAAGATTCCGATGTCCGGCGCCCGATACGGCGTGACGCGCCATTCGGTCTCACGCGTGGTATTGCCCATGCGCAAGCGAAGACTGCCGCTCCAGCGCTGGCGTCCTTGCAGGCAGCGGGTCAGTTCGGCGAGCGCCTCGTCCTGGCCCTCGGCAAAGCATCCGTCCAGCCGGCCGCTGACCTGGCTGGGGTCGAGCAGGCGTTCAAAGGCATGGTTGCTTTCATGGACCGATAACGATGCATCGATCACCGCGATCGGGGCCGCGATATTGGCGAAGATGTCGTGAAAACGCTCCTCGCTTTCGCGTAACGCCGCTTCGGTATCGCGCACTCGCAAAAGCGTACGCAAGGTGGCGCGCAGAACATCCGGGTCGACCGGATGCACCAGGTAGGCATCCGCGCCGGCATCCAGGCCGGTGATCATGTCGCCGGTGGCGATGGCCGCGGCCGATACGTGGATCACCGGGAGCAGCATGGTACGCGGTGATCCGCGCAATTTGCGTACGATGTCGAAGCCACTGATGTCGGGAAGATTAACGTCGAGGATCAACGCGTCGGGCATGGCGACTTCGAGTTTGGTCAAGCCCTCTTCACCGGTGCTGGCTTCGTCGACGTGATAGCCGTGATGCTCGAGCATGCGCTTGATGGCACCGCGCGTTTCTTCGTTGTCATCGATGATCAATAGGTTGGTATTGACCGGCATCACGCATTTCCTCGGATGTTGCTACCGGGTATTGAGTGGAATAAGGCGCCGCACCGGCATGGTGAATTTTTCCATGCCGAGGCGACCATAATGCAAATCAGCAATCGCCGAAATAGCGACACACAGGAGGGGCGCCACGAAAACGTTATCTTGGCAGCTTTGTTGTCGACGGTGTTCGCGCCGCCCATATGAGTGGCTGGTTTGACGAAACCTTCACGAGGTTCAGGGGCTGTGGACGTGAAGTTTTGCGAACGCCCGGTGCAGGTATTGGAGCAGGCTTGCGTCGACAAACGAGCCCGCCATCAGCTCGGGTTCGTTGTCATGTGCCTTGCGAAAACGAAGGTGGGTCTGCGGATCGTCGCCGGCGTAACTGCGAAACAGCTCCATCCAGCGTTTGGCCAGCGCCTGCACCGCGGGTTCTTCCGGTGGGGTCCCCATGGCCATCTGCTCCCGCAGGGCGGCGACCAGAAGAGGCCAGTCGTCCATATGCGTGGGATAGTGCTCGCGCATGAAGGCCAGTTCCTGCGGCTCGAGATAACGGGCGTAAATGGCCAAGCGGCCTTCCATTACCGCCTGGCGAACAAACTTCTGTACCTCAGGTGTAATACGGCTCGACACCTGCAAGGCAGGCTCGCTTGCATGCATCTTGTCCAGGCGGCTGAGAAAATCCGCGTTGTTGCCGGTATCTCGTTGCAGGGTGCGCATCCAGCGCAAGCCCAATATCTGCGCCTCATGCGCGTCCGGGGGTACCTGTCGATCGATCATGCTTTGCACCAGGTCGACCATCGCCGACCACTCAGCCTGAGCATCGGCATCGTTGAGCAAGGGAAAGCGACTCAGTTCTTCGGGTGAGAAGTAATTTTCGTACATGTTCATCAGCTCCAGCGTGTCCAGCCATTGGGCCAGGTCGGGGGCCTGTCCTGCCGCCAGCTGCGTACGCAGCTCGATCAGCTGCCGCTTGAGCCGAAGCGCCTGCGTCAGCTCACGCTCGATGTGCGTGAGTTGACGGTCGATCACCTCGGTCAAGGGTACCTGCGGCCCGGACAGGGTATTGCCGATGTCGGCCAGGCTCAGGCCCAACCGCCGCAACGCCTGGATTCGGTGCAGGCGTTCGATATTCGTGCGGTCGTAAAGCCGGTAGCCGGCATCGGAGCGCGACGAAGGAACCAGCAGGCCGATGCTGTCGTAATGATGAAGCGTGCGGATGGTCAGGCCGCTACGCTTGGCAAGTTCACCTACGCTCAACAACATGCCGCTTCCTCCGCCGTGGCTGGAGCGACAACTTAAGCCCTCACGTTGCGTGAGGGTCAAGCATTTCGTTCATTCATCCTGGATACGCGAGGTATCCCGGGTGTCCGGCATGATCAGGTAGACCACCAGTGAGCAGGCGATACATGCCGTCACGTACCAATAGAAGCCATGTTCGTAGCCGATCTGGCGAAACCACAAGGCAACGTATTCGGCGGTGCCGCCAAAAATGGACAGCGTCAACGCATAGGGCAGACCCACGCCGATGGCACGGATCGATGTGGGAAAGAGCTCGGCCTTCACCACCGCATTGATCGAGGTATAACCACTGACGATCACCAGGGCGAGCATGATGAGCGCAAACGCCCCCCACCAGCTGGTGGTGTGTTGCAATGAGGACAGAATGGGATAGGTACATAGCGTGCCAAGTACGCCGAAGACGATCAGCACCGGGCGGCGCCCGATGCGGTCGGACAAGGCGCCAACCAGCGGTTGCAGCAAGGCGAAGATAAAAAGCGTGGCGGCCGAGATCGATGTCGCATCGGCCTTGCTCATGCCGACGCTGTTTACCAGGTACTTCTGCATGTAGGTGGTGTAGGTATAGAACGCCACCGTGCCGCCGAGAGTCAGGCCTACTACGGTCGCCACCTCGCGTGGATGACGCATCAATTCGCGCAGCGGGCTGCGTTTTTTCGTGGACTTTTCCTGTTCGAACGACGTGGTTTCGTTCATTGTTCGACGGATGAAGATCGCCACGACGGCAAGCAACGCGCCGATAAGAAAGGGAATGCGCCAGCCCCAGTCGTGCAACTGTTCTGGCGTCAGCAGGAACTGCTGTAGTACGACCAGCAACAGCAGCGCGACCAATTGTCCCGAAACCAGGGTGACGTATTGCATGCTCGACCAGAAGCCACGGCTGGCCTTGGGCGCCATTTCGCTCAGATAAGTTGCCGATGTGCCGTATTCGCCGCCGACCGAGAGCCCTTGCAGGAGGCGTGCGGTTACCAGCAGTATCGGTGCGGCGACGCCGATCGTTTCGTAGTTGGGGGTCAGTCCAATGATCAGTGACCCGCCGCTCATCATGCCGACGGACACCAGTAAGGCTTTCTTGCGTCCCAGCCGATCGGCGACATGGCCGAGCAGCCAGCCGCCCAGGGGACGCATGAAAAAGCCCACGGCGAAAACGGCCGCGGTGTTCATCAGCTGCGATGTCTCGCTGTCTGCAGGGAAGAATGCCGCGGCGAAGTACAGCGAGAACGCTGCATAGACATACCAGTCGTACCACTCGACAAGGTTACCTACGGAGCCGGAAAGGATGGAGCGCAGGCGTTGCGCATGGGTAAGCGGCGTGGCGCTCGAGTAAGCAGTGGATTGCAAATCGTTCTCCTGCGATCCGGATGTGTGAGTGTGATTCAAAAATGCAACTGCGCACGCATTTCGAAAATGCGCTCGCGCCGATCCAGGCCCTGGCGTCGCGCGTGTGCGAATACCTGGTTGGCCTGAAGCTTGAGATGGCGCTTGAAGTACCAGTTCACGCCCCATGTCACATTGTGCTGGCGACCACCGCGGATGGCGCCGTCGTCCAGATCGATCGCGCTGTAGCGCAGCAGCAGTTCCCACGCACCGCCTGCACGGCCTGGGGCGATGTTGCCGACCTGACCGTTGCCGACGATGCTGTGGAAATACGGACGGGACTCGCCGGTAAGCACATAGCTGCCGAAGACGTAGTAACCGCTGCTGGTGAAGCCGGGGTGCCCGTCGCGCAGTGCGCGTACCCTCAGATACTCTCCCTGAAGCGATGCCGGCCCGCGGATCCAGAGCGCTTCCAGCCCCTGGCGATGCACGCTGCGTACATGGTCGATCATCCCGGTATCGACCATCGGTGCGGGGATGAAGCCTGCTTCGGGGCGAGTCTGCCAGCGTATGCCAGGTTCGTTGCGCAGGCCGCGACCATCGGTGGTAGCGCGTGGGCGGTCGATCGACCAGGACGTGCCCATGTGCAATACGTCGTGGCTTTCGTTGATGGGCACCCATGCCGCATGTGTGCCGGCCGAATGCCCCTTGTTGTCGCCCTGCAGATCGCCGCTGAGGTAGTAGCCGACGTCGAGCAGGACGTGCTTGCGCTCCAGCGACCAATCCAGACCTGTACGACGATTGTGGAAGAACGCCTGCATCGGCAAAGAGAATTCCACAAAACTGCGCGTGCGCGATGGCGTCAGTGATTCGAAGCCGAACGGCACGCGTGCGTGGCCGATCCGGAACCGTCCGATATCCGTGCCAAACAACCAACTGCTTTGTACTGCGAACGTGGCGTCGAGCCATCGCCTAGACTGGAAGTCCATGTATACAAAACTGTCCCATCTACCGGGATCGATCAAGCGGAAACCGAGCTCCTTGCGACGGTGCGTCTGCTCACTCTGTGAGCCGCTATCGCCCTGGGTGCGATTGAAGTCGTAGTTGTAGGAGCCGGTGGCGACCAGACGCGTATCGCCCCAACGAATGGAGGGCGGCCAGAGTTCGGCCTCGGCGGCCTCGGCACTCGCGCACAATGAGAAGAGAGCGAGCACTCTCCGAGTGAACGTCCATGTCATGCTGTCATCCTTATTGCAGCTCCACAGTTGGCCGACAATGCAGCCAACTCGTCGCCTCATCCAAGGCGAGCCGTCATCCTAACTAAATTGCGTGGCAAGCGTATAGTTTTTGATGCCACCTGCTCTATTCGAGTGAATACGAAAAGCTCAGGCCATAGCGAGGGTAGCTTTCCCCAGGCACATGATCGCCGATGGCCTGTGCCGCGGATACATCGACGTTGTAGTGCTTGCCATCGCTCAGGCGTAGGCCGAGCGCGAACGTCCTTAGTGTGTCGAGTGGCAGCTCAGTACCGTGCAGATAGACGCGCGCGATTTGCGTTACCGCATAGGGCGTCAACGATTTGAACCATTTGTACGACGACACGAAGGGACGGTTGAGCTCGAACGACGCGCCCCAGCCGCTGTCGCCGGACACGCTGCCTGGATCGTAGGCAAGCCCGAAGCGCGGACCGCCGAAACTGATCTGTTCGCCCGAGGGCAGGTGATTGTGGCTGTACTGCCCGGCAAAGCTGACGACCGTGCCCCAATGCTTGCCCCAACTGTCGCTCTGCGAAGCATTCACGTCGTAACGAGTGAACCTGGTGTCGGTCAGTTCGCCGGGGATGATCGCCACATTGCTGAGAATATCGCTTTGTGCGCCGAGCCCGTTCAAGCCTTGGCCGATGCTTACGCTTACTTTGCGTACGCGTTTGGTGCTTGCCTGTATGAAATCCAGATCCAGGTGCAACACGCGTACCCGCGTGCGCAACTGCAGCGACACGCCGGTCAACTGGTTGAAGTACATGTCGTCCTGGTTTGAGCCGTACAGGCCTGCGCCCGCCACCAGGCTGCGTGTGGGGCCAAGCAGCAGGGGATAGGTGAAGCCCAGTCCCAGATGGTCCTGGCGCAGGCGGTGGCGCAGATAGGCAGGCAGTACGTCGTCGTTGATATCCGGATCGCCGTAGAAATACGAGCCGTCCAGCTTGCTCATGAAACCGTCGGAGCCGAGCATCTGCGAATAGCCTGCTGCATAGAATTCCTGTTGCCCACGGCCATGGGGAAACATCACCGATGCATTGAATTGCTCGGCCATGGGCGTCAAGCCATTGACGAGGCCGTTGACCAGGCCTTGTACGCCAGGATGGTTGAAGTCGATGCCGCTGGTGGCGTTGTAGCGTTTGTGCTGGACCTGCAGTTGCAGGCGTGTTGCGCCATCGGTTGTTGTAGGCGCTGGAACATTGGCGGCGATCTTTGCGCCAGGCAGCATGCCCAGTACCTGGATGTAACGCTCGAACGTCGCCCGTTTCAGCGGCCGGTCGGTGGTGATGTGGCGTGCGATTGCACGAATCTTGCGCTCCATGTTGCCAGCATCGCCGGTGATATCTACCGCCGCGACATAACCTTCAACGGCGACGACCTTGACCACACCCTGTTCGAAGGTCTGCCCAGGGATGTAGCAGAACGACAAGGCGTAACCGTGCTGTTGATAGAGCTTGCTGCACGCATCGGCTGCGGCGACCAGGTCGGCGACGCGCACGGTTTTCCCGGTCAACGGCTTGAACAAGGCTGCCACATCGTCGAAGGGGATCGAATGCACGCCGGCAATATCGACGCGCGACGGCGTCAGTGTGCTCGCGAGCAGAGCGGCCAGTTGTGGATTCTGTTGTTGCTGCACATTGAGCGTGATGCTCGGCTGTGCGGCTGGTGTGTCGACGCGCGGCAACGTTTGTAGTGGATTGGCAACCGGTGGTCTCGCTTGCCCCCAGGCACCGGTCGCCATGGTGGCGGCCAGCGTCGCACCCAGCCATTTCCTCATATGACGCGCTCCTTGAAATCCCACGGGTATGACCACGCATGCTCGGGATGCATGGCGAGGATCGACGGGCCTTAAAAAAAGAGGCGGCCAGTGGCCGCCTCTTTTGAGTCACGGCTACTTCTTGCGGCCGCCTAAGATGCCAAGGCCGAGCAGACCGCCCTGGTTCTTGTCGTCGGATCCGCCGTTGAGGCCACTGGTCAGTCCGCCGGTCAATCCGCTCAAGCCGGTTGGTCCAGAGGTCGCGCTGGCTAGTCCGTTGACAACGGTGTTGAGTGCCTGTGTCACCGGTTGCAGCGGACCGGTAGTGACCGCGGCGGTGACACCAGTGCCGACAGTCGACACTGCTCCACCGACTGTGCCCACGACATTGCCGACACCGGCGGTGACCGGGTTGAGCGGCGCCAATGGACCACTTCCGATGCTGGCCACAGTGGCGCCCACACCCGTCACGGCCTGACCGGCCCCGGTTACACCGCTACCGGTACCTGCAAGGGTCACACCGACGGGATTGGCGATGCTGCCCGATTGCCCGAGGCCCGCCGTCACGCCGCCACCGATCGTGCTGACTGCACCGCCCAACGTCTCCACACTGCCGCCGAGCAATTGCCCGGTCTGGCTGGTGCCGCCGGGTAATGGTGCCGAAGCGATCCCAGCACCGATGCCGCTCACCAGTCCGCCGACGCCACTGGTCGCGCCACCGCCAGCCTGCGAGACGGCCGCCACCAGGTTGGTTGGGCCGCCGCTGCTGCCATTGCCATTGGTCTGGCCGAGCGTAAGCACCGGCGTGACAACATTGCTGAGGCCTTGCGTCAGCTGGTTGACCGCGCCTGTGCCAAGCACATGGCCGAGCGTGCCGCCGCCCTGGTTAACACCTTCGCCGAGCGTGGATACGGTCGTTCCGACCAGAGAGGTAATCGGCGCGATCGGCGATCCCTGGAAGTCGCCCACCGCCTTGACGGTCTGACCGAGATCGTTGACCGCGGTGCCGGTGGAACCGACGACGCCACCCAGGCTGTTGACGGTCACGCCGACAGGGTTGGCGATATTGCCGGTCTGGCCGAGGCCATCGACAACGCCATTGCCAAGCGTACTGACCGCGCCGCCAAGATTGCCGACAACACCACCGAGTCCTTGCGTGACGCCGTTGCTACCACCCAACAAGGTCTGCTGGGGAATCTGCGCGCCGATACCTGAAATGGTGCCGCCGGCATTGCCTACGATCGTGCCGACGCCGGTCACGATGGTCCCGAGGACGCCATCTGGGGGAGGTGTCCCGCCGCCGCCTGTGCCGCCGCCGGTTCCGCCA
>Ga0207695_10001832_pt1 | contig 33396 bp, 34 predicted proteins | sample KBSC54metaG_FD_184354 | JGI IMG/M metagenome (GOLD analysis project Ga0207695, IMG submission 184354) | Corn rhizosphere microbial communities from Kellogg Biological Station, Michigan, USA - KBS C5-4 metaG (SPAdes) (version 2) | ecosystem: Host-associated > Plants > Roots > Rhizosphere > Soil... | reverse complement strand
CATGAAACCGCTTACCAACGCCGTTCAGTACCTCGGCAGCCAGCTGCGCCAGATCGGCCTGTTCATCGCACTGATCGTGATCGTGGTGTTCTTCCAGATCACCACGAACGGCATCACGCTGGCCCCGATCAACGTGTCGAACCTGGTCGTGCAGAACAGCTACATTCTGATCCTCGCGGTGGGCATGGTGATGGTGATCATCGCCGGCCACATCGACCTCTCGGTCGGGAGCGTGGTGGCCTTCATCGGCGCGATGGCCGGCGTGATGATGTCCCAGTGGCACCTTCCGTGGCCGCTTGCGGTGCTGTTCTGCCTGCTGATCGGAGCCCTGGTAGGAGCTTGGCAGGGATTCTGGATCGCCTACTTCGGCATCCCGGCCTTCATCGTCACCCTGGCGGGCATGCTGGTGTTCCGCGGCGCAGCGCAGATCGCGTTGGGCAACCAGCAGATCTCGTTCTTCCCGATCGAGTTCCGCGCGATCGGCTCGGGATTCCTCCCCGCATTCGGCAGCACCGGCTATGAGCCGTTGACGCTCATCATCGGGGTCGTCGCGAGCCTCGCGATCATCGCGAACGCCGCGCGGCAGCGGATGGTGCGCCGCAAGTACAACCTCGAAGACGAGCCGATCTGGTGGTTCGTGGTCAAGCTGGCGTTCCTCATCGGGCTCGTGCTGACCGTCGCGTTCCTGCTGGCGAGTTACAACGGCACGCCGATCGTGCTCGTGATCCTCGGGGTGCTCGTGGTGGCGTACACCGTCGTCATGCAGCGCTCGGTGTTCGGCCGGCACATCTACGCCATCGGGGGGAACCTGAATGCCGCCGCCCTGTCGGGCATCAAGACGAAGCGGGTCACCTTCCTGCTCTTCGTCAACATGGGCGTGATCGCGGCGCTCGCCGGCATCGTCTTCACCGCCGGCCTGAACCTGGCCGGGCCGCAAGCGGGAACCGGCTTCGAGTTGGATGCCATCTCGGCGGTCTTCATCGGCGGCGCGGCGGTCACCGGTGGTATCGGCACGATCCCCGGAGCGATCATCGGTGGTCTGATCATCGGCGTGCTGAACAACGGCATGTCGATCCTCGGGGTCGACAGCGACTACCAGCTGCTCATCAAGGGTCTCGTGCTCCTCGCCGCGGTCGCCTTCGACGTCTACAACAAGCGGCGGTCGGTCGGGCGCTGAGTCCGGCCGGCCACCACGCGGTGCAGGAGGCGTGGCATGATCGGCCCATGGTCGAAGTGGGCTACGTCTCGTACACCGTCAGCGCGGAACGCCTGGCGCGCGTCGGCGCGGACTTCGATGCCGAGGCGATCGACGACGCCATCCTGGCGCAGTTGAATGCCGCGGTCGCGCCGTTCGTGGTCGTGCAGCGCGACGGCAAGGTCTTCGCCGACGAGGACGCCGCCGACGACGCGCGGCAGATCGACTGGAACGAGCTGCTCGACCAGATCGATATCGACCAGCTGATCGCCGATCACCCGCCGCACCGCTGAGAGCCGGTTTTCGCCCTACTTTCGACGCCGAGAGTACGAAGAAGTGCGTACTCTCGGCGTCTACTGCGGTTACGCGTCGACCGTCTCGCTCGCCTGCTCGCGGCGCGGCAGCTTCCAGCCGGGACGCACGAAGTGGCAGGTGTAGCCGTTCGGGTACTTGCGCAGATAGTCCTGGTGCTCATCCTCGGCCTGCCAGAACGGGCCGGCCGGTGTGACCTCGGTGGTGACCTTGCCGGGCCAGAGGCCGGAGGCATCCACGTCCTTGATGGTGTCGAGCGCGACCTTCTTCTGCTCCTCGCTGGTGTAGAAGATCGCGGAGCGGTAGCTGGTGCCCACGTCGTTGCCCTGACGGTTCAGGGTCGACGGGTCGTGGATCTGGAAGAAGAACTCCAGGATGTCGCGGTACGAGATCAGCTTCGGGTCGAAGACGATCTCGACCGACTCGGCGTGCGTTCCGTGGTTGTAGTAGGTGGCGTGCGCGTTCGTGCCGCCTGAGTAGCCGACGCGCGTCGAGATCACTCCCGGTCGCGCGCGCAGCAGCTCCTGGGCTCCCCAGAAGCAGCCGCCGGCGAGCACCGCGGTCTCGTAGCCGGGGGTCATGGTGATCGATCCGTCATCCGTGGTCATGGTTACGCCTCCTGGGCGGTGGTCGAAGTGGTGAAGAGGTGCGCGAACTCGCCGTAGCCGGCGCTCTCGAGCTCGGTGGCCGGGATGAAGCGCATCGCGGCCGAGTTGATGCAGTAGCGCAGGCCGCCCTGGTCCCGGGGGCCGTCGTCGAACAGATGACCGAGGTGGCTATCGCCGTTCTTGGAGCGGACCTCGATGCGGGTCATGCCCCAGCTGCGGTCCTTCTTCTCGACGATGTTGTCCGGGTCGAGCGGCACCGTGAAGCTCGGCCATCCCGAACCGCTCTCGAACTTGTTGATCGAGGCGAACAGCGGCTCGCCCGACACGATGTCGACGTAGATCCCCTGTTCGTGGTTGTCCCAGTACTGGTTGCGGAACGCCGGCTCGGTGGCCGCTTCCTGGGTGACGCGGTACTGCTCGGGGGTCAGCTTCTCAACTGCCTCTGCGGTCTTCGCGTAGTGGGTCATCGGGGGTCCTCCCTGGTGAATGCACCGCTGGCTGCGGCGTCATGATGTTCAACACCCGACCCCGCGATTAAGTTCCGGGCTTCGACGACTTCTCGATCAGGGCCTGGATGCGCGCCCGGGTGTCCGGATGCGCCGCATAGCTGGTGATCGAGACCGCCTCGTCGTCGAGGTGGCGGCGGTACCCCGCTAGCGCCGGAGCCCCGAGCAGCTTCTTGGTCGCACCGAGCACCTGCACCGGACCGCCGACCAGGCGTGCGGCGAGTTCGTCGGCGCGCGCGTCGAGCTGCTCGGGCTCGAGCAGCTCGGCGACGAGCCCCCAGGCGTGGGCGTCGGCCGCGCCCACCGGCATTCCGGTGAGCACCATCGCCGAGGCACGCTTGCTGCCGATCGCGGCCGGCAGCAGGTACGACACCCCGGCGTCCGGCGTGAGCCCGATGCCGAGGTACGCGCCGTGGAAGCTGGCGCGGGTCGATGCGAGCACGATGTCGCAGTTGAGCACGAGTCCCAGGCCGGCGCCCGCCGCGGCGCCGCCGACGACCGCGATCACGACCAGCCGAGACGCGCTGAAGGCGTACATCGCGTCCTGCAGCGCGGTGACCATCCGCTGCTTCAACTCCGCATCCTCGGCGGCGCGGGCGAGACCGTTGAGATCCCCGCCTCCGCAGAACACCCGGCCGGCGCCGCGGACCACGACCACGTGGCAGTCGGGGTCGGCCTCGGCATCCCGGATCGACTGGAGCAGCGCCTCCATCATCTCGAGGCTCATCGCGTTGCCCAGCGCGGGGCGGTTGAGGGTGATCGAGGCGACCCCGCCCTCGAGCGAGAACAGCACGACCGGCTCTGTCATGTGATGAGCGTACGGCGCTGCGACCGTCAACTCGCCTCCGGGCGGTGCGCAAGCGTCGCGTCGGCGATCTCGATCCCGCGCGGCTGAATCGACGCGATGTTCAGCTGCTCCAGAAGGGCCGGGTCGAGCTTGATCGGGTCGGCGCCATCGAACTTGTAGTGCAGATCGGTCTCGGCGTTCAGCCAGACCGAACTGCGGCCGTCGCCGATCGAGATCGAGTCGGTCCACGAGATCAGAAAGCCCTCTCCGCGCCGCATCTTGGCGGTGACCACGGCGCGCAGGTGCGCCAGGATGCGGTCGTCGATCCGGATCGGCGTGCGATCACCACCATAGAAGAGAGTGCCCATCGACGCGCCCGGGTCAGCGCCCGCGCGGGCTGTGCGCGAGGGTCGCGTCGGAGAGCTCGATGCCGCGCGCCTGGATCGACTCGACGTTCATCTCGTCGAGCAGCGCCGAGTCGAGCTTGGGCGGTGTGCCGCCGTCGAACTTGTAGTGCATGTCGCAGTTGGGGTGGACCCAGACCGAACTGCGGCCGTGGCCGACCTCCGCTGAGTCGGTCCACGAGATCAGGAACCCCTCGCCACGGCGCATCTTGGCGGTGACCACCGCCTTGAGGTGAGCCAGGATGCGGTCGTCGATCCTGATCGGAAGACGACTGGCTCCGTAGAAGAGCGTTCCCACCTGTGCAACGTCCGTTCGATCGGTCCGGACGCCCAGCGCGGCCCGTGCTCCGATACTCTTCCGAGATCCGTCGCGGCACAACCCCCTTGACTCGGCTTGCCGCACCCCGAATCGTGGAAGGCGTGAAAAGGCTTCTGTATGCCGGGGGATCGTTCTTGACCGGGGACCACATCGCCGATGCGGTGCTCGACTATGCCGCCGAACTGGCGAACGCCGGCAAGGCGGTCAGGCTCGACGTGCCGGCGCTCGACCTGGAGCAGCATCCGGAATGGGTCTCGATGGTCGTCGGACCGGCGAGCCAGATCTTCGCGGAGCCCGTCTCGGTCGGGCAGGAGATGGAAGACGAGACCTTCATCGCCGAACTGCGCCGCAAGACCAGCGTGCTGAGGAGCAAGTCGGGCACGGGCGACGGCGGAGACGCCGCGGCATTCGCGGCGCCGTAGCCGGGAGGACCCGGTCGGGGCGCTTCGTGTCTACGCGCTGAGCCAGCGCTGCCAGGCTTCCGGCAGACGCATCGGCGGCTGTTCGGCGCCCTCCCCGGTGGACTGCTGGCCGTAGATGGTCGCGAGCGGCCAGCGCTGCCCGTTCTCATCGTGATAGTCCAGGCGCGACTGCAGTTCGCTCCCCGCCGCCAGTTGGCGAGTGAGCCGCTTCAGGTAGCGACCGAGGTACTCCTCGTCGGCTGGAAAGACCGTGCCATCCGCCGACTCGGTGGCGATCGTGTCGCCGCTCGATCCGGCGAAGCGCGAGGTGCCGCTCGCCGCGAACATGCTGTCGCGGATCTCGAGCAGACGACGAGTGCTCGCCGCCCAGTTCTTGACGTCTTTCGCCGAGATCGTGCTCCAGGGCGGGGGAGTCAACTCGGGACCCTGGAGCGCGTCCACGGCATCCGCCGAGGTGGCGGAGATCTTGAGGCTCTGCGCGATCTCGACCGCGAGATGCTCCAGGCGCGAGGCCTGAACCGTCACCTCGCCGAGCTGTTTGAGCAGCACCTCATTGGCGTGCCCGGAACCGACGGCGGGCAGGGGGGAATCGATGCTCATGCGCCGATCCTTTCAGAAGGAAAGGAATGCCCGAAGGGCCTTTCCCTCCGCCCGTCCGGGCTCTATGCTTCCGCCCTTTCGGCGCGGAAACGGCCGGCGGGGCTGAGCCCACCGGCCGCGTCATTTCCGCGGGGTCAGACGGTCGTGCGTCGTCCCGAGATGACCCGGACGAGCCACACGATCACGGCGATGATCGCCAGCACCAGTCCCACCCAGAGGAGGAAGTTGAGCGACTGGACGAAACCGCCCGTCAGCAGCAGCACGACCGCGACGACTCCGATGATGATCAACAGGATGTTCATGATGTCCTCTTCCTTCCTCCGCGTCTGCGCCGCCGGCTGTGCCGGCCACGTCGAACGCGGTGTTCCACCCATCGCACACCGGATTCCGCTTCGCACCACCTTCTGCCAGGCAACATCCAGGGGCTTCGATTCGGGTGCGGGATGAGGCCCGGCGGCTAGGCTCGGGCGGAGCGGAGGTGTCAGATGGCGAACGGCAGCACAGGCGACGACGGGGCCGCGATCGACCCCCGATACGACCCGGCGTTCCAGCGCGGTTTCGACGGCGAGGTCGCGACCGGACCCCGTGGGCAATCGACCCTGCGGCGCACGGCCGCTGTCAACCCGGCGCCGGCGCGGATGTCCGCTCAACGCGCCGAGCCGGTCGAACCGGCGACCGACGAGCCCGAGCCGCTGTCCACTCCGGCTCCGGCGACGGATGCCCCGGCCCCCGCAGCGTCGGACGACAGTGCCGGAGTGGTGACGAGTCCGCGAGAGCTGATCCGGAACCCGTTCATGATCGCGCTCGCCGCTCTCGGCGCCCTGCTCATCCTGGTCGGTGCGATCTGGGCGTACGAGGGATTCGCCGCCATCGTCAAGAACGGCGGCACCCGCAACGAGGTCGAGTTCTGGGCGGCGCAGACCATGTCGTTCGGCGCCCCGTTGGCCATCGTGGTCGGCCTGGCGATCGCGGCGGTGCTGCTGGTGCTGTTCGGCCGCAGCTGGCAGCGCAGCCGTGCCGACCACGGCTAGCGGTGCTCGCGCCGCCACACCAACTTGAGCGCCGACCAGTCGTGGTCGAGGGCTGCCACCTTCACGTCCACCAGGCGGCGTGCCAGGGCGGCGTCCCGCACGACCGAGTCGCCGAGATCGCTGACGTGACCGGCGGCCTTGCGGGGCCAGGCGATCCACAGGGCGCCGGCGGGAAAGACGCGCTGCTCCTGCTCCACGAGAGCGGGTTCGAGCTCGGCGGCCGCGCGCACGAAGACCAGCACCACGTCGGCGGGCGCTGACTCGGAGACCTCGGCTGCGGCATCCGGAGTCGTCTCGAACCGCCAGCCCGAGTCGGCGCCGATGACCGACCAGCGCGCGCCGGGCACGATCCCGAGCTTGCGCAATTGCGGGGTGCCGGAGCCGAGGTCGGCCACTCCTACTTCTTGTCGTGCGGCTCGGCTGCGTCGTCGGCGGTCGCGGGCGGGATCGGCTCGTCGTTCAGAATGAGGCCCGACTGCGGCGCGGGCGGAGCCGGCACCGAGGGTGCGGCGTTCTCGCCGTACTGCGGGTTCGGGTTGGGCACCGGCGGGGTGCTCGTCGCATCCATCGTCTGCGGCACGCGGGTCTGCATGAACGCGTTGCGCAGGATGCCGAAGCAGCCGAGCGCGCCGAATGCGGCCGCGATCAGCAGCTGGATCAGCGCGGAACCGGTCGTCATGCTCGCGAACACGATGCTCCAGAACCGCGGCGCGAGCAGCGATTCGGGGATGCTCGCGCCGGTGACGCGCGAGTACTCGCCCACCAGGTCGACGGCGAAGCCCGAGACGAAGGCGATGATCAGCGTGCCGATCGTGATGACAGCGATGGCGATCGCACCCGAGCGGGTGACTCGTCCTCCGGAGCCGAAGCGGTACAGCCGTGCGGCCAGGTAGGCGATGCCGAACGAGACGATCGACGCGACGAAGCCGAAGCCCCACAGGACGTCCCAGGCGATCACGCCCGCGGGCACCGCGACCAGCGCGAAGATCACGCCTCGCTGGAGGTTCTCCGACGGCAACGAGGACGGCGAGGGCTGGGTCATGCGGTCCACCCTAGCCAGCGCAGCCCGGCCGGTCCGAAAAATACTTGCCGGCGCTGTCAACCCAGAACGCGGCTGCCGCGTCGTAGCTATGTGAACGCACCTGTGGCTGAACGCACCCGCGTGGACTTGGACGCCTTCGTGGCGAACGAGTACCCGAAGGTCGTGGCCGCCGTCGGCATGATCACGGGCAACCGGCAAGACGCCGCAGACGCCGTGCAGGATGCGATCGTCGGGTTCCTGGCGAAGCCGCCGACCCGCGAGATCACCAATGTGGCCGCCTGGATCACGGTGGTCGCCAGCAACCGTGCGCGCGATATCCGCCGCTCCCGGGCCGCCGAGTCGCGTGCTCTGGCCAAGGTCGGCGTGGACGACGAGAGCGTGGATGCCGCGACCGACTCGCTCGACATCGACGTGAAGGCCGCGATCGAGAAGCTGCCGCTGCAGCAGAGACAAGTGTGCGTGCTCCATTACCTGCTCGACCAATCGGTGGACACCATCGCCGAAGGTCTCGGGGTGAGCGAGGGCACGATCAAGACCCAGCTGTTCCGCGCGCGAAAAGCGCTTGCGGCGCAACTGAGAAGGGAGGATCACCATGGCTGAGTTCGATGCACTCGATGAACTGCTGAGCGGTTCACTGAAGCGCGCCGCGCAACCCGGTGACTCCGCCGGCGTCGCCGACACCATCCGCGCCCGGGTGGCCGCCGGTGACGTCGGCACCCCGGCCCCATCGTCGGGAGCCGCTCCTGGATTCGGCGGCGGGCCGGCCGGCTGGCTGCCCTGGGTCGGCGCGATCGTGGTGCTCGGGCTGGTCGGCGGCACCCTCGGCGCGACGGGTGCCTTTGGACATCCGATCCAGAAGGTGACCGTCGCGGTCAACTCGATCTTGATGCCGCCGACCGTCAACGCGACCTCCTGCCCCGACGGGCCGGTCGTCGCTTCGGTCGAGCGCGGATCGCGCGTTGTCGCTCTCGCCCGCAACGCCGATGGGAGCCAAGTGCAGGTGCGCAACCCGCAGAATGTGACCCAGCTGGTCTGGGTGCCGACCTCGCAGGTGGATGCCGACACGGGTGAGGCGGCCGTCTCGAGCCTTCCGCTCGGTGCAGGCTGCCCCACACTATTCGTCGCACAGCCGCAGGTCGTCGTGCCGGTTACGCCGGTGGCGCCGACCCCCGGCAAGCCGAAACCGCCGGTGAAGGACACGACACCGCCCACCGAGGGGAAGCCGACGGCACTGGTCGAGAACTGCAAGACGACCATCACTGTCACGGCCAATGACAACGTGGGAGTCACCTCGGTCTCGCTCAGCTGGACCGGCACCAATACCGGGTCCGGTTCGATGAACTCCATCGGCGGCGGCAAATGGCAGAAGGTGTTCCTCACCGGCATGCACGACGGCAGCACCACGTTCGCCGCCGTCGCTCGCGACGCGGCGGGCAACGCCAGCAGCGCCAACTCCGTGACCGCCATCCTCCAGTGCCTGATCTGAGGCAGACCATGACTATCCCCAAGTGGCTCCTCCCCGTCCTGTCGATCGTGGCCGCGCTCGCGGTCGGCGTGGCCGCGACCCTGCTCGGGATGCGGTTCGCGTCGGCCGACGTGCAGTCCTCGCCCAGCAAGACCTCCACTGCTCCGCTGTACGCGCCGGTTACCGGCTCCGGGCTCAGCCCGGCGGTGGGTACGCAGACCGGGACCCTCCCCGGAAGCTCACCCACCCCGATGACCGGTGCGCGGCAGCAGTTGATCAACGACGTGCTGCATTCGCCAAATCCGGCTGCCACCATCCGCGAGGAGACAACGGGCGGATCTGCCGGGTCTGGAGGCGAGTCCGGGTCGGCGCCCGCTCCGGCCCCCGCCGCCGATCCGTGCTCGCCCAGTTCTGGAGAACCGCCGGCTGGATGCCCTGCCGGGGTCCACGGAGCCATCTACGCCAGTCACATGATTCCGCCGTTCTGGCTCAATGCCATCGCCTTTCCGCACGCCACGTCGACCAGTTCGTCGACCCCGCGCTGCCCGGCGACGACCGCGGCGGGTCAGGTGACGATCGGTACGGCGTCCTCGGTGCCTGCCGATTTCACGATCACGTATTGGCCCACCGCCACCCCGGCCAACCGCCAGACCGCGACCTTCCAGAGCGACAGAGCTCAGATACCGGCCTTCAACGCCTATTACAGCGGTACGGCCACGGGTGTCTCGCCCACCGAATACGGGTGCAAGGTCTTGACGGTCGACGCGGGAACCGCATACACGGCACAGGTCGGCGGAGTCGATGACCTCGATCGCGTCGTGTCTCCTGTGACGGTCCTGTTCAACGGCGGCGGGCAGCCCACCCTGCACCCGCAACTCGAGGCGTACACGGTCGGCGGTAACCTCCTGTTCGCGTCGGCGCTTCACTCGGCCGACGAGATCGTGCGCATCAAAGCCATCACGCGCACCGCGGGGGCGGCGAACTGCGACGCCCCGGAAGCGTTCCCCGTGCACGGAAGCAGCGGAGACAGTGAGGTTCCGGCCAGTCAGCTCAACGACCACCGCATCCTGCCCGCCGACAACCAGCGCTGGACCGATGATTTCGTGGTGCCCGAGGGAACCGACTTCGTGTTGTGCGCCCGGTGGTACTCGAACTCCCACGCGGTCTGGGGTCGCACCGCTCCCAGCTACGAGTCGCGCCAGACCATCTCGAGCCCCGACATGTTGGAACCCACGGTCACGATGACCGCCATCGATCCCGATCCCAGCGTTGAGACGGTGACGGCGCAGTTCAACTCGGCGGCGGGGATCCTCTGCGGCCCCCTTGTCGTGTGGCACAAGTCGGCCGGCCACTCAGGCGGCCTCACGCTTCCCGTCACGGTCTGCGACTCGAGCCTGTACGGGGGCGGGGAGGGCCACTACTGGGACATGGTCGATGACGGCATCATGCACTTCCAGTTCCGGGTCGACTTCAGCAGCGACCTCTCGCCACAGTCCAGGCCGGACGGCTACTTCCCACTCGCGCGCCATTGCGTCGGTGAATGCGCCATTCCGGCACCGGCGGAGTATCGCCTTCCCTTGTTCGATAACACGAATCGAGCCGCGAACGGGGCGGTGACTCTCCGCATCAGCTACCGGCAGGGCAACCACAACGGGGCGGCCGACTGGGTCATGGGTTCCGCCCAGGGACTCTCGACCGGGCTGGCGCCCGCTGGGCCGCCGTCCTTCGACACGAGTGCCGTCCCTGTCGCCGGCCCGATCGACTACGGGCGTGTGTCGTCGTCGGCCATCATCCACATCACCTCGGATCGTTCTGTCGACTATTCGGTCACGGCGCGAGAGAACGACGGAGCATCCGGAAACTGCCTGCGGTCCGGAACGGGGACGGTGACAGGGCATCTCGACGCACCAGGCGACGTCACGGTCGATGGTCTGTGCCTCGGCACGGGGTACGACCTCGAGGTCACGTTGACCGACGCACATGGCTTGCGCTCGATCTGGGGAGTCCGCGGGGCCGATCCCAACGGTTGGTGGCCGGTCGGAAGCGTCGTCGTCACACCTGCCTTGGCGGGCACCATCCGGTTCGACTTCCGTCCATTCGGAAGCGGGCAGTCCGAGATCGGCGACGTCACGATGTCTCTGGGTACGGCGACTCTGATCGATGGGCGAAGTGCGCTCGAGCAGGCCTGCAGCACGGCGGGGGTATTCAACCTCCAGACGTCGGTGCCGAATGTGCACCTCGGTCAGCAACTGACCTTGCGCCTCGGGTACGACACGCAGGCGTCGGATTCCGGCAATCCGGGATGCCACCCGCAAAGTGGCGCGCCGCTGCACGCCGGCATGGCCGAGATCCCCGTGCAACTCACCCAGCTCTATGGCACCACGGATGGCTTGCTGATCACTCACCCCGGGGATGCCGACGGCGACTGGACGCTGCACCTGTGGTTCGACGCGGCGCCGCACAGCTGAGGCTGCCCAAGTAGCTCAGGCTCACTCAGGTCTGGCACACCGGACACCACGTCACCACGCGTTCCTGCCCGGCGCGGCCCAGCTCCCCACCGACCAGGGTCGTGCCGCAGCGCAGGCACGGCTGGCCGGTGCGGCCGTAGACCCAGGATCGGCGTCCGGGGCGGGTGTCGCCGGTCGTCACTCGCGGGAACCGGTCGCGGTTGGCGAGCAGCAGGCGGCGGGCGAGCGCGACGAGGGCGGCGGCATCCACCTCGACCATCGGCGTCGTGGGCAGGATGCCGCGCAGAAAGCACAGCTCGTTGGCGTACACGTTGCCGACTCCCGCCAGGTTCGTCTGGTCGAGCACGGCGACGAACACCGGATCGGCGGGGTGCGCCTCGAGTCGGCGGGTCGCCTCGGCTGCGGCCGCGTCGTTCCAGTCGGCGCCGAGCAGGTCGGGCCCGAGCCGGTCGGTGACGGTGTGCTCCTCATCGCGCGGCAGCAACTCGGTGGTGCCGAGCTCGAACCCGATCGAGGTGATGGATGCCGTGCGCAGCACCGCGCGCGCCTGGAAGGCCGGTTTCGGCCAGCGGGCGAGCGGGCGCACGAGGCGCCAGGTCCCCTCCATCTTGAGGTGGGAGTGCAGGCTCCAGTCGCCGATCCGATGGAACAGATGCTTGCCCACCGAGACCACCTCGTCCACGGTTTCGCCGGTCAGGTCAGCAGCGGCGAACTTCGGCACGCGCAGCTCGAAGCCGGTGAGGGTCAGGCCCGCGAGTGCCTCGTTCTGACGCTTCGCGGTCTGATAGACGGTGTCGCCTTCGGGCACTCCGGCCCTACCCTCGCAGCCGCAGGCCCTGCGGCGTCGGTGCGAATCCCGCTCGGACGAGCGCGTCGCCGAGCGCCGTGCCGACCGAGAACTCGCCGTCGATCTTCTCCACCCGCAGTCTGCCGCCACTGGCCCGTACGGTGCCGGCGAGCGACGCGGCGGCCGCGTCCCGGCCGGCTTCGTCGTCATCCGCCAGGAAGTCGAGCACGGTCTTGCCGCCGCGCTCCACGAAGAGCGCGAGGGCACCGTCGACCAGAACGACGAGCGCGCCGGCCTTGCGGCCCGGGCGGTGACCGCTGGGCGGGTCGGGCCAGCCGAGCGCGGCTCCGTACGGGTTGGCCGGGTCGCACGCGGCGAGGGTGAGCGCGACCCGCGGCTGTTCGCGCAGCTCGGCGGCCGCGGCATCCGGAGCGAAGGCGCGCAGGCGATCGACCGTTGCGGGCGTGGCGAACTGCGCGGCGCCGAGGCCCTCGATGAAGTAGCCGCGGCGGGTGCGCCCGGTCTCTTCGAGGCCGCTGAGCACCTTGTAGGCCAGAGCGAAGCCGCCGACCACGCCTTCGCTCACCACGGCGCCGCGCGTGACGACGCCGTGCCGTTCGAGCAGCTGCTCGGCAAGGGCAGTCGCACGCGGGGTCGTGGCGATCTCGATCTCGGGCAGCAGGCTCCAGCGACCCGCCACCGTGGGCGGCGCGCTGGCCGCGAGCTTGTCGGCGACGGATGCCGCAACTCGCGCTCGACCGCGGTACGCCCGGTTGCGCGGCGTCGCGCGCGCCCGGGTGGTGGTCGCGCCGAGCCGAGCCCGCAGCGGAGCCAGCGTGTCGTTGCCCACCAGCCCGGCCCACACCAGCTGCCAGAGCGCGGTCGCCAGAGTGACGTCGTCGACCTCGCCCGCCGGGGCGAGGGCCGCCGACAACTGCCGGAAGAAATAGGCGCCGCCCCCGGTGAGCGCCAGCAGGATGCGGTCGTGCAACTCGCTCGCATCGGTGAGACTCGGCTCTGCCAGAGTGAGCGACGCGTTGTCGGCGAGGTGCAGACTGAGCCAGCCATCGCCACCGGTCAATTCCCCGCGACCCGCCCACAGGACTTCGCCGGTGGTGGTCAGCTCGTCGAGCATCGCGGGGGAGTAGTCGCGGACGCGGCTCGGCAGGATCAGGCTCTCCCAGGCGGATGCCGGCAGTGCCACCCCGGCGAGCTGGTCGATCGCGGTCACCAGGCCGTCGATGCCGCGCAGACCGGGGCGCGGGGTGCTCGCCGCGGCCGCGGCGTCGAGCGTGCCGACCTTCTGCCAGTCGGGCAGGAACCGGCCGAGCGCGCTCTGCGGCACCGGCTCGACCTCCGACCGCAGCGCGGCCAGGCTGCGGCTCCGCAGACGTCGCAGCACCTCGGCGTCGACCCACTCCGACCCGGTCGCGCCCGGGCGGAAGTCGCCCTCGACGGCGCGCCGATCGGATGCCAGCCGGCGCAGCGCATCGGTCACCACCGCGACGCCCAGCCCGAGTCGCCCGGCGGCCTCGGCTGCCGGGAAGGGCGTGTGCGTGCGGGTGAAACGGCTCACCAGGTCGCCGACCGGATCCGAAACCGGGTCGAGGAAGACGCTCGGCACCCCGATCGGCAGCGGGACACCGAGGGCGTCACGCAGGCGGCTCGCGTCTTCGATGACGGCCCAGCGCTGCTCGCCGGCGATCGTGGCGCGCAGGATGCGGTTGGCCCGGGCGAACTCGTCGAGGATCGCGTTCGCTGATTGAGTAGGACGCGCAGCGCCCGTGTCGAAATCAGCCTCCTCGTCCGCTGGTTTCGACACGCCCTGCGGGCTACTCAACCAGCTGCGCTCCACGAGTTCGTCCGTCGACAGCGGGCCGAGCAGCCGCAGCAGATCGACCAGCCCCTCGGCATCCCGCGCCTGACGATCGGGCGTCAGACGTTGCAACTCGCGGGCCAGGTCTTCGATGACGCGCTGGTCGAGCAGCTCGCGCAGCTCGGCGCGACCCAGCAGCTCGGCCAGCAGGGTGGGGTCGAGTGACAGCGCGGCGGCTCGGCGCTCGGCAAGCGGCGAATCGCCCTCGTACATGAACGCCGCGACGTATCCGAACAGCAGGGTGCGGGCGAACGGCGAGGGCACCTCGGTCTCGACCTCGACCAGGCGCACCTTGCGGGTGGCGATCTCGTTCGTGAGCTCGTTGAGCGCCGGCAGGTCGTAGACGTCCTGCAGCACCTCGCGCACCGTCTCGAGGATGATCGGGAAGCTCGGGTACTTGCGCGCCACCTCGAGCAGCTGGGCGCTGCGCTGCCGCTGCTGCCAGAGCGGAGAGCGACGGCCCGGGTTGTAGCGCGGGAGCAGCAGGGCGCGCGCCGCGCACTCCCGGAAGCGGGACGCGAACAGGGCGCTGCCGCCGACCTCGGCGGTCACGAGTTCGTCGAGCTCCTGCGGGTCGAAGAGGAAGAGGTCGGCACCGGGCGGTTCGGCATCCGTCTCAGGCAGGCGCACCACGATGCCGTCGTCGCCGGCCATGGCCGAACCCTCGACGCCGAGCCGTTCCCGGATGCGCGCGGTGACCGCCAGCGCCCAGGGCGCGTGCACCGGCATGCCGTACGGCGAGTGCAGCACGAGCCGCCAGTCGCCGAGCTCGTCGCGGAAGCGCTCGACCACCAGCGTGGTATCGGTGGGCACGGCGCCGGTGGACTGCTTCTGCTCGTCGACGAAGCGCACCAGGTTGGTGACCGCCCGCTGGTCGAGCCCGGCCTCCTCGATGCGAGCGGTCATCTCGACGCTGAGCGCTCCCGCCCCGGCCGCCAGCTCCCTGGTGAACGCTCCGATCGCCCGGCCGAGCTCGGCCGGCCGCCCGAGCCCGTCGCCCTTCCAGAACGGAACCCGCCCGGGCTGCCCGAACGCCGGGCTCACCAGTACCCGGTCACTGGTGATCTCCTCGATGCGCCAGCTGGTCGCGCCGAGGGCGAAGACGTCGCCGACCCGCGATTCGTAGACCATCTCTTCGTCGAGCTCGCCGACCCGTCGCGCGCCCTCCTCGGTGCCGACGATGAAGACGCCGAACAGTCCGCGATCCGGGATGGTGCCGCCGCTGGTGACGGCCAGGCGCTGCGCACCGGGGCGGCCCGCGATCGTGCCGGCCACGCGGTCCCAGACGATGCGCGGACGCAGTTCGGCGAACTCGTCGCTCGGATACCGCCCGCTCAGCAGATCGAGCGTCGCCTCGAACGCCGAGCGGGGCAGGGTCGCGAAGGGCGCGGAGCGGCGCACCGTCTCCCACCAGTTCTCGACCTCGATGGTGTCCAAGGCGACCGCCGCGACGGTCTGCTGGGCGAGGATGTCGAGCGGGTTGGTCGGCACGGCCAGCGCCTCGATGAGCCCGGTGCGCATCCGCTCGCTCGCGACGGTGGTATGCAGCAGGTCCGCGCGGTGCTTGGGGAACAGCACGCCCTTCGAGATCTCGCCCACCTGGTGACCGGCGCGCCCGACGCGCTGGAGCCCGCTGGCAACGGACGGCGGCGACTCGACCTGGATCACCAGGTCGACGGCTCCCATGTCGATGCCGAGCTCGAGCGAACTGGTCGCGACGACGCAGCGCAGCCGGCCGCTCTTCAGGTCGTCCTCGATGATCGCGCGCTGCTCCTTGGACACGGAGCCGTGATGGGCGCGAGCCAGCAGTGGCGCATCCGAGACCGCGGTCGCCAGCCGGCCGGCCTGGGTGATGCCCGATCCGCCGACGGCCTGAGCGGGGAAGCCGACCACCGGGAGGCCGGTCAGGTGCTCCTCGTACAACTCGTTCAGCGACGCCGTCAGGCGCTCAGCCAGCCGCCGCGAGTTCGCGAACACGATGGTCGAGCGGTGCCGGAGCACCTCATCCATGATCGCGGCGTCGACATGCGGCCAGATCGAGCCGGCGCTCTGCAGCGCGCCCTCGTCGGCCTCGAGCGTCTCGCGTGTTTGGCGCGCGCCGAGCTCGGTCATGTCGTCGACCGGCACGACGACCCGCAGGTCGAAGGTCTTCTCGATGGGCGGCGCGACGATCGTCACCGGAGTGCGCCCACCCAGGAATCGTGCCACCTCCTCCATCGGCCGAACGGTCGCCGACAGCCCGATGCGCTGGGCCGGCTGCGGCAGCAGCTCGTCGAGCCGCTCGAGCGACACCGCGAGGTGCGCGCCGCGCTTGGTCGCCGCGACGGCATGGATCTCGTCGATGATCACCGTCTCGACGCCGGCCAGCGTCTCGCGGGCCGAGCTGGTGAGCATGAGGAAGAGGGATTCCGGGGTGGTGATCAAGATGTCGGGCGGTTCGCGCAGCAGCAGTCGCCGGTCGGCCGAGGTGGTGTCGCCGGAGCGTACGCCAACCGTGATGGCAGGGACGTCCAGCCCGGCGCCCGCATCTGAAAGGCGCCGCGCCGTCTGCGTGATGCCGACCAGCGGGGAGCGCAGGTTGCGCTCGACGTCGACGCCGAGCGCCTTCAGCGGCGAGATGTAGAGCACCCGCGTGCTGTGCTTCGGATTCTCGGGGCGCGGGGTCGTGGCCAGCCGGTCGAGCGACCAAAGGAAGGCCGACAGCGTCTTGCCCGAGCCGGTGGGGGCGACCACCAGCGCATGCCGGCCCGAGCTGATCGCGTTCCACGCGCCGGCCTGCGCCCGGGTCGGCTGCGGGAAGGCGCCCTCGAACCACTCGCGCGTCGCGCGCGAGAACCGCGCGAGGGCATCGTGGGCCGAGAAGTCGGCGGGCTGCTCCATCCGGCTATCTTCGTCCGCGCCGCCGACTATTGCTCGAGCGCCCTCAAGAAGGCGTGCACATCGCCGAGTTCGGCGTCGGTGATCCAGTGGCCGACGTCCTCGTAGATGCGCTCGGTGAGCGTGCTGTGGTCCTCGAGCCAGTCGCGAGTGGCCAGCACTTGCTCGGCCGGGACGACCTCGTCGGTCGTGCCGCGCCCCCAGAACAACGGCGGCCGCAGCACCTCGAGTTCGGGGTCGCCGGGGTCGACGGTCTCATCGGCGATGGCCGAGAGCAGCACCAGCGAATCGACCAGTTCGGGATGCCGCCGCAGCGTCTGCAGTCCCAGGACACCGCCCTGCGAGAACCCCAACAGCGCCACCGAGGTCGCATCGCCGCGCACCGTCGCCAGCCACTCCGCGAATTCGTCCGCGCTGCGATTCACCGGCGCGGGTCGCGGGGCGGCGACATCGAACCACGACCAGCCGTTTCCCGAGGGCAGCGGGCCGCGCGGCGACACGATCACGTAATCCAGCGGCAGGTACGGCGAGAGCTGGAACAGATCGCCCTCGTGGCTGCCCAGCCCGTGCAGCAGGACCAGCAGCGGCTTTCCCGCGCGTTGCTCGACCGGAGTGCTCCACATCACCGCTGAGGGGTCGATCATGCCTTCACGCTACCCGGCCGCTCGTGGACGCCGCTCCTACGTCACAATGGAGCATGAGCTCCGTGGGAACACCCGACCCGAACTCGTCCTGGCTGTCTGATGCCGAGTTGGCCGACGTGCGCCGCCGCATCCCGATCCTCTATGTCGAGGCGGTCCCGGTGCGAGTCGACGGGATGGGCGTTGTCACCAGCGTCGGCGTGCTGCTGCGCGCCAATGCGCAGGGCGAGATCACGCGCACCTTGGTGAGCGGTCGGGTGATGTTCGGCGAGACCCTGCGCGACGCGCTGTTCCGCCACTTGGAGAAGGACCTCGGCGCCCTCGCGTTTCCGCAGCTGCCGCCCAGCCCGGTGCCGTTCTCGGTGGCCGAGTACTTCCCGATCCCGGGCCTGAGCGCCTACCTGGATGAGCGCCAGCACGCGGTCTCCCTGGCCTACGTCGTGCCGGTGACCGGCACCCTCGAGCCGCGGCAGGACGCCCTCGAACTCACCTGGATGACCCCCGCCGAAGCATCCTCTCCGTCGATCCACGCCGAGATGGAAGGCGGGCGGGGTACATTGCTGCGCGCTGCTCTCGCGTCTGTGGGAGTCCTGGGTTAGCTCGGTCCGCTTCGTGGGGGACACGACCTGTCCCCCAATGGAGTCGCGCCCCTCTTGGGGTTTACGGGGGCTTGCTCGACCCTCCTAACGTGAGCCGCGACGGCGAACACCCGGTCGCCCATCGCACCCGACGCGATGGCGCGCGTTCGCACACCGCCGTCGGCCAATTCCGGGTGGGGGAACCAGAGCGATGAAGAACTTGTGGAAGCGTCTCAAGGTGGCCGGCGCGGTGCTGCTCAGCACCGCCCTTCTTGCCGCTCGCCACTCGGTCATCGCCGAGCCGCAGTCCGCCCAGGCCGCCGCCGGGGCGTTCACCTGCACCTCGGACTTCTACCAAGTGGCGAGCGGCAAGATGTACCAGTACTCCGTCGCGTCGAACACCTATTCGCTGATGGCCAGCGGCACCACGATCTCGGGACTCAACGGCATCGGTTACAACACCGGCGACAACTACATCTACGGAGTCGGCACCGGCTCGACCCTGTACAAGGTCGCCAACGACGGCAGCTCGGTCGCCTCGTCGGCCGTGACCGGCGTCGCCCCGCAGAACACCGGCGGCGATTTCATCGCCGCCAACCAACTGCTCACGACCGGCGGCGGGGCGTGGACTCTGATCAACGTCACCACGAAGGTCGCGACGGCCTTCACCGCGACGGGCACCTCGTGGGCGGCGTTCGACCTGGCATACAACCCGACGAACACGACCGTCTACGGAATGGACGGGACGACGCTCTACATCGGCAAGGTGACCGGCACGTCGAGCATTGCGATCACCACGAAGCCCACCAGCGGCTCGGCAGCCGCGACGACCGACCGGTGGGGTGCCGCCTACGTCGATTCGGCCGGCAACGTCTACTTCTTCGACAACACCACGTTCAAGCTGGTCGAGATCTCGGCCGCGAACCTCGCAAACGCCACACCCGCGGCGATCGCCGTCACCCAGGCCAACTCACTCGTCGCGCCCAACGACGGCGCGAGTTGCCCGACAGCGTCGAGCCCGCTGGCGCCGACAGTCGTGACCACGGCGGCGACCGCGGTGACCACCACGACGGCGACCCTGAACGGGACCGTTGCCACCGGCATCCCGACCGGTTCGGACGTGCCGAGCAATGGCATCGAGATCTGCTACTCGACGAGCAGCACGGTCGTCAGCGGCGCCCTCTCGGTGAGTCCGGTGTGTGCGGTCACAACGCCGGGGTCGCTCGCGATCAATACCTCGGCGACGGCGGTCACGTTGCCCGTGACCGGACTGTCGTCGGGCACGACCTACTACTTCCAGATTCAGGCCACCAACTCGACCGGGCTGCAAGCCTTCGGCAACGTACTCAATTTCACCACGGTTGCCGCGACCCACACCGTGACGTTCAACAACAACGGCGGCACGGGATCGATGGCGAACGAGGTCAACAACGCGGCGACTGCGCTCACCACGAATACGTTCACGCGGGCCGGCTACACCTTCTCGGGCTGGAACACGGCTGCGAACGGTTCCGGCACGGCATACGCCGACGCTGCGTCGTATCCGTTCACGGCCGATGTGACGCTCTACGCGCAGTGGACGGCGCTGCCGACTCACACCGTGATCTTCAACAACAACGGCGGCACCGGGTCGATGGCGAACGAGGTCAACAACGTCGCAACGGCGTTGACCACGAACACCTTCACGCGGGCCGGTTACACGTTCTCGGGCTGGAACACGGCTGCGAACGGGTCGGGCACCGCCTATGCCGATTCCGCGAGCTACCCGTTCACGGCGGACGTGACGCTGTATGCGCAGTGGACCGCATTGCCGACCCACACGGTGATCTTCGACAACAATGGTGGCACCGGGTCGATGGCCAATGAGGTCAACAACGTCGCGGCCGCCCTGACCACGAACACCTTCACTCGCGCCGGCTTCAGCTTCTCGGGGTGGAACACCGCGGCGAATGGATCGGGTACGGCGTATGCCAACTCGGCCTCGTATCCGTTCACGGCGGACGTGACCCTGTATGCGCAATGGACGGCGCTGCCGAGCCACACGGTGATCTTCGACAACAACGGCGGCACGGGTGTGATGGCCAACGAGGTCAACAACGTCGCCACCGCTCTGACGACCGATACCTTCACCCGGGCGGGGTATTCGTTCTCCGGGTGGAATACGGCCGCGAATGGGTCGGGAACGGCTTACGCGGATGGAGCGTCGTATCCGTTCACGGCGGATGTGACCCTGTATGCGCAGTGGACCGCCTTGCCGAACCACACGGTGATCTTCAACAACAACGGCGGCACGGGTGTGATGGCCAACGAGGTCAACAACGTTGCCACCGCTCTGACGACCGATACCTTCACCCGGGCGGGGTATTCGTTCTCCGGCTGGAACACCGCGGCGAATGGGTCGGGAACGGCTTACGCGGATGGAGCCTCGTACCCGTTCACGGCGGATGTGACCCTGTATGCGCAGTGGACGGCGCTGCCGAACCACACGGTGATCTTCAACAACAACGGCGGCGCCGGCTCCATCGCCAACGAGGTGCAAAATGTCGCGACAGCTCTGACGACGAACACCTTTACCCGTGCCGGCTACTCGTTCTCGGGGTGGAACACGGCGGCGAACGGTTCTGGTACCGCCTACGCGGACGCGGCGTCGTACCCCTTCACCGCTGACGCGACCCTGTACGCGCAGTGGACGGCGCTGCCGAACCACACGGTGACCTTCGATAACAACGGCGGCACCGGGTCGATGGCCAACGAGGTCAACAACGTCGCCACCGCGCTCACGAGCAACACGTTTACTCGCGCCGGTTTCACCTACTCGGGCTGGAACACGGCAGCGAACGGGTCGGGTACCGCGTATGCCGATGCCGCGTCGTACCCGTTCACCGCTGACGTGACCCTGTACGCGCAGTGGACGCCGATCGGGGCGAAGACGGTCATGTTCGACAGCAACGGTGGCACCGGGTCGATGGCCAACGAAGCCACCAATGTGCCAACCCCGTTGACGGGCAACGCTTTCACGCGTGCCGGGTACACCTTTGCAGGTTGGAACACGGCAGCGAACGGCTCGGGTACCGCCTACGCAGACACCGCGTCGTACTCGTTCGCAACTGACGCGACGATGTACGCGCAGTGGACCGCCGTCCCGACGAAGACCGTCACGTTCAACAACAACGGCGGTACCGGCTCGATGGCCGATGAGGTCACCAACGTGCCGACGCCGCTGACGAGCAACGCGTTCACGCGATCCGGCTACACGTTCTCCGGGTGGAACACAGCGGCGAACGGATCCGGTACGTCGTACGCGGATGCAGCGTCGTACCCGTTCACGGCTGACGCGACGATGTACGCGCAGTGGACTCCGCTGCCGAGTCACACGGTGACCTTCGACAACAACGGGGGAACCGGCAGCATGGCCGACGAGGTCCACAACGTCGCGACCGCTCTGACGGCTGATGCCTTCACCCGGTTCGGCTACACGTTCTCGGGCTGGAACACGGCTGCGAACGGCTCGGGCACCGCCTATGCCGACACAGCGTCGTACCCGTTCACGGCCGACGCGACGATGTACGCGCAGTGGACCGCGCTGCCGAATCACACGGTCGTGTTCGACAACAACGGCGGCACCGGTTCGATGGCCGACGAGGTCGACAACGTGCCGACCCCGCTGACGAACAACTCGTTCACCCGACCTGGCTTCACGTTCTCGGGGTGGAACACGGCGGCGAATGGCACCGGCACCGCGTACGCCGACGCCGCGAGCTACCCGTTCGCCGGCGACGCGACTCTGTTCGCTCAGTGGACCGCGGTCCCGACCAAGACGGTGACGTTCAACAGCAATGGTGGATCGGGTTCGATCGCCGATGAGGTCAACAACGTGCCTGCCGCGCTGACCAGCAACGCGTTCACCCGCGTCGGTTACACCTTCGTCGGCTGGAACACGGCCGCGAACGGCAGCGGAACCTCCTATGCCGACACCGCGACCTTCAGCTTCGGCGTGGACGCCACGATGTTCGCGCAGTGGAGCGCTCTGCCTGTCCTCACCTTCGATGTGAACGGTGGAACCGGCACGGTTGACGCGATCACCGGAAGCGGCGTGGTGCACCTGCCGATGACCACCGTTCCCCGACCAGGTTTCACGTTCGTCGGCTGGAACACCATGCCCGATGGCTCGGGAACCGAGTACGGGCTCGGCGATCTCTACACGCTCGCGTTGAATGACGTGCTCTACGCCCAGTTCACCCGCAACAGCCTGGCGGCCACCGGCGTCGAGATCGAGGCACCGCTGGCCGTTGCCGGATGGTTCATCCTGATCGGATTCGCGATGGTGATTGCGGTCGCCGCAGTTCGCCGCCGTCGGGCCACGCCCGCGATCCATTGAGCCCCCTCCCCGTCGCGTATTCGTGACGATCGCATGAAGGAAGACCCCGGGATGCCCTCCCGGGGTCTTCTCAATTCACCGCTGGATGGCTCGACGTCAGATCGGCACGCAGTTCAACCCCGGGTCGCCGTACACCGAGAGGAACATGGCGATCAGAACCGGTCCCGTCCACAGGAATGCGCAGAAGGTCGAGGCGATCGCCGCGATTCGGAGTTCGGGGCGTAGGTAGCCCCACACGATCGACGGGAACCACGCGGCGGCGAGCACGGCCGCCAGGATCGCGACCGTGACTTCGACCGGCGCCGGCCAGGGCAGCACGAGGAAGTTGATTCCGGTGCAGCTCTTGACCACCAGGCGGAACACGAGGAACAGCGACGGCGGCGCCACGAAACCCAGGATGACGATCACCGCGTTCGCAGCGGCCATGACCCCGGGTCGGAGGGGTCGCCCGACGTCGAATACCACGATGCTGACGCTATCGACGACCGCGCGACTGCCCGATCACGGTTGTGGAACGAATCGTTCGGTCAGCCCTGCGCGCGACGGCCGCCACGGCGCGGGTTGCCGGTCGGCGCCGCCGCGCGGTTGCTCTGCGAGGAGGCCCCGCCGGTCGAGGTGCTGTAGTAGCTCGACGAGCCGCCGCGGGTCGATGCCGAGGCGCCCGATCCCGCGCGGGATCCGGCCGGGCGTCCCGAGCCCGAGCGAGCCGGTCGACCAGAACGGTCGGCGCGCGGCTGCGCGGAACCATCGCGCTGAGCGCGCTTGCGCTGCGCGTTCGCACCCTGCGATCGACCGGCGCCGCCCTGCGGCTGAGCAGCCGCGCGCGGCACCGGCTTGACGTACTCGGCGCGCTCGCCGATCAGGGCGACCACGGCATCCGAGTTCGGGGTGACGCGCTGCGTCGCAGCCTGGATGCCGGCCTTGCGCATCAGCATCGCCAGATCCTTCTCCTGGGTCGGCAGCACGAGCGTGACGACGTCGCCCTCGGATCCGGCGCGAGCCGTGCGGCCGCTGCGGTGCAGGTAGGCCTTGTGCTCCATGGGCGGGTCGACGTGCACGACCAGCTCGACGTCATCCACGTGAACGCCGCGAGCCGCGACGTCGGTCGCAACCAGCACGCGGACGTCACCGGCGCCGAACGCGGCCAGGTTGCGGTCGCGCTGCGGCTGGCTCAGGTTGCCGTGCAGATCGACAGCGGGAATGCCCGCGGCGGTGAGCTGCAGCGCCAGCTTCTTGGCGTGGTGCTTGGTGCGCATGAACAGGATGCGGCGACCGGTGCCCGAGGCGAGCGCCTCGATGAGCTGCTTCTTCGTGTCGGCATCCGCCGCCCCGAAGACGTGGTGGGTCATCGCGGCGACCGGCGAGTTCGCCTCGTCGACGGAGTGCACCTTGGGGCTGTGCAGGAACTTGGCGACCAGCTTGTCCACGCCGTTGTCCAGCGTGGCGCTGAACAGCAGGCGCTGTCCATCGGTCGGGGTCGCGTTCATGATGCGCGTGACGCCGGGCAGGAAGCCCAGATCGGCCATGTGGTCGGCCTCGTCGAGCACGGTGATCTCGACGGCGTCGAGGGTCACGAAGCGCTGCTGCATGAGGTCTTCGAGACGGCCGGGGCAGGCCACGACGATGTCGACGCCGGCCTTGAGGGCCGAGACCTGGCGGTTCTGCGAGACGCCGCCGAAGATGGTGGTCGTCTTGAGTCCGTAGGCGGCCGCGAGGGGCTCGAGCACCGCGTTGATCTGGGTGGCCAGTTCGCGGGTCGGGGCGAGCACGAGGCCGAGCGGTCGCCCGGGGCGGCGTCCGCCGCCGGCCAGGCGGGTGCCGAGGCGCGCCACCATGGGGATGGCGAACGCCAGCGTCTTGCCGGATCCGGTCTTGCCGCGGCCCAGTACGTCGCGCCCGGCGAGGGTGTCGGGCAGCGTGTCGACCTGGATCGGGAACGCGTCGGATTTGCCGTCGGCGGCCAGGGCCTCGACGAGCGGGTAGGGCACGCCGAGCGTGCTGAAGGTGATGTCAGGCATGAGTGTCTGTGTCTTTCGGGATTGCGTCCCCGCGCGGATTGAGTAGCCACGCGAAGCGCGGCGTATCGAAATCCCGGGGGATGAATGGCGAAGGTGGCGATGGCCACATCCGTTCGCCGGAGAAGTAATGTCAGCCGACATCCGAATGCGGTGTTTGAACAGCGCAGCCGGGCGGCGAGGGAAGCGTTCTACGACGCACGCAGGGCAGTGGGTCTTTCGACGCGTCGCCGTGCGGGTGTTCTCAGGCTAGCAGACGCCGCTCAGTAGTTGCCGAAGTACAGCTCTCCGACCGGGATCTCGACCGCGACGGTGTTGGTCACCGGCGCGAGCGGGCAGGCCCACGCCGGGTCGTAGGCGCACGACGGGTTGTAGGCGAAGTTGAAGTCGAGCACCAGGGTGTTGGCGGCCGGGTCGGAGCCGAGGTCTGCGCCCTTGATGGTGTCGAGCAGGTAGCGCCCGCCGCCGTAGGTTCCGCCGTGCTTGCCCTTCAGCGCGTCCTTCACGGGCACGAAGAGGCCGCCGCCATAAGTGGTCAACCGCCAGACGTCGAGCGAGCCGACGTCGGGGATGCGCACCAACCCGATCCGCTCGAAGGGGACGATTCCGTCGGTGCCGGTCTCGTAGTCGAAGCGGCCCTCCTCGGCCGGCTCGACCTCGAGTTCGAAGCGCCAGGCCGGGTCGTACTCGGCCACCGGCAGTCCGGCGAATTCCGCACGGTCGCCGTCCATGAGGGCGGATGCCGGGTGGTGCAGGAACAGGTCGTCGCGGCCCTCGCGCCACACCGCGTGGGCAGTGGACGCATCCGGAGTCGCCCGCACCCGCTCGTAGAGCGCGAAAACGCGCCGGCGCCAATCGGCCACGTCGAGGGGAGTCATGGAATCAGTCTGCCGCGAACCGGCGCGCGAAACCGGATGCCGACCGGGCCAGGGCGAGCCCGCGCCACTGCCAGAACAGCCAGAAGCCGAGCCAGACCACCGGGGTCAGGATGCCGGCCGTGAACTCGAGGCGGTCGCGGAACAGGGTGGTGCCTGCGGTGGCGCCGGCCGTGACGGCCATCCGGTGCCGCCAGTGGGTCACGACGGTGAGCGGGCCGGTCAGCGGACCTCCGTGATCTTCGAGGATGCGCACGGCACCGCGCGTGCGGAAGGCGATGTCGATGTTCTGCGTGCCGGCATCGACCAGGCCGCCGAGGGCGCGGACGCGCACCGGATGGGGGCCGGCATCCCAACGCTCGGGGAAGCCCGCGCCGCCCATCGGCTCCAAGGTCAGGAATGGCGCCGACACCTGCGTCAGCACGCTCGGCGATCGGAGGGCGCGCCAGGCGGCATCGGGCGGACAGTCGAGCACGAGTTTCAGGTGGACGTGCATGCGCCCAGTGTGCGCCACTGGCCCGGTGAACAGCATCCTCCCGTACCCTGATGCGGTGACGGATCTCGCGACGGCGCACGGTCAGGGCAGCTACCAGGTGCGGTTCGACTGGGGAGCGGCGGGTGCGACGGCGATCGCCGACGGCGCCCATCTGGTCGTCTGGGTCGATCAACTCGCCGCAGCCGGAGGCGCATCGGAGTTGATGCCGGTGCTCGGGGGAACCCGGGGCGGCGTCGAACTGATGCCCGCGACCCTCGAGGAGGCGCAGGAGGTTGCCACCGCGGCCCTGCGACGCCAGACCGAACTGGGCGGTCGGTGCGTGATCGCGGTGGTGGCTGCCGGCGCGGCCCGCGCCGACGGCAGCCTGCGCTTCGCGGTCGAAGACCTGCTCGCCGCCGGCGCGATCGTGGATGCGCTCGCCGACGTCGGCATCGATCATCAGTCGCCCGAGGCTGCGGCAGCGGCATCCGCGTATGCCGGGCTCAAGAATGCGACACGCCACCTGATCTCGGCCTCAGCGAGTTCACGGGAACAGCGGGAATCCTCCGGGCGCTGAGCGGGTTCCTCCTGCAACGACTCAGATCCTCAGGAGGATGTCATGCCCCAAGCTGTACTCAACGGAACCGTTCTCGCCGACGCCCCCGAATCCGAGGTCCTCCACATCGAGGGCAACGTCTACTTCCCACCGGCCAGCGTGAACAAGGAGTACCTGGTCGAGAGCGCGACCCCCTACACCTGCCCGTGGAAGGGCGAGTGCCAGTACTTCTCAGTCAAGGACTCGGCATCGGGCGACCTGCTGCAGGACCGGGCCTGGAGCTACCCGCACCCGTACCCCACCGCCGCGGAGCGCGTCGGCACGGACATCAGCAACTACGTGGCCTTCTGGAAAGAGGTCAAGGTCAGCTAGTTCCGGCCGAACTGCGCGACTACGCGCTCGCCTTGGCGCGGAACGCCCGCACCTTGGCGCGATTGCCGCAGCGCTGCATCGAGCACCAGCGACGGGTGCCGGTGCGCGACTCGTCGTGGAACACCATCCGGCAGTCGGCGGCGTCGCAGCGCCGCAGTCGGCCGTCGTCGGCGCCGAGGATCGCGACCGCATCGCGCGCCAGGGACGACAGCGCCTGGCCGACCCGGATGCTGCCCGCCCCCGCCTGGCGCCGCCCGCCCGGCAGCACCGGAGGCACGTCGGGTGTCGCCGCGAACAGGTTGAGCGTGTCCACGTCGTCGGGAGCGGGCGCGACCCCGTCGGCCGCCGCCGCGGCCAGCCGCACGATCGCCGCCCGCAGGCCGAGGGCATCCACCAGTTCGCGCTCGCCGAGCTCGCCGATCGGCAACCGGTCGAACCGCTCGGCGAGCCAGTGGCGAACCTCGGAATCCGGACCCGAGGTGAAATCGAGGCTGTCGGCGCCCGCGTCGAAGAACCAGCGCGCGCCATCGGTGATGATCCAGCGGCCGGCACTCATCGGGTCACCCCCGGAGCGGGCGGGCGGAACACCAGCACGGTCGCAGAGCCGGTCAGCTCGAGCGGCCCCGCGGCGTAGGGCGCCAGGACCGTGTCACCCGCGCTGAGTGCGAGCCGTCTGCCTACGAAGGTCAGGTCGAGGTCGCCCTCGATCACGACGAGCACCGCATAGCCCTTCTCGAGTCTCTCGGTACCCGAGAAGGTGTAGCGCTCGGCGCGGAAGTACGGAGCAGCCTCGGTCGGCAGCAGCGAGCCGTTGGGGCCGGCACGGGTGATCAAGGCGTCCACCTCGGCGTCGGAACGAGCCGTCAGCTCGAGCGCGCCGAGTGCCTCGTCGAAGCCGACGCCCAGGTGGCCGTGGGCGGCGCCATCCACCTCGAAGCCGCGCCACTCGAGCAGGATCGACAGGTCGGCCGGCTGCTGCACCTCGGCCAGCATGACGCCCTCGCCGATCGCGTGCAGCACGCTCGGCGGCACGTAGACGGTGTCGCCGGCTGCGACCTCGCGCCGGTGCAGCAGGCTCAGCAGCTGGCCGGTGTCTTGCGTGGCGACCAGTTCGAGCAGCCGCGCCGGAGTCACCGATTCGCGCAGGCCGAGGAAGATCTCGCCCGGTTCGAGGATGCACCAGGCCTCGGCCTTGCCGTGACGCTGCCCGAGGTGGGCGGCGGCCCAATCGTCGTCGGGATGCGCGTGCACCGGCAGTCGCTGGCCCGGGTCGAGCAGTTTGACCAGCAGCATCGGGTCGGTGCCGAACGCCTCGACGTGCGCGGAGCCGAGCCAGCCCAGCGGGTCGGCCGCGATCGCGCTGCGCAGCAGGCGCCTCTCGCCGGCCGCGGTCGGAGGCAGCGTGGTGAGCCCGACCGATGTCTCTCCCGCCTGAGTCGTCACCGACGCGACCCAGTCTTCGGGGACGTGGTCCCCGGATGCCGGTGCGCCCCGTTCGCCGCGGAACGCCGCGAGGCGCGGGCCGCCGCGATAGAAGCGGTCCGCAGGCTGGTTGGCGGCCAGCAGGACCGGCGCGAGTGTCACGGCCGGCTCGCCGCGGCGCGCGGCACCTCGCGGCGCTCCCACTCGATCCGGAAGCGCAGGTCGAACCGGCGCGAGCACTTGGCGCAGGAGAGCGCGCGGGTCGGCTTGCGGTACCGGAAGTGCTGGTGCCCGTTCGGGCAGCTGCCCACCCACGGCGCGAGTTCGTCGGCGATCGCGCCGCCGTGCAGCCGCTTGCCCTCGTAGCCGAGGTCGGCGGCGATCGCCTTCCACTTCGGGCCGTGCCCAGCCCGGGCGCCGGCCAGCGCGTGGGCCACCTCGTGCAGCAGCACCTGATGGATCTCGTCGTCGTCGTACCGGGAGGCCAGGTGCCGCGACACCGTGATCCGGTGCGTCGAATAGGAGCAGAGCCCGGCACGCGTCGTCGCCCGGTCGAAGCCGAACGACCACACGCTCGGGTCGAGGTGCAGCGCGATGAGGGCATCCGCCCAGCGGCGAACGCGGTCGAGGTCGGCCATCAGCCCGCCGCCACGGTGCGCGCCGCCGTCACGCGCGTCACTGCGTCGCCGCCAGGGCGACCTGCAGGATGCGGTCATCGCCCGGGTGCGGAGACCCGCGGCCGTCGGTGTTGTCGGTCAGGATCCACAGGGAGGGCAGCGACCCGAGATCGGGCCCGACCGCCACGTCGCGGAGCCGACCGTAGGTGCCCGCGTAGAGCGCGGCGGCGGTCGCCGCCCCCGCGGCATCCACGTTGATCACCCAGAGTCGTCTGCCTCCGAGCCCGGCCAAGAAGAAGGTGCCGTCGATGTACACCAGGCCGCTCGGGCTCGCGTCGTCGGTCGGCCACTGCACGAGCGGATCGACGAACCGCGGGTCGTGCGCGATGCCCTCGACGATCGGCCAGCCGTAGTCGGCGCCCCTGGTGATCTTGTTGAACTCGTCCCAGGTGTCCTGCCCGAACTCGGCCGCGTAGAGCTGCCCGTGCGAGTCCCAGGCGAGACCCTGCGGGTTGCGATGCCCGTAGCTCCAGATCAGGGAGCCGGGGAAGGGGTTGTCGTGCGGCACGTCGCCGGTCGGCGTCATCCGCAGGATCTTGCCGTTGAGGCTCTTCAGGTCTTGCGAGTGCGAGGTGTCGCCCGCGTCGCCGACGGTGGCGTAGAGCATGCCGTCGGGACCGAACGCGATGCGGCCGCCGTCGTGGTGGTTCGCCGTGACCAGGCCGGAGAGGATGACGTGCGGCGGCCCGAGCGCGAACTGATCGTCGAGCGTCATGCGCACGATCCGGTTGTCACTGGCCGTGGTCTCGTAGGCGTACAACCAGCTCGTGCGCGTGCCGGGGCTCGCCTCGAGGAAGGCCAGGCCGAGCAGTCCGCCCTCGCCGTCGTGCACGACCCCGGGCACCGTACCGATCTTCTGCAACCCCCCGGATGGCGTCAGCCGCTCGATGACGCCGGAATCGCGCTCGCTCACCAGGGTCAGCTGCGACGAGACCCGCAGGATCGACCACGGGCTCGCCAGTCCGGTCACCACGTCGTGGGGTGTGCCGGTCGGCGCCACCCCCGCGGGCGTCGGGCTCGGGCTCGGCGTGCGGCTCACCGTGGGAGTGCCCGTCGCGGGACCGGTCGGCGCCGAGCACCCGGTGAGCGCGCCGACGCCCAGCGCCAGCGCCACCAGCGCGGCGAGGGGGCGGATGCGGGCCATGCTCCGACGCTACTCGCGGGCGCCGTCGCTGGCCCGGGAATCGCCGGGCCGCAGTTGGAACACGCTGCGACTGGGGGGTGGGGAGGGCAGGGCGGTGGCGTCGGTGACGACCGGGGCTCCGGCGATCCAGTCGCGCAGCTCGCGGTCGTGCACGAGCGTGGCCGGGTGCGGTCCGCTCGCGAGCAGCCGCGGCATCCACTCCAGGGGAAGAGGCGAGGGGGATGCCACCAGCACGAAGTTGCCGAAGCGCCGGCCGCGCAGCACCTGCGACTCGGCGAGCACCGCGAGATGGTCGCCGAACACCATTCGGAGCGTCGCCGCCTGCCCGCGCGCGAACGCGGCGCCCGAGCCGTCGGCCACGTTGACCAGGAGCACGCCGTCTGCCGAGAGGAAGGCCGCGCACTCCCGGTAGAACTCGACGCTCGTGACATGGGCCGGGATGCGCGCCCCGCCGAACACGTCGACGACGAGCACGTCGACCGCACCTCTCAATCCGGCCGGAAGTTTCGCGAGGGTCGCGCGCGCGTCGCCGTACCGCACCCGGATCGACGCGCCCCTGGGCAGCGGCAGCTCCCGCCGCACCAGCTCGACCAGCTCGGGCTCGAGCTCGAGCACCTGCTGCCGCGAGCCGGGCCGGGTGGCCTCGATGTAGCGCGGGATGGTCAACGCGCCGGCACCCAGGTGCAGCGCGGTGAGCGGTTCGCCGGGCAGCTTGAGCTGGTCGATCACGTGGCCCATGCGCGCGATGTACTCGAAGAAGAGGTCGGTCGGATTGTCGAGGTTGACGTGCGACTGGGGGGTGCCGTCCACGATGAGCTCGAAGGCGCCGGGCACCCAGCGATCAGCGCGGATCTCGGCGTGCATGCCGCTCGCCAGGGTGGTCGAGGGGGCGGCATCCACCCGTTGATCTTCGCATTTCCACCCGGCCCTCCACCCCACGGTGGTGCCGGCTTGTCCGGCCGAACGGGATGCTCGATCCATGACCACACAGACCCTCCTCGACATCGTCATCGGCATCGCCCTCCTCTGCTGGATCGGCTACCGCCAGCTCACCTGGACAGCCGTCGCCCCCGAACGCATGTGGCGCATGCCGGCGCTGCTCGCGATCATCGGCGTCGTCACGCTGTTCCAGAGCGGCGCGGGCGACAAGATCAGCGCCGGCGACCTCGGCGTGCTCGCCATCGAGACCGTGATCGCGGTCGGGCTCGGCGCGGTGATGGGGCTGATGGCGCACTTCCGCCCGATCAGCGAGCGCACCCTGGCCCTCTTTCACGCGAAGGACCGCGGTCGCAGCCTCACGGTGCCGACCCTCGAGACCCGCACGGGCTGGTGGGGCATGGCGCTCTGGCTCGTGCTGATCGGCGTCCGGATCGGCGGCGAGGTCTACGCGCACGCGACGCACTCGACGTTCCTGATGTCGACCGGCGTCATCCTGCTGACCGTCGCCCTGAACCGTGCGTGCCGGATCCTGGTGATCACGCAGCGGGCGACGCGGTTCGTCCCGGTGGCTGCGAGCGCCGGCGTCGCAGCATGATGGAGCCGTGAACGCGTCCGACTCCCGCCTGTTCGGCAGACTGCTGAACATCGCGGGAGTCGTCGTCGTGTCGATCCTGCTGGTGGTGCAGGGTCCGCTGATGCATCGGCCGGCCTGGGCCTGGGCGCTCGCTGGCGTCGCCCTGCTCGGCTGGCTGGCGCGCGAACTGGTGCCCGCGGCATCGCCGTGGTTCGTCGCCAGCTGCCTGGTCTCACTGGCTGCCGCCTCGGTGGTGGTCACCTCGACCAGCGTGCTCGGCTACATCGCCGGCATCGTCTGCCTGGCCGCGCTCATCGCCAGCCCGCGCTGGCCGCTCGCCCTCGGCCTGAGCGCCGCGGGCGGCTCGGCGGTCGTCGTCGGCATCGGCACGCTGGTGTTCACGGCCGACCTCCCGACCACGCTCGGCGCGTTCGTCGGGCTGATCGTGGCGATCCTGGTCGGGATCAGCCGTCGGCAAGCGCGCACCGGGGTCGCGCGCGAGCGCGCCCTGCTCGAGGAGCGGGCCCGCACCGCGGCGCTGGCCGAGCGCTCGCGGATCGCGCGCGACATCCACGACGTGCTCGCGCACAGTCTCGGCGGGCTAGTGCTGCAGCTGGATGCGGTCGAGGCGCTGCTCGAGTCGGGGAAGACCGCCGAGGCGGCGAGTCGGGTGACGGCGGCCCGTGCGCTCGCGGCCGAGGGGCTGGACGAGGCGCGCCGCGCGGTTGACGCGCTGCGGGATCCGGATGCCGCTGCCGACGTCGCCGGGGCCATCGAGCAGCTGGTGGCGACGCATCGCTCGATCGGGGCATCGGCGTCGTTGTCGACCACGGGAACGCCGCGTCCGCTCGCGGACGACGCGGCGGGAGCGCTGCGCCGTGCGGCTCAGGAAGTCTTGAGCAACGCGCGTCGCCACGCGCCGGGGCAGCCGACCGCGCTGTCGCTGGAATGGGGCTCGGATTCCGTGGCTCTGACGGCGACCACGCCCCTCGCCGACGACGTCGATGGTCGCCCGTCGAGCGACGGTGGCGGGCGCGGGCTCGCCGGGCTGCGCGAGCGCATGGAGTCGCTGGGCGGGAGCGCCCAGTGGGCGGTTCGCGAGGGGGCGTTCGTGGTGACGGCGCAGGTTCCGCTGGTTAATAAGGTGTCGACGTGATCCGCGTTCTCGTCGCCGACGACCAGGCGATCGTCCGCGACGGACTGGTGACCTTGCTCGGCCTGCTCGACGATCTCGAGATCGTGGGGGAGGCGGCCGACGGCGAGCAGGCGGTCCGGCTCGCGCTCGAGACCCGGCCCGACGTCGTGCTGATGGATCTGCGCATGCCCGTGCTCGACGGCGCGGCGGCGACCGCGCGCATCCTGGAGCAGCTGCCCGACACGGCCGTGGTTGTGCTCACCACCTTCGCCGACGACGCCTCGATCGCGGGAGCCCTGCGCGCCGGAGCCCGCGGCTACCTCACCAAGGACGCCGGACGCGCCGAGCTGGCCGCCGCCGTGCGCTCAGCGGCGAGTGGGCAGGCGACCTTCGCGCGCGAGGTGGGGGAGCGGTTGGCGGCGGGGTTTGCCGGGGCGGGGTCGTTGGCTCCGGCTCCGGATGCTGCGGGCGCGCCGTCCGCGGACGTGCTGCGCGAGCGCTTCCCGGCGTTGACCGCGCGCGAGGCCGAGGTGCTGGCGCTCATCGCGGAGGGCCGCAGCAACGCCGAGATCGCCGCATCCCTGTATCTGGGCGTCTCGACAGTGAAGAGCCACATCAACGCGCTCTTCGCGAAGCTTGGCGTGCGCGACCGGGCGCAGGCGATCGCGCTCGCGGTGGGTTCGGCGCCCGCGTCAGGCTCGGAGGACCCCTAAGGTGCTAGCGGGCGAGGTGGGGTGGTGATGAGGCGGGTTCTTGGCGCGGTGGTGGCGCTGGTGTGCGTTGGATCGTTGTCGGCGTGTTCGCTTCTGCCATCGCCTCCAGGCTCGATCGGGGACGATGAGCGGCTGGCGTCAGCACAGATGCAGCACATCGCGGATGCGGTGAAGGATCATGACGCGGCCGCGTTGAAGAAGCT
>Ga0207695_10001831_pt1 | contig 33414 bp, 32 predicted proteins | sample KBSC54metaG_FD_184354 | JGI IMG/M metagenome (GOLD analysis project Ga0207695, IMG submission 184354) | Corn rhizosphere microbial communities from Kellogg Biological Station, Michigan, USA - KBS C5-4 metaG (SPAdes) (version 2) | ecosystem: Host-associated > Plants > Roots > Rhizosphere > Soil... | reverse complement strand
CCTTCCTCAAGCCCGAGGGCCACCGGCTGCGGCTGCTGGTGCGCGCGCCAATGAAGGCTATGCGCGACGTCGAGTTTCCGCAGAAGGGCCCGGGCTATCTGGACCTGGCGCGGACCGGGCCCCTCCTGGCGGACGCCGCGACTCTGTGGATCTCCGACGCGATTGAGCTCTACGAAGGCGACGCGCGGCTGACCAAACCGCGGGTGGTGGCGACCATGGTCTCGCTCGAATCCGACCGCGCCTTCGCAACATACGAACAGGCGGTGGCGCACGTCACGGGGCCAGGGCTGCCTCTCGCCACCGAGGTGGTGTGGAACCAGACCATGCTGGACGTGCTGTTCGAGTACCCGATTCAATCGGAGCGCTCGAAGTTCACGATTCATCCGGCGCTTGACCGCCTGGGCGTCCGCACGGTGACGGCACTGCGCTTCCTGGTGCCGGAGAAAGGCGGCGCCTACGTGGTTCGAGCTTTCGAATTTGATGGCGACCCCGGACTGGTGAAACTCGACCCGCAGTGGTATCAGGCGGCTGCGCGGTTCGTGCGCGAAGGATTCCTTCATATTTTAGATGGCACCGATCACCTGTTGTTCCTGCTGTGCCTGGTAATTCCGTTCCGGCGCTTTCGCGGCTTGATACCGGTGGTGACGGCGTTCACCGTAGCGCATTCGATCACGCTGCTCGCTTCGGCCTATAATCTGGGGCCGGATGCGCTGTGGTTTCCGCCGCTGATCGAGACCCTGATTGCGGCCTCTATTGTCTACATGGCGCTCGAAAATATTGTGACGACCAGCAGCGTCAGACACCGCTGGATGATGGCGTTCGGATTCGGGCTGGTGCACGGGTTCGGGTTTTCGTTCGCACTCAAGCAGACGCTACAGTTCGCCGGCGACCACCTGCTGACGTCCTTGCTGTCGTTCAATATTGGCGTGGAACTGGGGCAGCTGCTGGTGTTGGCGATAATGGTTCCCGGACTCGAATTGCTGTTTCGCTACGGCGTCGCCGAGCGCATGGGAACCATCGTTTTGTCGGCTCTGGTAGCGCATACGGCCTGGCACTGGATGATGGATCGCTGGGACCGGTTGCGCCAGTTCCGCTTCGAATGGCCCGAAGTCAACTCCACTCTCCTGGCAAGTATCCTGTTTTGGCTGATGCTGCTGGTGATCGTCGCCGGCCTGTGGTGGCTGGGTTCCGGGGTGTTGCGGCGGTTTTTTGCCGGGGCCGGGCCCGCGCGGGAGAACGAATGAGGCATCCGGCTTGGGTTCGTTTGGTTGTGGGTTTTGCCGAGCCAGCCGCATCGATTGAAGCTGCAGCAACTGTGTGAAGGCACGGTCAAAAGAACGGCTCAGAGTGCCTTCATAGCGGACCAACAAGGTGAGGCTGTGTCCGCGGTTAGCCAGCTTCTCAAACACCCACGCCAGGCGATCGTGATTGTCTATATTGGCAAACTGTTCGTCAAGGTCGTCCTCGCAGCGCATCATTTCAGTGTTGACGAGTCTGGATTCGATGGGTCAAATGCGGTGCAAGCGCCAACGGGCGGCGGCCAGGGCCACAAGCAGATCGTTTTCGACGCCGGTCGCGGGTTGAAAGTGATCGATATATGATTCGAGGAGACACTGATAGTCTCTGGGATAGTCTCTGGCGGATTCGGTTGGGAGTACGACAGTTTTAGCCCGCAATCCGTGGCGGATGCTGTTGCGGGAGGAGCGGGCCCGGCCGGCGGCCGTGGCTGGGCCGCGGGATTTGGCGCCGTTGGCGCGAGACATTGCGCTCATGGCGCGAGGCGAGTGAACTTCCGTGGCGTCCTGAGGAGTTTCGGAATCGATTTCAAATGGCATTTGCCCTCCAGTTGCAAGGGTAAGACGCGGTGCGCGATCTGGCCCGGGCGCCAGATGCTAGGGTTGCCGCTTGCAGTGTCTTGTGCATTGAGTGAGTCTCCTAGGGCCCTAGCCTAGCGGTGAATGTTTACAGGGGTATTAAATCGAAATGAAGGGTTTATGTAATCCGCTCGCGATCATCGTTTCCTGGTCCGGCTTGTGATTTGCAACCCAACAGAGCTGAGACAGTGGGGCCGCCGTTGGGTTGACTTCGAAATGGGCCGAATGTACGATCAAATTCGCTGCCATAGGCAGAATTCACTAGGGCGTGCCGGGAGGATCGGTTTGCTGCAACCACTTAGAGGCTGGATGATCACTATGGCGACCCTCGCGCTGTCATTGCCGGCGGCGGGGCAGGCTACGGCGGCTCGAGGGCCGCGGACTGCGGACGGTAAGCCCAACCTGAACGGAATCTGGCAGGTTCTGACCACGGCTAACTGGGATCTCGAAGGTCATGCGGCGGCCGCGGGTCCCATGATCCCGCTGGGCGCGATTGGCGCAATGCCGCCGGGGCAGGGTGTGGTGGAAGGCGAGACGATTCCATATAAGCCGGAAGCCCTGGCGACGAAGAAGACGAATTTCACCAACCGGTTGAAGTTGGATCCGGAAGTGAAGTGCTATCTGCCGGGCGTACCGCGCGCGACGTATATGCCGTTTCCGTTTCAAATCGTGCAGACGCCGCAATACATCCTGATGAGCTACGAATATGCGAACGCGGCACGGACCATCTATATGAAGGACCCGGGACCAGCTCCGATCGACAGTTGGATGGGGCAATCTGTCGGGCATTGGGAAGGCGATACGCTGGTGGTGGATGTGACCGGTTTGAACGATCAAACCTGGTTTGATCGCGCTGGCGACTTCCATAGCGACGCGCTGCATGTGGTCGAACGCTATACCCTGCGCGGGCCGGACACGCTGATGTATGAAGCCACCATAGACGATAAGAACGTGTTCACCAAGCCGTGGAAGATCAGCATGCCGATTTACCGGCGACTGGAAAAGAACGTCCAGCTTATGGAATTCAAGTGCGTGGAGTTTGTGGAAGAGCTGATGTACGGGCAGTATCGCAAAAAGCCGTAAATGAGGTCGTGGTGAAGCGTTATTCAATCGTGTTAGGAATCGCGGCAGCGTGTCTGGGGGCGCCGTTGGTGCAGGGGCAAGCGCGGGTGAAGGCTGCTGCTTATGTTGTGCCGCGAACGGCGGATGGTCAGCCGGACCTGCAAGGTATCTGGAATAACGCCACCATCACGCCGCTCGAGCGGCCCGCTGACTTGTCCGGAAAAGCATTTTTTACGCCCGCCGAAGCGGCGGCTTATGAAAAGGAATGGCTGCAGCAGAACAATCGGGATCGGCGCGCCGGGGAGGGGGCCGCCGATGTTGCCGGCGCCTACAATCAGGCCTGGTTTGACCGCGGAACCAAGGTGGTGCCGACGCTGCGCACTTCGCTAATCATCGATCCGGCTGACGGGAAGATTCCTTACAGCGCGGAAGGGCTGAAGCGCTTGGCGGCTGCCGCCGAGTATTCGCGGATGCATCCGGCGGACGGGCCGGAAGACCTGGCATTGACCGACAGGTGCCTGTCGTGGGGAACTGCCGGGCCGCCGATGCTGCCGGGTCCGTACAACGACAACTATCAGATCTTCCAGACGCCGGGATATGTGGCGATCGTGGTCGAGATGATCCACGATGTACGCATCATTCCTTTGGACGGCCGTCCGCATTTGCCGGCCAACGTGCGGCAGTGGATGGGTGACCCCCGCGGACACTGGGAAGGCAACACGCTAGTGGTCGAGACTACCAATTTCACGGGCAAGTCGCACTTTCGCGGAGCTACGCAGAATATGCGGTTGGTGGAGCGGTTCACGCGTACGGATGCGAACACGCTCACGTATGATTTCACGGTGAAGGATCCGGCCACGTTTACCAAGCCTTGGTCCGCGTCGGTTCCGATGACGAAGGCAGCCGGGCCGATCTACGAATATGCGTGCCACGAAGGAAATTATGCGCTCCCCGATGTTCTAGCTGGAGCGCGCGCGCAGGAGAAGAAGGCTGCCGGTGGGGCCAGGAAGTAGCGCGTGATGAAAATCATCCATGTGACTCTCGCGGGACTCGGCTTGGCCGCGCTGATGGCGCTGCCGGCAACGGCGCAGAAACAGGCGCCAGCGCCGCGGGTAGCCGACGGCCAGCCCAATCTCGAAGGCATCTGGACCAACGCTACAATCACTCCACTGGAGCGGCCTCCGGAGCTTGCTGGGAAAGCTTTCTTTACGGAAGCCGAAGCCGTCGCCTATGAGAAGCAGATGGCTGAACGCAATGATGTGGATCGGCGTCCGGCCAGCGTACAAACCGATGTGGCACTGGGCTACAACGCCGCGTGGTGGGACCGCGGAACCAGAGTGGTGAAAACCCGGCGGACTTCGCTGGTTATCGATCCGCCGGACGGCCACATTCCCGCGCTGACGCCGGATGGCGAGAGGCGCGCGGCCGCTCGGGCGGCGGACATAAGACTGCATGCCGCCGACGGGCCGGAGAACCGGTCCTTAGGCGAGCGCTGTATTTTGTGGCCTACGGCGGGTCCGCCGATGATGCCGGGCCCTTACAACAGCAATTATCAGATCCTGCAGATCCCCGGATACGTGGTGATCTTTATCGAAATGATTCATGAAGCGCGGATGATTCCCTTAGACGGGCGTCCGCACTTGCCGTCGAGCGTGCGCCAGTGGATGGGAGATCCGCGGGGCCACTGGGATGGCAACACTTTGGTGGTCGATACCACGAATTTCACGGATAAGACCCGCTTCCATGGGGCGAGCGAGAATCTGCATCTGGTGGAACGCTTTACGCGCACAGATGCGGACACGATCCTTTATGAGTTCAAGGTGGAGGATCCGGCCACCTTTACCAAGCCCTGGACGGCGCAGATGACGCTGTCCAAAACGGGTGGGCCGCTTTACGAATACGCGTGCCACGAAGGCAACTATTCGTTGGTGGGCATCTTGAGCGGAGCGCGCGCGGAAGAAAAAGACCGGCAAAAATAAGTACAAAGGAGCGTTTATGCGATCAAAGGGTATCGGATTAGCGATGGGTGCGGCGCTGCTAGTGGCGCCGGTATGGGCGCATCACGCGTTCACGGCGGAGTTCGACGGCAACAAGCCGGTGAAGCTGCATGGCACCGTGACCAAAATGGAGTGGATCAATCCGCACGCCTGGATCCACATTGACGTGAAGGACGCCGACGGCAAGGTGACTAACTGGATGGTGGAATGCGGCAGTCCCAACACGCTGTTGCGGCGCGGCGTCACCAAGGCATCGGTAACGGCAGGCATGGAGATCCTAGTCGACGGATATCAATCGAAGGACGGGTCGAACAAAGCCAACGGCCGCGACGTGACCTTCACGGATGGTAAGAAGCTGTTTCTGGGTTCCTCGAACACCGGCGCGCCCGGCGACACGCCTGAGAAATAGGAGCGCCCATGCGCACAAGAACGCTTTTGCTGATCGTGACGGCCGCTTTCGGGGTCACTTTGTTTTTCGGGGGGTCGAGTTCACTGCGGAGCGAGACTCCCAGCGCGGCGGCGCTGAGCGGGGTGGTGAGTTCCTCCGAAGAGGGTCCCATGGAAGGCGTGATGGTGAGCGCCAAGAAGAGCGGCGGCAGCATCACCATCACCGTAGCCAGCGATCAGCACGGGCGTTACAGTTTCCCGCGCAACCGGCTGGAGGCGGGGCAATACTCGTTGCGCATCCGCGCGGTGGGTTATGAGCTGGACGACCCGGGCTCTGTCGAGGTCTCGCCGGCCCAGGCGGCGGCGGTGGATCTGAAGCTCCACAAGGCCCAGAATCTGGCCGCGCAGATCACCAATGCGGAATGGATCGACAGTATTCCTACGACTGATCAGCAAAAGGGCTTCCTGCTGAATTGCGTGCAATGCCACACCCTCGAGCGCATCCTGCGATCGAAGCACGATGCGGCGGATTTCATGAAGGTGATGGAGCGCATGGGAAACTATGCGAACCAGTCCTTCCCGTACCATCCGCAAAAGCGTCTGGCGATGCGGATGCTGGAGGTACGGGGCGACGAATTGCAGAAGACCCGCCAGCGTCAGGCCGACTTCCTGGCGGCTTACAATCTGAGCAAGCAGCCGACTTGGGCTTACGATTTCAAGACACTGCCGCGGCCCAGGGGCAGCGGGACCAAGGTGATCATTACGGAATACGATCTCCCGCGGCGTACTATCGAACCGCACGACGTGATGCTCGACGCCGATGGCAACGTTTGGTATTCGAGTTTCGGCGAGCAGACCGTGGGCAAAATGGACCCGAAGACCGGAAAGATCACGGAATACAGCATTCCGATTCAAAAGCCGGGCTGGCCCACGGGAGAACTGGGCCTGGAGGCCGATCACGACGGGAATCTCTGGTTCGGGATGACCTTCCAGGCGGCGATCGCCAAGTTCGATCGTGCGACCGAGAAGTTCCAGATCTTCCTGCCGCCGGCCGAATACAACAAGGACATGACGCAGATCAACATGGCGGCTCCGCAGAGCAGCTACGTGGATGGCAAGGTGTGGTCGCAGAACAATGGCTTCGCCGTGATTCACCGCTACGATCTGGCCACCGGGAAAACCGAAACGTTCGCGCCCTTTAAAGATTCGAAGGAAGGCGAAAACCACAACATCTACGACGTGATCCCTGACGCGCATAACAACGCCTACTTCACCGATTTCGCACAAGAGCACATCGGGCGAGTGGATGCGAAGACTGGGCAGATTTCGCTGTGGCCGACGCCGACCAAAAACTCCGCGCCGCGCCGCGGGCAGATGGACGCGCAAGGGCGCATCTGGTTCGGCGAGTATCGCGGGAACCGCATTGGCATGTTCGACATCAAAACCGAGAAGTTTCAGGAGTGGCTGGCGCCGACGGCGTGGAGCGCTCCTTACGATGCGACGCTCGACAAGACCGGGCATGTGTGGACCGGATCGATGACCACTGACCGCGTGATCCGCCTGGACCCCAAGACCGGGAAGATGGACGAATATCTGCTGCCCCGCTCGACCAACATCCGCAGGGTGTTTGTGGATGATCGCGGCGCCACGCCGGCCCTGTGGGTGGGCAATAATCACGGGGCGTCGATTGTGAAGCTGGAGCCGTTGGACTAGAATGCGCTATGCGCTGTGCGGGATTGCGATGGTCATCGCTGGCGCGGCGGTATCCGCTGCGCAACTGCCTAAGTTCGAGCCGGATCCCTCCTGGCCGAAGCCGCTGCCTAACAACTGGATGCTGGGGCAGGTTTCGGGCACGTCGGTCGATTCTCACGACCACGTGTGGGTGATTCATCGTCCGCGAACCTTGGACGAGCACGATAAGTACCTCGAAGCCGGTAAAGGAGACTGCTGCGTTCCAGCGCCCGCGGTGATCGAATTCGATCAGGCAGGCAACGTGGTCCAGGCGTGGGGCGGGCCGGGCAAGGCCCGGAGCGGGCAGAGTCTCGAATGGCCCGACAACGAGCATGGGATTTTTGTCGACTCCAAAGACAACGTGTGGATCACCGGCAACGGCGATAAAGACGCGCAAATTCTGAAGTTCACCAAGAGCGGGAAATTTCTGCTGCAGATCGGACATCACGGCAAAAGCGGTGGCAGCAACGATACCGAAAACCTGGGGCGTCCCGCGGGCATTGCAGTGTATCCGAAAACCAACGAGGTGTTCGTGGCGGATGGCTACGGGAACCGGCGCGTAGTGGTGTTCGACGCGGATACCGGAGCCTACAAACGCCACTGGGGCGCCTATGGAAACAAGCCCGATGACAGTGCGCCCCGTACGCGCGTTTATGCGGGCCCAGGTTCGCCGCAATTCAATCTGGTGCACGGCATCCGAATTTCGAACGATGGCTTGGTATACGTGGGCGACCGGGTGAACAATCGTATTCAAGTATTCCGCTTGGACGGGACCTTCGTCAAAGAGATGTACGTGGAGCGCAAGACTTCGGCGGCAGAAGGGACTGCGTTCGATATCGCGTTCTCACCCGACAAAGCGCAGCAGTTTTTTTATGTACCGGACGGCAGCAACAAGAAGGTGGATATCGTGAACCGCGAGACCCTCGAAATCGTGGGCTTCTTCGGCGGACATGGGGGCCACGGCGTGGGTGAGTTCTACCATATCCACAGCGCGGCTTCCGATTCCAAAGGCAATATCTACCTGGGCGAGGTCAATAACGGGCGGCGCGTGCTGCGCTGGAATTACAATGGAAAGCAGTAGCCGCGCCTACTCGGCTATCCACAAGTTTTCGGCGAAGGGCCACTCGCGATCGACCCACTGCGCTTCGCAGCGGAAACCGCTCGCTTGGGCCATGCGCAGGACCTCGGCGGGCGAATATTTGTGGCTGCTTTCGGTCCAGATGGTCTCACCTGCTTCGAAGGTGATCGACAATTCCGCTTTTTCGATTGCGACACGTTGTCTGCGGCTCGAGCGCAAATGCATTTCGACACGACGCGCGCTGGTGTTAAAGCGGGCGACATGCTCGAATTCAGATAGGTCGAAGTGTCCGTCGAGCTCGCGATTGATGCGTCCCAGCAGATTCAGGTTGAAGGCCGCGGTGACGCCAATCGGATCGTCATAAGCTGCGAGCAGTACCGGCACAGGTTTTTCGAGATCGGTGCCCAATAACAATGAATCGCCCGGCTGGAGCAGGCCGCGCAGTTCCTGGAGGAAATTTGCCGCCGCGGGCGGATCGAAATTTCCAATGGTGCTGCCCAGGAATAGTACCAGTAACGGCTTGCCCTGGCGGCGCGACGCAGCCACTTCTGCCAAGCCGTCAAGATAATCGCGCTCCAGGCCGAGAATGCTGATGGCTTGTATGTCGCCGACCTCGCGCTTGCACATGTCCAGGGCGGCGGGCGAAATTTCAATGGGGTAGTAGGAAGTGGGATCGCGGAGACACAAAGCTTCGAGGAGTCCGCGAGTCTTTTGCCCGCTGCCGCTGCCCAACTCCGCGACGGTCAGCGGCGTGTGCAGGCGCTCCACGATTTCGACCGCGTGTTTCCGCAGAATGCGCTCCTCGGCCCGCGTCACTCCGTATTCAGGGAGCGCCGTAATGACGTCGAATAACCTCGATCCGACCGTATCGTATAAGTATTTTGAGGGTAGTTCCTTTTGCCCAGGCTGGGTGAGGCCGGCCTGGACGTCCGCGGCAAAACTGTGCTCGAAGATAGTGAGTTCACGGGAAGCGATCATGGAATCCTCTCTAGTGGAGTTTATGTGTCGGTTAGTTGCTTACGCAGCGGAAGCCTGCGTAGACATACGGATAATGGGGCTGAAACCAGTTGCGGAAAGACGGCCGCAGCATACAAGCAGCGGTCCTCGGAGAGCCGCCTTTCATTACGAAATGGCAGGCGTCGAAGAAATTTGCGGAGTAGCCGGGATAGAACCGGAAGGGCTGGAAGCCGGCGAAGGGCGCGAAGACGGTGGAGGTCCACTCCCATCCATTACCCACCATCTCTACGGCGCCGAAATCGCTCTGAGCGTCAGGGAAAGCGTTGACCGGCGTCGGGTCCCAACTCTTGAAATCTGCGTTGGCAATCGACTCTGTCAAAATTCCCTGTGCCGCGCGCTGCCATTGAGCTTCCGTAGGCAATTTCTTCCCGGACCACCGTGCATAGGCGCTGGCTTCGGCATGGCTCGCGTAGACCGGCCAATCGAGCGGCAGCGGGATTTCTTCAAACATCGTGCGATATCGCCAGCTATCGTTACTCCGGCGCCAAAATGCGGGATGGCGGATGTCCTGTTCCGACTTCCACTGCCAATCTGCCGCGGTCCACACAGCGCGATTTTGATAGCCGCCTGATTGTATAAAGTCTAAGTACTGCCCGTTGGTTACCTTGTACTTATCGATGGCGAAGTCCGGAACTACGACGCTGTGGGCTTCGAATTCATTGTCCCAGCCGAAAGTTGTGCTGCTCGACGAGAGACCCAATACTACGGGGCCGGCAGCAATTTCGACCATCGCCGGCTGCAGTGGACCGCTCGAAACCGCTCGCGGCACGGAAGCGGGGCGGACCTTTTGTTCCAGCGGCAGACGGTGCAGCATGTAGGCGAGCGTTTCGCAGTGCATCAGGCGATGCTCGATGGCGACGTTCAGAATTTGCGAATCGCTGACGGCACGCGCATCGATCTGCTCGCGCATACGTTGGTTATAGCCATGAATTTCATCGGGTGACGGCCAGTCCTCCGGTCGATCGGAAGGGAGCGCGGTTCCTACCGGATCTATACCGAAGGCGAAGAGCCGGTCGAATTCCGGGTGGAACGATGGCATGCCTCCTACGGTTTCCCGCAGCAGGTTTCCCTCAAAGGCTTCCAAGTGGCCCAAGTAAAACGCGATGCGATGACGGTCCGGGATGGGCCGCTGGTAGAGGGCGTCACGGCGAACGATGTCGAATAGCCGATCGGATTCCGCGCGCGCGTCCGCAAAACGTTTCAGGAGTTCACCGGGGTTTGAAACGGGGTTGTGGGTTACCAACACGACGTACCTCCCGCGTTACTGCACGTTCTCTGCCAAGGTACCAATTTAGATGGCGTCGTGTAAGACTTGGATGCAACGGCGGCGGCCGCAACGTGGAATAATGCGGTTTCATGGCCCTGGTCGAGTTTCGCGATGTCTCTTATGAGGTTGGCGGGCGGGAAATTCTCTCGGAAGTAAACTTTACCGTGGAGCCGGGTGAAACCTTGGTATTGCTGGGGCGCAGCGGATCCGGTAAAACTACTGCGCTCAAGATGACCAATGGGATGTTGTTCCCTACTCGGGGGCAAGTGCGGGTGGAAGGCCGGCCCACTACGGAGTGGGATCCGATTGGTTTGAAGCGGCGCATCGGATATGTGATCCAGGAAGTGGGATTGTTCCCGCATTTCACCGTGGAGCAGAATGTGGGGTTGGTTCCCACGCTCGAAGGGTGGCCGGCACCGGATGTGCAGCAGCGGGTGGAGCAATTGCTGGACGAAATGGGATTGCCGCCGGCAGACTATCGCGCCCGCTATCCTCGGCAGCTTTCGGGCGGCCAGCGGCAGAGGGTGGGAGTGGCGCGGGCGCTGGCGGCGGATCCTCCGCTGCTGCTTTTTGACGAGCCCTTCGGCGCGCTCGATCCGGTGACCAGAGTGGAATTGCAGCGGCAGTTCTTGGACTTGCAGCACAACCTGCAGAAGACCTCAATCTTTGTGACTCACGATGTGCGCGAGGCGCTGCGGCTGGGGACGCGGATCGGGTTGCTCACGCGCGGACGATTGGAACTCGCCGCCGATCCAGAGACCTTCCGCAATCTCCGTTCAGAGGAAGCGCTGGCGTTTCTGAGTAGTCTGGAGTGAGGTCTAGATGCGTCCCGATTTAGCGAATGACCTGCTCCAGCTCACCGGCGAGCATCTAGTGCTGGTGATCAGTGCAATGGCGGCGGCGATATTGATGGGCGTGCCGTTGGGCATCGTGCTGACGCGGCGCGAGGGATGGCGGCGGCCGCTGCTGGGGTTCGCGAGCGTGATGCAGACCATCCCCAGCTTGGCGCTGTTCGGATTCCTTATTCCAATCCCCTTTATCGGCGGCATCGGGACGCGCACCGTGATCATCGCGTTGGTGATGTATGCGCTGCTGCCTATACTCAGAAACACCTTCGTGGGGATCGCGAGCGTGGACACGGCGGTGTGCGAATCCGCAGTGGCGATGGGGATGACCAGCGGGCAGATGCTACGCCAGGTGCAATTGCCGCTGGCCGCGCCGACGATCCTGGCGGGCATTCGGGTGGCGACGGTCACTACCATTGGTACGGCGACGATTGCCGCGGCAATCGGCGGAGGCGGCTTGGGAGTGTTCATTTTCCGTGGAGTGGCTTCCGTGGATACAGCGCAGATTCTGGCCGGAGCCGTGCCGGCCGCGCTGATGGCGCTGGCGGCGGATGGGGGATTGGGATGGGTGGAACGAAAATTATCGCGAGCGTGACGGCGGCGCTGGCGCTGTTACTGGGGGGATGCTCCAGTTCAGGGGCGGGCACGCTGCGAGTAGGCTCCAAGAACTTTACCGAACAGGTGGTGATGGGTGAGATCATCGCCCAACATCTGGAGCGGCGCCTACATCAGAAGGTGGAGAGGCGGCTGAACCTCGGAGGAACGCTGCTAGCGCATCAGGCGCTGCTCGCGGGCGAGATCGATCTCTATCCGGAATACACCGGCACTGCGCTGGTAGCGGTTTTGAAGGCGCCGGTCCAGACCGATCCGGCGGCAGTGCTCGCGCTGGTCCGCGCGGAGTACGCGCGGCGGTTTCATGTGGCCTGGCTCGATTCGCTGGGTATCAACAACGGCTTCGCGATGGTGGTGCGCGGTAATGACAAGAAGTTGGAAACCCTCAGCAATGCCGCCCGCAGTCCCAAGCCCTGGATGCTGGGCGTGGGCTACGAATTCGAGCAGCGAGTGGACGGATTGAAGGCTTTGCAGCAGACGTACGCGTTGCGGTCGAGCGCCATCAAGACCATGGATCTGGGGTTGCTCTATAAGGCTCTCGAAGATGGTCAAGTGAACATGATCGCCGCGAACGCGACGGACGGACTGCTTTCCAAGCTGGATGTGAAGGTACTTGAAGACGACAAACATGCGTTTCCGCCTTACGAACTTTGCATCGCCGCGCGCGAGGATCGGCTAGGCGCGGTGCCCGGATTGCGCGCAGCCCTCGCCGAACTCGCAGGGAAGTTCACGGATCGCAAAATGCAGGACTTGAATTATCAAGTGGACGGCAGACACCGGCCGGTGGCGGAAGTGGCGGGGGAGTTTTTGCGGAGCGTTCCCGGATTGCAATAAAAGAAGGCCTCCCTTGCGGGAGGCCTTAAGGTTTGCTTCTGGAGGAATTGTTTTACGCCAAGTTAGGGATCTTGATGATTTTCTTCTGAATGGCGTACTGCACCAACTGCGCTTTGTTGTGGATGTCCAGCTTGCGCATCAGGTTGAACTTGTGGGCTTCGACGGTCTTCACGCTTAAATTCAGGTCGCAGGCGATCTCTTTGACGGAGTTGCCTTCCGCGAGCATCTTCAGCACTTCGCGTTCCCGAGTCGTCAGAGTGGCGAAACGGGGCAGGCGGTTGGCCGACTTGATGCGGCTGCGGAAATCGTCGACTAATTGCGAGAGCATGCGCGGGCTCAGGTAGCTGCCCCCGCGGCAGATGTCACGTACCGCGGCCACCAGTTGCTGGCTGGGGCTGTCCTTCAGCACGTAGCCGCTGGCGCCCACTTCCATACCTTCGACCAGATAATCTTCGTCGTCGTACATGGTGAGAAACAGGACCTTAGTCTCGGGCCGGTTCTTCTTGATCTGGCGCGTGGCTTCGAAACTACTTAGCCCCGGCATGCCGATGTCCATGAGCACCACATCCGGGCGCACTTCATTGGCTTTTTCGACGGCATCGCCGCCATTAGGAGCCTCGCCGACTACTTCCATGTCCGCTTCCGCGGAAATCAGAGTGCGGATTCCTTGGCGGAACAAAGTATGATCGTCCGCCAGCATGATTCGAATCTTCGCCATGTTTATGCCGTCTCCGTTATCTTCCCTACCGCGTCGTTAAGCGATCGCCTTACTTAGCTATCGGCAGTTCGATGGAAATCTTTGTACCCCGTTTTGGTCCTTCGATACGGCTTTCGGCCTGGAACTTTCCGCCCAGCAGGGCTACTCGTTCCCGCATGCCCGACATGCCGAAGGATTCGCGCTTTTGAAAAGCTTCCTCCACGTTGAAACCAACGCCGTTATCCTCCACTACCAGCTTCAGGAATCCATCGGCGGAAACCAGCGAAATGTTTACAAGCCGGGCCGCCGCATGTTTCCCGATATTGTTAAAACATTCCTGTACAAGACGATAAGTAATGACCTCGGTCTGCTGCGGCAGGGCGCCCATCTTAGAAAGCTGGAGTTTCACCCGGCACGGATGGAGCCGCTGAAACCGGTTGATTAACTGCCGCAAGGCCGCACCGAGCCCTAATTGCTCCAGGACGGCGGGGCTGAGAGCGGAGATCAAGCGCCGCATCTCAAGTATGGTACGCTCGGTCAGATCGCGCGCCTCGCCCAGCTTCGCGCGCAGCTCCCATTCGCTTTCAGGCAGCGCCTGCTCAATCAATTCCATCTGCAAGCGGATGCACAGCAGGCTCTGTCCGGCTTCATCGTGCAACTCGCGGCTGATGCGCCGGCGCTCCATTTCCTCGACATGCAGCATGTGCTCGGCCAGGCGCCGGACTTGCTCTTCACGCTGCGCCAGATCCTCCATCAGACGGGCCTTTTCCGCGGCCATCAGGCAGCGTTCGGCCGCTGCCGCCAGGAGTTCCTGTTCGCGGGGCAGCCATTCGTAGGAGTTCGAGAAACCGAACTGCATGACGCCGGCGGTACGCCCGTCGGCGGCGAGCGGGATCGACCAGCAGGACGCAAAGCGCTGGTGCCACTGCTGGTCGAGCAGGAAATCGGCATGGCTGCTGCCGTCCATGTAGCGAAGCTTTGAAAGCTTGCGGACCAAGCCCGGCCGGTTAGGAATGGACAGGGCGCTCGCGTGCGGTGCGCCGGTCTGCAGCACCCACGCCGCGCCGTCCTCGCTCAACATGTACAAGCGCCCGGCGTCGGCCTTGCAGACATGCACCAGCGATTCCAGAAACCGCCGCAGCAGCTCTTCCAGGTTCCGCGATTCAAGCTCAATGCGGAAGAGCTCATAAAACGCCTGGGTTTCCGCCTCGCGGACCTGATAATAAGCGTTATTGAGCGTCAGAATGACGCAAAAGTGCAGTTGTTCGCGGACCCACTGAAAGTTAGCGTGCTCGTCGGGCAGCAGCGAAACCAGCAGCGGCGAGAGCAACCGGTCGTATTCCTGGAGCGCTTCGAGAATGGCGCTGGGGGGCAGATTCAACTTGGCAAGCCGGCGCCCGTTATATTCCACCTGCTCGATGAAATGCAGCGGGGCTTTGCCCTGCGCCAGAATGCGCGAGGCCGCTCCCGGCGTGATCTGCGCCAGGGCGATTCTCTGCTTGGGCTCAAAGGCGAGGGTCCGCAGGCGGCTTAGAAACTTGCGGTCGATCTGATCGGCGTGCGGCTCGAGCAGAACCGCCAGCCGGTGCAAATGCACGCGTAACTGGTCGCTTAGAACGTCAGCGGCATCGGCCAATTCAGGGGATAGCTGTGCGGTTTGCACTCTTAGGGATTTATCGGCATTCTAAGGCCTTGTCTTTAGTACTAAGATCCCGCGGATCAATACAGTTGGCCGATAATGGGAGAACCATGAGATGGCTTTGGCTGATTGGCCTGATCGCGAACGCTGCCACAGCTCAGGTCACGCCCTACGCGTTGAAGGTCGAGACCGGGCCGGGTTTGATGGCCATCACCTTCACGCTAAACGGCAACCAGGCGCGCGTCTACCTGCCGGACGATGTGGCTGCGGGTGAACGCTTTTCGGGCGCCCTCGAGGGCCAACCCAATTACGTGGTGGAATTCGCCGGCCAGCAGGCGCGCGTGCGCGACGGAGCTTTCCATTGGAGCATGCCGGTTCTGCAGACGGGAGTTGCGCCGGGCGAGTTCCTGCCCCTGATCCTGCGCGATTTTCGCGGGCGCGAATTGGCTCGCGCCTCCATTCCGATAGCGGGTAATCAGCGCGAAACCGCAGCATACCGTTTCCCCAAGTTGGTCGCGGCCGCGAGTCCCGCTCTGGTGCTGGGGCCTTTCGACGGGGACTCCCGGACCACTAGTTTTGAGATCGCGGGCGAGCCGGCTCAGGTGCTGGCCGAATCCGTCCGTAAGATTATTGTCCGCGCGCCGGAGAAGACCCTGGGGCCGGCAGCGTATGTTCTGCGAAAGGGTCCGGTCGAAAAACGCGGCAGCGTGCGCTGCGTCACCGTCGAAACCCGCCGGCCGGATGAATCCACCATTGCGGTCTCCGTGCGCGGGCTTAGCGGCCTAGAGGACCAGGTGGCGCTCAAGCTGGATCGCGATTACATCTTTATCCGCCCGGCGGACGTCGGTGCCGATGGCGGCTACAACATGCGGCTCCCGCTGCTGGGCATCGAGCAAGACATCGCCGGGTTGGAGGCACGCCTGGTCTTTCCCCAGACCCCCCATGACGAGGTAGGCCTGATCCTGCGCACGCCCCGGCGGGATCGCCAAAAAGACGTCTCAGACGAGCGCGCCGAAGCCCTGCGCTCGTTGGGCTTCGACCCTTTTCCAGCCCTGCTGGAGTTCCTGCCCGACTACGATGTGGGCAGCGACGCCGCCTACGCCATGCTGGCATTTGACCCGGAACGGGCCTTGTCGCAGTTGTTCGCTTCGATGCCCAATACGGGTGCAAACATCGAGCGCATCGCGTTCATGTGGTTCGTGGGTCACGCCGGAGACCGCGCCGGTGCACTCAGTGCGAAGGCCCGGAGTGAGGCGCACGCGGCCGCGCTGCGCGTGCTGGCGCTCCCCTCCTCCGGCTCCGAGGCGGTTGAGTTGGCATTGCACACGGTGGGCCTGAGCGGCGATGCGGAAGACCTGCCGCTGCTCGAACGCCACTATCAATACCGCAACGGGTGGTCCGGCCGGTGGCGGATTCAGGATGCAAGCGAAGCCGCCATGGTTCGCTTGGGCTCCAAAGAGCACCTGGAAAAGATTCGTGCCGAACTGGCCGTGCCCTTCCCGGCGCACCCCACGCCCGAACAGGCGGTGCTTGCCGGCCAGCTTCTGCAGAAAGCCGGCTTCACCGGCCACGGCGAACTGGTGCCGGCGATCTGTTCGCACCTGACCGATCCGGCGGTGGTCGATATCGATGTCACCTGGGATCCGAAGCTGAGCGCCATGGTAGCGCTCAACGCGATCGCCAATCAAACCACCCCCCTCGCGGACCTTCCCCGGAAATCGCTTGACGATTGGCAAGCGTACTGCCGGAATATCCGTTAAGCGGCGAGTGACGGCAGGATTATTTCTTGGTCCCGCTCACGCCTGACAGGAGAGCTTCCACTTGCGGCATGTAGCCGCCTCGTTCGATATCCGCTTGGTTCCAATCGCGAACGATCATGCCCTGCGGGTTGATCACGAATAAATGCGGTGAATCGAATTGCGGGCGCTGCGGCGTGGCTTTGAAATACCACATCGCCGTCTGACCGGAGTCGAACAGGATGGGAACGGTAGTCTTGGTTTCGGTGAGGTACTTGGATACTGTTGCGGTATTATCCGGCGGCAGGACGATCGACAGGATCCCCACTTTTGCTCCCATGCGGGCTTTCAGACGATCCAGCTCCTTGCTCAACGGTTTGGAGGCTGGCCGGTCGGTCTTCATATAATCGATCACCAGCCAGCGCCCGCGGTAGTCCAGGATATCGTAGGCCTTCAGGCTGGTATCCGGTAAGGCGAAACTTGGGGCCCGCCTGCCGGAAAGGCCCTGACCCACGGCCAGCGTAGCTGCCGTCCATATTAGAATTGCCAGTTTTTGCATTTTCATAATCCAGATTCTATACAGAGGCGCGCGAAGCCTTGGCCGCCAAAGCCGCCAGAGATTGTTGGTAAGGCTCGCGAGCGATGCCGTGCTCGCAGATGATGGCGGTGACATAGCGCGCCGGGGTGACGTCGAACGCGGGGTTTTCGACGCCGATATTCTCGGGCGCCACCGGAACTCCGAACACGTGCGTGACCTCGCTCGCCGGTCGCTGCTCGATCGGGATCTGATCGCCGGATGCGAGCGTCAAATCGAAGGTGGAGACCGGGGCCGCCACATAAAACGGCACGCCATTTTCCTTGGCCAGCACCGCTACCGAATAGGTTCCGATCTTATTGGCCACATCGCCGTTTGAAGCGATGCGATCGGCGCCCACCACCACGCAGCCGATCCGGCCGGAGCGCAGGAAATGGCCCGCCATGTTATCGGTGATGAGCGTTGTGGGGATGCGGTCCTGCTGCAGTTCCCAGGCCGTCAGCCGAGCGCCCTGAAGGAACGGCCGGGTTTCGTCGGCGAACACATCGATCTTCTTCCCGGCCTCGACCGCGGCGCGGATCACGCCGAGGGCGGTGCCGTAGCCGGCCGTAGCCAGCGCGCCCGCGTTGCAGTGGGTCAGCACGGTCTTTCCGTCGGGCACCAGAGCGGCCCCGTGGCGCCCGATGGCCATGCACAGGGCAATGTCTTCCTGACGGACCTGCTGCGCCTCCTCAATCATGCGGCTGACGATGGCGGCGCGGGATTCGCCTTCCAGGCTGGTCTTCAGGCGGCGCATCCGGTCAAGGGCCCAAAACAGGTTCACCGCCGTGGGACGCGTGGCCGCGAGCGTGGTACAAACGGTTTCGAAATCCGCATCTTGCTGAACGCCGAGCGCGACGCCCATGGCCGCCGCCACACCAATCGCCGGCGCACCGCGAATGACCATGGTTTTGATCGCTTCGGCCACCTCCTGATACGTCCGGCAGGTTACAAACACCTGCTGGCGGGGCAGCAGGCGTTGATCGATCATGATCACGCCGTGGGCGGTCCACTCAATTGTTTCCACCATGAACTTCCATTGTGACGCAGGCTAAGCCGCTATTTCTGGCGCAGCACCGAGATAATGTCGTCAGCAGTGATGACGCCGGTGAGCTTGTGGTGCTGGTCGACCACCGGCAGCGCAAGAAGATTGTATTTGTCGAACAGCTCAGTGACACGGTCCTGGCGCTCGTTGACCGGAACTTGGATGAGAGTTTCCGCGGCGAGCGAAGCCAGCCGTTGATCGCCCTGATGCAGAAATAAACGCGCCAGCGGCACACTGCCCGTCAGCCGCTCCTGCGAGTCGATCAGGAATAGCGTATTCAGCGTTTCCAGCAGATCTTCGTTTAGCTGAAGCGCGCGCAGCGCATCGGCTACGGTGGCGGTCTCCGGCAATGCGACGTACTCAGTGTTCATCAGGCCGCCGGCGGTGTCCTCGTCGAATTCCAGGAGTTCCTCGACCTCATGTTTGGGGTCGTGTTCCATCTCTTCCAGAATCTCATCGCTGGTTTCCTCTTCAAGTTCACCGAGCACGTCGGCGGCTTCATCGGGCGCCATTTCCTCCACGATCTCGGCGGCCTTTTCAGTCTCGAGCGATTCCAGAATGCTGACCTGAATGTTGGGGTCGACTTCGGACAGTGCGTCGGCCGCCACTTCGCTGTCAATGTTCTCGAAAATGGCTTCACGATCCTCGGGCCCCAAGGCTTCGACGATATCGGCGAGATCGGCCGGATGCATATTTTCGAGTAAACGGTTGGAAATATTCAGGCGCAAGCGCCGCTGCGGATCGGGTTCCAGAATATTGCAGAACTCCCATCGGATGGAGTGCGGAGGAATGCGCCCTTGCAGGTGCCGGATCCAAGTCCGCGGCACAATGCCCCGCAGCATGCGGCGGAAGATGCTGCGAATCCCGATGTCGACTTCGAGTACCCATAAGATCTGCGACTGATTCTCCTCGCGCCGCTCGAAGGTGACATCGTTGACGCGGACCACCTTGCGGCCCTGGGCGTCGACGATCTGCTGGTCGAGAAGGTCGCGCGTCAAGCGCAGCATGTATTCGTCTGAATGGTACGGAGTGAGATTTTCGTCGCGAAGATGGATGCCGTCGAGCGAAATGGTCTTAACCTGATCGTAACGGACCGTGAGCAGCGTGCCGTCGCCGCCGATCAGGAAGCGGTCGACGCGAATCGGGTCAACCAGCGGTACGATCGCGGCATCCTTGACCCGGCCGAGGCTGCGCCCTTTAAGGTCATAGACCTTGAGGCCAAACAACTCGGTGAGAAATAGAAATTCGTCCGCCATGCGCCTGATTTTGTACTACCCGGTTCCACATGACTACTATGACGGATGCTTACAGGATGGTGCAAGGATAAATTGCGCGCGGTGCTTTAGTAGGCCCAATAGGGCCCGATGCCGGCGGCCGAACTTTGGCTCTCGACCCCGATAAACACGGTGCGGCCGAAGAAGAATGGCAGGCCCCAATCGAATACGCCGGAACTGGAGCCTCCCAGATTGTTAAACGCGGTGTTGGGCGACTCGATCAGAGTCAAGGCGTTCCCTATAGAGAAAGCAATATTCGCGGAAACGGTGGTTTTTGAGCCGTTGGGATTGGGGCCGCTGGTGATTGCGGTGAAATTCAAAGGAGAGGCCGGGCAATAGAATCCGGCGACGATGCTGGTGCTGGTGCAATCGGGCAGGCCGGTGGCAGTCGAATCCAGAAAGAAGAAACCACTCGAGCCGCTATCGATATAGCTGTTCGAATAGGGCACGCCGTTGAAGGTGGTGGTGAAATTTCCCAAACTGTTCACGGCCTGCGCTTGCGCACTATTTAACCCGTTGTTGGATTGTGTTCCAATCCCGAAGATCATCGATCCCGTGACCGAAACAGCCCCAGTGGGCCCGATCTGAGGCAGCGTGATCGCCAAACCATTATTGTCCTGCGCAAACATCCACACGGGATTCTGCAATTGAGCGGTCAGAGCGATAGAAGTTGGTGTGCAACCCGCCGCGGGACAACTGAAATATACCGAGGGAGGCGAGGATGACGCGCAGGCCGGCCTGCAATCCTGGCGAAAGAGTCCGACACCCAGAATGCCATTCGCCCCCAGTTCGAGCACGGTCTGCGCTGCGGTGCCGCCGGCGCTGCAGGCGGCGGGGGCGGCCACGAAATTGGATGGGCCCACGATCTGAATGGGCACGGAGCCAGCCACTTCGTTCGCCATCCTGACGTCCACCTTCGCCAACGGGCCCCATTGGTAGGTAGTGTCAGCGTACTGGACGCAATTGCCGATCAGGTTATTGCCGGCGTCCGTGGTGTAGGGCAAAGTCATCGTGATCTGCGAGGACAAAATGCGCAACCCGCTCGATCCGGTATCGACCAGAACATGATCGATGTTCTGGCAAGTGGTGGTTCCCGGAACACAGATCGTCACCGTGGTAAACAGCTCGTCATTGGTGCCGATTGGCTGGCCGTTCAGGCTCGGTCCTGAGTCGACTACAATCGGTTGGACGTTGTTCACCACGGGTGGCGATGGAGTGGTTCCACCTGAACTACTGGTGCTCGCCGCCCCACCGCCGCAGGCGGCGAGACTCACCGACAGAACGGTCACGGCGGCCGCCAAGCCACGCCTAGCGGCGCGCCTCATTTAACGGCTTCCTGAGTTACGCCGCTCGGCAGCATCGACTTCAGGTAGGCCCGTCCGACGAAAGCGCGCATGTGGCCGCCGCTTTCAACCACCAGATCGGGATTCGCTACTTCCGCGGTCCTTCGATGGCGGGCTTTGGCGTGTACCGTAGCTTGAAACTCGCTGTTGTACGGCCCCAGCAATTGGGCTAAGTCCGGCAGGACCGGCCCACTCCAGGAAACTCCAAAGACCTTGCCGGCGGGCGTCACGTACTCGCGGATCAAGGTGCCGTCATCGCGGCTGATTTCGTGGATCGTGTATTCCTGCGTTTCCACCACCGAGCGTTTAGCCTGAAATTTAAGTTGATCGGTTACTACCGATTCGGCGGAACCGCCCAATACCGCCCATCCAGGCATGGCTGTAGCGGCTAGCGCGGCCAGAATCAAGAAGGTCTTTGTCATTGATAGCAATCCTCAAAGCCGCCTTAAGCCTTAAGAGCAGTGACGCGCCTCCGGCAAAATGGGTTACTGGAAGGCTTGTGCCAGCAATTCATAGGATCGCAGCCGCGCGGCGTGATCATATAGAATGTTGACCACAAAGACTTCGCCGGCGCCATAGTCTTCGGCTAAGGTTTCAAGTGCCGCGCGAACGGCCGAAGGGGCTCCCGCGATTACGCGGCGGTGAACCGGCAAGGTTTCCATGGGCGCGCCCTCGTGTGCCAGAAATTCGAGAGCCTCCTCCACCGGCGGAACCGGGATCAACTGGCCGCGGAACAGCAACAACATCATCATGCGCGCGCTGGCGGAGAGGCGGACGGCTTCCTCGCGGGTTTCGGCGCATACGGCCCAGGCGCACACCGACACCTGTGGCTCACGCGGGGCCCCCGGGCGGGCGGAAGCGACGAAATGTTCGCGGTAGAAAGCGGCGTAGGGCTCGCCTGCGGGATTGATGAAATCGGCGAAGACATAGGGCAGTCCCAACTCGGCAGCCCAGATCGCGCTCTGCGGCGACGAACCCAGCAGCGAGGGCTCCGGTTCGCCGGTCTTGATGTAACCCAGGAGTTCAGCGAGTTGTTCGCGGAAGTCGTCGGGAGGCGGCTGGCGGCGATCGCGCTGCAGCATGTGCGCCACTCGCGAGCTGGTGCCGGGCGCCCGCCCGAGACCCAAATCGATGCGGCCAGGGTAGAGTCCGCTGAGCATCGTAAAGGACTCGAACACTTTGAGCGGGCTGTAATGCGGCAGCATGATGCCGCCGCTGCCGACGCGAATGCGCGAGGTGGCCGAAGCCACCGGACCGATCATCACCTCCGGGCTGTTGCAAGCGAGGCCGGGTGTTCCGTGATGCTCGGCGAGCCAATAGCGGTAGTAGCCCAGGCCGTCCGCCAACCGCGCGAGCTCGAGCGAGTTGCGCAGAGCGTCGCCCGCGGTAGAGCCCGCGGGGATGGGAGATTGATCCAGAACACTTAGGTGAAAAGGCATGATTAAAGTTCCAGGCGGCTGACCGTGATGGCGCCCTGGAAACACAATTCGATATCGCGGCCGGGAGTGCGGGGACGCGCTTGATAGGAACCCGCGAAGCGCAGATGGTCGCCATCGCGATCGAAGCGCACATCCAGCGGTTGATTATCGGGATCGCAAAAAACAATCGCGGCCGCGTCGTTACTTTCGCGGTGCGGGAGGTTGACGTTCCAATATTCTTTCAGCGGCGGGGCAGTTCGCCCCAGCAGTTGCTGAAGCACCGGGAGCGCCAGGTTGCGCGAGTGATTCCAATCGAGCGGCCGGCCCTTTTTGATGTACTGCGAAATGGCGATCGCGGGTTTGCCTAGAAAAGCGGCTTCGCGGGCAGCGGCGACGGTCCCGGAGGTGAAGAGATCGGAACCCAGGTTGCCGCCGCGGTTGATGCCGGCGAGAACCCAGTCGATATCATCAAAAAGGGAAGTCAGCGCGACGCGAACGCAATCGGCGGGAGTGCCGGAGAGACTGAACTCACCGGGAGCCGTTTGGGCGAGGTGCAAGGAGGAATCCTCAGTGACGCGATGACCGGCGTAAGAGTGGGGATCGCGCGGCGCCAGCACCACCACTTCGCCCAGTTGCGCGGCGACGCTCTTGAGAACGGCCAAGCCGGCGGCATCCCAGCCATCGTCATTGGTCAAAAGAATGCGCAGCGGCGCCATAGTCTTATCTTGGCAGACAGGGGTTGGTCAGGGTTCTGCCACGATCCTCGAATCGCTCTGAAACTTCTGGTAGTTGCTATAGCGGATGTCGAATTCACCGCGCAACTTTTTGAGAAGCGCCAGGCGGACTTCGAAACGCACCAGCATGATCGACGGCAGCCAGATTTCCTCGTTCACGCGCGTCTGTTCGAAGTGCAGGGTACTGCCGCGGGCGATGCGCAGCAGCCCGAAATCCTCCCACATTGTGTCCAATACTTCTGCGTCCACCTTCACCCAGTGATAGGTGGCCTGTTCGATCCAGATCTTCGCGTGTACCTTCGCGAAATCCTTCGCCCGCGTATGGACCGCGTGGTAGCCCGGCTTAGGCTGGGCTTCGATAACCCAGGCGGGCTGTCCGCTGACGCTGCTAGTTTCGAGCAGCCGAAAGGTAAAGGCATCCGGTATCTCACGAATAAACGCGCGTTCTTCGGCACGTTCCTTTTCATACCGTTCGCGCGCGGCTGCGGATTCATGCTGGCGCTTGGTAAGCTCCTCATCCAGCTTTTCCTGTTGCTTGCGTGTCTCTCGCGCGGACAAGGACCGGTCATCGCGCGCGATGAGGCGTTCGTACGGCCGCCCGCCGAGAATCAGAATCTCATTGGTTTCGCTGTGGCTCTTGGCGAGTGCGCCGTTGCGCGCATACTGACGGAACTCGGACCGCTCCTGATAGGTATAGTTTCTGCGGCTTGCAAAATCGGTCCAATCGCGCTCGACTGAACGGCGCACGATCTCGACCGGATCGGGTGCACGCTCCTGCGCCGCAGCGCTGAGCGCCAGCAAAACGGCAACGGCGAGAAAGCTACGCGTTGACACTCCGTGAAAGTGCCGGTTCGGCCGGGAGCGTAATGGTGAACTCGGCGCCCCGTCCGTTGCGATTGGCGGCCCGTACCTCGCCGGCCTCCTGCGTAACGATGCTATGCACAATATGCAATCCCAAGCCCCCCAGCGCCTTGGTCGAAACATGCGGGTCAAAGATTACCGCCAGCAGTTCGGGCGCGATACCGGAGCCTTCATCGGCCACCACAATCTGAATTCTCCCGTTGTTGCGGCTGGCGTCAACGGAAATAGTGCCCCCTTGCGGCATTGCTTCTACGGCGTTGCAGAACAGGTTGATGAGCACTCTTTCCCACGCCCACGCATTCCGTAACACCAACGCCGGTTCGACGTGCGCGACGAAGTGAATTTCAGGACCGCGGCGCGCGATCATCGAATCTTCGACCAGCGTCCGCGCGTTATATAACACGGCTTCGAACGGCGCCGAGGGTTGCTCGATGGCCTGCATGCTCATGGTGATTTCTTTGCCGCGCTCGATGCTGCGGAAGATAGCGGCCGACACCGCCGCCCAACGGGGATCGCTCGAAAGCGAATCGGCCGCATCCATCAGCGTCTGAAATACATTGTTCAGATCGTGGATCAAACCCGGCAGCGCAAAGTCGGCGAAAGGGTCCATGGACTAGTGGGCGATCTCCCGCAGTGTACTAAAAAACTCAGGAAAGGACACTCCAGCCGATTCAGCGCCCAGGATGGTGCAGGGACCATCGGCGGCCAGGGCAGCCACGGCAAAGGCCATGGCGATGCGGTGATCGCCCAGGGAATCGATTGCCGTGGCGTGGAAGGATTGGCCGCCGGGAATACGGAAACCATCGGGTGCGGTTTCAATCTCGACGCCCATGCGCCGCAGATTGGACTCGATAGCGGCAATGCGGTCGGTTTCCTTGACGCGTAATTCGGAAGCATCCCGGACCACCAGTCCTCCCGAACTAGCCGCGCCCAGTATCGCCAGCACGGGTATTTCATCAATGAGCGCGGCGGTGAGTGCGCCTTCGATCACGCCGCCTTTGATTTTGGAAGCCCGGATGCGCAGGCTTCCGATCAGTTCACCGCCGCTCTGTTTGACGTCGATGACTTTGATCGCGGCGCCTGCGCCGGTCAGAAAGTCGAGCAGCGAGGAACGCGTGGGATTCAGCCCGACATTGTGGATCACCAGATTGGCTTCAGGCAGTAGCAGCGCGGCCACCAAAAAGAACGCCGCTGAGGAGAGATCGCCCGGGACCACCAGTTCGCGTCCAGTGAGGTGCGCGCCGGCAGCCAGCTTGATCACCCGTTGGTGAACTTCCATCTCGGCGCCAAATTCCTGGAGCGCGATTTCGGTGTGATCGCGCGTGCGCACCGGCTCGCGGACAATCGTGTCGCCAGCCGCGAACAGCCCGGCCAGCAGCACGCAGCTTTTCACGTGCGCACTGGCCATGGGCAAGGCGTAGTCTATGCCGTGCAGAGGCCGCCCATGGATCGTCAGCGGAGGAAAACTGCCGCTGCGCCCGCTGAGTTGCCGGCCTTCGATGTGCGCGCCCATTTCCGTCAATGGCCGGATCACGCGATCCATGGGGCGCCGCGAGAGCGACTCATCGCCGCCGATGCGGGTGGTGAAGCCTTGCGCCGCCAGGATGCCCGAGAGCATGCGGATAGTGGACCCAGAATTGCCGGCATCGAGCTGTTCGGCGGGCTCGCGCAAGCGGCCGCCATGGAGAATGATCTTGCCGTCGACGCGTTCGATGCGGGCGCCTAGCGCGGCCATGCAGGCGAGCGTCGACTGGCAGTCGGCACCAGTCGAATAATTGTGGATGGTGGTGGTGCCTTCCGCGATGCCTCCCAACATTCCGTAGCGGTGCGAAATGGACTTGTCGCCAGGCAGCGTAATAGCACCAGCAATGGCTTTGGCGGGCGCAACAGTTTCGTTCATGAATCTTTCAGTGTAACGGGTGCGGCGGGCTTCCCGGCTTCCTAGCGGAACATGTCGGTTACAAAACTCGCGCGGTTGCTGCTCTGCCGCTCTTCGGCGGCGGCCGGGTGGGAGTCGTTTTCCTCCCCACGCCCTCCGCGCTGGCGAAACGCGGTGATTGCCATGCGGACGCCTTCGTAACTACGCCAGTACAGGTTGTCGCGCATTATATCGCTGCGAAAACTCAAAATTTCGCGGCGCGCGAAGCGCTGCCATTTACTTCCATGACGCCGCAGCGTGGCAACGGTTGGCAAGCCTTCGATCGGCGCTGGACAAGCGTTCAGCTGCAGAATGGCGATCCGGGTGTCCGTCCGCATGGGATCTCCGGTCGCGTTCCGCGTGACCATCGGAACATCCAGCCGCTCCATATCGTCCACCATATCGATGCAAGAAGTGAAAACCAGATCGTTCACCACTTTGTCGCGCTCCTGATCCACGTCCTCGGCGATCTTGTGGGTCATTGCCTTTCCGGGCCGCAAAAACGCGAAGTCCACGTCATGGGTGGCGGCGCCGACCCAGACCTCTCGCCCATGCCAGGTGGTGGGTTGTTTCCATATCCGGATATGATGACGTTTCGAAACGTCGTTGAAGCTCTTTTCCCACGACATTTCCGCCTTGGAGTCCTGAACCAGCAGGTCGGACATGGGAGCCGTACGGTCCCCGTGCCCGTCGGCGACGGCTCGGATTCTCTGGATATTCGTCCGCAGCGTTGCTTGCTTCGGCTCGATCCATCCGGCGGCCTCAAACGCGGTTGATACGTCATCGCGCGAACCGATGAACATGAGATTGATGAGATCCGATGGGCGGTTGGAGAAAGTAGCGTGGGTCCTGGCGGGCATTTCCGCCAGTACTGCGGTCATTTGTATGCGTTCGTCCGTCGTCAAATGCCGCGGATTAGCCCCGGTCGTGGCGGTAGGGAGCGCGGTCACGGGTTCTGTCAGCGCCAGTGTGAGTTCGACCCCAGCCGGGTAGTAAAGTTCCGGTTCCGGTACTTGGAGGAGCAGAGCTTTGATAGCCCAGACCGCGAGACGAGCATGTAACTCCCATGTGATGGCAGTTCGAATGTAGCCGCCGAACCGGTACGATAAGCTGCTGGTGGGACGCGTACCGCGAATGCTGCCTTCCGCCGTCAGGCGCTCGCGCGCGTTGTCGACTTCCTGAATCCGCGCGTAGAGCGGCAGATTTTCTCCATTGGGCGCGGTGATGCTGGTGAATTCCAAGTCGAGCGCGGCCAGTTCGTGGATGAATCCCAATCCCACACGCTGCACCGATTTGAGCCGTCCCGATATCAAGCTTCCCGCCGGCAGGATGGTTTCTCCGCCGGAAACCACCGGCGCGATTAGAACCGCGTTGACCGGGTCCCCGGCATGACTGGCATAGGACCCCACTGGTGTGGTGAGCCGAATATGTAATTGGGCGCCCGGCGGTACCTGCCGGCTGGTCAGCAAATTGAGGGCTAACAGCGCATAGGCGAAACTCATTGCGGTCTGTATCATCATAGGCGATTTCCGGCCGCAACGGGTTACCATTCTGGACGGTCGTCCACTTTAGTACTCTCGTGCGGCCCTAATGCTGTTCTACAGTTTTACCGATACATTATTGAGGCTGTTTTGAGCATGGCGTTGACCAAACGCTCGGTCACAGAAGTGGTGGCAATGTTTCCGGAGACGCGTCTTCCCAACTGGGGGAATGCGCTGGAGGAAGCAGCGCAAGTGCCGACGATCCTGATCGTCGATGATCTGGATTTAAACCGGCACTTGTTGAAAGCCATCCTGAAGACCGAATCCTATCGCATTCTAGAAGCCAAGCGGCCCTCGGTCGCCCTGAAATTGCTGGAGATCGAGAAGGTCGACCTGATTGTGATGGACATGGTGATGCCGGGCATGAGCGGCCCCGATTTCTGCCGCGCCCTCAAGGCCGACCGGCTGACGCAGCTCATCCCCATCCTGGTTCTTACCGGATTGCAGGGTGCCGACAGTGAGATCGCCGGCATCGAATCCGGCGCCGACGAATTTCTGGTCAAGCCGCTGCAGCCCGCCGTGGTCCGCACACGCGTTCGCGGAATGCTGCGCAGCAAGGCTTTGATCGATTCGCTCGATGAAGCCGAAACCATCTTGTTCGCGCTGGCGAAATCCGTCGAATCGCGCGATAACTATACCGGAATGCATTGCGAGCGGCTGGCCGCCTATAGCGTGCGCCTGGGCCAAGCCGTAGGACTCCCGAAAGCCGATCAACTGGCGCTCTACCGCGGCGGCTATCTGCACGATATCGGCAAGGTGGGGATCCCGGACTCGATCCTGTTCAAGAACGGCCTGCTCAGCGCCGAGGAGTGGCAGATCATGCGCCTGCACACCCTCCGCGGTGAGGAAATCTGCCGCCCCATGAAGACGCTGGCCCCGGTGCTGCCTATCATCCGCAGCCATCACGAGCGATGGGACGGCTCAGGCTATCCCGACGGACTTAGCGGCGAGGCGATTCCTCTGCTGGCGCGCATTCTGCAGGTGGCCGATATTTATGACGCCCTCACTACGGCGCGCTCCTATAAGCCGGCCTTCTCGCACGCTCACGCGCTCGAGATCATGCTCGAGGAAGCCGAACGCGGCTGGCGCGACCCGGAACTGATCCCGCTGTTCGCCGAAGTGGAAAAGCACAGTAAAATTGCAGATCAGACCCCCTGGCCCGCCGACGCCGTGATGCAGGAATCCCTGCAGAACATGCGTCGCGAACTCAGCAAGTAAGTACGGTGCGGCCGGCCCATCCGGGAAACGTTAAGCTACCTTAATTCTCGGCGGCGCGGTATAATTCCTGTGTTACATGTTGGATTTGATTAAGAAGCTCCAGGAAGAGATCGCGGTGCTCGAAAACGAGTTCCGCATCGAGCTTCCGCGGGAGATTCTCAAAGCGCGGGCCCACGGAGATCTCAGTGAAAACGCTGAGTATCACGCTGCTAAGGAGCGGCAGGCGTTCGTCAACGCGCGCCTGGGCCAGTTACACGCCCGCCTGCGCGACATTTCCATGATCGACATGTCCAAGATCCCGCACGACCGCGTGGGCCTGGGCTCAACAGTAGTCGTCCTGGATGTCGATAAAGACGAAAAGGTACGCTATAAGCTGGTAACCAGCGAGGACGTTGATGTCGCCAAGGGTCTGATCTCTACCGTTTCGCCGATCGGACGCGGGTTGCTCGGCAAGCAGGTGGGCGATTCCGTAAAAATCACCATTCCGGGTGGCGTGCGCGAGATGGAAATTATCGAGCTCACGACCATTCATCAGATAGCTGAGGGTCAACCAGCAGCCGAGGGATAAATGACGATTACCCACGCCATCGGTTACGGCAGTAACAAAGTCATCCGGCTGATTGTGCGCGGGCTGGCTCTTTCCCGAATTCATCCCAACGTGCTTACCTTTCTGGGGCTGGTGATCAATATGATCGCGGCCTACATGCTGGCCGTGGGGCAGTTTCGCTGGGGCGCGGTGGTGGTCATCTGCGCGGGATTGTTCGACATGGTGGACGGGCGGGTGGCGCGCGAAACCAATCGCGTGACGCGGTTTGGCGGTTTTTTCGATTCGGTGCTCGATCGCTACTCCGATTGTGCGCTGCTGGTAGGGTTGCTGGTATGGTACGGATCGATCAATCGGCCGTTTTACGTGGTGCTCACGGCGGTAGCGATGGCTGCATCCGTCATGATCAGCTACACTCGCGCGCGTGCGGAGAATTCCATTCCCACCTGCAAGGTGGGCTTCATGGAGCGTCCCGAACGCGTGGTGCTGGTCATTATTGGCGCGCTGTTCGACAGCATGGCTCCGGTGTTGTGGGTAATCGCAGTGCTGGGGAACCTCACGGTAGTGCACCGCATGATTTTCACCTGGCAGGAAGCCAAGCGTTTAGAAGAAGCCCAGCTCAAAGTTCCGGCGGCGCGCGCGGCCAGCAAGGCCTGAAGTTTAAGGCAGCGCCAGCTCTTCTCCATTGATCGCGCGAAATCCCGCCAGGCGCACCCGATCGCTATCGCGGAACGATACCAGCGGCATCAGTCCAAGATCGATCAGCGCCAGCACCTGCGTTTCGGTCATCCATACTTCGGCACACGGCGTCATGTGCCACTCGCCTTCTTGCTGATAGGTGTGGAGCGGCAGGCCCTCGATGTTCAGCGCGCCCCCCGCGGTGAGCAGCCTAAGAAACGCCAGCGCCGGATTGCCCCATAAGTACTGCGAGTGAACCGGCGTGCCGGGCATTTCTTCAAAGGGGAACGATTCAATGGCGCTGGTACGCGCCCCATAGGGCAAGCGCAGCAGGAATCGCGGAAGAACCAGTCCCAGGTAAGACGCCTCCGGGAGGGAACGTAATTCCTCCCAGTGATCGCCCATGCCGGCGGAGCCTTCGGCGATGAAAGGTGCTCCGATGTGCGCCGCCAGGAGCGCCATGCGCCCCAGGAATTCGATATCGGCGCCGTCGGGGCCGAATGCGTAGAGCCCGATTACGGCGCGCCACTTGCGTGCATTGAGCAGCGCATACATGCGCGTTTCACCCAGGCTTTTGGCTTCGAGCAGATCGCGCGCGGCTTGGTCTTTCGTGAAGTGTGCGATGCGGATGCGCGCTTCCTCGCCGGCATCGCCGCGAATGACGAAATCGAGGCCCCGCCAAGCGGCTTCGACGGCTTGGAAGCGCGGATGATGCAGCAGTCCGCGCATGCGTTCGCCGAGCGCGGCTTCGCGCTGCGGATCCGAAGCTTCCGCGGGAGCGGCGTGGGCGCGCGCGAGTTCGCGGACGTAGTGCTCAAAGGGATCGCCGCCCTCGGCGATTTGCTCTAGCAGGCTGGAGGATCGCAGCAGTTCGCCGAGATTCGCTTGGGGGCTAGACGGTTCCGGCGTTTTGTTGTTCCCGGCCGGCGCCGGATCGAACTCGCGAAATAAACTCAGGTTGCGATACAGGCGGTCGGGATGAAAATCTTCCAGTTCGCCGAAGGAAGCGCCGGCCAGGTTGACTTGCAGTTTTTGCATGACGCCGTCGAAGTTATCGCGGTCGATGGCCAAGGGTTCCATCGCCCTGCCTCCGAAATCGCCCAGGATCAGATAGTGGGCGGGCTCGTCTTCGGCAATCACGACGGATTTCCGCTTAGGCTCGACGCCGATTTCAATCATGCGCTGATTATAAGATTTCCAGAGCGGTCATTTCGATACCCCCAGCCCGGCGGCACTAACGTAGTAGATCCGTAATCGAGAATCAATGCGGGGCCGGCGGAGCGTCGCGAGGCCACCTGCACACGGGGAAGTGCCGGCAGGATTCGCCAGGCGCCGTTCACCCATACGCGGCGGTTCTCCGCGCGCCCTTTGTGGAAGCGCTCCCGCGTGAGTTTGGGCTTCGCCCGGCCCTGGCGGGCCCGCACGCGGATGGTCACCACTTCGATTTCGCGATCCGCTGTGGCGTAGCCGTAAATGCGCGCATGTTCGCGATGGAACCCGCGGGATGCCTCCGCGAGGCGTCCGGCTGGATCCCAGGGGACATTCAACTCATAGCTCTGGCCCCGATAGCGCAGGTCGGCGCTACGCTCGATCTCAGCTGTGGGTGATTCCCGGCACGCTCGGCGCTCGAGCGCCATGAATTGTGGTTCGAGGTCGCTGCGGCCCAGCACCCCCGCCGCGTAGTCGCGCACGGCGTCCGCCATCAGCATCCCCAGCGCGGAGAGCGCCCCTGCATATTCCGGCACGATCACCGTCCCCATGCCCAGCTCCCGAGCAATTTCGCAGGCATGCAAGCCGCCCGAACCCCCAAACGCCACTAGCGCAAAGTCGCGAGGATCGTAGCCGCGTTCCACCGAAACCACGCGAATGGCCCGCTCCATATTGGCGTTGGCCACCCGCAGAATTCCAGCCGCCGCGGCGATGCGATCCAGTTTCATTGCGCGGGCGATTCGATCCACAGCCGCACCCGCGCGTTCGACATCGATCGACATCGCGCCGCCCAGCAACTGCGCCGCGCTGATGCGTCCCAACACCACGTGCGCGTCGGTGACCGTGGCGTCGGTTCCCACTCCGTAGCAGGCCGGTCCCGGATCGGCGCCGGCGCTCTCCGGACCCACGCGCAGCAAGCCGCCCGCATCCACGCGCGCGAGCGACCCCCCGCCTGCTCCGACAGTATGGATATCCAGCATCGGCACGCGGATCGGATACCCGGCGATCATCGATTCCGTGGTCTCGCGCGGCGCACCGTCCGCCAGACTGACGTCGGTCGAAGTGCCGCCCATATCGAAGCCCAAGACCCGCTTATATCCGCTAAGGCGCGCCGTTTCAAGCGCCCCCACCACGCCGCCCGCCGGACCCGAGAGCACCGTCCGCACTGCGTGCTTCGCCGCCTGTCGCGCCGAGAGAAAGCCGCCGTTCGATTGCATGATGGCGATGCGGTAGCGGCGGGCTCGCGATAGCTCGGTCAGGTACGCTTGCATCAATGGCCCCACGCAGGCGTTGATGAACGTAGTCGAGCTGCGCTCATACTCGCGGAATTCCGGGCTGATTTCGTGCGATGTGGACAGATACCAGTCAGCGCGAGTCAGCGCCGCCGCCACCGCTTGTTCGTTCGCCGGATTCCGATACGAGTGCAGAAAACAAATCGCCACCGCCTTCACCCGTGCCCGCCCTAGCTTCGCGGCCAGCCGCTTCAACTCGGACGCGGACGGGCGCAGTGCGATGGCGCCGTCATGGTGCACTCTCTCCCGCACGCCGAAACAGAGATCCCTATCCGCCAGCAAATGCCGCGGAGCCGGTGTCAGGTTATACAGCTCGGCGCGGTTTTGACGGCCGATCTCGAGCAGATCTTCGAATCCTGCGGTGGTCACGAATGCCGTGCGCGCGCCTTTTCGTTCGAGTAAGGCGTTAGTCGCGACGGTGGAACCGTGAACCACATCGGCGGCATCCAGGCCCGCCGCCCGCTTCAGCCCCGCGAGGATTACACGGGCCGGGTCGCGCGGGTGCGAGCGCAGCTTGAAGGTTTCCATGCGGCCGTCGTCGCGAAGCACCACGAAATCCGTGAAAGTCCCTCCGGCGTCCACCCCGATGCGCATTGAGTTCTTATTCTAACCGTCCCCCAGTTGGACCCGCTGGAGTGCGGCATCATAGAAGGAGAGTGATCCACCTGCGAGGCGTTTCCAAACAATTTGAGGGTAAGCGCAAGGTAACTGCGCTCGAGCGCCTCGATCTCGATATCGCACGCGGCGAAATGGTATCGATTGTCGGCCCGTCGGGTTCCGGAAAATCGACGCTGTTAAATCTGATCGGCGGTCTCGACCGGCCTAGCGGGGGCGAGATCGAAATCGACGGCGAAACTCTATCGGCGCTCAGCGATGACGGCCTGACCCGCGTGCGTCGCGACAAAATCGGTTTCATTTTCCAGTTCTTCAATCTGCTGCCCACGCTTTCGTGTCTCGAAAACGTGTCGCTGCCGCTGCATCTGCGCGGC
>Ga0207695_10001830_pt1 | contig 33432 bp, 44 predicted proteins | sample KBSC54metaG_FD_184354 | JGI IMG/M metagenome (GOLD analysis project Ga0207695, IMG submission 184354) | Corn rhizosphere microbial communities from Kellogg Biological Station, Michigan, USA - KBS C5-4 metaG (SPAdes) (version 2) | ecosystem: Host-associated > Plants > Roots > Rhizosphere > Soil... | reverse complement strand
AGTTTTTCTTCGTCCTCTCTTGCATCGATCGCTTGCTTCATCCACTCAGCAATCTGCGCCATATGCTCTTCGTGTAAGCCACGCGTGGTAATGGCGGGCGTGCCAAGGCGAATACCGCTTGGGCGAAATGGTGGCAATTGGTCATCTGGCACTACGTTGGCATTAAGCGTCAGACCAATTTTATCCAGCGCAACTTCAACTTGCTTGCCATCAATGCCAAAGCTTTTGTGAATGTCCGCCAATATAAGATGGTTACTCGTTCCACCCGTTACTAATTGAAATTCTCGTTTTTGCAACTCATCTGCCAGCACTTTTGCATTCTTTACAATCTGTGCGGCGTACTCTTTAAACTCTGGCCTCAGTGCTTCGCCAAACGCCACGGCTTTTGCGGCGATCACATGCATATGCGGACCGCCTTGCATACCGGGAAAGACCGCCCGGTCAATGAGCGTTGGAATATTTTCAAGTGTTTTCTCTGGTTTTTTAAGCGGGTTACTGACCATACCCCTCGATAAAATCAAACCACCGCGTGGGCCACGCAAGGTTTTGTGGGTGGTGGTGGTAATAACGTGAAAGCCATAGTCAAATGGGTTTTTCGCCACACCCCCAACAATGAGGCCAGCAATGTGCGCCATATCTGCCATAAGAAGTGCGCCAACCTCATTGCCAATTTCGGCAAACTTGGCGTAGTCAAGTTCACGTGGATACGCACTAAACCCAGCCAAAATAATCTTTGGCTTGTGTTCTAGCGCGAGCTCACGCAATTGTTCGTAGTCTATCTCACCAGTTGCAATATTTTTCATCTTATAGCGGATGAAGTTATATAGATGCGCGCTGCGTGTCACCGGTGCGCCGTGCGTTAAGTGACCACCATGCGAAAGATCCATAGCCAAAATTGTATCGCCCGGCTCGCACCATGCACTATATACCGCTTCATTGGCGGGCGCACCAGAATGCGGCTGCACATTGGCATGGTCAGCACCAAACAATTGCTTGGCTCTATCTATTGCTAACTGCTCTATTTGATCTGTAAATTCCTGACCGCCGTAATAGCGACGACCTGGATAACCTTCAGAATATTTGTTCGTAAAAATGCTGCCAAGCGCTGCGAGAACATCGCGTGAAACGTAATTTTCGCTGGGAATTAACTCTAGCCCATCGCGCTCGCGCTGGGTTTCGGCTGCTATTAAATCGGCAATCTGGGTGTCTTGCATGGTAGAGGCTCCTAAAATATAGTTCTATTATACCATGTATTGCATTTATATCATGTGTGATATAATAAAGAGCATGAATGATGATTACAAAGTAAAAATCGGCACCCTTATTCAAGAAGCCCGCGCACATCGCGGCTTTACGCAAACAGAGCTCGCAAAAGCGCTCGGCACCAGCCAAAGTGCGGTGAATCGCATTGAAAAAGGTGGGCAAAACGTCAGCCTCGAGATGATCGCACGCATAAGCGACGTGCTTTCAAGCAATATTGTCACTCTCAACCAGGCGGGCAAAATTAACTTCCGCGTTCATGGTGGCAAAAGACTTTCTGGTAGCATTGAGGTAAAAACGAGCAAAAATGCCGCTGTTGGCCTGCTATGCGCATCACTCCTCAACAGGGGGAAAACTACCTTTCGTCGCGTTGCCCGTATCGAAGAAGTAAACCGTATTATCGAGGTACTGCAAAGCATTGGTGTGAAAATTCGCTGGATTGCCGGCACGAACGACCTTGAGCTCATCCCTCCAAAGCGCCTCGAGCTTGAAAAAATAGACGTCGAAGCTGCCAAACGCACGCGTTCGATCATCATGTTCCTTGGCCCGCTGCTCCACCAATACCATGATTTCAAGTTGCCGTTTGCCGGTGGCTGCAACCTTGGTACGCGTACGGTCGAGCCACACCTAGTCGGCCTGGCGCCCTTCGGCATGAGCGTCGAAGCCAAGCCCAATACCGATTATTACCATGCAACCATAAACGAAACCAAAGTAGATCGAGCCATCCTCCTGACTGAACGCGGCGATACCGTCACTGAAAACGTCGTCATGGCCGCCGCACTGTATAGTGGCACTACTATTATACGCAACGCCAGCCCCAACTATATGGTGCAGGACGTTTGCTTTTTCCTTGAAAAACTAGGTGTTAAAATTGAAGGTATTGGCACCACAACGCTTAAAATCACCGGCCTCAAAAGCATCAACAAAGACGTTGAATACTTCCCAAGTGAAGACCCAATTGAGGCAATGAGCCTGATCGCCGCCGGCATCGTGACCGATTCTGAAATTACCATCACTCGGGTGCCGATTGAATTTACCGAAATTGAGCTGGCTATATTAGAAGGTATGGGTCTTCAGTATGAGCGAACAAGAGAATATAAAGCCCGCAATGGCCACACCCGCCTGGTAGATATCTCTCTCAAACGTTCCGAGCTCCACGCACCAAAAGACAAGCTTCACAGTATGCCATTTCCTGGGGTAAATATGGACAACCTCCCCTTCCTTGGCCTTATTGCCACCAACGCTTACGGCCGCACGCTGGTGCACGACTGGAGTTACGAAAACCGCGCCATTTACTTCACCGAACTCGCCAAACTCAACGCCAAAATTGAGCTAGTTGATCCACACCGCGTCTACATTACCGGCCCCACTCGCTGGAAACCAGCCGATATTATCGCACCACCAGCCCTTCGCCCTTCCGTGGTCATTCTGCTTGCCATGCTCGCCACGCCTGGAAAATCAACGCTTCGCGATGTCTATTCTATTAACCGCGGTTACGAGGATCTCGCCAACCGCCTCAACGCCATTGGTGCCGAGATTGAAACAGTTCGAGAAATCTAGTTGAAACATGCGTAATATGTGTGTATAATGCACCTGTCAGCACAATCCAGCTGTTTTGGAGCTATCATGCGTATCCCGTGCATGTGCAAGGAACTGTACGCCACCCATGCCAACAGCGACAATACGCAACTGAAGGACACGGGAGAGGTTGGCCTCTTCCTCGACGCACTCATCCGGTATATTACCGGACAAGAGATGTCACGTGACCCCCGCTCTCGTCTCAATTTGCGAATCATCGAGGGCAAATGGAGTATCACCATTCAGTTGACGCTCCCCGTCTCGGGTGACGTGGAGCGTGAGTACCGCATCACCCCTCTGGAGTTGTCGGATCACGAGCAAGCGCTGGAAGCCTTGAAGAAGGCGTTTCCCAACCACACTCTTGCTTCCGTCTAGCTGACGAGTCCCGGCGACGAGATCCATTCGTCGCCGGGGCAAAATACTTCTCTCATTGTGATTCATATGGTACAATTACCTAGTATTTGGCGAATGTAGCTCATCTGGTTAGAGCGTCGGGTTGTGGTTCCGAAGGTAGTGGGTTCGATCCCCATCATTCGCCCCAAGGCATTATTAAAAAGACTTCCGCGGAAGTCTTTTTTGCGTTAGATGTAACCTTCATGTTTAATCCTCTCATCTCCCTAGCCATACTTATAAAGTCCAAGGAGAGGAGATCGAATACGTCAGAAGTATACCAAAATATCTACAGCTTGTTGCTAAATAAATAACAATGTTATATAATTATTACGTTCCACAGCCCAACGATTCCGTAAAGGAGTACCAAGCATGGGAAACAAGGACGAGAGTAAGTGGAAGAGCGATTTTTCCCTCACTGTCCGCCTGAAGCTTCGACGCCCGGTTCTCTCTCTTAAGTGGGAGTTGGAGGACCCGCAGAGATCCTGGAGCGACTTCAACAAGCGCGACACGAACACGTCCGCACTCGCGAAGATCACGCTCAGGGGTCAAACCTACTGGATTCGCGCCATGCGAATCACTGATGGCGAAGCACAGCTCGCCTCCCTGTTTGCATTCGGTTTGCTCGGTGCCTCCATGGGCACCGAAACAAAGCTTGTGATGTACCGGCAAGAGATCAGGCCTGGCTGCATGGTCTACGCCGGCAACTATCACGTCATCGACTCTCACAAGGATGTCAAGGAGATGCTGGCTGCCGCCTGATCTTTGTAGGTTGGATCGACGAATGGTGTCACATCGACAACCATTCGTCGATCCACCTCCGAAAATAACTACGGCCGAGAGCCGATTTTTTATTATGATAATATTATAAATTCGTACCTACAATCGCTTAGAGTGGAAAGTGTCATGGGCAATACGTCCGGCTCTTCTCACTTCATTCGTAGGGGTTATAGCGGGCTGGTGGCTTGTGAAACGCAGTTCGCGCTGGAACTGCCGGACTCCGTGGAGGCAAACCCGTACTACGACTATACGGCCCCTGCCCGACACGTCCCACAAGCGAAGCCCCGTAGTGCTTTACGGCCTGTCGATTGCGATGCGTGTCCATGCGCGATTGAAACGATCGTGCGTTTGTAGAGCCTATACTACCACCGCTCGCCACGCGCGCATATGCATTAGAATGAAAAATATCTCCATTACTACTATTATTTACTGTGTATTTTTGTAAATTCATACTACGTTTATGCTTTTTATTATATCCTACAAACTGCTATAATAAAAAAGCATTTTGCGGGCGTCGTATAATGGCTAATATGCCTGCCTTCCAAGCAAGCGATGCGAGTTCGATTCTCGCCGCCCGCACCACAGATGAACTACTATAGACGTCAGAACTTTCTGACGTTTTTTGTATCGATAGTTTTTTCAAACCTAATTGGCTCGGAGAGAAGGACTTGAACCTTCAAACTCTTGGTTCAAAACCAAGTGACTTTACCAATTTGTCTACCTCCGATTATATGGCTACCTCGCATGGACTCGAACCATGGTTATTTGTTCCAGAAACAAGTGTCCTGCCAGCTAGACGACAAGGTATTAAAAAACACCGCTATTTGCGGTGCTGATGGACGTTTGAATGGGTAAATTTAAGCAGCCGCAAAATGCAATAAGGAAGATTGTTGCTGTTGGTTAAAATGTACCATGTGATTTATTATATCATTTCATCGGCTATATGCATAGCTTAGTCATGACTCTTCTAAACGGGGTAGTAATTGAAATTATTTCTATTTTAGCAGTTCTCGAGCTTAGCCAGGGAGTATGTTTAAAAATGGAGCTTTAGGGGTTTACCTAAAGCTCCGGCGGCATCTACATCGCGCCCTTCCGTCCCTTGTCCATTCCGGCGACCACCTTATCGGTAGTAAGAATCGTCACTTCGATGGCATGCCACAGTAGACAGGCAACAGCCTTAGGCAACGTCACCTCAAAGACTTCCGTTCGCTCCTTTCCTCTCTGGAGCAGAACCGGCTTTGACTTCTTTAGCGCATCTGTGATCACTTCTGCAACTTGTTCATCTGTCAGCTTTGAAATGACGATAGAAGCAGCCATGAACACGGAAAGAGGAGTGTTCGTACCGGGCACGCAAGCATTGTCCAGAAAAAACCGCCGGACATCGCCCGCGAGGCTGTCGTACGTCAGCTTAGCCATTATCATCCCTCTTTGTAGGAATTGGACTTACCGACTATACCACAATTCATCCATGGATGTGTACTGTTACATTCCCCGTCGCCGCATCTCCCGGATCGATAACCAATGTATATGCACCGGTAGTAGGAATAAGTAGGCCACCATCAAACGAACCCCCTCCGTTAATAATGCATGTCCCAATGGAAGTACCGACGCTATCTTGCACGTAAATACCGCCGCATTGGCTTGGCAGCGTGGCGTTTGTCATATCTATAAATACACGCTGGCCTGCCGTTGCCGTAAAGTTGACTTGACCAACGTCACCCGGCTTTGCAAGATTAAGTGTTGTTTGACCGCCCACTGAGATGGTTTTAGCCACTACATCTGCCGAAATAACCTGCACTGTTAACGCGCCCGTTGCAATGCCATCTGGATTCATAACAACTGTATAGGTACCCGTGCTCGGCAAAACGGTCGTGTCTATATTACCGCTTCCATTAATAACACAGCCACTTGAAAGTCCCGTTCCATCTGCCGCAACGAGCTGCAATGCACCACACATACTCGGAAGTGTCGCATTTGGTACATTGACAAAAATGCGCTGACCCGCCGTGCCATTGAACTGAAAACGTCCTGTCATACCTGGCGTATTTATCGTCATACTGTGCGATGCCCCATCGGCTGAAACATTTATTTGCTTATCACTCACACGGAATAATCGTAGGTGTACATCGCCCGTACCATTGTCATTTGGCGTTACTCGAATCGTATAGGTGCCGTCCGTCGGAAGCGATGCGGTATCAATGTCGCCGGTATGATTAATGATACAGCCATTTGCAATCTCGGCGTCATCAGGACCACGCAGCGTTATCGAACCGCACTGGCTGGGGAGACTCGAGCTTGTAATGGCCACAAATACTTTTTCACCCGCCTTTGCTGTAAACGTTACGTTACCGCTATCACCGGGATTTTTAATAGACATATTATAAAGCGTTCCGCCGGTTAGACTGCTGGCTTTCGTGGCCTGACTAAACGCGGCCGAAGCAGCGAATTCGGGGCGTCCGGTTATCGAGACGTCAAGTGCACAGTTAGCCAGCGCGTCTTCATCCGTGACGCCCATTTGCTGACACAGTTTTTTAGCCGCATCATATCCTGGTAGTGAATTGGGCGCCGTATATTCTTGGGGGAAAGATCGGTTCGTATAACTATTTGTTGATTTACCAGAGTCGTAGGTAAAGAGCGATTCAGTCTGACTAATGCGCCAGCTATCCGAATATGCTGGATAAAGCGAGGTGAAGTCTGACTTCACTACTGTGTCTTTTCCACGCAGCCGTAGGTCGTTGGTCTCATCACCATTTGCATCACCAAGCAGTCCTTCAAATTGGCCAGCTCGCGACGGCGACGGATCAACCGCAACGTCAAGCCCATAGCCGCCAAGTCGTCGAACTGTCACGTTTGTTCCATCTTGCCAGGCCAATTGCACACCATTTTCACTATCAATCGCGAGCGTCGTGCCATCTTTAAACGTCATAGCAGCAAGCGGCGTTTCCTTTCCGTCTACAAGCAGTTTCATGCTGCTCGATGTTATTTGGAACTCAGCTTTCTGGTCGCCTATCTTCATGACTACAGCAGTATTCACCGCTACGTAGGGCGAATCTTCCCATTGCTGCTGGCGAGTTTGAATTTCAAAATCGTTCGTTTTTGACCGTGCTAGGATAAACTCTCCAGCCGCCTGAAAGTCATAGCGCATACCATCGAATGTCAATAAGTGCGGGTCGCCATTGCTATCTCCACATGCTCCACCGCTACATTTATGCGGTGATGGTGGCGAGCAGTCACCAGTAGGAAGTGGCCTGCTGCCATAATGACTCCGCGCTGGCAAACCAAGTCGCACCCGCAAACGATTTTGTTCACGCGTGGCCAATACCTCTTTGGTTTCAATGCCACTTCCTGCACAATCCGCCCGGCTATAGGTGCCATTTTCCATCTGTAAAATGTGATCCATCTCATGATAAAGTGTCGTGCAAACATCTGACATACCACCCGTCCCCGCATAACGGTGCGTATGGTTTGGGTCCCAGTTGATATGATACGTACCATCCGGCCAATGCGTTGTGTAATCGTCGCCGTCATTTACCACGTCGATCACCACATGCACGCCACTACTGTTCAAAAGATCCAAAATTGGCCCAGTGATATCGCGGTTGGCTTGGAGTGTCGCCATGCAGCTATCCCACTGCGATTGTATAGAAGGTGGTACGGTAATAGTTGCGTTGGCCGTAGGAGCCATATGCCAAAGCGCCCACCCGAAAGCCAAGAATGCCACAATAGCTACTGCTGGTTTGTGCTTTCGTTTTTTTAGCAAAAACCATACGATAATGATAAGTAGCAGCAAGATGATGATACCGCCAATAGCGTACCAGACGAGATTATTCGTCGAAGTACTGGTTGCCTGTACCGGTCCGCAAAGCGGTGCACCACTCGCCGGTGTAATAGGCACGCTATAATTAAGTTCCATTTGCAAAGGAGCATTGGCGTCAACCTGATACAACGTCACGACATCATCAGCGTCCGACCATACTACCGACTGAACAGCCACTGTGGTACCGTTTTTTTGCGTTCGCAGCGGTAACGCTGCTGACTCGCCGGGCTTAAGCGTTTGTAATGTATCGCTAAGCGTCTTATCGAGCCCTTCATTGAATCCACTATCAAGTAACGTCGGCTTAATATCGTGCCCATTTTGGGTCATTTTTGTAATCGCTACCGTACCAATAGCAGTATTCGCAATTTGGCACGCAGCGTTACTTGTATTCTTGAGCGTCAGCATCGTTTTCTCGGGCGTGTCGCTTTGGAGGTTTGCACTTAGTTGACTATCGGCATGCGCAGCTACTCCTTGAAAAAGTAGCGCGGCACTACAAAGTACTGTTCCTATCCTGAGAATTTGCCAAGATTTTGCCCACGTCATATCGCCATAGTAGCATATGAATAATAGAAAAATACAGCGTATTATTTTTGAAGGCTTGGGCAAAAAGCCCAAGCCTTGTCTTACCTATCGCGGCGGCTCACATCTTCAGTCATCAGCACAGAGTTTTGCCGCAAAATCTGTCGCACATGATCCTAGCGTCCGCTCAAAATGCCCAACTCTAAGGTGATCGTCGTAGGTGCGCCCCCTCATCAAAGAACAATCGGTTCTTAAGCGCTTCGAGGAAAAGGACTTAATGCTTGACATTATAGGTGCCTTTCCTGGTCAGCAGATGGTAATTAGCGTTTCTTATTCTCAGCAGCCAACTTCGGATTACTCGACAGTCGCTTCACCAAGCAAGACCTAACCACCTCGCTAAACAATTCGGACCAAGAAAGAATTTCTGATTTAATCATGTTCTGACCCTCAAAAGCCAGTTCTTTTTGCACAATTTCAAAGAAAATCTTCTTGAGAATCTTCGGCTTTTCGCGCTTGAGGTGATTGACAATATTCACGGCAATGTCATGAAACGAGCCTTCGCCGTCCTCAAAGATATCCGTTGCAGCCCCGACTAGCTTATCGAACGTCGTGATATCCCAATCCATAACACCCTCGCTAAATAGTGGCGCCACACTTAAATCGGCATCTACAAGAGTAGCACGATCAGTGCAGAAATTCCTCTTTTTGCTCTAGGATACTCTATACAGATTTTAAATAGGGTATAATATCCTCATGCCCCGGTAGCTCAGTGGATAGAGCAAGAGACTTCTAAGCTTTTGGCCGTTGGTTCAATTCCAACCCGGGGTACCAGATTAGCATTATCTTCATCATAAACAGTTCGTTTATAAGGGTTAAATTAGCGAAATTAGTGGTGCCAGAAACTAAATCGTGGTAACTTGGAACCTGGTTGAATATAACACCAAAACAAGCTGCTTTTAGGACTGGGTTCATCTGTTCTACGAGTAGGTAATCCAGGTGTTCCAGAAAATGTTTGACGCGTTCCATAATTTTCCTTATATTAGGTTGGTTATCTACTTGTTTTGCCTTTTCAGCGGCTAGTTCTGTGATTTGTTCTTCTATCTTAATCAAATCCTCTTCTACATATTTAATGGCAATCTCTGAATTCAAGAATTTTATTTTATCAGCAATGAGCTTTGCTTGACTCTTAAGTTCGGCAATACGTACGTCAATATCGGCTCCATCACTAATTTTCTCTTCTTGCCGCCTATCCCACTCAGCAATCACCGCCTGACTAATAGACTCGATGTACTCGGGTGATACTCTTACATTCTCTATAAATTTCTTGACCGTTTCATCAAAATCTCCTTTCGGTACCCTGAAATGGTGTCCGCGTTTGTTGCAATGGTATGCGGGATAGTACTTCCCTAACCTGCCGCGTGACGCACTGCCAAACAGCGGTTTGCTGCAATGAGAACACATCACAACCCTCTTGTATGGAAAATCTGGATTACGCGAGCCCTTATTAGTAAGATGTGCTGGCGGCTGTTTTTTATGAAGAGAAATCTCACCGTTAATCTCAGTTATGATGATCTTGCCGTTATTCGCCTTATTGAACGTATCAAATGAGACTAACCCATCGAAGTTGCATCGTATCGGTTTATAGTCCGTCCACTTTTCTTTATTAATGCCTGCATAAATAGGGTTTTGAACATAACGACAGAGATCTTTAGCGGATAACTTTTTGCCGCCCTTTCTTTAACAACTTGTGTTCTATCTTGCTTACTGCGAATGAGTTCGACACGCGTCTTAAAGCCCATCTTATTAACTTCTTCAGCGATTTGATGATCATTCAGAGTACCTCGCGCCTTCAGCTCAAACATTCGTTTGATGTGCTTCCCCTCTACGGGGTGAGATTTTAAGATAACGCGCTTTCCGTGGGGAGTTTCTACTTTTTCACTCATATAGCCATAGGGCGAGTTGCGCATCCAATACCCGAGCTGCGTATAGCGTATCTCAGCACCAATCATGCGGCTCATAATATCGCGCATCTCATCTTTTGCACGTTCAGCTTCAAGAAGCTCAGCCTTTTTTGTTGGTGAAAAAACACTCCATTTATACTTAAAGCCGTAATGATCTAAGGTGTTTATCTTCTGCGACCCAATAACACCGTAAATGTCTACTAAATCGACGCCACAGATATCAAGCTGCGTTTTAAGATAGTCGTACGAATATGAACCGCCTCTTGTAAATCTATCTATGGACTTAATGATAAATTGCTGGATATTATTCTTAGGGTCTTTGCAGTAGTCTATCGCCTCCTGCATAGGCTGCTCCTCTTTCGAAGCAGATTCAAGAAAGGTGAAAACTTTTTTAATGATTACGCCCCGGCTCGCAGCATAACGTATAATTTGCTCTTTTTGGGCCTCAGGGGAATCGCCGTCAGTCCCCTGCTTTGCAGTGGACGCTCGAATGGCAGCGATAGCATTTATGGAAGCTACTGGGCTGCGCATGATTGATTATCCACAATGTTTTCGTTAGAGTCATTTTGCTCTTCGATTATTTTATCGGTAATAAGGTTTGCAAGATATGTAATCCTGTCTTCTACCGACAGCGAGAGCGTCTGCGGCCTCTCTTTCAACTCTTTATTCGTTATATTGGCTGGGGCTGTCATATATTCTCCATTCCTTATGTATCCCTATAGAGATAGTATACTATTTTAAATACACAAAAACAATACATTTTGTTTATAAAATCATAAGAATTATAGGGCTTCACGATTAGCCCTATATTATTTTTATTTAAATCTGTTATATAACTTAATATTTCTCTTTATTATTTATATAATATATACTAGAGACATCATGGATACTCTCACGCCATCACACCACAAAAAACTTAACACGAAACAACTCGACATACTTCGCCTGCTCTACCGCTTCCGCTTCGCAACATCACACCTTCTTACACAAACACTAAGCCTAAAAGATAAAAGTAAAATGAACCAACGTCTAAGAATACTAACCAAGCAAGAATATATCGGACGTAATTATACATCTGAATATCGTCTGCAAGGCAGGCACGCTTCATACTACTTATCAACAAAGGGCATTAAAGCATTGAAGGGGTTGGGAGACGATGTCAAATATAGTTCCTCAGCACTACACAATATCTACAAAGATAAGGCCGCATCCAATCAGTTTATAAGCCACAACTTAGAAGTATTTGCTACTTTTTGCCAACTCAAGAATCAATATGGTGATGATTTACGCTTCTTTACTAAAAATCAATTAGCCAAATATGATTACTTTCCAAATCCCCTACCCGACGCCTACATACGCCTTAATGATAAACAGTTCTTTCTTGAGATACTGCATAGCAAACGACCTTTCTTTATAGTCACGCGCAGAATCAAGCAGTATATCACCTACATTGAAAACGGAGCATGGCAGACAACCGATAGTGAGCTTCCATCCGTATTACTTGTTTGTGATAATGCCACCTTGCAAAAACGGCTGTATAAACGAATAGCTCAAACTATTAACAGTGTAAGCGATGAAATCGGGTTCTATACAACCACAACAGATAAACTTAGAGACATAAGTCAGAATGAGGCCATATGGCATGATATATCCGAGCCTGATGAGGTACTTCGTTGCCTGCCATTTTGTAACTTGCATTTGCCTGCAGGTGCAAGTTGATCTGTTTTCTATAGGAGAAAACAGACTTATACCCTTACGAAGGTGAGACGACTTCGATTAAATACGGCTTAATACTTAAATAGCAAAGAGCATATAGCTTCTTTGCTATACTTGATTAGAAGGAGCTTTAATATAAGCATGAACACTCAAAAAAAGTACCTATGCCGGGACATAAACGGTGATGTCCATATCGTTGATCAGTCTGAACTCATACAGCGCACCTCAGTGTATGCAGTAATACAAAATGAGAGTGGTATACTCTTGGTGCGCGACCGAACAAGGAGCGATGAGAAATGGGATCTGCCGGGTGGTGGTATCGACTCAGATGAAGACCTGATTGATGCGTTAAAGCGTGAAGTCGATGAAGAAACAAAACTGCAAGTTTCTGAAGAGCCGATAAAAATATGTGAGTTTACGGAATACTTCTGCGATGTCGACACGAATAAGGGCTGGGAATCGACACGTCATTTCTACAAAGTGGCTGCAAGTGGTACTCCGCAGCTTGATGGCAACGATGACGATATCGTTGAGGGACGCTACTTCACTGCACCGTTTTCTCCACAGGAGGTTGCGGCAGTTGCTAGGGAGATTATTACTTTAGCGGGTAGGTTATAGACTTAAAAGGTCATGAATCCCGCAGAGAGTTCGTCAGCCGTTAGCCTTGAATCTTCTTAATGATTCTCGAAAACATAGTCTCAAGTTTAGATCTATCAGACTCTTCTGCCGCGAGCCTACAAGCCTCGTCGTTCTCATCGCCTATAATAAGGCTCCAGTCTATCTCGTATCCGGCGTCTTTTGCAACCCGACTCCAGAACACACGTTGCGTGCGTCCGTTTCCTTCACGAAATGGATGAATATAGTTCAGTTGGTCGTAATGGTAGGCAAGTCTCTTTACAAAATCATCCTGTGGTAGATTAATCAGGTAATTATCACCGGCAAGCTCAGTAAATACATACTTGGCGGCATCTTGAATTTTTGAGAATATCAAAAAGAATTCCGCATTGTCTGCATTCTTTTTGATATCTACGGTACGAATCTTTCCCGCCCAATCGTAAACGCCTTTGAATAACTGTCTATGGATCAACAAAAGCTCTTCAAGATCATTTGTTCTCGGAATAGCAACAGATTCTAATTCTAATTCATTAGCGAAAACTATTTGCGGCTCAATGTCTCGAAGTTCTTCAGCAGATTTTACCCCAAGCAAATTCCTGAGGTCGCCAATATTTTCATCAAAATACGGGTCGACAAATGGCACTACAAAGCACCGTAACGAGCTTTGATCTTTGCGGCAGCGTCTTTGGCGGATAGCTTACCCGTCACATAGTTGTCTGCAATTTTCCGCGATTCCGTAGACACTTTTAAGCCCTCAAGTTTCTCATTAGCAATCGCTTGGTTGACTGTTTTTTGTCTTTTTTGAGTCGATGTATTCATGTCTATATTATACAACTTTTGCAGTAAGGATAACAATAATTAACCCTTGAATTTTAGTACAAACGAAAAAGTCGGCACGGAGAAATGCTAAACATGCCTCACCTCCTTCACCTCATCTACCGAGACTTGGCCATCATAATATACGAAGTCAATCTTATCTAATTTCTCATCCAGAAGTAGCAGATCAGAATAAATGTGGTGCCACCTTTTTCTAACTAAGGGTACCATTTCTGTGGTGCATAGAAATTATTTTGTGTCTACTGATATAGTAAAGACATGATTCGCCTTAGAGCCCTTAAACCGAGTGATCTCACCTATTTCCAAACCTGGTGGAGAGACAAAGAGTTAATTGCCCTAACTAGTGGTGATTTTAGCAAACTAAGTGATCGACAGGTTCAGGCTTATTTCAATGAAGAGATTGATAGCAAAACAGTTATCGGTCACGCATCTCTTAGTCAACGCGAAGACAGATGGTACGAGACACAAATAGTTCTTGGTGATAAGTCGGCGCGAGGTAAAGGCTATGGTCCCGTGGCACTACAGTAGTTGTTACGACTTGCAGAAAAAATCAACATTACCAACATCTATCTTGAAGTTCGTCCCGAAAATACATGGGCAATAAAAGCATATCAAAAAGCCGGGTTTCATATTGTCGGTAAGTTTGAGACAAATAATGTTCTTCAGCCTGTTCTTGTTCGCATGGAGTTAGGCTAGTTTGGTTTTAATCTCATACATAGTGCCGTACCATTTTTGTAATATGTGGAAGTTATTTTATTTGCTAGAATAGAAAAAATGAAAACCGGAAAAAGTCATTATCTTACCAAATGCTGCCGTTTGGCCTCACGAGCTTTCAACTGCAAAAGCGCTTGCGAATGCCGGGCATACTGTGGAGTTTCGCGTAAACAAAAATGTTGAATTTGGGAAGACTGCCTGATAAATCAATCAGAAAGAACTCGTAAGACAATTCCAGCTCACCAAGAATATCAAGAAATTACTAATGAATTCTTATTCGTTGTAGTCTTGTACCCTATTGGCTCGTCAATAATATTTTCGATTTCACGAAGATAGGCTTTTATTTCCATAAAAGATTTTACATTCTCAGAAAGGCTCTCGATTTGAGCTCGCATCATACCATAAGCCGATACGAACAAAACGAGTAGTCCAACACTGGCACTGCCCACGCTTATCTGCCATATCAAAAAACCGATAGTGGAAAGATACGCTGCTCCAAATAATGAGTGTAATAAGAACCAACGTCTTGCATGAAACTGCTGCAGTTTATCTGTTTGCTTATTACTTCTTGCAGCATGATTACCAAGTACAACCTGTGCGTAGCGCCTCACGCCTAGCTGTGAAACGGTCGATATATTTGCCATAAAATCAGCAAACCCTCCCAGTAGAGTAGCATTACGCCGATTCTGCTCAGCGGCAATAGGTATCATTTTACGGGCAAGTAATGTGCTAGTAACGACAAACCCCAGAAGTATTATAAGGTTAAGAAATGCCAAGAGTATTGATTCGCGTGCCATATAAACAAAGAATAGAACCAAAAGCAGTAAGCCTGGGAGCAAGTTCCAGAAAAAGGCAAAGATGATGGCAGTTAAACCGTCAGCAACTTTATTAACTAAAGATTGCATATATCCTGAGTGCTTTTTACGTAGCTTTCCCAGTGAGAGCATAGAAAGTTCCTGAAAATATTTCAGTCGGATTAGGTTAGCGTAGTTTTTTGAAAGCGCTTCGCCTCGCCCTCGCGCACAATGTATGATGCCAAGAGAGATATTATATAAAGTCCGATAATAAGTGCTGCCGTGAAGCCGAATCCACCAGGACGTATAGGATTATTAGCAAACTCAGCTAAAGTAACGGGTATATAAATGAGGCAGCCCCGTTAATGACACTCGCTACGGAAACCACCAAAAAAAGTCTCTTGTATTCACCTAGATTTTTAAAAATAAATAAGAAGACGCGCATTACTCACAGTATAACTTTTCGTATAAGCTTATGCCAATAGAAACTACTTTTTGTTAACTATACGCTTTCGATATTCGTCGGCCATCATAAAGGTCGATGGATCTTTTACGAGATCTACAAAGAGCACACCATTTAAATGATCCGTCTCATGTTGTGCTACATGAGCCACGAAACCTTCTAGTATTTCTTCTCTTTTCATAGCTCTTTCATCGAGCCATCTTAACTTAATTTTCTTATAGCGTGGAACCTGAGCAAACAAAGTATTATTCCCCGTACCACAGCTAATGCACCCCTCCCATAGCCGCTGCTTGTTACCGTATGTCTCAATAATTTCAGGATTAATAATGACGGCTTCAAACGGCTCAAGGTTTGGCCTATTTGGAGTAGGCTTAATACCAATCACACTTAGAGCTATGTCAAAGCCGACTTGTGGAGCTGCAATCCCTACTCCGTATTCTTTTTTCAGTAGAGTATAACGCATATTCTTAATTAAATCTTTGATCTCTTCTGATCTGACCTGCTCTAAAGTAAGCCGCTTAGTTTTAGAGCGAAGAATAGGGTTACCGAATCGAGTTGCTTTTAGGATTTTAGGCATGTTTAATTATTGGTATTGTATCAGCTCAGTTCTAATTTCGCACAATCCACCGTATTAAGTCTCTATGATAAATGCGATTTAGCTCGAATTATAGCCCACTTATACGTTTATTTTAGATGGCTTTAACCTATCAAGAGATCTCTTACTGCGACGACCGAAGGTCCCACGATAATGTCTTGTTTCTTAATATGGAATTTATCCAATAATTTTTCCATACCACCATCAGTATCTGATTTTAGCTCCATGGAGGGATGGGTATTTTCAATAACTTCTAAATCAGCAACATCGCCATTTGGTAGAAAATACTGCCAACCAATGCGCCAAAAATCAAAATCCTTCACGTATTGGTCTTTTAAATTTCGGTTATAATATTCTTCAGCTTCTTTACGTTCATCATACTGAAGTTTAATTGGAATATGTGAATTTTTACCCACCTTGCGAAGTTCTGTTTGTTTTAATGCAAGGATTACTTTCTTTTCGTTCCAAATATTTTCAGGCACAACACGAAGGCGTAAGAATTCCTCAATAAGCGGGATGCTTTTGTCTACATTCCGATAAATCGTATCGTGAATTTTATACTTTCCTTTTAACTCAGCATTTTCTTGTTTCAGAATGTTTTTTGCGCTATCGAGACTGTCTATGAATACCCTGGCTTCAATCATAATCTAATTATAACAGTTCTAATTTTATACAATGCGTTGTACTATTTCTTACACCATAGAAGTTTATTTATTGCTATACTAATAATCAATGAAGAAGCTCCAGAGCAATACCGTTTTAGAGATCATCGAGCTCTCTAAACTTCTTGGCGACTTCGGTCAGATCGAGCGGGTTACCAGGCTTCCCAATGGCAGGCCTGAATCAGATTCGCATCATTCATTTTCACTTGCGCTCATATCTTTCGAACTGGCCACGCAGTTCGCACCCGAGCTTGATTCAAAAAAGATTCTTCTTTACAGCTTAGTGCACGACTTACCGGAATTGGTCACTGGTGACATAAACACTCTTACGTCAACACCCGAAGCTCTCGCTTTGAAATTCCAACAAGATAAGGATGCTGTCAAAAAGGTGAAGGGTGTCTTTAAGAATGCACCTTCCATATTTGACGCAATCAAAGCCTATGAACTAAAAGAGGATGAAGAGAGTCTTTTTGTATATTGGATCGATAAAATGACCACGATACCAACTCATTTCTACGATAATGGAAAGAATCTAAGAGCACTCGGTATTGCTAACAGGTCTGATATTGAGGGGTGGTACGAACGAACTCTTAACAAGCTGGATAAGCATAAGAGAGCTCACACTTCGGCCGTACAGATACTAGAGTTAACGTACTTGAAAATGCATGATGAATTATTAAACGAGTAGCTCGGTTCTAATTCCATACATAGTGCTGTACCATTACACTTATGTTAAAGAGCTTCTTCGGAGAACTTTTACCGAGATACACCCTCTAGATCAGCCCGTAGCAAAGCACGCGCACCTATCACCCTGTATCCTCCTGGTTTTAGAGCGAGGAGTACTTTTCCTGATTCATCCAAGGCAACGTCATAGTCTTTAGCTACTAGTTCCGACTGCAACACACCTTGACTCCGAGGGACGTAGTCACCACCTTGATTAATGACTAGATTAGTTTTTACAACCCCACCGTCTACCAATACTCTGTCAATAGCATCCACCACCATATCTGGTGCGGCACTAAAAATAATTGAGTGAACAGCAAGCACCCCTCCTACGGAATCGTCATCGATACCTTGCAACACCTCCGCTCCCGTCTCAAGATAGGGGACTCTTGCGGAATTATAATCCACAGGTCTCACCATTCCCGTAGCCAGATACTTCAAGTTCCTGTCGGTATCCTCAGCCATCTGATTCACTGCAACCGCATGCCCGGCACCGATATCGACCGCAACCGGACATCTAGATTCAACGTAGTCTAAAAAGTGGGCAAGGCCACCAAGTTTTGATAGGTATGAGTTTAGGTCACGACGAACAATAGCATTTCCAGCTTTCTCAACCCTAATCATAGTATCCCACTGAGCAAGAACCTCCGCTGGGATCCCTTCATTGTTTATTGACATAACCTAATTACTATACCATATAACCGCTTCTATGAAAAGGTCTAGACTCACCTCAAAGTTCTCATTTCATACAATACGCTGTACCATTTCTATGTACCATGAAAATTATTTTAAATAATGAAGCTATGATTGTCTTCATTGAAACGAAGCAATAAAGGAGGATAGACTACGCGCGTCGAACGTAAGCTGTGCGAGCCGCTCAAACACCGCCTTGCGATCAATCCCAAGATGCTGGGCATACAGGTAGTCGTTGGACTGGACGACATGCTTGTTCCAATCGAGTCCAAGCAGCTCTGCCGTTGTCTGTACCGCTTCGCTGCTATCCCCTTCAATTTCCATGTAATTAGGCAGTTGCGGCCACGTCTCAAGTTCAACACGTGTCCCGTCTGCCATCTTCCATGTTTCGCGCTTATTCTCTTGGTAGCCCGTCTGGGTAAGGCCAGCACTTAGCAGAATATCCCGCGTCGTTTCGAAATTACTAACGACAACCTCATATTCCTTCTGAGAATCGATTTTGCCGTCAGCGGCATGTTGCTTGGCGCTCATTGTCACTTTGTCGCCTTCATCCCGAACGCGGACGTACGTACAGGTCATGCCTGGATTTTTATCGTGGGCGAATACGCAGCGTCGCATGAGGCGTTCAGCCTTTTCGAGTGAGGCGCCTATCTCTTTTAGCTTTGGGCGCATGGTACTAAGATCTATAGGGAAAAACTTCACTTCGTATTCGATGGGAGCGTTTTGCATAGGATAATTTTAGCATGATTCTATACATATCTCGCCCTTTCATCTCACCCACTAACGCTATGCCACTTTCATCTGTAAAGATAGGTGCGCTACCCGATACTATCGATTAAATATGATTCATCTGGTAATAGCGTGATTGCTTTTTCAAAATCAATAGTCTTGCCCTTATGCTGCCCGCTTGATGCAGCCAATGTCACTTTACCCTTCGCTTGCTGCGCACCTAGAATTGATACAGTAACAGTATCCTGAGAAAGGTTAGTAATGGAGATAACCCGGCGTCTAGGATGTTCGGGGTCGTTACGTGCAAATGCCACCACATCGGCATGGTCTGTTTTAAGCATTTGGATAGATCCTTTGCGAAGCGCGGTATCGATCATGCGTCGTTTTAAGGTTTCTTTAACCAAACGATACGGCGAGTTGGGGTCTCGCGCTTGCAACTCCATATTATCGTTTTTATAAACCTTCTCGTCCACAGTCGGCAACCATAACTCTTCTGCAGAGGCCTCCGAGAATCCACCATTTTTTAACGAATTCCACTGCATAGGCACGCGCTCGCCATCACGTTTACCTATATCGCCGTCCCGCTGACGCTCTTTAGGAACAGCGATATTGGGGCGCCCCATCATATCGCCTTGCCAGGTATAAAGAGCGCCTGGCAGTGCCGCGAGCATAAGGTACGCTGCCCGCGCCGTTGCCGCCGAGCCAAGCCGCGTGCGTAGGGTATCAGTATCATGATTTCCTGTTACTTGGTTCGGCACGGCACCATCTAGCTCGTTCATGCGTGTATAATAATTCCATATAAGCTTGCCTATGTTCTTAGCCGTCCAATGCGCGCGGGTCATATTCAGAAGCGTCTCGAAGTTAAAAACATTTGCCTTGCCTGGATTGAGATTGTCGAGTCGCTTGTCACCATTCAATGCCGACATCCAATCTTCAAAAACAAACCTGATATTTCTGTTTTTGTAATTCTCCTTATCTAAAACTGAAAGCAGGTCTTTGGCGTATATTCCCAACTCTGGCCAATGACTCACTAGCCTTTCCTGTTTTGTCTGATCGTGCGGATTAGTGACTCCGAGATTATATTCTCCAATTGCCGTACCCCGAGGAGCAGGTTCTTCATCTCGGAACTGAATGTCTTTACCAATATGATTCATGACATCCACCCGAAAACCATCGACGCCTAAGTCAAGCCAAAAGCGTACGACATCCTTAATTTCATCGCGGACTACTGGATTACTCCAATTAAGCGACGGTTGTTCTTTCATGAATTCCGCAAGATAGAACTGTTGACGCGCCTCATTCCATACCCAAGCCGTTACGGCGGGAATTTCGACGCCCTCGGGTATCTCACCTCCGTATTGTTCACGTAGTTTGTCAATTTGCGGAAGAGAAAAAATACTCGACCAGTTATTTGGCACAGTCAAGCCTTCAGGCAGACCCTCAAGCCGATCGCCGCCCACAATCCCCTCTGGCAACTCACCTTCAACTGGATCACGCCAAATATAATAATCTTTATACCGTTCGTAATCGGGATGATTGGGATTACTTGACGCCTCAAACCATTTGCTCTGATCGGACGTGTGATTGGGAACCAGGTCGAAAATAACCCGAATGTCCCGTTCATGGGCCTCTTTAATGAGTTCTTTAACATCATCTAGAGTGCCTAGATCCGAATTGATTTTATAATAATCCGAGATGTCATAATTTCCGTCAAGGCCAGGCGACTCGTAAATAGGCCCAAGCCAGATTGCGGTAATTCCCGATTCCTTTATCCAGTCGAGCTTCTTGGTAATACCGAGTATTGAACCAATACCCCGGTGCGCTTCACCCTCGGGACGTTCTTCGTTGAATGTCCGTGGATAGATATGCAGCACATTCTCGTTCCAGTCGCGAGTAAGATAGGTCTCGTTATATGGAGGTTCGACTTCTACAGAAGCCTGAGGGGCAGCTTCTGCGTTGAGTCTCATCGTACAGCAACTATACCATACCTTGCCCCGAAAGTTCGTTATTCGCGTATTTAGACATCCGCTAGCTAGTTCTAGCTTAGGATACAAAGATAGATTTTATTCTAATATGTTCAACAACTCACTCACTTCTTTAATGCTTTGTAAATCTTCCGGGATAGAATCTGGCATTTTTGATACTTTATTCTCAATATAGCGTGCGTCAATTCCCGCCTCTTTTGGCGCCAGATAATCATAGAAGTAACTATCGCCTACCATTAGTGCATCTTCATTTGTCAGACCGAGCACAGCAATGATTTCTAGCATGACCGACACTTTACCATTAGGATCATCTCCTGGTGAACTTCGGTATGCATAAAACAAATCAGCCAAACCAAAATACTCTATCCGCTCTTTGATTTCTTTCACCGCGACTTCTTCTGAATATGGATTCGCTGAAATCACGACTAGCCTTGCGCCCCTTGCAGCAAGCACTTCCAGGGTTTCTTTTGTCCCCGGAGTTAATTCGAGATACTCAAGATAGTTATCTTTTGTAGCAAGATCATGATAGATCCAATGTGGTTTTTGGGTACGCTTCGTAGCCTTAGGATACCAGAGCGTTCCATCGCCATCGAAAAAGATTATTTTCTTTTTCATTATCTACGCTTTCCTTACTAATATTAGATTATACGAAATCCGATTGGTTTCGTCGTTAGTCCAATCTTAACATGACTTACTTGCAATATAAATGATCCTGCTATTTAATCTATGAGGTAATGGGTTTAACTGAACGTCTATTCAATACCGAGCTCGAACAAACACGCGATTTAGTTCGATCTCCAGATTGGTACATGGAGTACGGTAAAATACAAAAGGTACGTGCTCTAGGCCTCGGCGCACTCCAAGCAGCAAAGTCAGGATCTATCACTAATGCACGACAACGCTTTAAGCAACAACAGACGGACATATTCGAACAACTCCTCGCCGAAAATGCAGTAAGGATAGGCAATCCAGAAATCGACGAGCTCGAAAACTGGGATGAAGAAAGAGCGCCTATTGACCATATCGTCATTCACCATTCACACCGGGCGGAGGGACTTTCTGTCGCTCAGTTGAATGCTATGCATTTCTTACGCCTCTATCTTCCTCGTTATCAACGAGGTGATCTTAAAATGAGTAATGGCCAATTTCAACCAATTTACTCGGCGCATTTTGATGAAAACGGCAGACAAGTTTTTTACGGTTATCATTGGAAAGTTGAGCCAGATGGCGAGGCAAAACGGCTTCTTGCCGATGACGCATTAGCATGGCATGCTGGTGATTGGGAAATGAACAGACGAAGCGTGGCTATTGCTATTGACGACGACCTCACTAATAATACTCCCACTCCGCAGTCTCTTGATGCGGTAGCTGATATTATCTCGCAACACTACCGTTCAATCAATCTATCTCCTAGCACGATACTCGGCCATAAGGCGATATCCAATACCGCGTGTCCTGGTAATACATTCGATGAAGGGTGGAAAAATGACTTGCTAGCCAAGCTTACATAGGTTAGCTCTCATTTTATATACAGCGCTGCACCAAATCTAGAAGCCATTATTTTGACCTAACAATTATTGACCCTTGCCTTCGTTCTTTTGTTACAAGTGGCGGTACGAAGCCGAACTTAAGAGCCTGAGCTAGCATTAGCAGACGTCCAATACGACCATTACCATCACTAAAAGGGTGAATTTTCTCAAACGCCGCATGAGTAGTAGACAGTGCTACTATTGCATCATGGGTAGGCTGGTCACTATTAGCGAGAAGCTGATCAACTAACTCCGGGACCTTCAGATAGTTAGCGGCAGTAACGCGTGTCCCCATGATTCGTACGCCGTGCCGACGATACTGACCCGCATCACTGAATATTTAAGCAGGTTCTATACATATCGTCCCTTACCTCATCCACCAAAATGTCGACACTGATACTTAACGATATTATTGATAAAGGGTATACTTAGGTAAATGTCAAAAGATCGCTTTACCCTACCGGCAGCTGTTTTTCTCGTGTTATTGAAAGACCAGAAAGTTCTCCTCATGCGTCGCGCAAAGACAGGATGGCACGACGGCGACTTTGACTTTGTCGCAGGGCACATAGACGGTAACGAATCACTAAAGACGGCGCTTGCTCGTGAGGCACGCGAAGAAATTGGAATCTCGATACTAGCCGACGATATTATGTTTGCTCATCTTATTCACGGATTGTTCGAGGACGGAAAAGAGTATTTCAATGTTTTCTTTAAAGTTTCCAAGTGGTTGGGAGAGCCTTGTATCATGGAGCCCGACAAGTGCGATATGATCGAGTGGTTTGATCTAGATAATCTACCGCCTAACGTAACCGAAAGCACAAGAAGAGGACTCGAAGCCTTAGAGACCAAGAGCTCTTACTCAGATTTCGGTTTTTAATTCATAGCAAAAAAGTTCTCCTTTCGTACACCACGATATGCCATTTCTATGGTATAGAAGTATAGCGCGCTCCAAATACAAAAGGCACCGCTTATGTAAAACAGTGCCTTTTGTATGCTTCGTTTGCTTTAAAGTTTGATGGCAAACTTTAACACTGCAACAGCGAGTGCCAGCAAAACAATGAAAAGCCCTAGTCCAATTGGCGAGCCCCAGCTAAACCAAGAACCCCAGGCGCGCCAATGGCTCCAGTGTGCTTGCGATAGCTCACGCCACTGTTTATACTGTTCCTCATCCAGGTCAGTACGCTTTTCTTCACGATTAGCCATGTTGATCTCCTTATTAATAATCGACCAGCCTAAAGCTTTATGATACCGCAAATCTGTTTGTGTCGTTGGCAACGACCAGACCGCTAAGGCGGATTGATTCGAGTTTATTATACATCTTTTTGATTAGATTTAAAATCGGTTGATAATCGGCGCATGGTGAACGCTCCGACAACAAGTCAAACTTCCTTTCTTTAGTTCTCATTTCATACATAATGCGATACCATATCTATAGCACATAAAAACTATTTTATATCTGTTAAAGAAGCTTCGTGATGGAAAATATCCCTACAATCCGGCTAGAAAGTCGAGACTTTACTGTTATTAAACCCTCTCGCCTTCGGGAAGGTAAGGTTTTGCATAATGATACCAACAACCTATATGCGAGACTAGGCGAAAAAGAGATAACGCTTGAAGAGCAGATTCATACCACCGCTCTTCGCAAAAAAGGATTTCCCGTACCCGAGGTAATATATAGCGGCAACTATGGTGACGAGTGGTATTTTATTGAAAAGTCGCTAGGGAAAGTTCCGTTTCATAAACTATTTGTTGAAGAATACCAAGCCAGCGGCAGTGTAAGTAACACAAGTTTTAAAAAGTATCTCGATGTCATTAAGCGATACAGCCTCGCGCAAATGCACCCTAAGAATACTACCGATGTCTCTGCAGAGGCATTCGTAACAGCCCTCATTCCTCGTGAACGAGTCATCCCCTCTTATGCATATTTCAAACATGATGTGAAAAAGTATGAGCAAGCCATTGAACAGGCGACCGCTCGTCTGTCTGATGCCCACATGGGCATACTTCAATTTGATCTCAACCCATATAATATTCTGGAAAACGGTATCATCGACTTTGAACTCGTCGGCTATGGACCTGTAGGATACGACTCTTTAATGTCGGCAATTTGGGCCGGCACATGGTTTACAAATTACCCATCCCGCTATCCTATTGGATATCGATTAACTGACCAGCAAGTCGAGCAGAATAGGCAACGTATAGATCGCCTGGCTGAAACTCATGGCTATCCTAAACCGTCGAATTATCTGAACGAATTTCTATTGTTGAAATGCGCATGGGCCGCTTCTGGTTTCTACCCGCCTCAGCCGGATTGGCCCAATGATAAAATAGCGTTCAAGCGCTTTCGCACAAATGTCCTGAAGTCAGCTATTGACGAGTATCTAGCCGGTAATGACATCCCCTACCAGTTATTTCCAACCATATCCGGCGGAGAGATCGACGTATAGCAGTTTCATTTTCACTTACAAAACCGCACCGATAGTTAGCATCAATTACCATGAATCCATGTTTCAAGATCGGTAAAGACAATGAGGCGATCTGAGTACGTCTGATGAAAATAATCCCATAGTCCACCACACGTAATGAGATTTAGATGTGCTTTTTGATCAGTATCTTTAAACACATCTGACGCATCAGAATTAAGATCATATTTGCGTATTTCACGGACAACAAAATTGACGGCTTGTCCTTTTTCATCATACACCGTTATGCCGTCGCCCGGCTGGAGAGTATGAAGGTTATTAAATATCGCACCTTGTTCGTTTAGCCATCCATAATGACCAGCGATTACTGCGCTTCCTTTTTCCCCAGGCTTTGGCCCAAACTTATACCATGCTGTTTTTGTTATATCCTGGCCTATGTCCATCGCATTGTCTGACGTAAGACCGACGGGAACCACCGGAGCGCTCACAGAAATCTTCGGAATTTCGAGTCGTACAGGGGGTGAATAAATCGTTTCCGGAGCCGCTATCTTCTTGGGTATAAGGTTGTTTGAGACAATCACACGCGGAGCGGCAACAAGGTGTCGAGGAGATACAACGTGTAACAAGCTGAATGTCAGACCTGCTGAAAACAGTAATAGCGTAGAGAAAAAACATATACGTATAACTATTTTTTTCAAGCTATCAAGCCCAGCTATACATACGTTTAAATCAAACGTTTTTTACGAGCTATGTACACAAGCAGGCCAGCAAGAGCAATGATTGCTACAGAGATAATCAGCCAACCCGTGCTATTAATCGAAAGGAAGCCTGTATTAGGGAGTCTGGGCGCAGCAGTGTTTTTAGTGTCAGAGGTGTCGGTTGAGCCCCCTCCAGAAGGAGTGCTGGCACAAGTCGGAGTCGTAATTGTATCGTTAATCAGCGTGACATTACCGTTTCGTGCCAGTAACCTACCTTCGATTGTCGCACCGTTAGCCACAGTAATAGAATTCAGAGCTAATACTGAACCTTTAAAATTTGCCGTCGTGTTAATACTGGCCGTATCCACTCTCCAGAAAACGTTACAGGCCTGAGCTCCATTTATAAGTGAAACCGTACTGCCCGGACCTACGGTAAGCCCGGTACCACTAGCCCCTGCTTCGAAGATAAAAACAGATGATGGATCATTTTGTCCATCGAGGACGAGCGGGCCTGCTCCAGCAGTAATACCAAACGTTGTTGATGCCGAATCATACACTCCGGCAGTCACCGTCGTACCACCAAGCTCAGTAGGAACTGTCGTCACAGGAGTACGACCGGCAGCGTCATTATATGCCGTGGTTAGGTCATTTTTTGCCGTTACCAGCAGAGGTCCGTCAGTTACGCGACATGGAAGTGGTCCGGCAGCATCGACTGAATATATCGTCCCCGTCACTTGGCTGCAGGTAAGTCCAATGCCTGCACCGGTAGCAGGACTCAGTCCAACATTTCCCTTGATAACAGATGTATTCCCAGCATCTGTTATATTAGGCGTCCCAGCTAAAATAGCAAAAGGAGCGGCCGTGCCAAGATTCACAGTTGACTGAGCAGCATATACCCTCAAGGTTGCCATCACTGTCAGCGTGATGATTGCCGCTATTGATACAAAAATGAAACCTTTTATTGTCCTACTGGTGGTTATGCCCATCTTTTACTCTCCTGTTATTTAATGATTCTGAAAACAGTATGCTCAACAAGCAAAATCGGAGGTGTAAATGATAGACGGATAATGCAGAGATACAGATCTCACCCAATGTCATTACGGCTCATGCTTATAATATCAGCGCTTAGATTTATACGCAAACCAGAAGCGTGTCGGAAGCCGCATACAGCTCCTACACATAACCAACGTGGTTGTTTGCTAATTTTTAGCATCAGACTTATGCTTAAGTCATTAAAATAATTAGCACGTAGAAGGGGGTAGCATGAAAATAAATTTACTAGACAAAATAGCACTTGTCCTGCTTGTCATTGGTGGTTTTAACTGGGGTCTTGTCGGGTGGCTTAACTATAATCTGGTTGACTCACTGTTTGGAACAGGCTCGGTTATCTCCCGTGTCGTGTATGCCATTGTCGGGTTGGCGTCACTCTACTGCATATATAGTGCAATCATGATGATGAACTCTAAAAAAGCGTAGCATCTCAAAAGTTATAATGTCTAGACATATTACAACGAGCGGGCTTGTAAAGTTCAACCTGGTTATGGCTGGACTCCATGCCGTACAAGCCTTGGCTGTTTTCCTTCTGAGCGACCCAGGGCGCGGCGTATGGAATGTGACGGTTAATAACCTGACGCTTGGCCCAGGTTCAACGCCGGATAAATTAGTGTTAGCCTCTGCGACACACAGCATACTTAGTGTTCATCTCGCGTATATCGTAGTTGCCTTTTTCGTACTGAGCGCCGCGGCACATTTATTTGTTGCGACCGTTTACCGTAAACGATACGAAGCAAACATAAAGCGCGGCATCAACAAGGTGCGATGGATTGAATACGCCCTCAGTGCCAGTACAATGATGGTTGGTATCGCGCTCCTCTCGGGAATTTACGACCTTAGCTCATTACTTATGATCTTCGGACTTACCGCCATTATGAATCTTATGGGGCTCGCTATGGAGGTTTATAACCAAGGGCGTGAAAAAATCAGTTGGCTGGCCTATAACGTTGGCGCGCTAGCTGGGATGTTACCATGGATAGTTATTGGCATCTATTTTTGGGCAGGCGAGGTTTACGGCAATGGCGAGATTCCAACGTTCGTCTACTATATTTACGTCAGCATCTTCATTTTCTTCAACTGTTTTGCAGCCAACATGTTCTTGCAGTACAAAAAGATAGGTCCTTGGAAAAATTACCTTTACGGTGAACGTGTTTATATTATTTTGAGTCTTGTCGCAAAGACATTGCTTGCCTGGCAAGTGTTCGCCGGAGCATTACGGCCTTAGGCGGATCAAAAAAGATAGCTACTGTCTATGGCCACAATAGACTGAGCCAAATAAGAAACAAGGCTCTTTTACGAGCCTTGTTTCTTTAGCTTTGATTTAAGCTTTTTCTTCAATATGCGCTTTCGAGATGCGCCGTGCCAGTTCTTGTGCTTTGCCATTGTATAAGCATAGCACACTTATAGGTTAAAATAACACCTCTCACCAGCCATTTATACGCTACCCAGTTCTCATTTCTATAGTGTATAGAATTTGAAAAGTGGCCGCGAGCTTCTCGTCGTGTCCATGTACACGCACAAAATAGTTATATATGTTATAATATAAATCATGAACACGTTCTTGCCCTACGATAAATTCCCAGTGAAAGATCATGAGGCAACGTTTGAATCTCGCAGTGCTGAGAGGCAGCGTCAAAAGTTTGAAAGAATCGACTTTTTTATAGCCAAGCATGGTCTCATAGGAAGAATACATGAAGGGAGAGGGCGAAAATTAGCGCTACTCGACCTCCCTACTCTCGACGAGATCGACCCAGGTGTCGTGGACAAGTATTTAGCACAGCGACTTGAAGCAGAAACAACAGATATTTTTAACAATTGCTTTGAGATTGCTCGTATGTCTTGCGCAAGTGGAGCTGCCACAGGCATTCTAGAAGCAGACGACGGCACGCAAGAGCTAGTAGGCTGGGCAAATCATCGTATTAATTACGGCTCACTTGAAGACAGCTCTGTACTTGCTACTGACTTGACAGCACGTGAAAACATTGCCGAACAAGGTAACGAACAATTTGATGTATTAGCGCTTCGGGCACCTAACCTTGAGGGGCTTCTTTCGCAAGTCGGCGAACTTTATGGTGGCGACTGGCATGAGGTGGATCGTAACGATTACTAAGATAAACTTTTGCTAGCAAGTTAAAGAACCCGTGACCGACCCAGAATATCCAGCCAATTTTGAAGCGCGTACGGGTAACTACGTAGAATTTATCGACAAGTTAAACACACTTCTACCAGGTGTGGAATTTGAGGAACCAACTGAACTTTACGAGGCGCGTATGGCTATTTTAGAGGCTCTGCAGATCGAGGACATCAATCCTGAGATACTTCGCTCTGCCTGGAGTGAATATGCAACTATTTGCGAGCAGTACGTCGACACGACAGAGGCAGACGACACCCATACTACTCGTGCCCATAGGCAAATTACAGCCATCTTGCATAAGGCACTTATTTTTCACGAAGCCGGAGACCACCAGAGATATGTTGACGAACTCATCGATGCAGAAACATACGCCTATAACATGTATTTTGACGATATAAGTCAAGCCATTAGTAGAGAGATCGATGATAATCAAACTAGTGCTTGACAGGTTATGATAATTATCATAACACCTACGTTAGGAGAAAAGTGGAGATCCTCGTTATAGACGATGATCCCAACCAGGTCAACGCTCACGTTAAAGCACTGCGAGGATACAAAGTGAGCGATGAGGAACTCCTCACCGCTACCACGCTCAAAGAGGCAAGCAGACTGTACGAAGCATACCATAGTGAGCTCGATGGCATCATCCTGGATGGATGTGTGCCCGGCAACAAGCTCACGACGCTTCCTTTCATCAAGCAAACGAAGCGTGACCGTGAGGCCGACACACCCCACGGTGAGCGCTTTCATGCCAATCGTAAAAGACGTCGCCACAATGCTACAATAAGCACATGCAAAAGTTCTCGCAAAAATATACACTCATCCAACTCCTCGAACCTATACCCGAGGGAACTGAGTACGACTGGAGAGAATGGCCGCTTCACGTTACGATTGCCGATGTTTTTGCTATAAACTGGGATGCCTCTATCCTCCTAGAAAAACTTTCCGAGTTCGCACAAGATCATCCAAGCGCAACTGCCGTAGTAGGTGATGACACGTTTTTTGGCCCCGAAAAGCAAACGAGAGTTGCACTTTTACGGGCTAGTCCCGAACTACTCGCACTTCATACTGATGTGGTGAATCTTTTGAAACAGGGTGGCGTTGTATTTAATCATCCCGAATTTACTGAACGAGGATTTTTACCACACTCAACAGTACAGGCACATGCCCGTGTCAATAAGGGCGACACCGTTACATTCGATGCGCTCACTCTCATTGATCTGTTTCCACACGAAGATCCTTATCGTCGCAAAATTATTAAAACGATCCCCTTCACTAGTCTATGAGCCGCCATCTCAACCCCGAACTCAGCGCTGAAATACGTGAGAATGCCATTCATCTTCCTCCCTACAAGGGCGGCCCAGCCGTAAGTTACAAAGATGCCGACACGGCCTATGCAGCAAACGTAACCGTTCTCCATACTCCTTACGAGGGTGAAACAACACCGCAAACGGAGGCGCTCATCGTTAAGCGTGGTTCTAGCGATGGCATCCGTGCAACCTGGAGTGGTGTATCGGGATACGTCGATGTCATGCACGACCCCGCTGGAAAAATCCCCGAAGAAGAGTTTGACCCGGTTGCCTTTGCCGCCCGCAAAGAACTGGTCGAAGAATGTAGTTTTCCCAAAACGGCTTTAGATGCCCTCACGCTTCACCTTGGAAAGCGATTTGAAGAAGTCAGGCAGCACAGCATACTTCACGTACTGCCGCTACTGGGAGTGTACGTTCATGATGAAAAGCCGGTCGTAACTCCGGATGGCGTTGAGGTTACTGATTATGACTGGGTGCCGCTCGAACGGATTGCCGATCGTGCCGAGAATTTAGCACCAGACTACCTTACTCACACACTTCCCAGAGCATTGGGCGCACGTGGTATAGCTGCCATAAAGATATACACGCTTCTGGGGCTTTAAGCACGGCCGCAACCGGGGTATACTATATATTGTAGCGTTACTACGGAGGTGGTAAAAGTGACCAAGAAGTACGGTTACATTATTGGTATTATCGGCTGGTTTGACCCCAAAAAGGTGAGTGAAGGAGAGGTCATTCGCCAACTCAATACCTTCTACGACAAGATCCAGAAGAGCAATAGCAACGTTACCTTTCTAGTGAGCGTTGGCTATAACAGTTTAGCTAAGCTTGCCAAGCAAGAAGCTTCCAAGCGGCGTTGGGGCAGTCTGACTGTGTCTACAGCCACGGAGGCATTCAATGTTCACTGTGATGCTATGATCTGTATCGGTGGATCGGACGAAGAGAGGCAGCAGCTCGAGCGATTTAAGCAGAGGTTCCGCGAATTGCCAAAAGATAGACCCTTGCCCGTATTCCACTATCAGCCTTTTGCAGTATAACGCTTCAGCCGCCGAGCCATGCCAGTATATGGTGTGGTCGGCGGTTTTTTCCTTTCTTTGTGAGATGCGTCCGTACCTTATTTAGGGTATTATAAATTACATGAATAATTCACCTCGCCTTGAAGGCGCCAAACTGAACAACTTTGAACCTATTGCAACCGTGAATGAACTGCAAGTCATCGATCTTATTCCAGGAACCGGCGAAGAAGTAGCCGAAGGTGCAACGATAACGGCGCATTATACCGGCGCTCTTTGCAAAGATGGCACCATATTTCAAAGTAGCCACGACTTTGGTCAGCCGGCTACTTTCGGTCTACGCCAAGTTATTAACGGCTGGACTGTTGGCGTACCTGGGATGAAAGTTGGCGGTACCAGGCGGCTAGTCATTCCTTCTGCTATGGCATACGGATCGGCGCGAGCCGCGGCTAACATTCCACCAAATAGCGACCTCGTGTTTGATATCGAACTTATCGCAATTGGGCAGTAGTCACAAAGACGTCATATTCTTTGCAGGTCAAGACATTTTAACCTGAGTCTCAAAACCCTATTGCGTAGGGTTTTGAGACTCAGGTTTTTTATTGTTGCCAGGAATAATATCGTATGCTTAAATATAGAACTGCCCCAGAAACGGGTAGCACATACCCTCACTCTCAGACGAGAACCATCGCTTATCAGTGAACATCCTATCTGAATCGAAACAGGAGAACACAATGTCAATGGTCGAGCAAGAATACCCTTTCGTCGTCAATGTCGACGGGGTGAAATGCCGCGTTAACGTCCGACTTCCCGAAGGGGTCACTCGGGGTATCTACGAGATCTACGGGACGCCCGGGTGCTATCGCTTTTGTAAACGCTGCACCGACGCCGTGAGGCCTGGCAGCACGCGTGACATGTGCTTGAGGGCACAGCAACTTGCTCCTGTTGACAGGATCGATGTATGCCCCGAAAGCTTCGTCGCATAACCGAAGTAGCAACCAGCAGATAAGCTGCGCCAAATTCGGATATACCGGTTGAGCGAGATTGCTGGACAATGCCGATATTGTAAAGGTGGCGGAGAAATGCCCCTCCCAATCAGACATCTTTCTGGCGCGTAGCCCCGCTGCTGCTTTAACGGATTGAAGCATGTTCAATGCCTCTCCGCCAAGCGCGGCGGGGCATTGCAATTGAGTTTCGAGATCGTAACGACTTTCGTAAGTTTTTATGTTGGGGATTAGATATAGAGCAGCCCCGAGCGTCGAAACGCCCGGGGCTAGTGCGCCGCTCCATTGGCGGCTACTCAACGACAGGCATCACCTTGATTGTGCGTGTCGGCGGGTTGTTGCCGTCGGTGGGACAGATCAGCCTCGTCACCATGCGCTCGCAGAGTGCACAGACGACGATCTCTTGCGGCCACACCGATGAGGACTTCTCCTCAGTGTGACCTGAGATGTGCTGTGTGAGTGCGCCGGCGAACTTTCGCACGGCACTGAGCTCCGCTTCGTTCCAGTCGTCGTGGTCTGCCGAGAACGTCTCGACAGGCCACCTGTGGCTCATCACGACGACGACGCTGTAGGACACCTCTAGCCGGATGTGCTCCGGCTCACGAGGAGGAGCAACCATGATCTGGTTTACGGGGTCTCCCGATGACTGGCCGATCTGGTAGATGTCCCCGTCATCGAAGGACTGGCTGGAGTAGAACTTGTCGTTCTGCTCCGCGACAGCCTTGACAGCGAGCATCAGCTCCGAGCCGGTGACAGTTCGCGGGAGCCATACGGTGAGCCTGGCCATGATTAACCTCCAAGTTGTGGGCGGTACTGTAGTGCCTTGCGTTTAGCAGGCACCCCGTCGGTTGACGTTATAGCAATCTTACAATAGAAATATAAAATTGTCAAATAGAGTACACTTGAGTCTCAAAACCCCCTAAATCTCTCGTCGTAATAGTCATCGGTTATTGTTGTTTGAAGCTAAAAGTAAACTTTACCGCACACTATTGACTCATTGCCTTTCGTAGGGTTTTGAGACTCAAGCATACTATATTTGACTTTTTTTAACTATAATGTTATAGTTTTATAGTTAGACGTCGATCATCTACGGAGGTTCTAATGAACGTTTTGACAAGCGCGGCCCGTCAGTTCACCCGCAAGGAGCTTCTTCTTGCCTGGAGTAACTTGGCTGGCCTTGTGGGCGGAGTGTTCTTGTTCCTCATCTGGATCCTGAACACCAACAACCTCGCCTTTGTCTGGCTGGACGACCTGGAGCCGTTCTGGCAGGCGGCCTACTCGATCGCCATCGCCTTCAGTAGTGCCCTCATTCTGAGTGGAGTACTCTACTTCATCCTCAGTCTGAGCCTGGCCTGGAGTGATTACAAACATGGGCGGCTCTGACGCTCCGGTCTCGTGTCACAACGCGCGAGACCGGACTTCCCCTGAATATTGGAT
>Ga0207695_10001829_pt1 | contig 33453 bp, 28 predicted proteins | sample KBSC54metaG_FD_184354 | JGI IMG/M metagenome (GOLD analysis project Ga0207695, IMG submission 184354) | Corn rhizosphere microbial communities from Kellogg Biological Station, Michigan, USA - KBS C5-4 metaG (SPAdes) (version 2) | ecosystem: Host-associated > Plants > Roots > Rhizosphere > Soil... | reverse complement strand
CGTCGAGCCGAGCCTGGCGGGGCCGCGGCGTCCGCAGGATCGCGTCACGCTCGCAACCTCCAAGCGTGAGTTCCGGCGCGAACTCGCCAAGGAAGTCGCCAATCACGACGGCGCTGACGCGAAAGTTGTCGAGCGCTGGATCACCGAAGGCGGCAGTCCGAGCGTGGCACCGCATGAACGGATTCCGCAAACCGACCTCGGCCCGATCGCGCATACGGTCACGGTCGAAATGGACGGCGCGAAGTTCCCGCTCGGCCATGGCTCGCTGGTGATCGCCGCAATCACGAGCTGCACCAATACCTCCAATCCCTCCGTTCTGATCGCCGCTGGCTTGCTCGCCAAAAAGGCCGTCGAGCGCGGCCTCACCGTCAAGCCGTGGGTCAAGACCAGCCTCGCGCCGGGGTCAAAAGTGGTGACCGCGTATCTAAAGCGCGCGGGCCTGACGACCTATCTCGATAAGCTTCACTTCAACCTGGTGGGCTACGGATGCACCACCTGCATCGGCAACAGCGGGCCGGTCGCCGAGCCGATCGCGGGCGCGGTGAAAAGCGGCAACCTGGTGGCCGGCGCGATCCTGAGCGGCAATCGCAATTTCGAGGGACGCATCAACCCGGTCGTGCGCTTCAATTATCTCGCGTCGCCGCCGCTGGTGGTGGCCTACGCGATCGCCGGCACGATGGATATCGATCCCAATGTCGAGCCGCTCGCGCGCGACGCCAAGGGCAACGCGGTCTTCCTGCGCGACATCTGGCCGAGTGCAAAGGAGATTACCGCCGCGATGGGCGGTGCAGTCGATTCGTCCATGTTCAAGGCCGAGTACGGCAGCGTATTCGAGGGTGACGATCGTTGGCGTGGACTCAAGATTCCCGACGGCGATCTGTTTCGCTGGGAGGAGCAATCGTCCTACGTGAAGGCGCCGCCGTTCTTTGACGGCGTAGGCCCGACCCCGGCGCCCGTCAAGGACATCAAGGGGGCACGGGTGCTCGCGATGCTCGGCGACAGCGTGACCACCGATCACATTTCGCCGGCCGGTTCGATCGCCACCGACGGCCCGGCTGGACGTTACCTCGTCGCCAACGGGGTCTCGCCGCGCGACTTCAATTCGTACGGCGCGCGACGCGGAAATCACGAGGTGATGGTGCGCGGGACGTTCGCGAACATCCGACTCAAGAACCTGCTGGTGCCCGGCGTCGAGGGCGGCGTCACGGCGCACCTGCCGGACGGCGCGCGCACCTCGATCTTCGAGGCCTCCGAACAATACCGCAGCGAGGGCGTACCGCTGATCGTGATCGCGGGCAAGGAATATGGCTCAGGCTCGTCGCGCGACTGGGCCGCCAAGGGCACGCTACTGCTCGGTGTGCAGGCGGTGATCGCGGAGAGCTTCGAGCGAATTCATCGAAGCAACCTGGTGGGGATGGGCGTGCTCGCGCTGGAATTCGTCAAAGGGCAGACCCGCGAGAGCCTGGGACTGACGGGCCGCGAAAGCTACTCGATCGTCGGGCTCGAAGCCGGACTCAAGCCACGTCAGATCCTGAAGGTGCGCGCGGAGGATGGCGGCACCGTGAAGGAGTTCGAGGTGCTCGCGCGGATCGATACGCCGGAAGACGTCGAGTACATCCGCCACGGCGGCGTGCTCCCGTACGTCCTGCGCCAACTGCTGCGCGCCTAGCCGATCGGGGAGAGCGAGTGGAAGGTTGACTATGCACCGTGCGCACGCGCGATTAAGCTCGGACATTGCGCGGTAAACTTGCGCTCTCCGATGGCGTCAAAAGGCGAAAATCGAAAAGCACTCGCGGCCGGCGAGGCCGAAGTCGTGGTCCACGAACGTATCCGCGACATACCGCGCGAGGATTGGAACGCATTGCTCGCGCCCGACGATTCACCATTCCTCGACTGGGACTGGCTGTGGGCGATGGAGGAATCGAAGAGCGCGACGCGCACCACCGGCTGGTCACCATGCCATCTGGTAGTTCGCATCGGGCCCGAGCGAAAGATCGCTGCGGCCTGCCCGCTCTACCTGAAGAGTCACAGCCAGGGCGAATTCGTTTTCGATCATGGATGGGCCGATGCGGCCGAGCGCGCCGGAATCAGCTATTTCCCCAAGCTGATGGTCGGGGTGCCCTTCACGCCGCATACGGGTCGGCGGTTTCTGGTCGCCGCGGACTACGATCGCGGGCGCATGGTGCAAGTGCTCGGACGCGCGCTGTTGCAGCTTTGCGCGGACAACAAACTTTCCTCGGTGCACGTGAATTTTTGTGCGCCGGACGAAGCGGCGGCGTTAGGCGAGATCGGTTTCGCGGAGCGCCTCGGCTATCAGTACCATTGGCTGAATGCCAACTTCGCGACCTTTGACGATTACCTGACGCAACTCAAGAGCAAGCGCCGCTATGCGGTGCGTCACGAGCGGGCGGCGCTGTCCACGCAGGGCGTCGAGATTCGGGCGCTGGCCGGCGACGAGATTCCCGACGCGCTGTTCGGTCCGATGTTCAAAATCTATCTGTCAACGATCGAGAAGCTCTACTGGGGACGGCAATATCTGACGCGTGAGTTTTTCCAGCTGATGCGCGATCACTTCAAGCGCAATCTGTGCTTCGTCTGCGCATATCGCGGCCCCGAGTTGATCGCGGGTACTTTCAATCTCGAAAAATCGGGCGTGCTATACGGACGCTATTGGGGCGCGTTCGAGGACCTGAAGTTCCTGCATTTCAATGTTTGCTATTACGCGGCGATCGAACATTCGATCGAGCGCGGCGTGCAGCGCTTCGAGCCAGGCGCCGGCGGCGAGTACAAGTGGCTGCGCGGCTTCAATCCGGCGCTGACGCGGAGCATGCATTACCTGGCACATGCGGGGCTGCGCAAGGCGGTCGGAAATTTTCTGACGCGCGAGCGGCGCGACGTCGAGGCCTGGATCGCCGAGGGTCAGGAGCGCGGACAGCTCAAAGCGCCGACGCCTTCCAACTTCGAAAGCGAGTAGCCACGCGACGTTCGATCATTTCGATCCGTTCTCGGCCACGCCGTTGGCGGACGGGATGGCGGCGATCTCGCGGGGCGCGATTTCCACCAAATCCAGGTAACCGATCTCCTTCTTGCTCGCGACGCCGAGTTCCCTGAATTTGCGCGCGCTGACGGACACCCGAGATTCCATCGAACTGACGGTGCGATTGTATTCGCGCACGGCTCGTTCGAGAGCGCCGCCGAGATCGGTCAGATAGCCCGCCATCGTCGCGATCCGTTCGTGCAACTCCTGGCCGAGTTCGCTGATGCGCTGGGAGTTCTCGGCGAGTTGTTCCTGGCGCCAGGTGTAGGCGACGGAGCGCAGCACCGCCATCAGGGTGGTCGGCGTAGCGAGAATAACTTTTCGCGCCCACGCATCCTCCATCAGAGCGGCGTCCTGCTGCAGCGCGGCGCTGAAAAACATCTCGCCGGGCAAAAATAATACGACGAATTCGGGCGTGGGCTTGCACGCGTCCCAGTAGGCTTTGGAGCTGAGTTGATCGACGTGCTTGCGAACTTGCGCGGCATGCTCCTTCAGCTTCAGTACGCGTGCGGCGTCGTCGGCGGCGTCGATCGCTTCGAGATATGCCTTGAGCGGAGCCTTGGAATCGACGACGACATTCTTTCCGCCGGGCAGACGGACGACCAGGTCGGGACGCAGCCGGCCATCTTCGGTGGTGAGATTCTCCTGCTCGAAGAAATCGCAACGATCCGTCATACCGGCGATTTCAACCACATTGCGAAGCTGAACTTCACCCCATCGGCCACGGACGATGGGCGTCTTGAGCGCGTCGGCGAGTTTCCCGGTTTGCGCGCCGAGCGATTCCAACTGCATCTTGAGAGTGCCTTGCGATTCGCGCCGATCGTTTTCGATTCGCCGCAATTCTTCATCCAGCTTGACCAACGAATCGCGGGCCGGTTTCACCAGGTCCTCGACGGCCTTCTGGCGCGCGACAAAGTCCTTGCCGGCGACTTCACGCTCGGCTTTGAATTTCTCATCGGCGCGGCGAACGAAATCGTCGGAGGTTGCGCGAAGCGCATCGGCGGCCAGCGACTTGAAGGTATCGGAAAGTTTGCGTTCGGCGTCGCCGAGGATGCGCTGCTGCTCGTCGAAACGCTTCTGCGTCTCGACCACCCGGGTTTCCATCGAAACGCTCGCGGTCTGCGCCGCGGCCAGGTCCTTGCGCAACTGATCGGTCTCGACCTTGCGCGATTCCAGTTCGGAGCGCACCGCGATTGAGGCGGCGAGCGCGGCGGTCGCCTGCGTTTCGGCGTCACGCAATGCCGCACGCGAGCGCGCGCCGGCCAGCAGCCATCCGATTATGCAGCCGAGCAAAACTCCAAAGCCCACCGCCGCCAGTTGCGCCATCGCATCCTCCGCTTATCGCCGCCACCCGTGCCTTGAATTTATGTCGATGGAACAATCGCGTCCATTCCAGGCGCGACGTATATCCCCAGAAAGGCGGATGGCTGCGTACAATTGAAATGCTATCTTGACGCGGGCGCTCAGCAGAATATTGGAGAAGCCCCCGAAAGCGAACTGTCGAACCCGTCTGTGAAGGAACTGTTAAAGCAAGGCGCTACCGTGATCCTGCTCGGGCCGGGTGGCGTCGGCAAAACGACGGTGGCGGCAGCACTCGGGATCGCGGCCGCGCGTGCGGGTCACGATACCGGCATGATCACGGTGGATCCGGCGCGCCGCCTTCGCGATGCGCTGGGGCTGGAACGGCTGACCGCGCAACCGACGCGGCTCGACGCGCGCCGTCTCGCTGCTGCGGGCCTCGACCGGCGGCTCAGGCTCTCCGCGATGGTGCTCGACGTCAAGGGCGCGTGGGACAGCCTGATCGGGCGCTTCGTCGAAACCCCGGCCGCGCGCGAACGTATTCTCAAGAATCCCTTTTACCGCAGCCTCACCGAACAGTTCGCCGGCGCCGAATCCTACGCGGCGCTCGAACAGCTTTACGATATGCATTGTGCGGAGCGCTTCGCGGTCGAAGTCGTTGACACGCCGCCGGCCGCGCATGCATTCGAGTTCCTGCAAGCGCCGGCACATCTGATTCGTCTGCTCGACTCACGCGCGGCACGTTGGCTCTTTATCCCATACGCCGCCGCGAGCAAGGCCGCGTTCGGGTTCGCGGGACGCGCGACACGCTTCGTCGTCGGGCAACTCGAGCAATTCGCCGGACTGCGCACGCTCACCGCGATTTCTGAATTCTTCGGCGCGGCGGCTGAAGCGGCGGATGCGATCGCGGATCAGTTCCGCAAAGTTGACGCCATGCTCCATTCGGCCAGCGTACATTTCGTGCTCGTCACCACTACCGAGGATGACCGCTTGCGTGAGGCCGAGGCGCTGGTCCACCAGATGGAGTCCGAGGGACTTCGCCTCGGGGCAATCGTGCTCAACCGGATGCTCGACGAACGCACTTTCGACGCACTCGTCGCGGCGCCACGGCGGCGCCCCGAACATCTCGCCGAGATCGCAGCGTTGCGCAGGGAGCTGGATCGTGACGCGGCCGAACGCAACGACGCCGGTGTCGGTGGACTCGATTCGATGGTCAATTATTTCGAGGATTACGCCAGCAACCATAGGGCCGAAATCGAACGCGCAGCGCGTTTCGCGCGGGAACTGCCGCCGCAAGTCGAGTTGGCGATCGCTCCCGAAATCGAGGTCGGCGTGCGCGATTTGCGAACGCTCGCGAAAGTCGCTGCGATACTCGCCGAGGCTGGCAGCGGGCGAAGTTTCCTGAAGGGCGCGGAGGTCGCCTTCGGTATCGAGCCACCACCGCCGCCCGCGCGCAGGACCAGAGTGAGAGCGAGTCGCCGCAGCGCCCGCTGAGGGATCACGGGGAGAATTGTCGCGGAGGCTCAAAACTTAAAGTTAACTGAACCCTGACGAGGTTTCAGACTTCCCTTTGGTTGGACACGGCGTAACGGGCCCGAGCTTTCAAGCATCCCGGTTGAACGCGTGCGCGGGACTTGTCCGCGTGCCCGAGAATCGCGAACGTCCAATGGTAAAAAAGAGCCGGAGTGAGTCTATAAGCCGGGTTCTGTACCCTTGCGGGTGGCGATCATTCCTCTGGGCCCGCGATTGCTCACGAGCTCAAGCGACCATACCCGAGGAATTATGAGCGGGCAGCTCATCCTCCTATTTGGTCTTGCTCCGGATGGGGTTTGGCAAGCGCGCACGATTACTCGCACGCCGGTGGGCTCTTACCCCGCCATTTCACCCTTACCCTTACGGGCGGTCTGTTTTCTGTGCCACTTTCCGCGGATCACTCCGCGCCGCCGTTAACGGCCATCCTGCCCTGTGGAGCCCGGACTTTCCTCCCGATTAAGGGGGACCGCCCGACTCACTCCGGCAGCGCCGATTGTAGCATCGCGGCGCAAAGTTTTCGCTGCGCGATGAACGCGCTCCCCCTCGAACGCAGCGAAGGGGTCCCGGATTTTGGAAGCCTACGCTGCGCCTGGCGTTGGCCTAGATCTTGGCGGTGGCCTCGAAGTAGAGGATGCGCTGACAGTTGGGACAGAAATGCACCTGCAGATGTTTTTGAATCTCGTTGTAAAGCTGTGGCGGCAGACGCATCCGGCAGCCTTGGCAAGTGCCGCCCTTGGCCTCTGTGACCGCCACGCCGGCGCGGCGGCTGAAGATTATTTCGTAGCGCTGGAGCAGCGCAACATCGATGTTTTTGGTCATCAGGTCGCGATCGACGTGCTGCTTGCTGATTGAAATTTTGAGGTCCTCGACCTGCGCCGCCGTTTCCTTTTCGGCCTCGATCAGCTCGATGCGTCGCTGTTCACTGAGTTCGATCAGCACCTTGATGCGCGCCGTCCGCTGCTCTGCCGCCTCCATCATCACGAGCAACTCGCTCTCGATACGCTGCTTGGTCTCCTTGAGCGATTCGATCTCGTGATCGACGGCCAGCGATTCGCGGTCGTTGCGAACTTGATTACTGCGCATCCGCTTGCTGCGCTGGCGCGCCTCGTTTTCCGCCAGTTCTTTTTCGAGATTGCGGCGGGCGACCACGCTCTGCTGATCTTCGAGCTGCAGACGTTCCAGTTCGGCCGCGTAGTCCAGCGCTTCCTGGCGCAACTGCACCGACCGTCCCGAGACCGTCGTCAGCGCCTGCTGAAGTTCGCGCAACTCCCGGTCGATCGCCTGGAGACTCATCAGCCGGGTTATCTCTTCACGCAAAGCATCCTCCGCTAAAGGCAGTTCGCGGCGCCGCACCCGGCACAGTCGCGACGCCGAACTTTCCGGCGTGCGAGAGGGGTGAGCGATGCGAATCTATTGACAATAAATTTGTAATGGGCCCACCAGGATTTGAACCTGGGACCAGCCGGTTATGAGCCGGCAGCTCTAAACCATGCTGAGCTATGGGCCCTCTCGGTCTCATCGGGGTGACTAGCAATTGTACCAAGTTTGCAGTCGAGATTTAAGTACCGCTAATAGATCCGCAGAGCGAGCCAATTTCGACCCACCGATCTGCGCAGAAATCCTCAACGCCCTCAACCGCCTTCGTGAGTCTGGCGGCGCAATGCGATCACCGCCTGGGCAGCCGCAGCAGCGTCGTCACCAATCGTGTCTGCGGCGACCCGGCGCAAGCTTTCGACCTCGCGCCGGCGCCGGCTGCGCGCCAAGGCGGCGATAAAATCGGCGGTCATTTTGCGCGCGGCATCGGCGTCCACCATCAGCGGACCGACCACCAGGGCGCTCAGACGCTCGCGCTGATCATCGCTCAGGCCGGCGAGGATACGGACTTCGAGCGTGGCGCGCGGCTCTTCGGAGAGGCAGATGTCTTCGAGCATCGCGGCGATCATCGGATCGTAAAATTCGATCGAGCGGTTCTGTGCGACGACATCGGCGCGGAGGTCGGGCGTTACTTGCTCGGCAATTTCTGCGCGTAGCTCCGGATAATTGAGCGCGATCGCGAGCAGTCCGATTTCGGCCTGCGCGACCGCGTCGCCACGCGCCGCCGTTCGTGCGGGTCGCGCGGGCGCCGTGCCGCCGCCAGCACCGGTCGAGCGCCGCGTCAGCGGATTCGCCGCCCCACCCTTGCGCGCTTCCTTGCGCAATAATTCTTCGTCCACGCCCAGAGAGTCGGCGGCCTTGCGCGCCAACAAATCGAACTCGAACGGATTGGCCACCATCCGCAGAACCTCCGCCACGCGCTCGGCCGCGCGCGCCTTTCCGCTCAAGGTCGCACCGGCCGCGGACGCCTGCTCGCGCAGGAAATAATCGACGAGCAATTCGGAGGATTCGATCAATTCGGTCAGGGCCTGGGCACCGCGGTCGCGCACCAGCGTATCGGGATCAAAGCCGGACGGGATGAAGACGCCGCGACCGAGCAGGCCCGCGCCGAGAAAAACTTCGAGGGCGCGCAACGAGGCTTTGTGCCCTGCCGCGTCGCCGTCGAAGCACGCGAAGATGTTAGTCGTGTAGCGCGAGAGCAGGCGCAATTGATCGACGGTGAGCGAGGTGCCGAGACTCGCGACGGTCTCCTTGAAGCCCGCCTGCCAGAGCGCGATCACGTCGATATTGCCCTCGACCACGATCGCGCGGTCGGCGCGCGCGATCGCCTGGCGCGCCTCGAAAATGCCGTAGAGCGCGCGCGCCTTGGAGTAGATCGGCGACTCGGGCGAATTGATATATTTCGGCAAACGTTGATCGAGCACGCGTCCGCCGAAACCAATGACGCGGCCCTGCGCGTCGCGAATCGGGAACATCAGGCGCCCGCGAAACATGTCGTAGGGATCGCGGCCGGGCTCGCGCTTGACGAGGCCGGTCTTTACCGCCGCTTCAAGCATCCCGCGCTTGCCGATTACGGCGGCGAGATTTGCGGGACGCGCGGGCGCGTAGCCCAGCATAAAGGCCTGCGCGGTTTCGAGCGTGATACCGCGGGCTTTCAGATAGTCGCGAGCGGCCGCGCCGTCGCCGGTCTTCCACAGCACGTGGACGAAGAACTCGGCGGCGGTCTGATTCGCGAGCGCCATCGCATCGCGTTCGCCCGGCTGCGGTCCGCCGGGTCCGGTATGCTCGGGCAGCACGATCCCATAGCGGCGCGCCAGCGATTGCAACGCCTCGAAGAAAGTCAGCCCTTCCACGCGCATCACGAAGTCGAAGACGGTGCCGCCGGCGCCACAACCGAAGCAATGAAAAAAGCCGCGTTCGGCGTTGACCGAAAACGAAGGTGTCTTCTCGTTGTGGAAGGGGCAGAGGCCGACGAAATTGCGCCCCGCGCGCCGCAACCGCACTTGTGCGCCGACGATCTCGACGATATCGGCACGCGCGCGCACCTCTTCGATTTTGTCGCTGCCGAAGCGCGCCATCGTCAGTAATCCGTCAGCTCGCGCAGGCGCTCGGGGTAGTTCGTCATGATGCCGTCAACGCCGAACGCGATCAGCCGGCGCATCTCGGCGGGCTCATCGACGGTCCAGGTATAGACGCTCAAGTTGCGCTCATGCGCGGCGATACAAAGGTCTTCGGTCACGATGTCCGAGCGCGGGTTGATCGACTCGGCCTTGAGTTCGAAAGCGGCGCCGACCAGCCGCGCGGGCCATTGGCTGGCAAGCAAGCCCACCCGCACCCGCGGTTGGAAATGGCGCACGACCGCGAGCGCGTCCCAGTCGAAACTCGAAATCATCGCGGTCGCGAGTGCACGACGCCCCACGATCAATTCACACACCTTGCGCTCGACGCCGGCACTCTTGATTTCGATATTGAGTCCGCAACGCCCTTCGGCCAGCGTCATCACCTCTTCCAATGTGGGGATTCGTTCACCGGCAAACTCGCCGCCAAAGCGGATCCCCGCGTCGAGGCGTTTGAGTTCCTCGAGCGTCATCGAGCGCACCGCGCCGCGCCCGTCGGTAGTGCGTTCGACGGTTTCGTCGTGAATCACGACGACGGTGCCGTCAATAGTGAGATGGACGTCGAGTTCGCACATCTGCGCGCCGGCGTCCATCGCGGCGGCGAACGCTTTCAGAGTGTTTTCCGGGAAGCGGCCGCTGGCGCCGCGATGGGCGATGTTCAGCACGTAACCATCATCGGCTCGTAGGCGCATCCGCAGCGTGTACGGTCGCCGGCGAATTCAACCGCTGGGCGAATTGGATCATCTGCATTCGATGTAACCACGGGGTCGTCCGTTCCGCAATTCGACGTCCCCACAGCCTTCAACAGTCCAGAGGGCGCGTCAGGGAGAGGTCACGCGGCCAGACAGCCGCTCTTTTCCCTCAACCGCGCATCCCCTATTGTCTCTATCTATTAGCGCGATGCGGGGGCGGCCAGGTTCAAGCGACGCCGCCGGCATCAGCGCATCGTCGAAACACGCCGCTATGATCAAGTCGAATCCGCAACGCACCTACGTGCGCCTTCAATTCGACCTGCCAGCGGCTGACGCCGATCAAGCCGCGGCGATCCTGGTCGCGCATCGCGCGCTCGGATGCGAGGTCAGCAAAATCCGCTCGCCTCGCCCGGCCGCGGCACGCAAGCCCCGCCAGGTGCGCCTCAAGGCCTACTTCGATCGGCTCAATGACACCGACCTGAGACGCGTGCGTCGCGCGCTGGAATCTGCGGAAATGATTGCGGGCAGCGCCCGGCTGCAGAGCGAGACGCTGATCGATCCGGGTTGGGCCACGATGTGGATGACGCGCTTCGAGCCTTTCACGGTGGGGCGCTTCCTGATCGTACCGCCGTGGAACCACGAGCATCGCACGGATCGTATTCGATTGGTAATTCAACCCGGACAGGGCTTCGGCACTGGCCATCATGGCAGCACCTACGGCGTCATGCGGTTGATCGACGACTTGTGCGAGAAGCGCTCGCTCACGCGCGCGCTCGACGTGGGCACCGGCTCCGGAATTCTCGCGATCGCGATGCGGCTGCTGGGCGTTGGTGACGTCACCGCCATCGATATCGATCCGGTCGCGATGGAAAATGCGCGGGAAAACGCAGAACTCAATCACGTCAGCAAGCGGGTGCGCTTTTCGCTCGTGCCAATCGCTTCGCTGCGCCGCCATTTCGACCTGATCACCGCGAACATTCTCTCCTCGACGCTGATTGAGATGGCGCCGCGCCTTATCCATCGGCTCGCGCCGGAGGGCCGGCTGATTCTCGCGGGAATCCTCGCCCGCGAGGCCTCTCGCGTAATCGACGCGTATCGCCCCGCGATGCGCTGTATCGATCGACGTACCGATCGCGGATGGACCGCGCTCGTGCTCGCGCGATGAGCGCCGGCGACGTTCGGCCGCCACGCTTCGCGCTCGAGGCGGGCGCGCTCAACGGGCGCAAAGCGCAAATCGGTGGGGCGGAGCTTCATCATATGCGCGACGTTATGCGCCTCGGGCCGGGCAGCGCGATACGCCTGATCACGGACGATGGCACGGAATTCGCCGGCCGTATCGAACACTTTGAAAAGGAACATGCGGTCGTCGAGATCACCGGCATCCTCGAACGCGAACGTCCCCGCCCGACGATTATTCTCGCCGCGGCGATCATCAAAGGGCCGCGGATGGATTTTCTGATCGAAAAGGCGGCCGAACTCGGCGCCACCTCATTCTGGCCGCTCGCCTGCGCCCGCGCTGTGGTGCGCGACCCGGGGCGCGAGCGGGTCGCGCGATGGCGGCGGCTCGCGCTCGCCGCCACCAAGCAGAGCCTCTCGCGCAATCCGATGGGGATTCGACCGCCGACCACGGTTGCCGAAGCCGCCCGCGAAGTGCCAAAAGAGACGCTCGCGGTGTTTTGCGCTGAGGGCGCCGAACCGCTGTCGGCGATAGTGCGCCGGACGCGCCCGCATGCAATCCTGATCGCGTGCGGTCCCGAAGGCGATTTCGACGAGGCCGAGTTTGCCACGATGCGCGCGGCGGGCTTCCTCGCCGTCGGACTCGGACCCAACCGGTTGCGCAGCGAGACTGCGGCACTGGCGGCGCTCAGCCTCGCGGCCGGCGCTCTGGACGAAATCGACAAAGGAATTTGACGCGGTGGCTTACAAGTTCGCATTCGTGATGGACCCGCTCGAGGCCGTGCTGCCCGATAAGGACACGACCTTCGTCTTCATGCTGGAGGCGCTGCGGCGCGGCCATGCGCTTTACCACCTGGGGCTGAGGGAACTTTATGCCCACGGCCATCAGCCATACGCCGAAGCCCGCCGTTGCGAAGTGGCGCGCGCGCAACCGCATTACCGCTTTCTCGATAACGGCGCGCAGTATCCGCTGGAGGCCTTCGACGCGATCTTCATGCGCAAGGATCCGCCGGCCGACGCGCCCTACCTCTACGCCACGATGATCCTGAGTCTCGCCGATCGCACCCGGACGTTCGTGCTCAACGAGCCCGCCGGTCTGCGCGAGGCCAACGAAAAGCTCTACGCGCTGAACTTTCCCGGCGCGATTCCGCCCACCGTCGTGACCTACGAAATTCCGCGCCTCAAACGTTTCATGGAAGAACAGGGCGGCGAGATGATCGTCAAGCCGCTCGACGGCCATGGCGGCGAGGGGATTTTTCTCGCACATACGCGAGACCGCAATCTCAACGCGATCCTGGAAGCGGTGACGCATTTCGAGAGCCGGCCGATCATGGGCCAGCGCTATCTGCCCGAAATTCGCAACGGCGACAAGCGCCTGATCGTGCTCAACGGCGAGCCGCTCGGCTGCACGCTGCGGGTGCCGCGCGACGACGAAAACCGCGGCAATATCCACGTCGGCGGCAATTGCGTCAAGGCGGAGATCACGCCGCGCGATCGCGAAATCTGCCGGATGCTGCGACCGCGGCTGGAGCGCGACGGCCTCTACTTCGTCGGCCTCGACATTATCGGCGACTACCTGACAGAGGTTAACGTGACGAGTCCCACCGGGATCCAGGAGATCGATCGGCTCGACGGCGCCAACCTCGAAGCGCGGGTGATCGATTTCGTCGAGGCGCGCGTCGCCGCATTGCACTGATCGGCAGTCCCGCGGCTGGCCAGCATCGTTATCCCGAACAAATCGAAGGATCTCCCGCGGTCCTCGGCGCGCTAAAAACGGTGAGCTATCACGTTCAGCTCATGAGCATGAGCTGAACGGTACGCTTTACCCTCGGCGAGGATTGAAGTGCCCGAGGCTTTGGGCAATCGGCGTTGCTCAGCGGTCGGCTTGCCATCAGATCGTTGTTGAGATGGCGCGCGTACCTTGCAACGGACGGTCTGGATCGGTACCAATTAAAGACCGCGCGAATTCCCTGCCCTCGCGGCACGGGATGTCCGTCGGGGTGGGCAGGTAGCTCAGTCGGTAGAGCAGAAGACTGAAAATCTTCGTGTCGGCAGTTCAATTCTGCCCCTGCCCACCAAAAATCCCAACAAATCCAACTATTCACGACAACGCGAAATTGCGTCTCGCAAAAGCCCTTCGCACACATGAGGTTTTGGCTCCCGCACACTCTAAGCCCTTGCGCAGCAATGGTTTAGCGGTGCGTCGATCGGTGAAAATCGTCAGACTATGCACTAAATTATGCACTGACCGGAAAAAGAGGCGAGGGTTCGCTCGCACTGATTCTACTTTTTTGGAGCGTAAACCATACCGGTCGAAAAAAGATTACCGGGCGATACTCGACGTGGCCGTAGCGGGGTCCATCCCTCCCGCGACATTATCTCCCGAACCCAACGGCCGATTTTTTGTTTCACGGCGTTTTTCTTCACATCGGGTCCGAGGATGAGCAGCGTCTTGCCCACCGCCTGAACTGCCGGAATCCCATTTCTGCACAGCGCGATCATATCCCGAACATTATTCTTATCCTCGATTATCGCGCCGATACGCTGTCCTAACTTCCCTAGTTTGAAACTCTCCAACCCAAACATCTTCGCCTTCTCCTATTTGCGTGCAATATGCAACCTAGCGAATCGCACGCTAACACGCAAGCCGTATTGACCCCGGCAGTCGCAAGTATGTGCATCGTGCGATCGGTGTCAGCCCTGCTCTATGCACCTGACTATGCAGTGACTATGCACCTTCATTTACATAATCTGTCGCTATCGACGTTTCCAAACCGACGAAAACACCTTTATCCGTTGAGATTATCTAAAATGGCAACAGATTATGACCGCTGTGTCGCAAACTGAAAATCTTCGTGTCGGCAGTTCAATTCTGCCCCTGCCCGCCAAAACACTCTCAAATTCAACTATTTACGACGACGCGAAATAGCGTCTCCCAAAGCCTTCGCGCACATAAGGTTTTGACTCTCGCACGCTCTAAGCCCTTGCGCAGCAATGGCTTGGCGATTGGAACGCACGGTTGATTTGATCCGATCGGCTCACATGATCTGATCCTGTGCAATCTAGGCGAAAGTACCCTCCTTTAGCGGGCAATTGAGCAGGTGGCCGACGATCATCTCGACGGTCGAACGCGGAACCGCGAGAGAGTCCGCGCGGATCGTCCAGCACGGCAATTTTGCTTGCCTTAGCCGGCCCGATCCCCCAACGCAGCGGCAATCGACCACAAACCCTGACTCGGCTGCTATCATGAACACGAAGCCCGTGAATGAACACGAATGAGTACAGTGCTTGACTAAGCTGTGGACCGTAGCCATCTCGAGGTCACGGTTCACAGCGGAACGATTGCCCGGTGGAGAACAGTTGGGATTTTAATCCACCCGTCACCAGCGCCTGCCCATGATCGTTTCAGAACTGCTGGGTTTCCTTGGCGATAAGGAATTTTATACGCTTCGCGCAAAATTCCCGTACTGGTTTCGCCAATCGATGACACTCTCGATTCGATGCTTCGCGCTCACGCTGTCGCTATTTGTCCTCTTCGTCAGCGGCTGCGCCACGCCGGTAGGAGTCAAGCACGTCGATGAGAAAACGGCCTATCGTGCGCTTGCGCGAACGTCCTGTCGAGCGGTGCGCCGAGTGCCTATTCGACCCAACTGCTGGAGCGCAACGCCCTGGTCAAGCGCTATCAGCAGAATCCGGAGCAGGTGCTCGCGGAGCTTTATTCCGGCCTGGGAAAGCCCGATGAGCGCGACCGGCTATTCGCGCTGGCCGAACTCTCATTCGCACATGCGGAAGCCGTACAGAATCGGTCGTACTACCTTTCATCCGCCGTCTTTGCATACGCCTTTCTGTTTCCTGAAAATCCAATCGACGCGCCCGACCCCTATGATCCGCGCCTTCGGCTCGCTCTTGATCTGTACAACCAGGACTTGGCTCCTTTGGAATCTCACTGCTGTATCCTGATTTCTGGGGCGCTCGAACGGCCAGGTAGCCGGGGGCTTATGAATTCTCGCGCTGGTCACGCCCGGTTTGGAAGAGGAGTTCCGCATTGGCTGCAACGCGGCTCATTCAGGGACGTCCGATGAGGTTCAGAAAATATTTGTGAGCCCGGTGATCGTCGGCTGGCTAGTATTCACTGTGTGTTTGGAGGTGCGCTTATCGGGTTGGCGCTTCGCCGAATTCTCCCCGATCATCATCTGACTGCAGATTCCAAGGATGTAATCAAGATGGGAACGGGTCTGACCGCGACCATGGCAGCCCTGGTCCTCGCGTTGCTGATCGCCTCGGCAAAGAGTTCTTGCGACGCTCAAAGAAACGACGTCACACAGATTTCCGCTAATGTCATCCTGCTCGATCGCGTGTTGGCTCATTACGGGCCAGAGACCAACTCCGCCCGCGCGCTTTCCGTCTCGGGTGCGATCTATTTGATCCTGGAGTTGGATCGGCGCTTCGCGGGGCTCCTTCAGGTTTCAGACGCGTCGCTACGCAATGCCATCACCCACCTTGGCCGATAGCGGCACAGCTACAGACGGTAGGGCCAAGGCCTTCTCATTTGTTTGTAATCGCTAAAGGGAGAAACTATGAAGCGGATAAACCTCACACTACCCAGCATGCGATTTGTTGTCTTCTACGTCTTAACGACCACTATGCTCCCGTCAGTAGGCCGAGCACAGGAGGCCCCGGTTTTCGCGATTTCGCGGGCTGACAGCTCGATTGTGTTTGCCGTCAAAGCCTCCATGGCCATACAGGGCAGTTTCGATAAGTGGGACGCCACTCTGACATTTAAATCTCCAGACGTTACGACTGGGATTCTGGACGTCAAGATTCAGGCTGCTTCGGTGGACACGGGAAGCAGCTTGAAGGATACCAAGTTAAAGAGTGACGATTTCTTCGACGTCAACCACAATCCGTTGATCAGGTTTAAATCAACTAAGATTATCCAGAGTGGTCCCAACACCTTTGAGGTGGACGGCGACTTCACCATACGTGGAGTTACCAAACCCGAGAAGTTGACACTTGTGGTGTCCGGCAAGGGGACAGGCGCAGGCGAGATTAACGGGACGATGGCCTTCGACCGTAAGAACTACGGGATGAACAGCGGCATTCCCTTCATCAGAATCGCCGACCGAGTCGAAGTGACGGTCGCGCTCAAGGGGAAGCGACTCAGCGGCCCTCCGCTGGTCTTTCAGCAGTAGCCAAATGGCAGAAGTGCGGTCGCGCCTTCGTCCGCGACGCGGGATTGATCACTCCACACGGATCTGATCCTCCTGAATCTGAGATTTGGGCGCTGCCATCCGCACGGCCGCGGCTGCGGTGCAGCCGGGACGCGCGCAATCATGAATCGTTAGCGCGGGAGGTGGCCCGCCCACCCGGCATCGCGAGCGCCGATCACGGAAAGCATCAATGAAGCACGTCGTTGACGATCTCTTCGGCGATCAGCGCCTTCGCCTGGTGGGTGTCCTCGCCCGGATGAGTCACGGCCACCACCGTCATCTCATCGGTCGAGCCGCTGATCGAGACCCGCGCGACGATCACGTTGTCGAAGTCCTCGGCCGCCACTTGGCGCCGCGCACGCCGGCCCGCACTCTCATAGCCTTGCGACATGTAGTCCTGCGTGTCGCCCGTGTAACCCTGACTGCCAGGCTCTGGCAGCGGCGGCGGCGGCGTCCCGGTCGCAGTACATGGCGCCCCCGGCCCACATCCCGACGGATCCGCGAGCGGCGGTCCGAGGTCGCCATGCGTCTGGATCTCGTTCATGAGGTTCTGCATGGGCGTCGCGCCCGGCGGCAGCATATGATTCTGCGCACGCGCACGCGCCAATGCCGCCTCGTCGACGGCAGTGCCGGTATCGCCCACCGGCGGTGGCGTCGCCCCTGCCGATTTAATCAGCGCTTCGACATCGGGATCGCCGGGCGCGAGGTCCTGCAGCGAAACCCCCGGCTTCAAAGGTTGTTCGCTCACCGTCACCGAGAGCGTCAGCGGCGCCGACGCGTTGGCGTCGGCAAGGCGATGTTCGGCCTGGAAATCCTGGCGCAGCCGATCAGCCACCATCGCGTCAGTCGAAAACGGCACCACTCCGACGCCGAGCGGCACAGAGATTTTGCCGGCCGTGCGCACTTCGAGCGCCTGCGCCAGCGGCGTCCCTAGCGCCACCAGCGCGGCCGCAACTAACGCGATCTTGAATAGCGCGCGAACCATGGCTGCCAATTAGATTCCGCAACCTACCTCAAACGCAACCGTGGCGTTACGGCAGCTTCTGGTCGAGCAACTCTTTGACACGGGCGGCCCGCCAGCTTTTCAAACGATCCGTTAACCCGGCGTCGCCGAGCGCGATTATCGCGGCCGCGAACAGGCCCGCATTTGCCGCTCCCGGTTTGCCGATCGCCATCGTCGCCACCGGTACCCCTTTCGGCATTTGCACGATCGAAAGCAACGAGTCCATCCCGTTCAGACTGGTCGTCGGCATCGGTACGCCGATCACCGGCAGCAGGGTCTTGGCGGCGATCACGCCCGCCAGATGGGCCGCGCCGCCCGCGCCCGCGATGATCGTCCGCAATCCGCGGCCCGCCGCACTCGCCGCATACTCCAGCGTCAGATCGGGCGTCCGATGGGCCGACAGCACCCGCACTTCATGCGCTACTTTCAGTTCGCCCATGACCTCGGCCGCCGCCGCCATGTACTCCCAATCGCTCTTGCTCCCCATTATCACACCGACCAGCGGTGTCTCCGCCGAAGCCATCTAAACGCTACCTCCATCGCCGTAGTTTGTCAGTCGCACCGAGGCTGCCGTCCTCGATGAGCACTTGTCAAGCCGCCCGCCCCTGACCGCAAATCACTCAAGTAATTTGTGAGGAACTCCAAAGTTGTAGTTTGTTGAGATCTCAGTTATGCAGAGATCCCTTTTGTTGGACACAGTATGCCGCGCGGCGGAGGGAGTTGGCGACGCCCGCGAATCGCGGGCGTCAATCGCTAAAAATTCCCCAACGACTTCTTTTCTCTTTCACCGCATCACGCGAACGTGGACAATCTCTCGATGGCGACGCCGATCCCCATCAACGGATGCCGCTTTAATCCTGCCGAGGTCATGCGCGCGACAGGCGCCTCGTTTTCGGGACGGAGCGACCTTGAGTTCGCGGGCGTCAGTATCGACACGCGATCGATCGTGCGGGGCGCTCTTTTCGTCGCATTGCGCGGCGTGCGCGACGGTCACGACTTCGTGCGCGAGGCGGCCACGCGGGGCGCCGCCGCGGTCATCGTCGAACACGGACGCAGCGATCCGGCGCTTCCATGCTTCGAGGTTGACGACACGCTGAAAGCGCTCGGAGCACTCGCGCGCTTTCATCTCAATCGAATGCGCGCGATGAGGCCGCTACCGACCATCGCGATCGGCGGTGCGGCCGGCAAGACCACGACCAAGGAACTGACTGCGGCGCTTGCTCGAGCGCTGTTCGGCGAGGTCCTCGCGACCCCCGGCAATCTCAACAATCTGATCGGCGTGCCGATGACTATCCTGACGCTCAACGATAGCCATCGCGCGGCGGTGCTCGAATGCGGCACCAACCAGCGCGGCGAGATTGCGCAGTTGGCGCAGATCGTCGCCCCCGAGGTCGCGCTCGTGCTCAACGTTGACGTGGAACATACCGAGGGTCTCGGTTCGTTGGAGGGCGTCGCCGACGAAGAGGCCGAATTGTTCACGACCGCAGGCGTGGCGATCGTCGGCACCGCCGAGCCGATGCTGCTCGCGCGCGTTCCAGCCGCGATGCGCACGATGACCTTTGGCGCGACCGCCGACGCCGGAGTGCGGCTGGCGAGCCGCGTAGTCGTCGCACCGGGGCGCCAGCGTATCGCGCTGGCGCTCGCGCATTCGCTCACCGCCGACGGCGTTGACCCGGCGCTGGAGGCGAACCTCGCATTGCTCGGAGCGGCCTCCGCGATGAACGCGGCGGCGGCCGTCGCCGCCGTCAGCGCCGCGGCTGCCCGCCCGCTCACCCGCGTCGAACTCGCCGCGCTCGCCCGCGCGTTCGCCGCCGTCGAGCCCGTCCCGGGCCGCCTGTCCACCCGCGAGGTCGCCGGCGTCGTCGTTATCGACGACACCTACAACGCCAACCCGCGATCGGTGCGTGTGGCGCTCGAGGCCGCGCGCGAGACCGCCGACGGCCTGCATGCACGGCTGATCGTCGCACTCGGCGATATGCTTGAACTCGGCGCACTCGCGTCTGCGATGCATGCCGAGGCGGTCCGCGATCTATTTCACGCGCGGCCCGACGCGTGTATCGCGGTCGGTGCGGAGATGGGCGCGGCGGTCAGTGCGATTGCTGCCGCTGCCGGCCGTGCCGATACCGCAACGGCGCCGCGCCCGCCAATTCTCGAACTCGCCGCCGACAGCACGATCGCCGCGTCCGTCGTGCGCACCCTCGTGCATCCGGGTGATGTCCTGCTGGTCAAGGGTTCGCGCGGCATCGCGATGGAACGAATATTATCGACGCGCTTGCCCTCGCCTGACGCTGGCATCAGTCATGAAGGAGGGTTTCAGAGGGCGCAGTCCGCATTTGTAACCAAAGGGAAGTCTGAAACCCCGGGGTTTCAGTTGAAAATTATAGTCCCGGTTCCTTAGCAATTCTCCCCATCTTCTCCCGGCTTCCCGCTCTCAGCCGCCCCGGCGAACGATCTCATGGGCCGCACGCTCGAGCGTTTCGCGATGGCTCGGATGACTGATTGCGATCATCCGCCGCACCCGCTCAGCGAGGGGCTGTCCGCGCAACTCCGCTGCGCCAAATTCGGTCACGATGACGTCCGCATCGCCACGCGCGGTGGTAACTACGCCGTCTTCCAGGCGTGCGACAATCCGGCTGATCGCGTCCTCGCGCGCGCTCGCCGGCAACGCGATTATCGAGCGGCCCGCCGGTGACATCTGGACGCCGCGCACGAAATCGACCTGACCGCCGACCGCGCCGATATAGACACCTGCCGCAACTTCGGCGTTGATCTGTCCGGTCAGGTCAACCTCGATCGCCGAATTGAGTGCGACGATGCTGCCCATCCGACCGAGCACCAGCGGGTTGTGAATATAAGACGGCGTGAACAGCCGAATAGCAGGATTGCAGTGGGCGAAGTTATATAGACGGCGAGTACCCACCAGGCATCCGGCGGCGGCGATACCGGTGTCGAGCGGCTTGCGCGCATTGGTCATCGCGCCGCGTTCCATCAGATCGGCCACGCGGTCGCTGATCAGCCCCGAATGGAACCCGAGGTCGCGGCGATCACCGACGCTCGCCAGCACTGCATCCGGAATCGCACCGACGCCGATCTGAATCGTCGTGCCGTCGTCGATATAGCGGCAGACGTGGCGCGCGATCGCCTGTTCGACTGGGCCCAGCGGCTGTGCCCTGATCTCGACCGGCGCGCGCGAGGTGCGGACAATATAAGCGATACGCGACAGATCCACGCCGCCCTCGCAAAAGGTCCACGGCACCTGATCATTGACCTCGGCGATCACCACTCGCGCCCGCTTCATCGCGGCGAGCTGGAAATCGTGGCCGAGCCCAAAGCTGTACTCACCGCGCGCGTCGGGCTCGCTGAGTTGCACGAATACAACGTCGGCGGGAAAGATGCCGTGCTCGAAGTAGCCGGGAATCTGCGAGAGATGGCACGGGACGATGCTCAGCAGGCCGTCGCGGGCGAAACCGCGCAGGCTGCCAATGGCGCTGAGGCTGGTGAAGCTGAGCACGTCGGCATGTTCGTGCTGGAGGGTGCGGCGCGAGCGTACGCCGCCGAGGAAGACGCTGGCGTGGCCGATTCGATGGCGCTGTTCGAGCAGCTTTTCGACCAACGTCGCCGGCTCGCCGGCGCCCTGCCCCCATACAATATGATCACCGTCGCGGATGATCGCGGCGAGGTCGAGTGATTCGAGTTTGATTTCCTGCGGCATGGTCTGCGCGCGAGCAGCGGTCGCGCCGACGGAGGATCGCATAAACCGCCGTCGTACCGCCAGAAACGCGATGGGCACGGATTGGAAATACGCGCGGCGCGCCGAACGCGAGCATTAAGAAATGGTACCTGCGGTACCGAAATGCAGAAAAAGTTACACTCGGCCCGTGCAAACACCAGCGGTCTGGGATATATGCCAACGTCAATCGGCAGCCGTGACCGAGTCCGTTCGACCGGCGCCGAAGCATTCAGATTTTTAAGGGATTCGAAAGTAATGCAGGCAACGAAGCGACTATTTCAACTGGCCATGGTCCTCGCGCTGGCGCTCAGCCAGATGCCCGCCAACGCACAGCAGGTGCCCGCAAGGTCCTCTTCATTGGCGGCCGCCGTCAACACCACGGTAGCCGGAACGAATACCGTCGCGGCTGGAGCCACGGACGCGCATCCGAGTGATCCGCCGAATTCCGCCAGCGGCGGAATTCCGGTCGGCACCGTGATAACGATGCAGAACTGGCAGCAGTATCAGCAGTTCATGTCGGACGGGTTGGTAGCGCTATTTGCCGGGAAGTATTTCTGGAAAATGCCGGCCGACGTCGCGATGGAGGTCGGGCCGACCATCGTGAATCCTTCGCCCAAAAACTATCAGGAGGCGACCGAAAAATATGCGGGACAAGTGCAGGTCGTCGAACTCCCCGATGGCGGTCTGACGCTGGCGAACTACCAGGGCGGACTGCCCTTTCCCAATCCCACCGAACCGCACAAGGGCTGGAAGATTCTGGCCAACGTCTGGTACCGCTACATCCCGCACCTGTCGTATATCAGCAACGCGAGCGGATGCACGATGAACAGCACCGGCAATATCGATTGTTCGACCGGGAACGTGGTGTATCGGCAGCTCAGCTTCAATACCGATCCGGGCGTCGCGGGCCAGGCGCCTGACGCGCAGGGCAGGTTCTATACGCAATGGTTCATGATTCTGGAGCCCGAGCAGGATCGCTACACTGCGTCGCTCACGATCGCGTATAACGATCTGACGCGTCAGCAGGATCTCTACGCGTTTATTCCATCGCTACGCCGTTCTCAGCCTATCTCGGCGGCTGCGCGATGCGGACAGACCTCCGGGATGGACATCAATCAGGACGACTACCGGTCCGGCTTCAATTCGAACCTGACGCAATTCAACGTTGACTATTCAGGTCAGAAGAAAGTGCTGGCGCTGATCCTCGCCAAGATGCCGAACAGCAAATTCCCTCAGGGCTACGACATGCCGCTGGGATGGCCGGAGCCGTCGTGGGGCAAGTGGCAAGTGCGCGACGTTGACGTAATCAGCGCGCTCAAACTTCCAGCGCAAAGCAAAGGCTACTGTTACGGCAAACGCGTGATGTACGTTGACCAGCCGAACTCCGCTCCGCTGTGGGAAGAATTGTACGACCCGGATGGTAAACTGTGGAAGATCGGCGGCCTGTTCCTGCACACCATCGACGTACCCAACGTTGGCCCCGTCGATACTTCGGGAAGCCTGCTCTACGAATTCTGGGACATCCAGAACAAGCACGCTTCGATCATCGCGGACCCGACTAACAATAGCTATCCGTTCTATGTCAACGAGCAGGTGCCGAAGGACTATCGGGATATCACCCGATATTCGACGCCGAGCGGCCTCAACATGATCATGCGATAGCTATTGCGGTCTCGAAAGAGGTGGGGGAAGTACGGAATTCAGATCTGGAAGTCGCCCTTGCGCGGCCGTTTGATCGGCCGGGATTCGCGCGTCGCTTCGAGTTCGAATTCCTCGAGCTCCTTGCGCACGTCCTCCAACCGCCGGCGAAACTCGTGCGCCTCGATCTTGATGCCGGCCTTGCAGCTAATGCAAACGAGGTGGCTCTCGGTATGTTCCTCGAACTCACGGACCGCAACGGAATTCACGTGGCTGCACTTGGGACACAGGATATCGATAGTCTGATCTTCAAATGTGGTCATTAAGATTGCTCGCTGCCTTCGCGGTACGGGCGTCGCGGAATGCTTTGCTCGAAACTACGCTGCGCTTCGAATGGTAAATTGCTCGCTACGCGCAATTCAGCAGTCTTGACTTGATTTCAGGACTGCTACCGATGCGCACGGTCGAAAGCTTGCCTTGTGCGAACACGGCTCGCAAGCTCGCCTTGCCGATCATCGTTGATCGGGGAGGCGAGTGTATTCGCTGAAGTTGCCAAAGGGCTGTTCCTCAGGTCCGGCGCCGCGAGTCACCGCCTCCACCAGCAGGCGGCCACCGACAAAACACCCCTTCCATGATTGTCCCAGCCCGCCGAAGGTCTCGTCGCGATCTCCGCGGGAGCGCACCGTGTTGATGCCGACCTTGTAGGAGCGCAACTGCGCCGCGATTTTCGTGACCAGACCGGTATCGTCGCAGGCGATCGACGAGACGAGCGATCCGTTGGAGACGTTCATTTCGTGAATCAGCTCGTCCATTCGATCGATGACCAAAAATGAATCCACCGGCCCAAATGGTTCGAGATGATAGAGCGTGCAGTGCTTGGGAATGTCGAGCAGCGCAACGGGCGCAAAGTAGGCGGAGCGATCTTGCCCTGCAACGAAACAGCCATCGTCGAACTGACCCTCGAACAGGCAAGTCGCCCCGCGCTGAATCGCCTCGTTGACGTCGGCGTGAAGCTCGGCCGCTTTGCCGGGGCTTATGAGGGGGCCGAAATCAAACGCAGGCGGACCTTCTGGGGCGCCGGAGGCGGCAGCCGGATGGCCATAGCGCAACGATTTCACGACCTTCAAATAGGTATCGAGAAAGCGCGGAAACAGCTTGCGCTGCACGACGAACCGGACGTAAGCGGTACAGCGCTGCTTGCCGTATTCGAAGCCCTTTCTGATCTGCTTCTCAAGCTCCGGCCAATTGGAAAATTCCCACACGCCATAGGCGTTGATGCCCTCCATTTCGAGCATGTAGGGCACGCCCCGCATCTCCATCCGTTCGGCAATCGCGTTGCCGGTCTCCTTGCCGCCGATGAAGGACAGGCACGAGACCATCGGATCGGAAACCAGCGCGCGGCTCAAGTCTCCGCCGGGTCCGCTAACCAGCGACACGGGCAATCCCGCCCGACGCGCGAAGGCCGCCGAGACGGTGAGCGCGTAGAGGCCGCCGTCGGTAGGGGTTTTGATAATAGCACTGTTACCGGCCAGCACCTGAACCAGCACCGCGTGAAACAACGCCGACAGTGGATAGTTCCAGGAGGCGATATTGGAAACCATGCCGAGCGGCTGGCGATTGACCAGCATCCCTTCGATCTTAGCGATGTACCATTCGACGCCGGAGATGCAGCGATCGACGTCGGCTTCGGCGATTTTAAAGGGCTTGCCGATCTCCCACATCAGCAGTGAAATCAGGATTTCGCGACTGACTTTCATGTCGTCGAGGCACTGCTGGACGCGACGGCGGCGTTCGTCGAGATCGACGCGCGCCCATTCCAATTGCTCACTTGCGGCGAACTGGACGGCGTTGCGAGCGATTTCGTAGGAGATGAACGGCAGTGCGCCAAGCATGGTGCCGTCGTTGGGGGTTTTGTAGGGCCGATCGTAGCCCGGCTCCTGCCAGTTTCCGCCAATCAGGTTGAGGATGCGCCGCTCGGAGTTGAAGGCCTCGGGCACCAGTGCGCGGGTTTGCGCGAGTACCTTGTCCCACGCGAGCGCGGGCAGGACGTGAACGGCGGCAACAGCCTTCTTTTCGGTGGCGATTGTTTCTGATTTCATCGGCATACCTCTCACGTGTGTTCGCGGAATGGCGCTGAAGGCCATAGCACGATCGCGTTGCGCGTGTCCGCTGTCCATCGCCGCGTGGCGCACCACCGTCAATCGTGAGCGTCGTGGCGACGGACGCCTCGCATCATACTCGCATTTTCGGCACCGGTAACGACTTGCACCGCCGGGCGCCGCATCGGCTAATGTTCTCGGCCATGGAAGTATTCGACGTCGTGATCCTGGGCGCTGGAGCGGCCGGGCTGATGTGCGCAATGACCGCCGGGCAGCGCGGGCGGCGGGTGTTAGTGCTCGATCACGCCGAACGTCCAGGCGCGAAGATTCTGATTTCGGGCGGAGGACGCTGCAACTTCACGAATCTCGAAGTAACACCGGAACGATTTCTCTCGGGTAATCCGCATTTCTGCAAGTCCGCCCTCAGCCGTTATACGCAAAGGGATTTTATCGCCCTGGTGGAGCGTCATCGGATCGCTTATCACGAGAAGACTTTGGGGCAACTGTTCTGCGACGGATCAGCGCGTGAAATTCTGGCGATGCTCCTTGCAGAGTGCGCGGCGGCCGGTGTCGAGCTGCGGCTCGGCCTCGACGTCGTCGAAGTCACGCGCGGCGATCGCTTTCGCGTCGAGACCAGCAGAGGCATCTTCGCCGCCGGGGCGGTGGTGCTCGCGACCGGCGGTCTTTCGATCCCAAAGTTGCGGGCGAGCGGATTCGCGTACGAGATGGCGCGGCGATTCGGCCTTGCGGTGACGATACCGCGACCGGGGCTGGTACCGCTCACGGTCACGGGAGAGGCGCTCAGTATGTGCCAGTCATTGTCGGGCGTTTCGCTTGATGCTGTGGTTTCATGCGGCCATCAGAGCTTTCGCGAGAACATCCTGTTTACCCATCGCGGACTATCCGGTCCCGCAATCCTCCAGATATCGTCGTACTTGAGCGAGGACGACACGCTCACGATTGACCTCGTACCGACGCTCGATGCGCAGAAATTTCTCAGCGAGCGCAAGCGTACCCGCCCGAAGGCGGAACTCAAGAGCGTACTGGCGGAGGTGCTGCCGACGCGACTCGCGCACGCGTTAGCCGAGAGCGCGTCGCGCGGGGTTACGATGGCGAACCTGCCGGATCGCGTCATCATGGCGGCGGCTGCGTTGCTCAAGCGATGGCAGGTGAGGCCGTCGGGATCAGAAGGATGGCCGAAGGCGGAAGTAACAGTCGGCGGTATCGATACTACAGGGCTATCGTCCAAGACCATGGAGGCGCGCAGCGTACCGGGACTTTACATCATCGGAGAGGCCGTTGACGTCACCGGATGGCTGGGCGGCTATAACTTCCAATGGGCATGGTCGAGCGGATGGATTGCGGGGCAGGCGGTGTAGCTAATGCGGCTGAATTCGAACACGTCGTTCCACCATCGTCCGTCCCCGGAGACTGATATATTATTATCGTCAGGATTACTTCCGGGCGCCGATCGGAAATGCACCATCCAGGAGTTGCATTTGCGCTGACGACAAACGCCAGCCCGATGCCTGACAATTCTCGACAACTCTGGCGCTACGATCAGATTTGGGTATCGAAATGACACCGGGCCGCGAAATGCACCAGTTCAAGGCGACCTGCGCGGGCGTCTTCTGCACTTGTGCGGCTACCAGTTCCAACACCTTCATTTGATCCGGCCGCGATGATTGTGCCGAGGCTTTAGTCAGTTGGCCACTATCGAGTGGAGTGTACGCAATAATCGTTATCTGATTCGCCTGACAATACGGCAGCAGATCTTCCTCAATCTGCCGCCGATTCAGATTATACAGAACCTGGTTGGATACGATTGGATAGTTCTTCATGGCGGCCTGCGCCTCGCGCAGTTCCGCCATAGAAAAATTGCTCACGCCGATATACTTCACAAGACCGCGATCGACCAGCGCCTCCATCGCACGCATCGTATCCTGGATCGGTACGAGCGAATTTGGCCAGTGGATCTGGTACAGATCTATATAGTCAGTATCGAGACGGCGCAGACTGACGTCGGCCGCCTTCAATACTTCGTCGTGGCCCAGATGGCTTCCCGAAACCTTGGTTGCGATGAATACTTTATCGCGAATACCCTTGACGGCCTCGCCAACGACTTTTTCGGTGCCGTACGCTTCCGCGGTATCGATCAGCGACGCGCCCGCTTCAATCGCAGTACGAAGAGGTCCGACACCACCGCCGTAGCGCCAGACGCCCACCCCGATCTCGGGCACCATCGTCCCGGTCTTACCAAGTTCTCGTTGTTCCATATGCTATGTCCGTTGCCGTCATTACTGAGTATTTCGATTATCAGGAATGACCGTCAGAAGCGTTCTGAATTCCAGGGATTGCCGCTCCTGTTGCATATATAGTCAGATCACGAACCCCGGAACGGCCGAAGGCCACCTGGCGTTCGCGGCATTTGTTGCACTGCCCGCAATGGATTCCCTCGAGCGGCGCCATGCAAGTCAAGGTCAGATTCAAGGGCAGACTCTGAAATCGTTTAATCACATCCCACTTGTGCAACTCTCGAAACGCGGCCTTTACTTCCACCACATGATCGAGCCCGCTGGTAAGAGCCGCAGCGAACTTCTGAAAGAAATCAGGAGTCGCGTCGGGAAACGGGTTTCCGCCGAGCGATCCAATCCCGACGCGAAATACCTTATGGGTACTGCACCATACAGCCGCCAGCCCTATCAGCAAGATATTGCGGCCCGGCAGGAACACGGAGGTATCGGGCTCGTCCGCACCGGGTACGCCATCGGGGCCGACGCTCCAGTGGTCGCCATACATCGCGCGCACCGGCGCAGCGAGCGTCGTCACCGGCTTCACATTGGGACTATTCAGGGCGTGCAAAAAGGCATCGAGCGCCGAACGCTCCGCATCTTCCCACGCCAGGCCGCACCGGACGTAAATCGGATAGACCTCAGCCGTCTTCGCTTCCTCCGCCAGCAAAACCGAACTGTCCAGGCCGCCGCTCGTCAAGACCGCGATTCTGTCCAAACCATTACCCCCACGAATAATCGAAAAGCTGAATACTGAGATCGGGCACCGAATCCAAATACAAGGAATTATGCCGAGCAGACTTGCCGGCACCAATTCCGGAGGAGAGATCGCTCCGTGTGCCAGGCACTGCCAAAGCGTACACCTTTGGGAAATTCCATGCTACTATCCCGTCACTTTGAAGGTCGGGATATACGATTCTGACACTGCGCTGGAGTCGGAGACGTCATAACCGTTCCTTTCGACGCTATTCTGAAGGATCGCGATGGCAACCGAAAACAGTGCGTGGTACGTGGATTTTTTTGGATCCGACTACCTGGGCATTTACCGGCATATCTTCACCACTGAGCGATCGGAACAGGAGGTCGCATTCGCCGAACGAATACTGGGGCTCGAACCCGAGGCGCGAGTACTCGATCTATGCTGCGGGCAGGGCCGGCACAGTGTGCCATTCGCTCAACACGGCTATCGCGTAACGGCCCTCGATCTCAGTCCGGCCTATCTGGATCTCGCACAGCAAGCCGCACGCAGTCATCGCGTCAAACTCGAAACCGTTGAAGCAGACATGCGCAGGATTCCTTTTCATGACTACTTCGACGTCGTCGTCAATATGTATTCCTCCTTCGGATATCTCGAATCCGAGACCGACGACGCTGCGGTTCTGGAATCGGTAGCCAAAGCATTGAAGCCCGGTGGCCGCCTCTTTCTCGATATGTTGAATCGTGAATGGGCAATCGCGAATTACGTACAAAACGACTGGCATAGCGATCCTGATGGCACCTTGTATGTCGAGCGTCGCGATTTTGATTTAGTGGCGAGCCGGATGCGCGTTCGCTTTACTATTATTGGCCCTGAGGGAAGCCGGCGCGATTCGATCGGGCACGATATCCGGCTCTACACACTCACTGAAATCACGCGCATGTTGTCGCACGTGGGCCTCGGGGTTAAAGCTACGTTCGGTGGCTTCGCCGGCGAGCAATACTCAATTGACACTCGGCGGATGATCCTCGTCGCCCGCAAAGACGCATAGCTGCTGCCCGGCGATACCCGTGCGATCATGAACGGAATGACCGCTTATCACTATTCTTCGATAAAGCGCAAGTACGGGGCATGGATAACGGCGATTGCGCTGATACTCACATCAGCGATGGCCGGCTGTACCACTCATCCTGCAAACACCGTTGACTCGGGTCATTTTCGGGTAGCGCTACTCACACCGGGCCCCGTCAGCGACGCCGGCTGGAATGCGGCAGCGTTCGACGGTCTACAGTTGATCAAGTCGAAGCTCGGCGCCCAAACCGCACTGGTGCAAACGCGATCGCCCGCCGATTTCGAAGATGGCTTCCGCGATTTCGCAGCGCGGGGTTTTAATCTGATTTTCGCTCATGGATACGAATATACTGACGCGGCAATAACCGTAGCGCGCGATTTTCCCAATACCTATTTCGTAGTCAGTTCGGGAAGCGAGGCCTCGACAAATGTGGCATCGCTGACCTTCAAAGTTGACGATGCGGCTTTTGTCGAAGGAATACTCGCCGGCGGCGTTTCAAAAACCGGCGTCGGCGGCGCAATCGGCGGAATTGAACTGCCGTCGATCAAGATGACCTTCGACGGCTTCAGGCGCGGCTTTCTTTCGGTGCGGCCAAAGGGCCGTATTCTGATCAGTTATACCGGCAAATTTGACGACGTGGGGGCCGCCAAGGAGGCGGCGCTGGCTCAGATAAACCAGGGGGCGGACGTACTGATTCACGACGCCGACGCGGCAGGATTGGGCGTCTTTCAAGCGGCATCGCAGGCGCATGTTTACGCATTCGGAGCGATCCGCAATCAAAACGATGTGGCACCCGACGTCGTACTCGCGAGCGCTGTGGAATCGACGCCTCAGGCCTTTCTCAAAATTGCCACGGAGGTCAAAGAGCACAGATTTCATCCGGGCATGCTCGAGTTCGGCATGGAAGACGGGATGGTGAAGGTAGTGCTGAACCCAAGGCTGCAATCGCGAATTCCGGCATCGACGATGGAACAGGTGCGACGAGCCGAGAGCATACTGCACTAAGCGATAGCTGGGCGGACGCCGTCTGCCAAAATTCTCGCGGCCATATGCTCGCCGATCATCACGGCGGTCAAATGAGTATTCGCACGCACCATTTCGGGCACGATTGAGGCATCGATCACACGCAATCCCTCTACGCCGATCACGCGGCTTTGCGGATCGACGACCGCGTTGCGATCGTCTGTCGCGCCCATCCGGCAAGTACCCGCAGCGTGCTGCACGTCGAAGCAATGTTCCAACATCCATCGATCCGTTGGAACCGCAAATGGCTTATCGTCCGATGCATTGTCGGAGGAATCTGCTGTACGGCCGAGGTGGACGGAATCCGTGATTTCGCGGATCGCGGGATGGTTTGTGAGTGCCGACAGCCGCCGCATCGCATCGCGCATCCGAAAGAGATCGCGCGGATCGGACAGCATTCGAAAGTGAATTTCAGGGGCGGCTTCGGGATCCGCGGACGTGATAGTGAGTTGGCCGCGTGAAAAGCTCTGGTAAACCGACGCCCATATATAGCCAGAGCGAAGCTGCTCCGCCTGCGCGCCGAGCAAATTGAAAGCGATGAAAATCATGTCGTTGCGCCCGGTATCGGCAACGCCCGACGAATAGCGCACGCAACAGTTAGTGTGACGCGCATCGAGCGCCGCCGCGCGCGCGTGGGCTTTGAGCTCGAGCCGAATCGACAATTGCGGGTGATCGAGCAGGTTGCGCCCGACGGGTGAATCCACGCGAACCGGGATATCGAGCATGCGCAATTCGTCGCTGGGGCCAACGCCCGAGCGCATCAGGATGGCCGGGGAATGAATCGCGCCGGCGCTGAGAATGATTTCACCCGCCTCGATACGACGCCATTCGCCGCCGATCTTTACGCGCACCGCGACCGCCCGCGATCGATTGAACTCGACGCGATCGACCAGCGCGTCGCCTACGATTGAGAGATTGACGCGGTCACGGACAGGTTCGAGGTAGGCGTCGTTGGCCGAGACCCGAATGTGATCGCGGCTATTGATCGCATACGGCGATGCGCCCGTGCCCTCCGGTGCATTGTGATCATCGCACCAGCCGTAGCCGCAGGCGACTGCGGCCTCGGCCAGCGCACGGTCCACCGCGCCCCATTCCTCGCGAGGCGCGCGAAAGATCGGAATCGGTCCGCCGCGACCGTGATACGGACGATCGCCGAAGGCTTCGTCGTCTTCAAGCTTGATAAAGGCCGGTAGTACTTCCGCGGCTGACCATCCGGTGCACCCGCCGGCGGCCCAGATGTCGAAGTCTTCGAGCGGAGGGCGAATCGCAATCTGTCCGTTGATTATTGAACTTCCACCCAGTCCGCGACCACGCCAATAGACAATCGGTCGCTGATAGTCAGTCCGATATGCATTTATATTTGGCCACTGGTAGCGAGGCGACCGCAGGATAATCGGCCCGGGATTTGGGATGCGCATCTCCCATGGCGCCTCTGCGGTGCGATAATCCGGGCCCGCCTCCAACAGCAGGATCGAACGCGACCGGTCCTCCGACAGGCGCGACGCCAACACCGCTCCGCTCGAGCCGGCGCCGACAATGATAGTGTCGTAGGTGGCGGATAGTTGAATGGAGGGCATAACCGCCTGCGTGCCTGTTGCGAATAGTTACTTTGGCAACCAGCTATCGAATAGCTAAAGAGATATCGCTCACCGCATACGATGACGCCCGTTCCGATACTCACGGTTCCATAATCAAATGGCGCAGGACGCTGCGAGGCTGCAGAGCGCGACACTGCGCCGGCCTTCGCGCAAATCGTTGCGATCGAACCCGTTGGTCAGATAGGCAAACGAAATACCACTTGCGGGATCCGCCCATCCGAGCTGACCGCCGAAACCGGGGTGACCGAATGTCGCAGGCGAGTTCGTCCGGCCGAATCCGCGCAGGTTGGCTTTACCGTCGTCACCCGCGATCACGATGCCAAGCGAACGATTTGCGATAAATCCGCGAAGCGGATCCTTGAATCCGGGATTGCGGATAGTGAATGCATCGCGCAGCATCTCGGTCTTCCAAATCTGCTTTCCATCATACGAGCGGCCGTCGTACAGAAGCGCCTGGTAGAACAGCGCGAGGTCGCCGGCAGTCGTAATTCCACCACCCGCTGGCGATCCGACTTCACGCACGGCAGGCTCGTTGAATTCGAGAATCATTGATTCATTGATCGAGGACATGGCCACGCGGGGCGGCGTCACACCGAGCTTTTCGTACTCCTCGGCACGCGCGGCCTCTCCGACCCAGCGTATCTCCGCCATGCGATTGTTGAGTGCGCGCGGCAGGCCCACCCTCAGGTCGGGAAGTCCGAGAGGCTCGGCGATTCGAGTGCGCACGAAATCACGATAATCCTGGCCACTGATACGCTCTATGATCTCAGCCGCCGGCCAGAAATTCGCCGCAATATGATAAGTGAACTTCGCACCCGCTGGATGCTCCAACCGCCACTGCGCGAACCGTTCGAGGCGCCGCTTCTTGTCTCCCCATTCCTTTTGCGCCCCCGGTGCGGTGGGAATCGCCGAAGTGTGCGTGAGCAAGTGCTCGACCGTCACTGCCTCCTTGCCATTCGTCCCGAACTCAGGAATGTATTGAGCGACTGTATCCTGCGCACGAAGTTTTCCTTCCTGAATCAAAATCCACATCGCGGCAGACGTGATCGCCTTGGTGCACGACATAATGTCGAAGAAGGTCTCGTTGGTAGCAGCCTTTTCTTCGCTGCCCTGCGCCGCGTTGCCAAAGGTATGCATCGCGCCAATCTTGTTATCGCGCGCGATCGCAAGCTGACACGCTGGCAGCAAACCCTCCTTGATTTCACGCTCCGCCCGATCGAACAGTGCCTGCACTCGGTCGGGATTTAGTCCGATCTCCTGCGGGCGCTCAACAAAGAAATGCAACGCTGGCATCTTCGAGAACCTCCTTCAAACCGCTGCTACCAATTACTTTCCTTATAGCGGCATCGCCGCGCAAGACTCAAACGCCATATCATTCACCTCACTTCACGTCAGTCTCCTAAGAAACGGCCAGACTTCGTGACTTTATACGGTCATATGGTCGCGGCTAGAGTATTCGATTACACCCCTTTCGACAGGATGGGATTATTGATATCGCGATCAGCCGCCAGCTCGCCGTTTTCATAGCGCGACAAGAATCGCGGGCCAATCCATGCAATCATCGCCGGTAATAGCAACAACCCCGCAATCAAATTAGTACACATCAGAAGGATCAGTAGAACGCTCATCTCGCTGTGAAACAGCAAAGGTGAGAACACCCACGCAAAAATACCGCCGACCATCACCGCAAAAGTGCACAACACCCAAGTACCGGTGCTGCGCAGGCTCCGTGCAATCGCGTCGTTCAGCATCGAACCCGCCACTACTTCATCCCTGATGCGCGCGACCGTATAGATGCCGTAATCGACCCCGAGTCCGATACCTAATGAAATTACCGGCAGAGTATCAACGGTAAGTCCGATGT